>ERZ824600.2118-NODE-2118-length-22107-cov-3.595365_pt1 | contig 22107 bp, 23 predicted proteins | sample MGYA00519933_ERZ824600 | MGnify/ENA primary metagenome ERZ824600 (study PRJEB31778, sample SAMEA3449178) | human gut metagenome | biome: human gut; feature: human-associated habitat; material: faeces | place: United Kingdom | collected 2010/2012 ... | reverse complement strand
AATAGGCTTGCAAATAATAATGTCAGGAACAGGTGTTTCATGATTTCGGGGTGTTTGGATTTTTATACAATAGACGCACGGTAAACAGAAAGGTTACACTCTGCTGCAAAATTAGTTGAAACATTTGAAAGCCTGCTACGGTGTAATTTGTTTTTTAGACGGGATATTATCCGCCACCAATGGCCATTGTGCCAAGGGGAGCTGTCCTGACTATGATATGCGGGCGAGGGCCGGCAAAATTTCTTGCCGACCCTCGCCTGTTGATAAATTGGGGGGAATTATTTCTCCCGCTTGTCGAGCCGGATACCTATTACATAGTAGTGGGGCGACAACGTGAAGACATCTTCGCTCATACTGGCTGTAATGTCGCCGTAGCAAGAGCGGCATATGTCGATTTTCGGATCGAACCAGAAGGAGTTGTAAATGGCTAAGGGTATCTCCTGCCGTTGTTGGTCGGTAAGAGGTGCTATGGCGAAGGGGCGGAAATCATAGCGTATCAGTTTGTAGTAATATTGGGGTACGGCTTGCAACCGCACTTCTTTTATCGCATTCCTTCGCGGTGTGCGAATAACTATTTTTGAGATACTGTCGTTTTTGGGTACGAGATAGATGCTCATTTTATCAATGTGCCAGCGTGTGGCTTTTCTCGGAACATCGAGATTTTTCTTTTTGATAAATTCTTTGCGCTTGTCGGCATCTTCGGGCAGGGGTTGCCAGTTGTCTCCGATGGTATATTCGTAGTCGCGTTCTACTTTTTTACCATTCTTGTATTCGTCGATGTAGAAGAAGAGTTTGTAGGTGTCGTCGCGAAGTGTACTTAAATCGTAGTTTACAATTCCTATCCCCATGGCATCGAATACTTCGTCGATGTCGATGCCGGCGTTTTGGTCGATTTCTATCGACCGTTCTTTTTTTTGCGCCGCCAGCGGGAGAAGGACGGTTGCCAGCAGGCCGATAAGTAACAGTCGTTTCATGGTTGTTGTGGATTTCGGGTTTTGTTATTTCAAAGAAGAGAAGGGTTCTCGGGAGAATGTGATGCGGGTTACTCCGTCAACGTGTCGATGACCCGGAAGAATGCCTCCTTGGGTTGTTGCAGCGTATCGAAGAGCAGCGGGTAGTCGCGGCGCCCCTTTACGGGGTGGTTGTTGAGCCAGGTGTGATTGTCGGCGATGCCCCACAGGGTAACCGACGAAATCTTGTCGCTGTTGCGGCGGAATACCTCGAAGAAGCGGGCGTAAGCCTCGGCCTGCCGCCGGCTTGTCTCGGCATCGTAGGGGAGGGTGACTGTGGTTGCCTGGCGGGCGCCGTCGTGATAGTTGCCGTAGATGGTGAGGTCGAGCTCGGTGATGTGTATGTCGAGTCCCAGCATGGCAAAGGAGTCGACGGCTGCCTGTATCTGTTCGGCGGTAACCGCGTTGTTCCAGTGGGCCTGCATACCCACACCGTCGATGGGACCCCCTCGGCCAGCAGCTGGCGCAGCATGGTGAGGGTGCGTTGCAGCTTGTCGGGGTAGACGAGGCTGTAATCGTTGTAGAAGAGTTTCATGTCGGGGCGTATGCGATGGGCCGTGCGGAAAGCCCAGGCAATGTAATCGGCTCCGCAGATGCGGTACCACGGCGAGTCTTGACGGTAGATGCTCCCCTCGCCGTCGCGCTCGGCGATGGCCTCGTTCACGACGTCCCAGCAGAAGACGGTGCTGTCGAAGTGGGTGAGTACGGCGCGCATATAGGCTTCGGTGCGGCGGTAGAGTGCGGCCGAGTCGAGGTCGTTGCCGTTCTCGTCTTTGAAAAATGCGGCGGGCGCGTTGTGCCATATCAAGGTGTGTCCCCGCACTTTCATGCCGTTTTCGCGGGCAAAGTCGACGATGCGGTCGGCAGCGGCCCAGCGATAGGCGGCACTGTCGTTGCCCGTCCACAGGGCATACATCTTCATGGCATTCTCGGCGGTGAGGGTGTTGACCTGTCTTTTCAGCAGTTCGCCCTCCGGGCCTTGCAGCTGGCGGGGTTCGATGGCGGCACCTATGTAGAACTGGCCGTCGGCGGTGCCGGAGAGTGAGGGTATCGGAGTGCCGGTCTGAGCAAAGAGCGGAGCGCAGCCGCATATCGATACCAGGAGAATGAGGCGTTGGAATATATTCATGGGGTTAAGAATGTGTTGATGTATTACAAACGTACTGTTTTTTTATAAAAAAGCGAGGAGAGTCCCTTCATTTTTTTGAAAGGGGCTCTCCTCTGTTGTAACCTTTTTCAATCTTGGGGAAAGAGGCCAGAACCTTTTTCCTCGAACTTATAACGGAAAAAACACAAAAACTGTTTAGCCGAGCCCGGAAGGGCTACCTGTGTGCGGGTGCATTTTTCCGGGCCCTCTGAACGTAAGACCCGGAAACGGGTCGAAAGTTACATGACCCGGTCGATATTTAACAGTTTTTACCGAAACCGTTTTCTCCTGTTATCGGCTTAGGATAGGGCCGGTACGAGGTATTTACACAGGGCATATCCGCCGAAGAGGAGCCACAGGTAGATGATGCCGGCCAGGTAGAAGGGCTTGGCACCGGCCTGTTTGAACTTGTCGATGCTGGTCTCGGCACCGAGGGCGGTCATGGCCATGGTGAGCAGGAAGTTGTCGAAGCTGTTGATGGCACTGATACCGGCGGTCATGATGTCGGCGGGAATAAAGGTGAACGATTGCAGCAGGGAGTTGATGGCGATGACCAGCAGGAATCCGAACGCAAACCAGGGAACCGATATCTTGCTCTTTCCGTCGGCGGCAACGTCGGTGTGGCGGGCACGGCGCACACGGGCTATGATGTAGCTCATGATGAGCAGTACGGGGGCCAGCATCATGACACGAATCATCTTGGTGATGGTGGCTTGGTCGGCCAGGTGCAGGGCGCCGTCGGGGTCCATGGCGTTGCCGGCGCCTACCACGTGGGCCACCTCATGCAGGGTGGCACCGGAGTAGATGGCCATCTCCTGAGCCGAGAGGTCGAAGATGCCGGCACGGTAGAGAATGGGGTAAAGAAACATCGAGAGCGTACCGAAGATGACTACCGTCGACACGGCGATGGCTGTCTTGTGCGGGGCACATTTCACAACGGGCTCGGCTCCCAGTACGGCGGCTGCTCCGCAGATGGCGCTACCGGTCGATACCATGAGCGAGGTTTTCTCGTCCATTTTCAGCAGACGCCCGGCCACGACGCCCAGGAGCAGGGTGATGAAGATGACGATGACATCGATGATGATGGCCGGAAGGCCGATGGCAAGCACTTGTTGGAACGTGAGACGGAATCCGTAGAGAACGATACCCGTGCGCAGAATCTGCTTGGTGCAGAACTTGATGCCGGGAACCCAGGTCTCGGGAATGTAGTTGCGCAGGCTGTTGGCGTAGAGCATACCCAGAATGATACCTACGATGAGGGGACTGAGCGACAGGTCTTTTACCCATTGGAATTCGCTGATGTAAAAGGCTGAGAACGAAAACAGAGCGATGAGGAGAATGCCATGCGAGACGGCAGCTTTCTGTTCGGAAATCATAGAAATAGAGATTTAAAAAAATGTGAAGCGCAAAATTACAAAAACAAATGAGATGTGGCTGTGTCGGAGGCAGAAAGCGTGTAAGAAAATTCACTTTCCTGCGGGACCGTGGAGCCGGTACCGGTGCGATATTTCACAGAAAAGAGACCGTTTTGTCATCATTTTGTTACAAAACTCACCTACCTTTGCCCTCGAAATAAGGAGGACGAAAGGTTTGTGAGATTCTGTTTTAGGTTTCGTAGGAGTCATTTCCTCCTTTGACAGGTAAAAGATTGTTATTGTTTTTTCGTTATAGTGTGTTGAAGGAGCTTCTCTGTGGAAGAGCGGCTCTTTTGTTATGCGTAAACAGATGTTACAATCGTGTTACAAAACGACGTTTACCGCGCTGTCGGAAAACAGTTTTGCCCGGAATAGCGTATATTTGCAAGACGTAATCTTTAAAAACAACAACTCACATAGACATGGAACAGAAGCATACTTATACGGGTCTGACCGACGAACAGGTGGTCGAGAGCCGTCGTTTGCATGGGGAGAACGTGTTGACCCCGCCCAAGAAGAAGTCGGTGTGGCTGCTTTTCCTGGAAAAGTTCAACGACCCCATTATCAAGATATTGTTGATAGCCCTGCTGCTCTCGGTAGGCGTGGCCGTATATGAGTTTGTGAGCCTCGGTCACGGAGCCGAAGTATTTTTCGAGCCGATAGGCATCTTTGTGGCGGTAATACTGGCCACGGCAGTCGGGTTCTTCTTTGAGCTGAGCGCCAACAAAAAGTTTGACATCCTCAATCAGGTCAACGATGATATACCGGTGAAGGTGATACGCAACGGCAGCATCTGCGAGATTTCCAAGAAAGAGGTGGTGGTCGACGATGTTGTGGTACTTGAACTGGGCGAGGAGGTGCCGGCCGATGCCGTGCTGCTCGAAAGCGTCTCGCTGCAAATCAACGAGTCGACCCTTACCGGTGAGCCGGTGGTGTCGAAGACAACGGTCGAGGCCGATTTCGACGCCGATGCTACCTATCCCTCCAACGAGGTGCTGCGCGGTACCACTGTCGTCGACGGGCACGGTGTGTGCCGCATCACTGCCGTGGGCGATGCTACCGAATATGGCAAGGTGTATGAGGGCTCGCAGATACAGAACGATACCAAGACCCCCCTCAACCGTCAGCTCGACGGGCTGGGGCGCCTCATCTCCTATGCCAGCTACACGATTGCTACGCTGATTGTTGTGGCACGGCTTGTCCTCTTCTTTACGCAGAACGCCTCGCCCGACTGGACCGAGACGGCCACCTATATCTTCCAGACCCTCATGATAGCCATCACCCTCGTTGTGGTGTCGGTGCCCGAGGGGTTGCCTATGAGTATCGTGCTGAGTCTGGCGCTGAGCATGAAGCGCATGTTGGCTACCAATAACCTGGTGCGCAAGATGCACGCCTGCGAGACGATGGGGGCGGTATCGGTTATCTGCACCGACAAGACCGGTACCCTCACCAAGAACCAGATGCAGGTGGCTCAGGCCGATTTCTGGGCCTTGGGCGACTGCTCGCTTACCGATAACGAATTGGGAAATCTCATACGCGAAGGCATTGCCGTCAACTCGACGGCTTTCCTCGACGAGGCCGGCGATAAACCCCGTGTCATTGGTAACCCCACCGAGGGAGCGCTGTTGCTGTGGTTGAAAGCCAAGGGCGAGAACTACCTTACCCTGCGCGAAGGAGCTGCCGTAGTCGACCAGTTGACCTTCTCGACCGAACGTAAATACATGGCGACTATTGTCGAGTCGCCTCTCTTGGGCAAAAAGGTGCTTTATGTCAAAGGTGCCCCCGAGATAGTCCTGGGAGAGAGCCGTCGGGCTCTCACGGCACAGGGCTTGATACCGGCGGCCGATTACAAGGCTGCGGTCGATGAGCAGTTGCTCGCCTATCAGTCGCAGGCTATGCGCACCTTGGGCTTTGCCTATCAGATTCTCGACGACGACCAGCCCCGTTTTGCCGACGGCCGGCTGTACAACGTCGACCTCACGTTTATCGGCATCGTTGCCATCTCCGACCCTGTGCGCGACGATGTGCCTGCTGCCATTCAGTCGTGTCTCGATGCCGGCGTGGCGGTGAAGATTGTTACCGGTGACACCCCGGGAACGGCCCGCGAGATAGGCCGTCAGATAGGTCTCTGGCTTCCCTCCGACGGCGATGCCAACCTCATGACCGGCGTGCAGTTTGCCGCTACGCCCGATGAGGAGCTCTTGCGTCGCCTGCCCGACATAAAGATTATATCCCGTGCCCGCCCCATGGACAAGGAGCGACTGGTGCGTCTCTTGCAGAAGTTGGGCTATGTCGTAGCCGTTACCGGCGACGGTACCAATGATGCTCCGGCCCTCAACGCCGCCCAGGTAGGCCTCTCGATGGGCGATGGTACGACAGTGGCCAAGGAGGCGAGCAGCATTACGATTCTCGACAACTCGTTCCATAGTATCACGCGGGCGGTGATGTGGGGGCGTTCGCTCTATCAGAACATTCAGCGCTTCCTCCTCTTCCAGATGACCGTCAATGTAGTGGCCTGCCTCATCGTGCTTATCGGTGCTTTCCTGGGCACTCAGTCGCCGCTCACCGTTACCCAGATGTTGTGGGTGAACCTCATCATGGATACCTTTGCCGCCATGGCGCTGGCTTCGCTGCCGCCGAGTGAGCGGGTGATGAAAGACAAGCCCCGCCGTCAGACCGATTTCATTATCACCCGGCCTATGGCTGTCGATATTATCGGCATAGGCGTGTTTTTTGTGGTGTTGCTTTTCGGCCTGTTGCAGTATTTCAAATACGAAGAGGTAACGGCTCTTTCGCAGTTTGACGTGTGGGCTTTCTTTGCCGACTATTTCCGTTTTGAGAATGTGGCCCATGCCCTCACGCCCTATGAGTTGACCGTATTCTTTACCGTATTTGTCATGTTCCAGTTCTGGAATATGTTTAATGCCAAGGCATTCGCCACCAACCGCTCGGCTCTTTGCGGGCTCTCGCACAGCCTGACGTTTGTAGGTGTTGCCGCCATTATCCTGGTGGGACAGATTGTCATCGTTACCGTGGGCGGCCCGATGTTCGGCGTGACGCCCCTGCCGGTGATAGATTGGGTTTACATCATCGTGTCGACCTCGTTTATCTTGTGGCTTGGCGAGCTTTACCGGCTGGTGAAGAAACTTTTCAAGGTGAAATTCTGAGAAATTCTGATATGCCGGTTTGATGCCGGCTCTTAACGCAGCAAGGCGGGAACCAACGGTTCCCGCCTTGCTGCGTATTGTAGGGGTGAGATTTATTATCCTATGTAGTGAGTGTGGTAACAAACATGGGGTACTTTCCGTGCCCGGTCTTGAAGCCCAGTGATTCGTAGAAGGCAACACCGTCTTCGTAGGAGACGAGCAGTATGCGCAGGTAATCTTTGTATCGGTCGAGTACTTGACGGGTCAGCTCCCGGCCTATGCCGTTCCCCTGGTATTCGGGGTCGACGAGGAGATAGTGTATGTAGGCCGTCATGATGCTGTCGTCGAGTACGTTGATGAGGCCGACAAGCCGTTGGCCGTCCCAAGCCGAGAGTACGGTGTCGGAGTTGCGCAGGGCAACGACGAGCCGTTCGGGATAGGCTCCCGATGACCATTTGACCGAGAGGAACAGCCGCTCCAACTCTTCGGCTGTGAACTCTTTGGTGTCTTTGTATTCAATAGCCATGATGATGAGGGTTTTGTAAGTTTAGACAGATCTCTTTCGGGGTTATTCGTCTTTGTTTTTGAGAAAGTAACTCTGCGATTTGAGCAAGTTGCGGGCTTGCAGCACCATCGACTTGGTTTCGTTGAGTATCGACAGGTAGAGCAGGCAGGCTTTGGTGCTGCTCTTCTCGTCCATGCGGCGTAGCTGGCTTTTGATAGCGGCAACGATGGTGTCGAAGAGGCGGTCGCGCATGTCGAGTACCTTGTCGAGGTCGGCAAAATTTTTACTGCGCATCATTTCGTTGATGTGGGTGAAAATCTCGTCGACGCCGTCGTTTACATGCATGAGGTCGGCCACCTGTTCCTTGGTGAGTCCGGTGTGGTTGTTGTCGATGTGTTCAAAAGCCGGTCGGGTGATGTGTATGAGGGCCTTGGTAACCTCAGAAAGGTAATCGACCACCTGCACATAGAAGTGTCCCGAATTGATGTGGTTCTTTTCGAGTTTCCGCAACGTGTTGATGACTTCGTATTTGCGGGTGTGCGCTTCTTCGTAGAGGGCATTTGACTCGGTAACCATCTCCCGCAGCACTTTGCGGTTTTCCTTGAAGACGGCCACCAGGGTGCGGTTGTAGATGCGCGAAATCTCTTCCATCGTGCGGCACACCTCTTCTATGCAGTTGTAGAGAATGTCTTCGGTCGTGTCGGACTGCGAGATGGTGAGTTTCTTCTCTTGGCGAGCCTTGGCCTTTTTGGTGAGTTTCTTGCGGAATGTGAAGCTGCGGATTACGGAGTAGATACCTACGCCCGAGGCCAGAACGACGGCAACCCAGCCACCGACAAGCAATATGAGTGTGAATATCGACGAAATGAGCAGGGCGACGAATGCCGTAATGAACCAGCCCGAGATGACGGTCATGACTCCTGTAATGCGATATACGGCACTTTCGCGTCCCCAAGCCCGGTCGGCGAGCGACGAACCCATCGAGACCATGAACACGACATAGGTGGTCGAAAGGGGGAGTTTGAGTGAGGTGGCGATGGAGATGAGTACGGCCGATGAGGTGAGGTTTACAACGGCGCGTATGAGATCGAACGAGGCTTCGGTACGTTCCTCCGGGGGCAGCGGTTCAAACCTCTTGTTGATGGCTTGTTGTACGCGGTGCGGTACATAGTGGGTATACCACTTGTTGATGATAAGGGCCATGCGTACCAGCCCTCTCGATATGAGGGTCGAGTTGAAGCGCTCCTGCTCTTCGTTCTGCGAGGAGAGCGAAAGCTCGGTCTGTGCTACATGGCGTGCCTCCTTGGAGAGGAAGAGGGTAACGACCATGATGATACCGGCTATGATGAGCAGGGTGAAGTTGGCGGTAGCCGGTTGGGCCAGGGCTGTCATGTAGATGTTTTCGTCGCCGGCTGCCCGGGCTATCTGGTAGGAATCGTATCCGGCGATGGGTACACCTATGAAATTGACGAGGTCGTTGCCGGCAAAGGCCAGGGCCAGGGCAAATGTGCCCGAGAGTATGGTTACCTTCATGATGTTGACCCGCAGGAGTTGCAGCAGCCACAGCACCAGCGAGACGGCAAGCCAAAGGGCGCAGAGGAACAAGAACGTGTGTTCGTGTACGAAGGTGTTGAACTCTTCGGGTATGAGGCCCGAGTTGTTGAGCCCCTTGAAGAGGGCGAAATAGATGATGCCCGTAACCGAGATACCGCACCAGAGCGCACCCAGTCGCTTTATCATCTTGGCATAGCGGAACGAGAAGATGATGCGCGAGATGTACATGAGCGTGATGCCTGTGGCGAAGGCGATGACGACCGAAGAGAGGATTCCCGAGATGATGACCATGGCCTTGCCCGAGTTGACGTAGTGGGAGAGGCTGTTGATACTGATGTCGGGAGAGATGTAGATTTTGTACCCCGCCACGGCGAGTGCGGCACCCAGGAGCCCGAATACCATCGATACGGTGGTGGAGGTGGGGAGGCCCAGGGTATTGAAAATGTTGAAGAGAATGACGTTGCCCAGCATCATGCCCAGGAAGAGGGTCATGACCTCGGGAAAGGTGAAGTTCTCGGGATAGAACACGCCGCTGCGGGCCACTTCCATCATGCCGTTCGAGGTGAGGGTGCCGATGAGTATGCCGACCGATGCGACGATGAGTATGGTGCGGTAACGGGCTACGCGCGACCCCCATGCGGCGTTCATGAAGTTGATGGCGTCGTTGGCCACACCGACGATGATGTTGGCGATGGCCAGCAGACCCAGTACGATAACAATAAAGGTAAATATAGGACTCATTCAAACAGAGGTTTTAAATCGTTTTTTCGTTGTAATAGTGTGTGTCTTGTGTTGTGCGGTGTCGCCGACTATGCCGACGGCGTGTCGTCTTTTTTGAGGGTGAAGGTAAATTCGAGCCCTCCTTCGTAACGGTTGTGGGCTTCGATATTGCCGCCGTGGAAGAGAATGGCATTCTTGACGATGGAGAGCCCGAGGCCGGTGCCGCCGAGCTTGCGGGAGCGGCCTTTGTCTACGCGGTAGAAGCGTTCGAAGATGTGGGAGAGGTGCTGGTCGTCGATGCCGATGCCATTGTCGGCAAATGTAAAGGTGTATTCCTGGGGTGTCTCTCCGACGAGGTTGATGAAGATGTCGCGCCCGCCGGAGTAGGCGATGGCATTTTCGGTCAGGTTGCGGAATACCGAGGTCAGCAGGTTGGCGTTGCCCAGTATGGGCAGTTCTCGGTTGAAGTTGCAGGTAATCCGCATGCGTTTGTCGGCGGGTCGCAGTGCAACCTCGGCGATAATGTCCTGGACGATGGTGTTGAGGTCGACTATCTCTTTTTCGATGAGTTGGCTGGCCTCGTCCATGCGGGTGATGGTAGAGATATCTTGCAGGAGTTGTCCCAGACGTTGGCTCTGCTTGTAGCTTTTTTCGATGAAGAGGCGGCGTGTTTCTTCGTTCATGTCGGGGTTGTTGATGATGGTTTCGAGATATCCCTGAATGGAGCTGACCGGGGTTTTGAGCTCGTGGTTGATGTTGTTGGTGAGTTGGCGTTTCAGCCTTATCTTTTCCTGCTCTTCGTGGAGTACCATGGCGTGTTCGCGGTTGCGGTCGGCGATGGTCTGTTGCAGTTGGGAGTATAGCTGGACGATGTGTTGGGAGATTTCCCCCAGTTCGTCGTTGGGGAAAGGCTTGATGTTTTCGATGCGTTCATTGCGGCTGGCCAGGTTGGCAAACTCTTGCAGCCGCTTGATGCTCTGCCCGATGTGTCTTATGGCGAAATATCCGAATGTACACATCACGACGGAGAGTCCTATCATTATCCACAGGAAGGAGTAGTCGGCGGCAAGCAGGCGGGTAAGCGAGATGTTGTAGGGGAGGGCCGAGCGGATTATGGTGTTGCCGATGCGTGTGGCCGAGTAGAAGTAGTCGCCCTCTTCGTTTTCGGATTTGCGGCGTATGGTGTATCCGTCGCCCCGTTCGATGGCCTGCTTCACTTCGGGGCGTTGGCCATGGTTGGGTATGGTATCGTTTTTCCAGGCGTAGGGTGCGTCGTACAGTACCTCTCCGGTTGTGTCGATGAGGGTGAGGCGCAGGTCGGGGTAGCGGTTCTGGTAGTGGTTGACAATCTGGTCTAAGGGTTTCCCGTCTTCGATGGCGTCGATGATTTGGGCATTGAGCAGTTGCAGCTGTACGTTGAGGTTCTCGACCTTGAACTGTTTTTCCCGTTCATACTGGAAGAGCACGAAGCTGCTCATGAGTATGCCGGCAAAGAACACCAGCAGGAAAAAGAGCCGTTGGGAGTATGAGATTCTATTCTTCAAAGCCATATCCGTACCCTTGTCGTGTAACGATGTGTTTGCCGTAAGGCTCTATCTTTTTTCTCAGCCGGGTGATGTTGACGTCGATGGTGCGGTCGAGCACGATGACGTCGTTGCTCCATACCTGGCTCAGAATGTCGGCGCGAGAGAAGATGGTCTCTCGGTGGCGCAGGAAGAGCGAGAGAATTTCAAATTCGGTCTTGGTGAGTTTCACCTCTTTCCCGTCGACATGGCAGGTCTTGCGTTGAAGGTTCAGGACCAACCCCTTGAAGGCGACCGAGTCGTCGGCTTTTTCCCGGTTGGCGGTTATGGCCGCACGGCGAAGCACGCTTTTTACCCGGGCTATGACTTCGCGTATCGAGAAAGGTTTGGTAATGTAGTCGTCGGCTCCTATTTCGAGACCTATGACCGTGTCGTCTTCGGTGTCTTTGGCAGTGCAGAATATGATGGGTATTTGTGCCGTGTCGGGCCGGCTTTTGAGTTGCCGGGCCAGTTTGAATCCACTTGTTTCGCCCATCATTACGTCGAGCAAGATAAGGTCGTAGCGGGCAATCTCTTTTTTCAGTGCCTCTTCGGCGTTATAGGCTACATCGACCGAAAACCCTTCTATTTCGAGGTTGAATTGCAGTATCTCGCACAGCGATTCTTCATCGTCAATGACAAGTATCTTAGGCTTTTCCATTGGGGTGAGTCTGTTTCGCGTACAAAGATAAAAATATTTTAATGATGTTGAAGAAAAATCGATTGTAAAAATATGCAGTGTACAGTTATTTGTGCGGAAGAGGGTTTTGCGGACGCATCACGCGTATGCCTGTGAAACGAGGGTTGTCCGAGACCATCTTGTCGAGTGTCCGCTCTTCGATGACCACCCGGCCCAGGGTCGACGAGGCGTGTATGAGGCGTGTCTCTCCGCCCGCGTGCAGGGCGATGCCCACATGGGCAATGTCGAGTCCGGCGATGCCGGTGGTAAAGGCAATGATGTCGCCGCTGTGTATCGCCGCAAGTGTGGTACTGTCGAGCTGTTCTGCCGTCAGGCGGTAGCCGGTTGTGCCGCTGAGCCTTTGCTCGTGGGCGGCTATGCTGTCTGTGAGCGAGGAGTTGCGGTGCAGGGCAGGGTAGCGGTCGGCATGACGGCTCATGAAGTCGAGGTGCAGCGTGTCGGGTCTCCCGCCCAGCGAGCGGGTAATCTCTCGTACTGCACCCCGCCGTTCGTTGTCGGCTATCCAGTCGCTGAAATAGTGGAGGCGGGAGGCATATCCCTCCTGGCAGCCGTCGCGGTAGCGGAGGCCGGTCAGCTGCCGGCAGTAGGATTCCCACGAGTTTTCTCCCTGCGCGGCGCAGCGGGCCAGTGCGAGAACGGTCTCTACAAATATTGTGCAGTCGGTTTCTTGCAGCCCCGGTTGCAGACGTTCGACGGTGTCGCGGTCGAGGGTGCCGGCCACATAGGGGGTGCCGGTGAGCAGGTGTGCAAAGGCGTTGACGTAGTGGGCTACATCGGGTTGCGGGGCAACAACCGTGAGCAGATAGACGGTATAAAGGCTGTCGCCGGCGGTGATTCCGTCGGCCGGTCGGGCCCAGGCCGTGTGGCCGGACAGACAGATAATAAGGGTCGGGAGTAGATGGCGTAGCTTCATGGGCGTGCTGTTTGCGGTCAAAGATAGTGTTTTTGCCGAGCTGTCGGGCCGGGAGCAGCTGTTTTTTGTGCCTGTCGTGGTCGTTCCCGGTAAAACTTTTGGTTTCAGGGTGTTGTAAAAAATGGTGTATTATTGTTGTAATTTTACCATATTATTTGTTGTAATATTACAATATTGTTTATACATTTGTTCCGTCCAAAGTCCGGAAAACGTTTGTCGCACCACGTGGGCAGATGGTTCTCCTACTCCTAAAAAAATGTATTATGAGTCATATAAATTTAAGAGAAGAGAAAGAGCGTGATTTTGTTCACGCCTATGAAGAGGAGCTCAAAGAGTTGGGCGAAGATGCCCCCTTTGTGCCCCGCGACGAGGTTATTTTCAGAGCCTTGCACAGTGGCCGTGGCCGCTTCTACATTTCGTTTGAAGAGGCGGCCCGGCAGGTGAAACGCATCTTCAACCATCGGCCGTTGAAGTGCCGTAATGAGCGCAAGGTGGCCATGTATCAGGAGTTGGCCCGGCTGGTAGCCGAGTATCGCATGCGCAAGCCGGGAGCGTCGTTTCGAGATGCACTTTTCACGGTGCTGGCCGAGGCCCGGGCATCGCGGTTCTTTTTCGGCATACAGACGGGGCGTCTCATCTTATACCGCCATCAGCGATGTGCCGTGTGATGTGCCGTTGTGTCGCCGTCACCCTGGGGTCGCTTCTGCTCTTTTCCTGTACGACACGCAAACAGTTGACGGCTGCGCTTCACGAAGAGGTGCGCCGTGCGGTTGAGACGCATCTGGCCGATACGGTACGGAAGCATTCGGTCGAGCAGGAGCGGGAGCAGACCCGCTGGTGTGTCGATGTGGTCAGAGAGTGGGTGGAGACGGCCGACACTCTTGCGAGCCGCGTGGCCGACACGCCCCGTGTCGCCGAGCATTGGACGATACGGGCGGTCTCGACCCGAGAACGGCTACGGGTCGACTCGCTCCATGAAGAGCGGCTTCTCACGACACAGACGGCCGACAGCAGCCGGTTTTCGGCACAGGTGGCAGCCGACGCGCAGCGACAGACCGGTGGCGGGGTATCGTGGATACTCTATGCAATAGTAGTCGTGCTGAGCATTGTCTCGGTGGGACTGGTTTTTAAAAGATAAATACTAAAAACAGAAAAAATATGAACAGAAAAAAAATGACAGAGATTCCCGCCAAGGGAGAGAAGAAGATATGTGTACAGTTGCGCATCGACCGTGAGGAGCTGCGCGAGGAGTTGTTGAAACGCACCACCTATGTGGCCGTGCCCATGCAGGCCGAGGGGCAGAATGCCGAAGATTACTACGACCGGCTGTTACTCACGGCCGACGAAGATATATGGGTAGGCGACCGCTTGCAGGAGGCTGCCGACCGGGTGAGTGAGGTATTGTCGGGCTATCTTGCGGGCGACGGTTGCACCTTTGACGAGCAGGGGCATTGCTGCATGACGCTGCTGTTGCCCGGTGCGGCGGTACCGGGATCGGCCGACCGCATAGCCCGCATCATCAAGGAGATTTTTGTGCTTTATGTACTCTCGCACTGGTTCGACGACCGTCTGCCCGAGAAGGCACAGTATATCGTTTTGCAGTACGACGAGGCGATGGATCTGCTCAAAGCGAGACTGAACCGTCGGGTGCGACCCATTGAGCGCCCTGTCCGGTTCTTATGATTCTGGTGGCCTCTCCGTCAGTAAAGTGACGGGGAGACAGTCGTGAGTGAAATATAACGTTGCACCGCGGTGGCATGCTCGTAGCCTCATTCGGCGTTTTTGCGCATACAAATCGGGCGTTGTACAGAAAAGGAAACTGTATAACGCCCTTTTTTATAGTCACAATTGGCTGAACTTTACTCTGAAAAGTCGGGGAAAAGACATATTTAACAGATGTTAGTGCATAAGTCGAAAGAAATATCTATCTTTGAAGCGTTATTCAAATAAACAACAGAATGGAAAACAATTATTCTTACAGCGGGTCGGGTGTGCAGACGGCACAAGTGACCCTCATGAAAAGTCTCTATTTGTGGATGAGCGTTGCTCTGGCCGTTACCGGTATTACCGCCATGGCCGTCGATGCCTCCTATTCATTGCAGCAATTGCTTTTTAGTGGAAGGTATACGTTCCTTGTACTGATGATAGCCGAGGTTGCCCTTGTCATATATCTCTCGGCACGCATCGCCCGTATGTCGTTTGCCTCGGCCATGATCAGCTTTCTGGCCTATTCGTTCTTGAACGGTCTTACCCTGTCGGTCATCTTCCTGGCCTATACCAAGGCTTCGATTGCGTCGACCTTCTTCGTTACGGCCGGTACGTTTGCAGCCATGAGCCTTTACGGTTACTTTACCAAGAAAGACCTCTCGTCGTGGGGTAATCTCTTTTTCATGGCGCTTATCGGTCTTATCATTGCTTCGGTGGTGAATATCTTTTGGGCCAATTCGACTCTTTACTGGATTATTACTTATGTAGGTGTGCTTGTCTTTGTGGGCCTCACCGCCTATGATACCTACCGCATCAAACAGCTGTTGGCCAATCAGGAAGTGAATGAAGGTACCCAGAAACTGGCATTGCTCGGTGCACTCACCCTTTATCTCGACTTCGTCAACATGTTCCTCTATCTGTTGCGCATCTTCGGCGACCGCCGGTAATTGTGCGTCGGGATACTGACACGAAAAAAGCGACCCGCCTCAATTCTTTGAGGCGGGTCGCTTGCGTAGATTCAGGCCTTGAAGCGGTAGACTTTCTTGCCCTTGCCGTTGTTGTAGACGTCGATGTGCAGCCAAGACACACCGTCTTCGAGGCGAATGGGGTAGGGCAAGAGTTCTTGTTTCTCGATGATGAGCCGGCGGGCTTCTTCGGCGGTCATGCCCTCGACGTTGCAGTCGACGGCCTTGCCCAGAAGGTGGGCCGAAAGGTACAGCCGGCCGATGTCGGTCTTGCCCTTCACCAGGGCACAGATGTTGCAGCGCAGTCCCCGCTGGGTGAAGCTGCCGCCCAGGTGCCAGTTGTTGACGGTCATCGGTGCGCAGAGTATTTTTTCGCGTATCGTGTTTAATGTCGCGATGAGTCTGTCGTCGATAAACATGGCGGCAGCCTCGCCGTAGCGGTCGTAGACGTGCTTGCACACCAACTCTTTGACGGAGAAAAAATTACTCTTCATCACACTTCCTCCCTTTTTTCAGGTTCAACAAATTCATCATTCAACGTATCGCCGTGCTCCCGCTCCACGCGCTCCACGATTTTCTGCACATTCTCCGGCAGCGCCCGCTTGAACTCAAAACGTATCACGTGGTAGATAATGCGCAGCGCCTTGTTGGCCGGGTAGGCGTGTATGAGGTTGCGGAAAGCATTCTGCACATACACATACATAAAGACATACGTCAGCGACTTTATTGCGATGAGTGCCGCCGTGTCGTCGCCGCAGTTCAACATGATGGAATATATCGTCTCCGAGATAATGAGGTAGAGCAGCAGCTCGGCCAGCGCGTTTTTGAACTTGCGGAACGAGAAATTCCGGCACCGCACCACCGACACCCCGTCGGCCCGCATACCCGCCCACACGTTGAAGGCAAACATGATAACCAGCGCATAGACAAATCCCTTTGTCGGCGTCAGGAAGGCCAGCACGGGACTCATGGCCGAGACGGCGATGATGCGCCACTGTTCCCAGTTGAATATCCGTTCCATCATCATGCCCTCCTCTATACGAAGTCGTACCAGTACACCGTGTCGGCGTCGCACTTCAAGTTCAACGAGTGGCGGTATCGGTCGCGGCGGTAGCGCCACAACCACAGGCGGGGAATCACACAGCCGGTGCCGCCATGCCGGTTTTTCTCTTTCAACCGACTCGGACCGTGCGGGTTGAAGGTGGTATTCCAGTCCCTCTTGTCGCTCACATAGAGACAGTGCGGGTGTTCAGGGGTGAGAAACATCGTTTTCAGGCGGTCGAGGTCGCCGGCCTTTACGCGACGGGCACCCAACCGGTTTTCAAGCACCACACGGTAGTAGCAGTCGGAGGCTTCGAGACGGTCTGTGGCGGCCTGCACATCGGCCTTGAACTCCACCAGCCCGTGGCACGGCACCAGGCACCCGTCCCGATCGAAGCGCACACGCAGGTCAAACACCCGCGCCCCGTTCTCCATCTGCTGCCAGAGGGTCGCCTGCTGGCACCGGGCAAACGGCAGAAGAAGCCACCCCCACCATCGTTTCGGTTTATAGCCCGTAAGGCTGTTATGAGATGCGTACATATTTCTGTGTTTTTATGACTTTACTTTCCGTAATAACTAACTCCAAGGTATGCCGTCAAAAGGATTAGCAGCATCGTAATCGATGACCGTGCGATGTTTTACACCATCGCTGCCCACATAGAGTTGGGTAAGGCAATCGACATAGGTACCCCCGCTCTCGCCAAGCTCCGAGCGGTATTTCGTCTGGTAGATCACCCCCTCCTGTCCGGGAGGCGCGCCGTCGGCCTCCGCCCGGTTATACCATATCACCACCGTGCCGTACTCTGCCTGCGGGTAGTTGTCGATGTTGATAGCGTCGTCGCTGTTGACAAAAGCGATACGACCCTGCATATCGGCCAGTGTCTTTCCCGTCGTCGGGTCGACCACCGCCTGCGGTATCGTGGCCGGATAGATGGTGGTCTCATTTTCTTTCAGTTTCTTTATTCGTACCATAATTTATGAGCCTAGATGGTTATTTCTTTATAGTCGGTAACGTCGGTCACTGCGGCCGAAATAATCACCGTTTGGTTCAACTCCGACACAAGTGCTTCTACGCTCTCCGATGTCGCATAAGTAGTATCGATCTGTCTGCCGAGGCCATCCTGAGTAGCCTTTGTAGCACTATTTGCTGTACCCGCCGAATCCGCATAGGTTGCGTTATCAGCTTCCGTGGCATGTCCGGCCATATCGGCAGCCGTTGCCTTATTCACGGTAACCGTACCGTCCGAACCCACGGTGATGTTTCCTCCACTTTTCACGCCACCCAGCGCCGAAGCCGTAGCAGCCGGTAAGGTATAATTGTTGGCATTCTCGGCAATACCGTCGAGTTTAGCCTTGTCGGCGGCCGACATGAGGCCGTTTGCCGAGGAGGTTGCCGTAGTGGTGCGGGCCAGTGAGCTGAGGGCGACGCCCGAGTCCTTGGCCGCTTTGTTGGCTCCGGCCGAGACTATGACATGGTCGGCAGCCCCGGCGTTCGAGGCCATGGTCACGGCATTACCCACCGAGCTTGCCACTTTTGTGTCGGTATAGCTCTTGGCCGAAGCCAAGTTCTCTTCCAGCAATCCCGTGAGGGTCTCCTTATCGGTAATACCCGCCAAGAACGACTCTATCTCCTTCCATCGGTTGATAGTCTCGTCCGAGGCGTCCGCATCGTTAAGGAAGGTGTTCACTTTGTCGATGAAATCATTCACCTCGCCCAGATACATATCCAGGCTCTTTTCGCTGCCAAGCGCAGTCTGCAAGTCGCTGAATACCAGGTCAAGGTTGTCGCGTCCACCCTTAGCCAGCACATCAAGCAGTCGGTCCATGAAGTCCGCCATCGAAAAGCCGTTGGTATCGACCAGCGCTTCGGGAATAGTTGCCGGGTAGATGGTAACTCCGTTCTCTTTCAGTTTCTTAATTTTTGCCATAATTCATTCGTTTTTTTTTAGTGAAACATATAGTTTTATATCTCGTTGTAGTCTTTTCCGTCGCCGTACGATTCCAGGACAATCGCATCCTGTCCATCTTCCAGCGTACTGATTCGTGTCTCAACCTCCCGGTTTATGTCCTCCTGCTTTTTACCGATATTCAAGTCCTGAATTTGATCAGCCGTCGCGATTGTAGCATCGGGAGTCGCGTTTTTAAGCGTTCCGTAAATATTTATGTCAGCCATATCGATTCCTGTTTTTGGTTATGAAACAACAATACTCATCACACCCGCATTGATAGCCGACGAAGAGCGGTAGCACTTATACGAGTCAACAGCCGTACTGCCGTTGGCAGCAGCCTCCATGGGCACGTCAAAGCCACTCGACGTTACCTTTTTGATACTCATGCTCGACGGCACGCACAGCCACAGATAATACCCCGTAGTCGGGTTATTCAATGAGTAGCTGCCACTCGCACTCGTCTTTATCGATTGCTTCGTCAACGACACGATATCAAGCGACGACACCTCCGAGGCCTGGGCGAAGCCGAAATACATGGGAGCCACAAACGTAGCCGTTGTGCTTCCCTGCGCCGTCGAGCTACCCTTTGTCGCTTTCACCGTATAAGTAGTAGTCGCCGAGACACCCTCAAACACCTTGCTCGTCTCCGTGGCACTCACGCTATCCCCGTTCACAAGGACGGTATCGGGTTGCACCACGTCGTTACCCTCCTTCACCGTCCATTTCACGGTAATCGTGCGGGAAGCGCCCTTCTCAAAGACACCCCCTCCACTCACCGTTACAGCCAGCGGAAACAGTTCCGCCGTTATCTTGCTTAATTCCTCCGACAAACTCTTACCCGTTGTCGGGTCGACTACCGCCTGCGGTATCGTGGCCGGATAGATGGTAATGTTGTTCTCTTTTAGTTTCTTAATCTTTGCCATAATATTCTTATTTTACTTCGTTATAATCATTTATGTCCGAAAAGGCTTCAGTAGTAACCGTGCCACTGCCGCCGCTGCCGCCCGAGCCTATCGCTGTAAATTGCTGCGAGAACAGTGACTCTCCCGATTCTATATCGGCATCTTCGTCGATGCGTATCTCGCACAGCTGCGTGGCCGACACCATAAACTCTATCACATAGAGTGTGCCTCCGTCTTGATATATGCGGGTAGGTGCAAATACCCGAGGCTCATCAAACTGGGTGCTGGCCCGCAGCAGCACGCCGCAACCGCCGTCGAGATAGCTGTACAGGGTCGTCTGCATATCCCCCCAGTAGGGTGTACCGTCGAGAGAAAAAACTCCATCGCGATAGCTGCCCAGGTCGATGACGCGCATGGGCCGGTAACCCCCCGACGTGAGAAAGCTCTTGGTGGCCAGGTCGTCTATCCGGTAGGCATATTGCTGGGAGATGGCACCCAGACCGTTCACCCGCAGCACATGCAGGTACCCGTCATTCCCGACGAAAGTGAGAGAGTAGTCTATCGGGTCTTCGGCCATGAGGGCAAACGACACCGGAGAAAGACCCACATCACCCCCCGCGGAGGCGATGCCTTCGGCGTAGAGCAGGCTGCCCGGGGCACCCGAGAGCGAGGAGAGTATCTGTACCAGCGCCCCGGCATTGGCCGGCGTCACCGCGTGGTCCCCGTCGACCGAGTACACGAATGACGAGACCGGATAGATATTCTTATTGCGAAAGGCGGAGAGAGCAACATTCGACAGGTCTTTTGCCGCGCACTCGTTCAGTTCGCTTTTCTTGGCAAACTCCGAATGGCTCCAATAGCTCTGTGCAAGAATCTCTCCCTCTTCGCTGAATCGTACATCGTACATATAGCCGTCGGCTCCCAGAAAAATCACGCGGGCCGAAACAAACGTGCCGCTTCCCGGGCTCTCCACAAAGCTGCAACTGGCACCCGACACCAGGGTAGTGATGCCCGTCGACTTCACCAGCAGGTGCCGCTGACGGTTGGCCGCATCGAACAGTTCGGCCATGCTCATCTTTGTAAACGAACGTACCCCCGGTGTAGCCGTTTCGGTATCGTCGTCGAGTGTACATTCCCACATCGAGGTTGGCAAAACCCCTTTATTCAGGAAGTTCGATTCATCAATGCCCGTTGCCCACCAGGAGTAGGCCTTCTCGTCAAAATCGCCCTGCGACACATTCGACAAGTCGCTCTGGGCGTATGCCGTCATGTCGACGTTGGAAAGGTCTTTCTTGGCATAGCTTTCCAGTGCGGCATATTCGGCCAGGCTCATGGGTGTAACCATATATTCCCAGTAGGTTCCGTTCCAGTACAGGGTTACCATCGAGGTGCCGGAGATTTCAATACTGAGAGGTACCTCCTGGTTGGTAAAATGGGTGAACGTTACGGTACCCGATTGGTTGGTCGGATAGAGGTAGGCCGTCTTGATGCCATCTTTCACTTCGGGAACGAAGGTCTCGGCATCATCGACCACTCCGCTCAACCAGTTGTCGACCCGGTTGCTGTCGACCCAGCGCCGGTTTATCTCGTCCCATACCCAGAGCGACAGGGTCTCTCCGTTGAGGAAACAGCTTCCCGGCATGCCGAGAGGGTGTTGGGAGAGAAAGGCTCCGAGACCGAAGTAGTATCCGAAAAATTTTCCGTGTATGTTACATTTCATGCTGTATCGGTTTTAAAAGTTATGTTCAAGTGTAAAGTAGCTGTTTGCGCATGATTTCGGCTTTATCGCTCTGCCCGAGTATGTCGAACACCAGTGCGGCACACAAGTAGCAGGCCGAGTCGCCCAGGAGAGGGTAAAGGTCGTATCCGTTTTCCTGTTCCTGCGGGAGGGGCAGATATACGGCACTTTTTACCTCGTGACGGTGCATGTACGGGGGCAGGGAGTAGTAGTCGAGAACGATGCGGCCCTGTTCGTCGCCCGAAACGACGGCGACGGGTTTCTCGGTTCCGCCCCGGGCATAGGGGTTGAGTTGTTTCTCGGCCGTCGGGTGGCGGTTGTCGATAAAGCGGGTAACGGGGCGTCGCCACCCTTTCATCTCAAAGCGGAGCATGCGCAAGGTGTCGTCGGGCAGGACAACCCGCCCGCTGCCGTCTTGGCGCATCTCGGGCGACAAGCGGCTGCTGATGTCGACACCGCGACATATCGATTCGGGAGCGACGAGCAGTTGTCGGGCAAGGGCTTCGGGCCACTTGGCACGGATATACTGTTCGATGTCGGCGCCGCCCGTCTGGCTCACGATGCGGTCCCAGTCGGGAGTGAGCTCTTCCATGTCGGTCTTGACGCGGTTTATCCATTCATCGGTTGTCAGAAACATAGCAGACTCCTTTCTTCGTTAGGCGGTGAGATGCGGAAAACAGATACCTTTTTCGCGGGCAGCCTTTTCGATGCTCGTGGGCGAACGCAGACGGTTGGCCGGTACGAGGTAGGGCTCTTTGCGCAGGAGTTCGCGGGCGGCCTGCCACGACACAATCTCTTCGATGGGGGTGGCGTCGGGTTGAGGCGTGGCCACACCGGTCTCGTTGTAGAGGTCGAAGAGGCGGCCGTAGTCGATATCTTGCTCGATGGCCTCCTGCAATTCGCTGTTGGCGGTGGTGTAATAGCCGTGTATGTTGTCTTTGGCGATGAACCGTATGCGCACCTTTTTATCGCCCATGCGGACGATGGTGTTGAGCTTGACGTTTTTGTTATGCTCGTTGGGCACGACAATATCCCGCGCGAAGGTGACGGCGTGGATCTTGCCGGAATCATGTATCCGTATTACCCGGAAATTTTCGCCATTGCAGAAGAGAAGAAAGCGCTGTTCCATCCAA
>ERZ824600.2116-NODE-2116-length-22123-cov-3.245151_pt1 | contig 22123 bp, 18 predicted proteins | sample MGYA00519933_ERZ824600 | MGnify/ENA primary metagenome ERZ824600 (study PRJEB31778, sample SAMEA3449178) | human gut metagenome | biome: human gut; feature: human-associated habitat; material: faeces | place: United Kingdom | collected 2010/2012 ... | reverse complement strand
CGGAATCGACCAGCAGAATCACGCCGTCGGCCATATTGAGAACCCGTTCGACCTGTCCGCCGAAGTCGCTGTGTCCCGGGGTGTCGATGATATTGATCTTCGTATTCCGGTAGCGGACGCTGATGTTCTTGGCGAGGATGGTGATGCCCCGTTCGCGTTCCAGATCGTTGTTGTCGAGGAAGCACTCGTGCATTTCCTGATTTTCGCGGAAGAGTTTGGACTGTTTGATAATCTCGTCAACAAGCGTGGTCTTTCCGTGGTCGACATGTGCGATGATGGCAATGTTTCTGATGTTCTGCATAGATGTATCTTGGGTTAAGAAGTTGTCGTACCGTTTTTTATAAACCGGGTAATATACACGCTCCCCGTGTCTTTTTCAATCGCCGTTTGAGTTTTCGGGAGTTTTTGCAGTGCAGAGTTTCGTCAGAAGAAATAGCGGACGATCGCTTCCCGGAGCAGCGATTCCCTGTACTGGGCGCGCACCTTGTCGATCGCCTTTTTCCGCAGATCCTGTTGAATCTGATCCGAGACCTCGCGGAAAGGCTGTTTTTTCGCCTCCTGCATATCGGCGACGCGGAGGAAGTAGAACCCTTCCGGAGTCTCCACCGGCCCGACAATTGCACCGGTTTTCGCCCCCTTCAGCGCCTGGGCAAACTCCGAACGGAGCTTGTCCTGTTCAATCGAACCGATCCGGCCGCCCCGGGAGGCGTTCGGCCCCTCGGTGTTCTCTTTTGTGATCCGGGAGAAGGTGCTCTCATCCGCGCCCTTGAGCATCTCCTTCAGATTTTCGACAATCGCGGCAACGTCCTTTCCGGTATCCTTCCGGACCAGAAGAAGCTGGAGCGAGATCACCGCCGGACGGGTCCACAGCGCGGGATTGTTCCGGTAATACTCGTAAATCTGCCGGGGAGTGATGAACACTCGACGGTCGCAATGCTCCATCAGCAGCACGTCCACGGCGATTTTCTCCCGGGCCTTTTCGTGGATCTCCCACATGTTCGACCCATACGCCTTGACCTTGCGTTCCAGAGCGGACCGGGTTCCGTCGCCCATCGTGAGCGCAATGGAATCAACCACATCTTCAATATGCTGTTTCTTGATCTCGAACGGATTGGCCTTGTACTCATTGTAGACCAGTTTCCGGATCACGATTTCGTCCACGATTCTGCGCCGCACCTTTGCGGTCTCCGCATAGAGCCGTTCGCCGGAGAACATGGCGGCCAGACGCGCCTCATCGTGCCCGCTTTCCAGAATCACATCCAGCAGCGTGATCGGTTCCCCGTTGACCGAGGCCAGAACCGAATCGCTCCTTGTCTCACGCCCGAGCGCCACCGACTCCGCACCGGATGCCAGCACCACGCAGAACAGACACAGCAGAACAGACAGTGTTTTTCTCATTTCCATTTGCCTTTTTCCATTTCCCTGATTTTATCGCGCAGCTCGGCCGCCCGTTCGAATTCGAGAGCTTCGGCGGCCTCCATCATTTCGCGCTCCAGCTCGGAGATCACTTCGGTCACTTCCGCCTGCGAAAGAGGACGATTCTGCCGCAGAGCGGGCATCTCCTTCTTCTTTCCCCGTCCGCCGGCGGTATAGCGGGCGCGGCCTTCCGCGACGGTCAGGATGCTTCTGTCATCCTCCTCTTCCTCTCCGAACACGGTCTCCTCGATCGTGGTCCGCTTCGCCTTCACGATGGTTTTCGGAACGATATGATGCTCCTCGTTGTAGGCGATCTGCCGGGACCTGCGCTCCTCCGTGATCTTCAGGAGTTTCCGGATGGAGTCGGTGATGATGTCCGCATAGAGGATCACTCGGCCTTCCGCGTTTCGCGCCGCGCGGCCCGCCACCTGGATCAGCGAACGCTCCGAACGCAGGAATCCCTCCTTGTCCGCATCGAGAATTGCCACCAGCCGGACCTCCGGAAGGTCGATTCCCTCCCGCAGAAGATTGATGCCGATCAGACAGTCGAACGCCCCCTCCCGGAGTTCGGAAAGGATCCGGACCCGCTCGATCGCATCAATTTCCGAATGCAGATATTTGACCCGCATTCCGAGGTCGGAAAGATAATCGGCCAGCCGTTCCGCGCTCTTCTTGGTCAGCGTGGTGACGATGGTCCGGCCGCCGACTGCGGCGTTTGCGCGGATCTCCTCCATCACATCGTCGACCTGTCCTTCGAGCGGACGGAGTTCCACAACGGGGTCCAGCAATCCGGTCGGCCGCACGATCTGCTCCACCACCACATTTCCCGACTGGCGCAGCTCATAGTCCGCCGGCGTGGCGGAGACGTAGATTGTATCCCCGGTCAGCGCGGAAAACTCCTCGAACTTCAGCGGACGGTTGTCCAGCGCGGAAGGAAGGCGGAATCCGTGTTCCACCAGAGTCTCCTTCCTGCTCCGGTCCGCCCGGTACATCGCCTGAAGCTGGGGAATGGTCACATGCGACTCGTCGATCACCGTCAGGAAATCCTTCTGGAAGAAGTCGAGCAGGCAGTACGGACGCGATCCGGGCGCGCGGCCCGCCAGATGGCGTGAATAATTTTCAATTCCGGAACAGTATCCGATTTCGCGCATCATCTCCAGATCGTAATTCACCCGCTGGAAGAGTCTCTGCGCCTCCACGAGTTTGTTCTGTTCCTCCAGCACGCGCACCCGCTCCTTCATCTCCGCGAGGATCGACACGGTGGCCGCCTCCAGTTTCTCCTGCGGCATCACGAACAGTTTCGCCGGGAAGATGAAGGCTTTCGACGGTTTGGCCACCACATTTCCCGTCAGCACCTCCCGTCGCGAGATGGAATCCACCGTATCGCCCCAGAACTCCACGCGGATGAACTCCTCCTTCTGGGCGGAAAAAATATCCACGCAGTCCCCCCTCACGCGGAACTGCGCCTTTTCCGGGGCCGAATCGTTTCGCGTGTACTGGATGGCGACCAGCAGTTCCAGCAGTTTGTCGCGCTCCATCTCCATTCCGGGCCGCAGTTCGATGCACATCTCCTCGTAATCGGCGGGCGATCCGAGTCCGTAGATGCACGAGACGCTCGCCACCACGATCACATCCCGCCGTTCGATCAGCGACGCCGTCGCGGAAAGTCGCAGCCGTTCGATGTTCTCATTGATGCTCGCATCCTTCGCGATATACGTGTCCGTCTGCGGGATATAGGATTCCGGCAGATAGTAATCGTAATAACTGATGAAGTACTCCACCGCGTTGTTCGGGAAGAAGGCCTTGAATTCGCTGTACAGCTGCGCCGCCAGGGTCTTGTTGTGCGACAGCACCAGAACCGGACGGTCCATCCGGGCGATCACATTGGCCAGAGTGAATGTCTTTCCGGATCCTGTCACTCCCTGAAGAGTCTGATAATGCCGTCCCTCTTTCAGTCCGCGGACGAGCGCATCGATCGCGGCGGGCTGATCTCCGGCGGGGGCATAGTCCGATACCAGTTGAAACAGACTCATGATGGATTCTTCTTTCTTCTCTTGTTTAATCCGTTATAAGATACCGTTTTTTCCGGAAAATTCCAGTCGCCGCGCCGATTTTCCGTTTTCGGGAACTCATTCCGCATTCCGCATCACGAGCGGGACGGAATGGAGAGTCCCCCGTCCTTGATCCGCCAGAGATAGAGCGATGCGAGCGTCCCGTACGGCGAACAGCGGCGGCGAAACGCTTCAAACTCCTCCGCCGAAAGAGTCTCCTTCTGTTCCAGCAGCATGATTCCCCGCCGGATTCCCAGATCCCGGAAGCTCAGCACATCGGGCCGTCCGAGCGCAAAGATCAGCAGCATCTCCGCGGTCCAGATTCCGACTCCTTTCAGTTTGACCAGCTCCGCCAGAATCTCTTCATCGGGCCGGCGCGCCAGCGCACGGAAATTGATCCTTCCCGAGCACTTCGCCTCCGCAATTCCGCGCAGATATCCGATCTTCGGAGCGGAAAGACCGCAGGCGCGCAGATCGGCGGTCTCCGCTTCCAGCAGTTTTTCCGCCTCGAATCCGCCGAGCAGTTTCTCCAGACGGACGGTAATGGCATCCGCCGCCTTCACGGAAAGCTGCTGCGCAACGATGCTCCGCACCAGCGCGGCGAACAGATCCCGGACGCATTCAAACGACGTCAGCTTCGTCTGACGCACCACCGTTTCAAACTCGGGGACCTGACGGCAGAGCGCCTCGACATCCTGTTTTCGAATCCGGAACTTCATGATTGTTCTTCCTCCTTTTCCAAGCGCGCACCTTCGTTTTTTCCGTTTTGCTCCCTCGAATCGTGCTTTGCGGGAAGATGGATCGTGAAACACGTCCCGCTTTCCCCGGAGGATTCAAAGGAGATGGAACCGTCATACGACTTCACAATCGCCGCGACCAGACTCAGTCCGAGTCCGTTTCCCGGCAGGGACCTGCTCGAATCGGCGCGGTAGAAGCGTTCGAAAATGTGGGGCTGATCCTTCAGCGGAATCCCTCTTCCGCTGTCCCGGACCTGCAGCACGACGCCGTCCGGAGCCGTCCGCAGAAGGAGTTCGACCCGTCCGCCCGGCGGCGTGAACTTCAGCGCATTGTCCAGCAGATTCGCGAGAATCCGCTGGAGATCCGCCTTGGCATAGACAAACGGCAGCGTCCCGGGCAGAGAGGTCGTCAGCTGAATCGACCGGTCCTCCGCGACGGTCGAGAACAGTTCCGCCGCCCCGCGGCAGAGCGCGGCCAGATCCTGCCGCACACGCGCCTTCCCGGAACCCGCCTCCAGACGGGTGATCTCCAGCATCGTGTTGATCATGGAAAGCATGTTGCCGCACTCTTCGGCGACATCATAGGCCAGTTCGGAATCCCGACCTTCCGCGACCGCCAGTTCCGCCTGTCCGCGCATCCGTGTGACCGGCGTACGCAGATCGTGCGCGATATTATCGGAAATGGTCCTCAGCTCCGTCAGCAGCTCCTCCGTGTTTTTCGCCATCGTGTTGAACGAATCGACCAGCCGTTCCACCTCGGCCCCCTCCCCGTTGTAGGCAACGCGCTGGGAGAAATCGCCGGAAGCGATCCGCATGGCGCTGCGGCTCACCCGGTCGACGCCGAGCATGATCCGTTTGGAAAGCAGCCATCCGGTCAGCGCGCCGATCCCGCTGATCACAAGCGTCATCATCGCCAGCACAAATGCAAGGCTCCGGATCGTCCGGTACAGCGGACGAAGATTGTATCCGGTCACCAGCACATTTCCGTCGGGCAGTCTCCGGTTCAGCGTCAGGATGTCGCGGTTCCGGCAGTGCACCATCTCCTCCCAGACCTCCGGGGCGGAGCGCGACAAACTCTCCCGCTCCAGGAATCCGTGCACCACGCTCGCCGAAAACGGCGAACGCACCAGCACCTTGCGCCGGTCCGAAATCAGCAGAAAGAAAATCCGGTTGGTCCCCTCCCCGTAGGACTCCCCGTTGAACTCCTCGTTCAGCGCGGCGATCCGTTCGGCAAGCGGGATCTCCCGGATCGCGACGGATTCTCCGTTTCCACGCACCGTCACCGCATAGATCTTCCCTTTGGCCGCGCCGTAGGCCGTATAGCCCTCCTCCGGGGACCGGTCGGAGAAAACCCGGAGCGGGACAAATCCGCCGAGCCGCTGTTCCGTCTGCTCCGCGGCCGCCCCGCGGAACACCGTTCCGGAGATCACGCTTCTTGTGTTCCGCACGCCCCCTCCGGTCAGATAATCCTTGAAGAACTCCTCCAGAAAATAGACGAGTCGCTGCCGGTGTTCCGATCTCTGCACCCGGTACTGATGGAACACCACGATCAGAAAGCAGAGAAGCGACGCCGCCGCGAAGGTCGCCGCAAAATAGAAGGTGATCCGGAATTTGACGCTTTTCAGAAACCGCATCATCCGAGCACATATCCGAATCCGCGCACCGTGCGGATGAGTTTCCGGTCGAAGTCCTTGTCGATCTTCTCCCGCAGACGGCAGACTCTCGATTCCACAATATTGGTCTGCGTATCGAAATTATATTCCCAGACATGCTCAATGATCGTCGTTTTGGAAATCACCCGTCCCTTGTTCCGCATCAGATACTCCAGGAGCTGATACTCCAGCGGCGGCAGGTCGATCCTCTGTCCGGCACGCGAAACCTTGCGCGTCAGCAGCTCCAGCCGCAGATCCTCCACGATCAGCACCCCCGGTTCCGCAATTGCCGCCGCACGGCGGAGCAGCGCCTGAATCCGGGCGATCAGCTCCGAAAGGGAGAACGGCTTGGCCAGATAATCGTCCCCTCCCTTCTCCAGCCCCTTGATCTTGCTCTCCACCGAGTCCTTCGCGCTGAGGACGATGATCGGAAGATTGAGCTTCGCCGCACGGATTCCGTCGATGACGGAAAATCCGTCCAGACCGGGCAGCATGATATCGATCACCGCCGCGTCGAAGGTCTCCTTTGTGGCCCGTTCCAGCCCGGAGATACCATCCGCGCAGTGACAGGTCTGAAACCCCGCCTGCCGCAGACCTTTCCCGACGAAATCCGCGGTTTTCGCATCATCCTCCACAATCAGAATCCGCATTTTTTCTCCGCTCCTTTTTCACGCGTTTCCGGCCAGAGGGATTTTCAGCAGCGCCGCACAGCCGGGAGCCAGATGAACGCTCTCCATCCCGTCCAGCGCCTCGGGAACGATCCGCGAACAGCGGTCCAGCGCATCGAACGACTCCCGGTTCAGATAATCGGGTTTTCCCAGAGCGATCCACGCTTCATACGCACTGCCTTTTCCGGGCTGAATCCGTTCGATCGTCCCGCCGGCTCCGCAGCAGGCGGGAAGCGGGAACTCCAGAGGGACCCCGGACGTTCCCGGCCGGCGGTAGTTCCAGACCAGAAGACGCAGTTCGTTCCCCTCTTCCGACGCGAGAACGCCATGCTCCTCGCAGGGCTCGTCGAACGCCGCCTCCAGCAGAACGGATCCGGTCTCCCGAAGGAAGCGGAAGGCATGGAACGCGGCTTTCGGGAAATCGTTGACCGTCATCAGACCGTATCCCCCATGGAACGGCGTGTAATGGAAACCGCCCTCCTCATAGATGTCCGACGCATCCCAGAAAAGACTTCCGGAACAGAAGGTCCGCAGCTCCGTCATGGTTTTGCAGATGAAGGGCGCATTGTTGCATTCGTCGTGATTGAACGCATAGGGGCCCGCCGACGAGTTCCACTCGCCGATCAGCAGGGGGAAGTCGTGTCCCCATGCGTTGTCGATCGCGGTGCGGGCGGCGGAATAGAGGGTCCGCAGGACGCCGGCCTCCTGAAGCTGCACCTCTCCGTCCGCGCTGTCGAGGAACGGCAGATCGCTCGGATAGGCGTGCGTGGAGATGAAATCGCAGCGGATTCCCTCGGAGGGATCCTCCGGAGACGGCACGGAAACATGCTCGATGAATTCCGGAATCCATTTTGTCTTGGAGGTTGCCGGTCCGCCGACCCGGAACGCCGGGCAGACCGATTTCACCGCGCTCCGGGCCAGATCGTACAGTTTGAAATACTCTTCCATGCTCCCGCTCCAGAACGGGATGTCCGGTTCGTTCCAGACCTCGAAATACCAGTTTTTCACCTCCTCTTCGCCGAAATGCGAACTCAGGGCGCGCGTGAAGGCGGCGATCAGCTCCCGGAAGGTCTTCCAGCTGTTCGGCGGCGAGGAACGGAATTCGTAATGGCAGAGTTTCCGGTCGTTCGAGGCCAGCGCTGACGGCATCGACGACAATTCCACAAACGGCTTCATTCCCGCTTTCAGAATCTTTTCATACACCTGGATCACCCGATCGAAATGAAAGGTTCCATCCGCCCGCATGACATCCATGTCGTCGTTGAGAATCCCGTGAAAGCGGACATAGCGGAATCCGAGCTCCTCGTGCATCCGTTTCATCTGGGCGGGCAGATCGTCACGCAGCCAGAGCGCCGCGTGACAGGTATTCACTCCGAACTCCCAGTAGTGCGGACATCCGGTTCGATTCTTCCGGTTCAGGATCAACTGTTTCATTTTTCCTCCGACTCCTTCTCCTGTTTATTCCCCGGTCCTGCGGCCATACAGCGGACCTATTTTCCAATACAGAAACGGGAGAAGATCTCTTCGAGCACATCCGGCGACGCCCCCTCTCCCGTAATGGACGCAACCGCCGCAACCGCGGCTCTCAGCGCCCCGGCCGCCAGATCGAACTCCTCCCGTCCGATCTCCCGGCAGGCCTCCTCCAGTGCGGCATCGGCCTGTTCCAGCGCACGGACATGGCGGGCGGAAACCGCACACTCCGGTTCCGACCGTCCGCCATTTTTCCAGACGGCCTGTTCAAACAGCTCCTCCAGCTTTTCGATCCCCTCCCCCGTCCGAGCGGAGAGCGCCACGCCCTCCACCCCGGTTTCCGGCGACGTGAAGGTGCCGTTCAGCAGATCCGTTTTGTTCCAGACCGCGATCACGGCGGCATGCTCCGGAACACTTTCCCGCATTCTCCGGATCTCCTCCTCGGAAAGCTCCGACGCGTCGAACACCCAGAAGACAATCTCCGCCAGTTCAAGCGACGAGCGGGAGCGTTCGATCCCCATTTTCTCGACCGGATCCGCTGCGGCTTCGCGGATTCCCGCCGTATCGGTCAGCTCCACACGGATTCCGCGGATGGATGCGGCCTCCCGCAGCGTATCGCGCGTGGTTCCCGGAATCGCCGAAACGATCGCCCGGTCGTATCCGAGCAGCCGGTTCAGCAGACTTGATTTTCCCACATTCGGCGCTCCGGCGATCACCAGACACACCCCGGAGCGGAGAATCGCCGACGCCTCTTTTCCGGAGAGCAGTCCGCCGATTGTCTTCCGCACCGATTCCAGTTCTCCGATCAGCACCTCCGCCGGTTTCCAGTCGAGCTCCTCTTCGGGGAAGTCCAGACGCGATTCGATTTCCGCCAGCGTCTGATAGAGCGTCTCGGCCATTGCGCGGACTTTCTCTCCGAGCGCTCCGGAGAGCTGCCGTTCCGCCAGTTTTCCCGCGGCCTCCGATTTTGCGGCGATCAGATCGGCCACGGCTTCCGCCTGCGTCAGATCGATTTTTCCATTGAGGAACGCGCGTCTGGTAAACTCCCCCGGTTCCGCGGACCGGCAGAGTCCGGAACGCAGCAGACGCGCCAGAATGGCCCGGGGCGCGTACTCTCCTCCATGACACTGGATTTCGACGACATCCTCTCCGGTATAGCTTGCGGGCGCGGGCATGTAGACCGCCATACAGCTTTCGCCGCGTTCTCCATTCTCCTTCAAGGCGTGCCCGAACGTCAGCAGACGGGGGCAGTCCGCGGAAAGAGCTTTCCGGGAAGTCCATACAGCCCGAGCGGCCTCGAGGGCGTCCGGTCCCGAGATGCGCAGAATCGCCAGCGCCCCGCCCGGAGCCGTGCAGAGAGCGGCTATTGTTTCATTCTTTCTCATAAATTTTCCGGAATCTACTTGATTTGCTCACAAAGAAGAGTATATATTACCATAAAAAAGTGCATTTGTCAAAAAAATACGGAGATTTTTACATGCCTATTGTGAAAAAAACGTTGTCGGAAGTCTCTCCGGCGATTCGCGCTGCGTTCCAGAAGGCGCAGGATGTACTCTCCAAGAACAGCCTGGATTACGGAATCGAGCTGTTGAAGGAAATCACGAAGAAGGATCCGGGGTTCCTGGATTCCCGGATCATGCTCCGCAAGGCCGAAAAGACCAAGTATGCGCATATGAATATCTTCCAGAAGATTCTGGCACACATACTCTCCATTCCCCCGATTCTGAAAGGCGGGGCCCTGGTTGCGAAAAAGCCGCTGGAGGCGCTCGGACTGGCGGAGGATGCGCTCGCGATCAACATCGCCTCCCCTCTGGCATACGGACTTCTTGCGAAAGCCGGCCTTGCGCTGGACGCCAACTTCATCGCGGTGGAAGCGTATGAGGCACTGGTCGACCGCAATCCGAAGAATGAACCCAATTTGAGAAAGCTGGCGGAACTCTATGAGGCGGATGGACAGGGGGCGAAGGTGCTCCACATCCGTCAGATCATCGCGGCGAAATATCCGGACAACCTGGAAGCGCAGGCGGCGCTGCGGGCCGCGGCGGCTCTTGCGACAATGGAACAGGGAAAATGGAACGAGTCCGGAAGCTCGGTGGCCAAGGCGGCCGCGGCGGCAAAGAAGAAGGGCGGAGAAAAACAGGTCCGCGACGACCGGATCATCCGTGCGGAAGAGGACGTCCGCGAAATGATCGGAGTCTACGAAAAACGGGTCGCGAACGGAGACGAATCCATCGACATGCGCCGCAAACTGGCCGAACTCTATCAGCGCGACAAACGCTACAGCGACGCCATCGAAACCTACAACTGGCTGGTCAAGAAAATGGGAACGCTCGACCCGACCATCGACAAGGCCATCGAAGCCTGCCGGATCGAACTGTCCGACCAGCGGATCAAGGAACTGCAGGAACAGCACGCGCCGCAGGAGGAGATCGACAAGGAGAAACAGGCGATCAACCAGTACCGGCTCGAACGCGGCGAAGAACGAGTCCGTCTCTACCCGAACGACACGCTCATCCGCTACGATCTTGCCGAACTCTACTGGGAATTCAACATGCTCGACAAAGCGCTGGAGCAGTTCCAGATTGCGCAGAGAAACCCGCAGAAGCGTCTTTCCGCCATTGTCTACCTCGGCCGCTGCTTTGCCGCGAAGAAGCAGTACGACATGGCTGTGGAGCAGTACGACAAGGCCATTGCGGAAATGCCGGTGATGGACAAGGACAAGATGAACGCCATCTACCACCTCGGCGTCACCTGCGAAGAGATGGGCAACACCAAACGCGCGATGGACTGCTTCAAACAGATCTATTCCGCCAACGTCAACTATCTCGACGTTGCCAAACGGATGGACGCCTATTACGCAAAACTCAATGCAGAACGCGAAAAATCGAAAACGGAAGCCGCTCCGCAGAGCTGATTGTTCCGTCCTGCATCCAGCGATCTTCTCCGCGGCGATCCGCAGGAGGAGATCCCCGAAATCCATGGAGCCGATACAGTTCCATGGATTTTTTTTATCCGGATCGAAGCCACTCTTTCCGGAGAGAAAACGGAAAACCGTTTGAAAAATGAAAGAGAACGGATATTGTATCCCGAAAAACCGCCAACCGCAGGAGTTCCCGCAAATGGATTCGATCGACGTTTTGAATTTCGGCTCGCTGAATATTGACCATGTGTATCAGGTTCCGCATTTTGTCCGGCCCAAGGAGACCCTTTCGTGTACGGAATATGCCCGGTTTGCCGGTGGGAAAGGTCTGAATCAGTCGGTGGCGCTTGCGCGTGCCGGAGTCCGGGTCGCCCACGCGGGAAAAATCGGGGCGGACGGAGAATTCCTGGAGGAGACGCTCCGCACAGCCGGAGTCGACACGCACTTTCTGCTCCGGGGCCCGGAGGCGACCGGCCATGCAATCATCCAGGTGGACCGGGAGGGACAGAACTGCATTCTTCTTTATCCCGGCGCCAACCGGTCGCTCACCCGGGAGGAGATTCTCGGGATTCTGAAACAGGTGAAACCGGGAACCATTCTGCTTCTCCAGAACGAGATCAATGAAATACCGTTTCTACTGGAGGAAGGAAAACGGCGCGGACTGATCTGCGCGATCAATCCGGCGCCCTGCGGACCGGAGGTTTCGGACTATCCGCTGGAGCTGGCGGATCTTCTGTTTGTCAACGAAGTGGAAGGGGCGGAGCTCTCCGGCGGAGCGACCGCGCCGGCGAAGATTCTGGATATTCTGACCGTGCGCTATCCGGATACGGAAATCATTCTGACGCTGGGAGGCGATGGAGCCTGCCGGGGCAAAGGGCCGGATCGCTTTCCTGTGGCCAGTCCCGCGGTTCCGGTAGTGGATACGACCAGCGCGGGCGACACGTTCACGGGCTACTATCTTGCCGCCCGGCTTCGCGGCTGCTCTCCGGAGCGGGCGATGGAGACAGCGGCGCTTGCCGGCAGTCTTGCGGTCAGCCGGGCGGGAGCGGCGGCGTCGATTCCCAGAGCGGACGAGGTGTTTTCACCTGAACATGGACAAAATACAGTGGACACCCCGCGCTGAAACAGGGAATCAGACCGATCGGATTTTCAGATCCGAGGAGAGGATCCGGACCGCGCCGCGCACCTGGAACTCCGCAGTCGGATCCTCCACGGCGGACCCGAGAACGGTGAGATCGGCGGAACGGCCCTTTTCCGCATCGACGATCCGGAAGCCGGGGCCGCGGAAAGTGGTTCCGCTGAAGAGGAGAGCGGTTTTCGGATAACGGTCGGCCAGATACTCCCAGCTGTTCAGAAGGATGGAGGAGTTTTCCAGATCCGAGTGAAGGATTTTCAGGACGTCGCAGGGGGTCCGGATTTCGACGAGCGCATCGATCCGGTTCCGGACGCGGATATTTTCGAGGAGGATGCCGGACTGGACCGGCATGGGTGCGCCGGGATAGACGCTGCGGGACCAGTTGTCGTTGTCGAAGGTCATGGAAAAGGCGCGGGGACGCCGTTTTTCCAGCACGATGTCCCGGAAATGGACATTGCGGACACCGCACTGGAAGCCGTCGGCCTCCTGAACGAACTTCCACGGGATTCCGTCCAGGACCGAAACGCCGTCCGGATGACGGGGTGCGGTGCGGGAGATCCGTTCCAGTCCGTCGACGGGAAGATTGGCACTGTACAGTCTGCCGTCGCTGACGACGAGATCGGAACGGCGGATCGGCATTTCCGGCTGCCAGGTCGTCCAGGCTCCGCCGAGAAGCCGGCAGAAGAATCCGGTCGTCTCGCGCTGATCCAGATCATAGCAGTCCTCCACAATGCCGTCCTCGATCCAGCCGAACTGCGGATTCGATGTGACGTAATCATAGGCGTTGAGCGCGATGGGATCATCGAACGTCCGGAAGATCCCGTGGCGGATGACGAAGCGTTTTCCCCGGCCGAGATGGACCGCGTCCTTTCCGCCTTCGATCCGGAGATTCTCCAGCAGGATGTTCTCGAATGTGCAGACCTGAATGCAGAAAGCCCGTCTGAGCAGGTCCGGGCAGACAAAGTCCCGAATCTCCAGATTCCGGACAAAATGAAAGCCGATCAGCGCATTCATTCCGATGATCTCCTGCCGGAGGAGATCGCATCCGTTCACCAGGAGATGCAGACCGCGGATACGGATATTCTCATCATACGTCCGGGAGAACGCCCCCTTGTTGATCAGCGTGTACCCCGACGCGTTTCTGCGGCGCAGGAAGACCCCCTCCCCGAACTCCAGAGCGGTGTTGCTTCCGATTCGGACCGGTCCGGAGAGATCGTAGATTCCCGGTTCGTCGATCCGGATTGTCCCGGCGCGGTCGAGCGCCCTCTGCAAAGCCGCCGTATTGTGCTCCGGAGTCTCATACGGACGGAATCCGCACTGTGCCGCATTCATCATGATGTCAGACCTTTCAAGTTCAGTTCAGGAAGCGGAAACGATCAGAAAACGTTTTTGGAATATACCCGTTCCTCCGCGCTTTTCAAGGAGCTTTCCTGCGGGAAAAGAGAATCGGCGCCAACGGGAAACTTTCCGTTCCGGGTTTGCAAATTCCGAAAAATCGTGCTATACTAACCAGTTTTCAAGAAAACAGGAATGACATGGCAGATCTTATCGATTTACATACACACAGCCTCGCTTCGGACGGATCGGACACCCCCGCACAGCTGGCCCGTCTGGCATCGGAAAAAGGACTCCGGGCCGTCGCGCTGACCGATCACGACACGGTCTCGGGACTCGCGGAGTTTCAGGAAGAAACAAAACGGTGCGGTATTTTCGGAGTGCCCGGCGTGGAGATCTCCTCCCGGCTGTTCACGAAGGAAATTCACATTGTCGGCCTGTTCATCCGTCCGGATACGCCGCGTCTGCTCGACCTGCTCGGCCGGATGCGCGAAGGCCGCGAAAAAAGAAACCGCGAAATCGTTCAGAAGCTCTCCGTTCTCGGCTATCCGATCGAATACGGAGAACTGGTCCGCTTTGCGGGCGGAGAGAGCATCGGACGGCCCCACATTGCGGCGCTTCTGCTGAAAAAAGGGTGTTTCCGAAGCATGCAGGAGGTGTTCGAACAGTGTCTCAAGCGCGGCTGCCGGGCGTATGTTCCGCGGGAACTGCCGGAGGCGGCGGAGGCGATCGAGACGATCCATGCGGCGGACGGACTGGCCGTCTGGGCGCACCCCGTCAGCGGGCAGTCCGGCGAACGGACCTATGCCAGGAAAATGCTCCGCAGACTCATGGAACTGGGACTCGACGCGGTGGAAACCAACTACTCCATGTTCTCCGAACACCAGACCCGGATGATGCACGAAATCGCGGACGCAGCCGGAATCCTGAAATCCGGCGGAAGCGACTATCACGGGACCAATCAGCCCGGGATCGAACTGGGAACCGGTTACGGATCCCTCGCCGTTCCGCTGGAATTCCTGGAACGGATGCTGGAGGTGCGGAAATGTTCCGCATGACCGCTGGAGAGAAGATGGGGGGCGGACGGCGGATCGCTGCGGGAATTCTCTGTATTCTGCTCTCTTCGATCAGTGCGGCTCTTCCGGCGGGAGCGCAGAACAGCGATCTTGCGCTGCCGAAAATCCGGATCGCCGCCGAGGGGGGAACCGCGGAGCTGATCCGGCCCGAAATCCGGAAACTGGCGGAGGAGATGCCGGAACATCAGATGGTTCTCTCCTCCAGTGCCGATGCGCTGGATGCGCCGCCGGTTCTTGCGGTCTCCACGCGGAAGATTCCGGGAGCGGAACCTGTTCCGCTGGCGCTGAAAGGGGCGGTTCTTGCGGTGAATGTCAAAAATCCGGTCGCCGGGCTGAGCTCGGGCGAGGTGCTCCGGATCATGAAAAACCAGTTTCCGCAATGGCCCGGGACCGATGTGCCGGTCCGGAACATCTACCAGGTTGCGGGGGCGCTGCGGGCAAAAGGAAAGCCGGAGAAGGAGAAGGGGAAAACCCATTTTGTGGAACTGGCCTCCATCCGCCTGGCAACCGAGCTGGTGAAAAACGACGTGACGGCGATCGCGATTCTTCCGCTGTCGTTTGCGACGGAGGGGAACGGGGAGGTCAAAGTGCTTCCGGTGGATGGAGTTGCACCGGATTTTGAACCGGTTCTCAGCGGGAAATATCCGCTGGTCCGGAAATATTATCTTTCGGTGGCGGGGGATGCGCCGGAGGCGGTGCGCCGTCTCGGGGAACGGCTTCAGAGCGTCCGCTTCCGGGAGCAGCTGCTTCGAAAGGGATTCATTCCAATCAGAAAGGACGGATTCAGATGAGTCAGACATTTTTTGTGACCGGCACAGGAACCGATATCGGAAAGACGTATGTGACGTCGCTTCTGGCCGAATATACGACCGCGCGGGGACTCTCGACCGCGGTGATGAAACCCGCGCAGACAGGGATGACCGATCCGCGGAACGGAGATCTCGGGAAGGTGAAGGAAGCGCCGGGGATTCTGGATCTTCCGATGGAGCTGGCGTGTCCGTACTGTCTGGAATTTGAGTCGTCGCCGCACCTGGCGGCCGAGCTGGCGGGGGTCGAGATTGATCTGCAGAAGATCGCCTCGGCATACAGCGAGATCCGGAAGCGCTTCAATCCGGATGTGATTCTTCTGGAAAGCGCGGGAGGGATCTATGTTCCGCTGAATCAGCGGGAGATCATGGCGGATATTCCGGCGCGGCTCGGCATTCCGGTCATCATCGTTGCGGACGCTGCGCTCGGGACGATCAATCACACGGTTCTGACCATCAACGAACTGCGGAGAAGAGATGTGGAAGTGCGCGGCGTGATCGTCAACCGCGTTCCGGACGATCCGGGAATCCTGATCCGCGACAATTTCAAAATGATCGAAAAACTCGGGCGGACGGAAATTCTGGCCCTCGCCGGAACCAACCGCGGATTCATCAACGATCTCGGCCTGCGCCATATTTTTTGAGAAAGAAACTTGAAAATCGAAGTCTCTGAGATATATTTTTCAGATTCGATGCAGGGTCCAACCCCCGATGGAAAAACGGAAGAAACACTATGACGGATGATGAACTGGACAATATCTCCACCCCGGTCCCGACCGCGGTGGCTTACGACGAAAATGCGATCAAAACTCTGAGCTCCCTGGAGCATATCCGCCATCGTCCGGGCATGTACATCGGAAAACTGGGTGACGGAACCCATGAGAACGACGGAGTCTATGTCCTGATCAAAGAGGTGATCGACAACTCCGTGGACGAATTCATCATGGGATGCGGACGGAGAATCGATGTGACATTGCGGGAAAATTTTGTCAAAATCCGGGACTACGGACGCGGCATTCCGCTGGAGAAACTGGTGGACTGCGTCTCCCAGATCAACACCGGAGCGAAATACAACAGCGATGTGTTCCAGTTTTCCGTCGGACTCAACGGAGTCGGAACCAAGGCGGTCAACGCGCTCTCCGAACGGTTTGTCGCGACCTCCTATCGCGACGGGAAATTCAAACGGGCCGAATTCGAACGCGGCAAACTTCTCTCCGAAGAGGGCGGAGCAACCAGTGAACGCAACGGAACGCTGATCGAGTTCATCCCGGACAACCAGCTGTTTCCCAAATATCATATCAATCCGGAATTTGTGAAGAAGCGGCTGTGGATGTACGCCTATCTGAACAGCGGTCTGTCGCTGTATCTGAACGGGACGGAGCGCTTCTACTCCCGGAACGGACTCAAGGACCTGATCGAAAACCGCGTCCAGGATGAAAGTCTCTACGAGGTCATCCACTACAAGGACAAGACGCTCGAATTTGCTTTCACGCACGTGGCGGACTTCGGAGAGAGCTATTTTTCGTTCGTGAACGGGCAGTATACCAACGACGGCGGAACGCATGAATCCGCGTTCAAGGAGGCCCTTCTGCGCGCCGTCAACGAATATTCCGGAAAGGATTACGATGCGAAGGATCTGCGCGGAGGAATCGTCGGCTCCATCGCGATCAAGCTGCAGGATCCGGTGTTCGAATCCCAGACGAAGAACAAACTCGGCAACACCGATGTGAAAAGCTGGATCGTCCCGGCGGTCCGCCAGGCGGTGGAGGACTACCTCTACCGCCACACCGAGGAGGCGAATCTCCTTCTCGAAAAGATCAAGAAGAACGAGGATGTCCGCAAAGAGATTCAGGCCGTCAAGAAAAAAGGCAAGGAGTTCGAAAAGAAACTCAGCATCCGCAACAGCAAACTGCGCGACTGCAAATACCATTTCGGCGACCGCTCCGGGCACGGCAGCGAAACCATGATCTTCCTGACCGAGGGAGACTCCGCCGGCGGCTCCATGGTCCAGAGCCGCGATCCCAACACGCAGGCGGTCTTCGCGCTGAAAGGCAAACCGTTCAACTGCTTCGGCAAGAAACTGGAGACGGTCTACACGGTGGAGGAGCTCTTCTGCATCATGCGGACGCTCGACATTGAAGAGGATATCGCCAATCTGCGCTACAACAAGGTGGTGATCGCAACCGACGCGGACGTGGACGGACTGCACATCCGCAATCTTCTGATCACCTTTTTCCTCTCCTATTTTGAACAGCTGGTGCAGACGGGGCACCTCTACATCCTCGAGACCCCGCTTTTCCGCGTCCGCCCGAAAGGCAAGAAGGACGAACGGAAGGCCACGCGGAAGACCGCGAAAAAGGAGGGGGCCCCCGAGGAAAAACCAAACGAAAAAACCTACTACTGCTACTCCGAGGAGGAACGCGACGAAAAAGCCGCTCTGATCGGCAGAAACGCGGAGATCACCCGGTTCAAAGGACTCGGCGAGATCTCCCCGAAAGAGTTCCGGCAGTTCATCGACGAAAATATCCGCCTGGAACAGGTGACGATCGATCAGACCAAGGGCATCAACGAAATGCTGCGGTTCTACATGGGCGACAACACCCCGGAGCGCTGGGAATTCATTCAAAACAATCTGGTGTAAGCTATGGCAAAGAAAAAAACCGCCCCCAGTTCCGGCGGAGAACAGGAACCGACTCATCCTCCCGTTCCCGGAGAGACCACCCCGGAATCCGCTCCGGAAGAGACCGCCTCCGCCGGACCGGAAGAGGAGGACGAGGAAGATCTCACTCAGGTTGCGGAACAGTCGACCGGCGCCAACGAACAGCTCCGCCGGATGATGAACAACAACTACATCGAATACGCGTCGTATGTCATCAAGGACCGCGCCATTCCGGATGTGGACGACGGACTCAAACCGGTCCAGCGCCGCATTCTCTGGGAGATGCACCGCATCGACGACGGATCGTTCCACAAGGTGGCAAACATCGTCGGCGGCACAATGAAGTTCCATCCGCACGGCGACGCATCGATCGAAGGCGCGCTCGTCTACCTGGCGAACAAGGAGCTCTTCATTGAGAAGCAGGGCAACTTCGGCAGCATTGTGACCGGAGACCGCGCGGCGGCGTCCCGTTACATCGAGGCCCGTCTTTCTCCGCTCGGACGCGAGGTGCTCTTCAACGACGACATCACCGAGCTGGTCGAATCCTACGATTCGCGCAATCTGGAACCGGTCCGTCTTCCGATCAAGATCCCGTCGCTTCTCCTGATGGGGGCCTCCGGCCTTGCTCCGGGAACGCGCACGGACATCATGCCGCACAATTTCAACGAGCTTCTGAATGCCCAGATCGCCGTTCTCCGCGACGAACCCTTCCAGCTCTATCCGGACTTTCTCCAGGGGGGCATCATGGACGCCTCCGAATACGAGGACGGCAACGGGAAGATCACCCTCCGCGCACGGATCGACATCGACGGGCGCAATCTGATCATCCGTGAAATTCCCGCGCTGACCGACACGCAGAAACTTCTGGAATCCATCGACCGCGCCATCAACAAGAGCAAGATCAAAATTGCGTCGATTCACGATCTGACCGCGGAAGAGGTCTGCATTGAAATCGTCCCGCAGCGCGGCTACGATCCCCACCGGGCGATCCAGGCGCTCTACAAGTACACGGACTGTTCCATCAGCCTCTCGCTCAATCTGATGGTCATCCGCGACAACAAGCCGGGCCGGATGACGGTCTCGGACGTTCTGCGCCGCAACACGGAAAAACTCCTGGACTATCTCCGGGCGGAACTCCATATCGAAATTGGAAAATATCTGGACAAACTTCTCTTTCGCACCCTTGCGCAGATCTTTATCGAGGAGCGGATCTACAAGCGGATCGAGAGCTGCAAGACGCAGGAGAAGATCAACTCCGAGGTCCGGACCGGACTGGAACGCTTCCGCGACGAGTGGTTTCCGCTCGTGCAGCAGCTGGAGGAGAGTGTCCGCGTGCGGGCCGGGAATTCGATGGACAAGGAGACCCGTCTTCGTCTCGACCAGCTTGCGTCCGGCATCATTCCCGATTCGGAGATCGAAAAGCTGCTCGCCATTCCGATCCGCCGCATCTCGCTGTTCGACATTGAACAGAACCGCAAGGAGATGGCGGAGCTCAACGCCCTTCTCACCGAAGCGCAGAAGAATCTGAAACAGCTCAAGAAATATGCGATCCGCAAACTGCAGGAGCTGATCGACAAGTACGGGGAAAATTTCCCGCGCCGGACCGAAATCCGGCTCGAAGGATTCGACAAAATCGACGTGAAAGCCATCGCATTGAACAACATCCGAGTTTACTGGGATCGGAAGAACAGCTATGTCGGAACCGCCGTCAAGAGCGACGATCTGGTTCTCTGCAACGAATTCGACCACCTTCTCTGCATCGAACGGAAAGGGGTCTACCGGATCATCGACATCCCCGAAAAGATCTTCATCGACAAACTCTATGAGTTCCGGAAATACGACAAAACCACGGAATTCGGCGTCGTCTATTCCGATGTCAAATCCGGAAAGGTCTATTACAAGCGGTGCGTCATCAGCCAGTTCATCAAGGACAAGGAGTACCGGATCTGTCCGGAGGGGTGCCGTCTGGAACTGATCACGCCCCGTCCGAACGCCCTCTACGAGTGCCGGATCGACACGCCGATCAAGGCGCGCCAGATTCAGAAAGTTGATCTCTCAAAGGCCCCGCTGCGCTCCCCGAAAGCGGGCGGAGCGCTTCTGTTCCCGCGGAAACTGCAGAAGATCACCTTCCTGCAGTATCTGGACGGGACCGAGGAACCGGAGGATCCGCCCCTGATCGAACTGCCGCCGGAAGAGCCGGCCCCTGAAAAGGATCCGGGAAAAACCGGCGGCGGAACCGGCGGAGAAACCGGCGGCGGAACGGATGCTCCTTCCGGAAAGGAAACGAAGGAGGACTCCCGGAAAGAGGGAAAAACGGAACGGAAAAAAGAGAACGCAGACAAGGAAAAACCGGAAAAGCCGAAAGAACCGATTCGTCCGGTTCCGTCTCCGGAAGAGGAGAACTGGGGAATCTCGCAGATGGATCTCTTTTAATGGAAGGAAAGGAGTCAGGAATGAGCGAGCCGACAGCGGAACGTCCCGACTGGGATGAATATTTCATGGAGATCGCCAATGTGGTTGCACTGCGCAGCAACTGCCTGCGCCGCCATGTCGCCGCCGTGATCGTGAAGGACAAGCGGATTATTTCGACGGGATACAACGGGACTCCGCGGGGAATCCGCAACTGCAACGAAGGAGGCTGCCCGCGCTGCGCCTCCCACGCGCCGTCCGGCACGCATCTGGGCGAGTGCCTCTGCTCCCACGGAGAGGAGAACGCGATTGTGCAGGCGGCCTATCACGGAATCTGCGTGAAGGACTCGACTCTGTATACGACGTACAGCCCGTGCCTGCTTTGCGCAAAAATGATCATCAACGCGGGCATCCGGGAGGTCGTCTACCGCGACCGCTACTCCATCGACTCGACCGCCCGCTCCATCCTTCAGGAAGCCGGCGTGAAAATCCGCGCACTCGGAGAAAAGGCGAAAGCATGAGATCGCAGAAGGAATACTGGAACAGCGTTGCCGATACGAAGGAGTTCACCACTCCGATGCAGTCGGCCGTCTTCTGCCGGTATGTGAACCGCGACGCGGCCATTCTCGACGTCGGCTGCGGGTACGGAAGAGTGCTGAACGAACTGCACGGACTCGGGTTTTCCCATCTTCGCGGGATCGACTTTTCCGAACAGCTGATCCGCCGCGGGAAACGCCAGTTTCCGTTTCTGGACCTGCAGGTTCAGGAAGCGGAGACGATCGACGCGCCGGAAGAGCCCGTCTATGTGCGCGACAGCGAGGGGCGTTATGCGACCTATGCGGACGAGAGGATTCTGGTTAGCGAGGCAAGGCCGGGCTATCGCGCGACGGTGAGTCTCGTGGATGAAAACGGGGAAACCGTTCGCGTGGTTTCCGAGGATACCTACGACGCCATGGCGCAGATTGTCTATGTCGGCGTTCAGCAGAGAAACTGAGCGCCGCTGCGGAAAAACGCGTCGGTGAAAGCGGCATGAAATGCCCTGATAAAGCGCATGCGGGGATACAAACGACAGGGAGGAAAAAGGAATGGAAAAGGTTTGTTTTAAGACGCAGAAGGGCCCGGCGGCGGTTGGGCCGTATTGCACGGCGACGATTTACGGCGGCGTGATTTACCTGAGCGGCATGATCGGCGTGAACCCGCAGACGGGCAAAGCGCCTGAGGGCGGCACGCTGGCTCAGGCGGAGCAGGCGTTTGAAAACATCAAGACCGTGCTAGCCGAACTGGGCGCAGACACGGGCGACGTGCTCAAGACGACGGTTTTTCTGACCAACATTGCGGATTTCAGCGAAGTCAATAAACTGTATGCCGAGGTTTTCGGCCCGGATTATCCGGCGCGCACGTGCGTAGAGGTTTCCGCGCTGCCGATGGGGCTTTCCATCGAGGTGGAGTGCATCGCAAAAGCGTAAAAGAAAAGGAGGCATCCCGTCGTGAGAGAGAGTTTTTCTCCGCAGGAAATCCGCTATCTGAAACTGCTGCGCAAGCAGTATCGAACCATTCAGGAGGCGTCCGCCGAGGTGGCGCATCTTCGCGCCGTGCTGCGTCTGCCCAAGGGTACGGAGCATTTCCTTTCGGATCTGCACGGCGAGCACGCCGCCTTTCTGCATATTCTGCATAACGCGAGCGGCGTCATCAAGCGCAAGATCAACGACCTATACGGCGATATCCTGTCCAGCCACGAGCGGGACATGCTCTCCACGCTGATCTATTACCCGGACGAGAAGCTGGCGCT
>ERZ824600.2112-NODE-2112-length-22136-cov-6.633441_pt1 | contig 22136 bp, 20 predicted proteins | sample MGYA00519933_ERZ824600 | MGnify/ENA primary metagenome ERZ824600 (study PRJEB31778, sample SAMEA3449178) | human gut metagenome | biome: human gut; feature: human-associated habitat; material: faeces | place: United Kingdom | collected 2010/2012 ... | reverse complement strand
AGTTTGGTCAACCTTTTCAAAGGTTGTGGGTGTGGGCAAAGCCCACAAATACTTTCAGTTTATGTAATCTGACGATAGCCAAACAGCCTGCTGTTTGGTAACTTAAACAAAAGAGTTTTCAAAACCATAACCCTTTAGTTCGTTTTACAGCATATTGGTTACATCAATTTTTGCGTTCACATCATCAAGTTTATTTTCAAGCATAACAGACATAAAAAATAATTTGATGTCGTTCAACACCTCTAATTCTTCGTCGGACATAAAAATCTCCCGAAATCAGTCAACCTTGAAAGTACCTGCCTCAATCTCATCAATCATAGCAAGACGCTTTAAGTGTCTGCCGCCCTCTTCGGGAGTATTGAGGAAAATTTCTGTAAACTTAACAGCATCTTCTTCGCTTGTAACTCTGCCGCCCATACAAAGAATATTTGCGTGGTTGTGTCTGCGTGTCATTTCAGCGCAAAACTCATTGCTTACAACTGCCGCACGAATACCCTTAACTTTGTTTGCTGCCATTGAAATACCTATGCCTGTACCGCAGCAAAGAATACCAAGCTCACATTCGCCGCTTGCTACTGCTTTTGCAACTTTATAGCCGTAAACAGGATAATCAACGCTGTCTGTGCTGTAAGTACCAAAATCTTTATATTCAATACCCTTTTCGTCAAGATATTTTTTAATTGCGCAGATAAGGTTATATCCGCCGTGGTCACATCCAAGTGCTAACATTTCTTTTCCTCCATTTTCTTTTTAAGTTCTCTTTCAGCCTGCGGCAGTCTTAAATACATCGGCATAAGTTCCGCAGCCGAAAGCACTTCTCCGTCATTAAATTTTTGTACAGCAATTTCTGCTGTTGATGACGCTCTTTGAAATCTTATACTGATTGGTGCGAGTTCAACATTTGGTAATGATTCTTTCATAGCATTATAGCAAAGCTCCGCACCGTCACCCACAAGTATAATTCTTTCGTCATAACTCTTAAGTTCTTCTGAAAGCTCGGCAACAGACAAAGCTCTGTCTTTGCAAAGCCTTTCGGGCTTTACGCCGTCACATTTAAAAAGCGCATTATAAACCTGCGAACAGCGAGCGTCCATAACAGAACAGATTATCCCATTTGCAGATTGCAAATTATACGCAAGGCTTTCAAGCGTCGATACCTCTATGCAAGGCAAATCATCGGCAAAAGCAAGTCCTTTAGCCGCTGCAACACCGATTCTTACACCCGTAAACGAACCCGGACCGCAGTTTACCGCAACGGCGGTAATATCTGTTGTCGTTAGGTTTGTGTTTGCAAGCAGACTTTCAACCATAGGCATAAGTGTTCTGCTGTGAGTAAGTTTTGTATTTATAAAGAACTCACCTATTATTTTGTTTTCGTCACAAATTGCGGTTGACGCAGCTGTGGCGCTTGTATCTATCGCAAGAATTTTCATTGCGGATCAACACCTTCAATTTCAAAAATTCTGTCATCATCATTTTCGCCCTTACTGATTCTGATTTTAATACAATCGGCAGGCAAAGCCTCTTCAATATTTTCACTCCACTCAATAATGATTATACCATTATCAATATAATCAAAAAATCCTGTGGAATACAAATCATCCCATGTATTTACACGGTACATATCAAAATGAAAAATATTATACTTACCAGAATATTCATTGACAAGAGCGAATGTAGGGCTTGAAACATTTTCTCCTGCACCGAGCGCACCGGCAAGTCCTCTTGTAAAGGCAGTCTTGCCCATACCAAGACCGCCAAAAAGAGCGATTACTTCCGTGCCGCACAACTTTTCGGCAATTTTTGCGCCGAGTGCCTCTGTTTCACGGGCATTATGAGTATTTACAGTAATCATCAGAATAAACCGTTAATTTTTCCTTCCTCGGTAACATCAATTTTCTCTGCCGATGGAACTTTCGGAAGACCCGGCATTGTCATAATATCACCTGTATATACAACTACAAATCCTGCACCGTTTGAAAGTGTAAGATTCTTTACTGTGATTTCAAAATCCTTTGGAGCACCGAGAAGTGTTGGGTCATCAGAAAGCGAATATTGTGTTTTTGCAATACAAACAGGAAGTTTTTCACCGCCGAGAGCCTGAATCTGCTTCAATGCCTTTTCGGCAGTCTTTGTATAGTTTACTCTTGAAGCGCCGTAAATTGTTTTTGCAATTTTGTCAACCTTTTCTTTGATTGTAAGGTCATCTGAATAAATAGGAGCAAAATCGGACGGCTTTTCGCAAGCCTCTACTACCTTTTTGGCAAGTTCTGTACCGCCTTCTCCGCCCTTTGAGAATACATTTGAGAGAGCAAAGTCTGCGCCTTTAGATTTACAGTAACTCTCGATAAACTCAAGTTCCTCTGCTATATCTGTACCAAACTGGTTGATAGCAACTACAACGGGAACATTGTACTTTCTCATGTTATCGATGTGAACACCAAGGTTTTCAATACCATTTTTAAGAGCCTCAAGATTCTCTACAGAAACCTCTGCCTTAGGCACACCGCCGTTGTACTTTAACGCACGGCAAGTAGCAACAATAACTACGGCAGACGGCTTAAAGCCTGCATATCTGCACTTGATGTCAAAGAATTTCTCTGCACCGAGATCTGAACCGAAGCCTGCCTCTGTAATACAGTAATCGGCAAGTTTTAACGCAAGCTTTGTAGCACGAATGCTGTTACAGCCGTGAGCAATATTGGCAAAAGGACCGCCGTGCATAATAGCAGGGGTACCCTCGAGTGTCTGAACAAGGTTAGGTTTGATAGCGTCTTTAAGAAGAGCCGTCATAGCGCCGTCAGCCTTAATGTCCTTTGCAAAAACAGGCTCGCCTGCATATGTATAAGCAATAAGAATATTACCAAGTCTTTTCTTTAAATCAGAAATATCGTCAGCAAGGCAAAGGATAGCCATAACTTCAGATGCAACAGTAATTATAAAGTGGTCCTCACGAGGAATACCGTTCACTCTGCCGCCAAGACCGACAACAATATTTCTCAAAGCTCTGTCGTTCATATCAAGACATCTCTTAATAAGGATCTGGCGAGGATCAATCCCGAGAACATTACCCTGCTGAATATGATTGTCAAGCATTGCACAGCAAAGATTGTTTGCAGAAGTAATAGCGTGCATATCGCCTGTAAAGTGAAGATTAATATCTTCCATAGGAAGTACCTGAGAATAACCGCCGCCTGCAGCGCCGCCCTTAATACCAAATACAGGACCGAGTGAAGGCTCTCTTAGAGCGATTACAGCCTTTTTACCAATCTTAGCCATAGCCTGACCAAGACCTGCAGAAGTAGTTGTTTTACCCTCACCTGCGGGGGTTGGATTTATAGCTGTAACAAGAACAAGTTTTCCGTCCGGCTCATTTTCCAAACGATTGGCAAGTTCGTCTGAAAGTTTAGCCTTATACTTGCCGTAAAACTCCAGCTCATCCTCTTTAATTCCGATCTGTGCGGCAACCTCTTTAATCGGGAGTAAGGTCGCAGCCTGAGCGATTTCAATATCACTTAACATATTAAAAATACCTCCGTTCAAATATATTTCTTTAATTATAACAAAACTTTCCCCCTCTATTATTCCAATAAGAAAATATATTTTACATATAGAATATAAAATACTCGGGTTTAATTGCTGCAAATTAGGTAATGTTACTTTGATGGATTCAGTTACAACGGATACTGTTGCGTTTAAAATCCGGCTTGGATAGATTTATAGTACACGAAAACTTTTCACACGCAGACAGCGAGGTTGGTTTAAAATCCAATATGGATAGATTTATAGCATATTCGTTTAAATGCTGTTTTAAAGGCGATTAAATTTAAAATCCAATATGGATAGATTTATAGTGCAGGAATGTCTGATGTGGGACTTGTGGGTTATCGGTTTAAAATCCAATATGGATAGATTTATAGATTATCGTGATTTTGATAACCTATCGTGCAATGCGTCTTTAAAATCCAATATGGATAGATTTATAGAAAAGAAAGTAATAATAACAGACCCCGATACACCAGCATTTAAAATCCAATAGTCATTTTTAATTAAGCTCATAGTGATTATTTCCTTTTTGTTTTATAAAATTTTATCATAAAAATGTTGATATAGCAATAGCCGCCAAGCAGGAGATCATCCCGCTTGGCGGCTTTGACTATATTTCTAATTCTGTATGTTTATCGGAACCACCTTACTCAGAAAAGAATTCTACAGAATGATCTCTGTAAGATAAAACGATTTTATATTTGTCAACTGTACCGGTGACCGTAAACTTCATTTTGTTGTGATCATCATCGTCAACGGTGATCTCGGCGTGACCGTTGGAAAAATCTTCGGTAATATCCTCGTGTATATCTGCCGACATCCAGCTTAGAAATACTCTGTTTGATTCCTGAACGACCCTCGGATCTTTCTCGGCAATCTGAATTTCAATATCCGAATTGCTGTCTATCGCATATTGACCATCATATTCAATTCCTTCTTTTATACCGTTTCCGTAATCATTAATGAGTTCCTGAGAACTAAGCTCGCCGTTTTCATCATACTTGTCAATCAGCTTTGCCGTATAATCGCTGCCATTGACGGTTGCGGTCACGAGATGTTCTATCCAAGTCGCTCCCGTAGCGGCATAAGCGACGGCGTTGCTTATAACTAACACCATTATTATTGCGGCGGCAACAAAGGCTACTTTTCTGATTGCATAAATCTTCTTTTTTGTTTTGTTATTAGTCATATTCTGCACCTTCATTATCAGTTTATCAGATGCGTGGACTTCGTCAAAAACACTTTGATAGAACTCATGATTGCTTTTATACTGATTCATAACCACGCCTCCTTTAATTTTTCTTTCAGTATGTTTCGTGCTCTCATCAGTCGAGATTGTACGCCGCTTTCCGAAATATTAAGAATATCCGCAATTTCCTTGCATGTATAGCTTTCGTAGTAATACAAATGCAGTACCGTGCTGTACTTTTTTGGTAACTTCATTACTTCACTGAACAGTTCTTGCTTTTCTGACTCTATGTATGCAGACTCTTCGTTCAGCTCGTCGATGGATGTAACATTTCTGTGCCAAAAGGATTTCCATATGTTCTTACATTCATTGATCGCCGACCTGATAAGCCATTTTCTTATGTGTTCGTCGTCAGCAAACTGAGTATCGGTTTTCAGAAGCTTCAAAAAAGTATTTTGAACAGCGTCCTCAGCGTCATTTTTGTTTTTGCAATAACTGAGCGTTGCTCTGTATACGACATCAGTATATTTCCTTGCAATTCTGTTAAACTCGGCAGCTTCCATACATTTCCCTCCTGTCTGAGATAATTGCAACGAAAAGGATCGTTCACCTTTCGCTGCTTTTGAAAGACCTTTCACTATACTAACAACTCAAAACAGCAAAATATCCCAAAATCTTAAAAAATTTTTCACTGTAATAACAATACCATAGAAAAGCTGATTTCGCAACAGAAAACGCCGCCAAGCAGGAGATTATCGCACGTGGCGGCTGTGCTGGTTAGTTGTAAATCAACTCTACATTTACAATCTCCGTTGCACGGTTGCGGATATTGTTCATCTTCCGCACCCACAGCATTTGGTTTTCTGATTTGAGTTGTTCGGTCACGCCATCACGTTCTGCCATCTGTTTTATGAGCCGAAAAAACATATCCTCAGCCTGTTTATTTACATCGGCAAGGTGTCTGTTCAGTTCGCATTTTGTGAGCAAGGTCGTATAAAAACCTTTACGGTGCGCCTTGATATACTGCAAGTGCCGCTGTCCCCAAATACCGACTTCGACTTAATCCCACGCCCGATCCTGATCCCGAAATTTAAAATCCAATATGGATAGATTTATAGAATTACCTTTTACTGTATCTTTAACTATTTCATCACTTTAAAATCCAATATGGATAGATTTATAGTTTGTTTTTACATTAATTTGATTTTTTATGTAGTTCTTTAAAATCCAATATGGATAGATTTATAGTTGTTGTTTCAATCTCTGAACTGTTATCGTAGTACTTAGTTTAAAATCCAATATGGATAGATTTATAGGCAGGCATATTAAGTGAAACATTACAGCCCGTTTTCGGTTTAAAATCCAATATGGATAGATTTATAGTGGCTTATCTGCTGGATTTTTGTTTTGGTGGAGATGGTTTAAAATCCAATATGGATAGATTTATAGCTGATTTCCACATCACTGCCGGTGTTGAACTTCTTGTTTAAAATCCAATATGGATAGATTTATAGCTCTCGCTTAATTGCTCTTTGTTCCTTCTGTTCGTGTTTAAAATCCAATATGGATAGATTTATAGTTTTTAGTTAAAATTGTACACAGATTGAAAGACTGTTTAAAATCCAATATGGATAGATTTATAGAGATACAACAACTCGTTCAGAAGTGCATTGAGAACATTTAAAATCCAATATGGATAGATTTATAGGCACCCGTACCCGTGAGCTTGTAAAGCGGATTTGAATTTAAAATCCAATATGGATAGATTTATAGTTGACAATTATTCCGTTAACAAGATTGTCAGGAAATTTAAAATCCAATATGGATAGATTTATAGTTACAGGCTTGTCTTTACCGAGCAGACAACCAATCCATTTAAAATCCAATATGGATAGATTTATAGCAAAAAATTTAACAAGTGTGAATATCAGCAAAAAAATCTTTAAAATCCAATATGGATAGATTTATAGAACAAGATATTCCGTTCTAAAACGAACCGTAAAAGCCTTTAAAATCCAATATGGATAGATTTATAGCCTCAATATTGAACATTTTTTCTTCAAATGGTATTTCTTTAAAATCCAATATGGATAGATTTATAGCTTTTCGACGCTGGGGGCGGCGGGAGCATTAGCGGCTTTAAAATCCAATATGGATAGATTTATAGTGCAAAAAAAAGCAGTTGAATTATTAAACGCAATATTTAAAATCCAATATAGATAGATTTATAGCTCTATGCTGACATCAGAGGCGATATTACCCCCGAACATTTAAAATCCAATATGGATAGATTTATAGTGAAGAGATTGCAGAACAGCGCAAAGCTAAAGTGAATTTAAAATCCAATATGGATAGATTTATAGCACGCAGTATCAACAGAGCAATCACATCAGAAAAAAATTTAAAATCCAATATGGATAGATTTATAGCGTACCTCGTGTATGACCCCCCTCCCCTTTTTAGTGATTTAAAATCCAATATGGATAGATTTATAGGCAGAAAATTTCTGCCGTCACAGCAAAGGTAAAGCATTTAAAATCCAATATGGATAGATTTATAGCTCTCGCTTAATTGCTCTTTGTTCCTTCTGTTCGTGTTTAAAATCCAATATGGATAGATTTATAGTTTTTAGTTAAAATTGTACACAGATTGAAAGACTGTTTAAAATCCAATATGGATAGATTTATAGAGATACAACAACTCGTTCAGAAGTGCATTGAGAACATTTAAAATCCAATATGGATAGATTTATAGGCACCCGTACCCGTGAGCTTGTAAAGCGGATTTGAATTTAAAATCCAATATGGATAGATTTATAGTTGACAATTATTCCGTTAACAAGATTGTCAGGAAATTTAAAATCCAATATGGATAGATTTATAGTTACAGGCTTGTCTTTACCGAGCAGACAACCAATCCATTTAAAATCCAATATGGATAGATTTATAGAATACCTCTATCTGTTGTTTCTGTGATTTCAAGTAAATTTAAAATCCAATATGGATAGATTTATAGCATTTGAGTACAACAACGAAGAATTCTGTTATCTTGAATTTAAAATCCAATATGGATAGATTTATAGCTAATAATATTCCGCCCGCTTGGGATTTGCCATTAGTATTTAAAATCCAATATGGATAGATTTATAGAATTATGTTGACAACAGCAACTTAACTTTATAGAAATTTAAAATCCAATATGGATAGATTTATAGTCTTTTTGAAGAAGGAAACGATATATTACAACTGTATTTAAAATCCAATATGGATAGATTTATAGAATAATTGTAGTGTTCGGCTGCTCCGCATTGTTGGGGATTTAAAATCCAATATGGATAGATTTATAGTGTAACCGCCTGAATCATCTTTAAGTTCGTTTAGTTATTTAAAATCCAATATGGATAGATTTATAGTATTATTGTCATAGATTTTTACAAGCTCAATGCTGTATTTAAAATCCAATATGGATAGATTTATAGTCGTTAAAGGCTGTAAAAGGAAAAAGTCTTAGAATATTTAAAATCCAATATGGATAGATTTATAGTATATCGTTTCCTTCTTCAAAAAGAACTAAAATAAATTTAAAATCCAATATGGATAGATTTATAGACCCCGTCAAACAACATCAGACCGATATATTAAGGATTTAAAATCCAATATGGATAGATTTATAGGTTCCGTCCGAAGCTGAACTTGACTTCAATCAAAAATTTAAAATCCAATATGGATAGATTTATAGCAACTACTCAGCCTAGTACCGGGAGTGGGGGAGAAAGATTTAAAATCCAATATGGATAGATTTATAGAGAGTGTTGAGGAAATGCTCAATCGCTACAAATGGCATTTAAAATCCAATATGGATAGATTTATAGTCTCTGCTTTGCAATTCTACAAAAGACTTGCAATCTATTTAAAATCCAATATGGATAGATTTATAGATCGTGTCAATGCTTGAACAGATTATGCCATTGATTGATTTAAAATCCAATATGGATAGATTTATAGCTTGAACATTCTATTATTCTCCTTATGTTTTCTGTATTTAAAATCCAATATGGATAGATTTATAGTCTTTTTTCACAATTCTATGCAAGATATAGTCCATTATTTAAAATCCAATATGGATAGATTTATAGAGATCTCGAAGAACCAATATTAACACAAACGCCAATTTAAAATCCAATATGGATAGATTTATAGCTTTGATAAGTGCATCAGGCTCAGCAATCCAGCTTATTTAAAATCCAATATGGATAGATTTATAGATATCTTTTCACTTTGCCGTCAGCTGTGCATTAGTATTTAAAATCCAATATGGATAGATTTATAGCATAAGGTTTATAAAGCTTTGCTCTTCGGTAGATTATTTAAAATCCAATATGGATAGATTTATAGTCAAGAGTTAGGAACAGATATATCGGGCAATCGAAAATTTAAAATCCAATATGGATAGATTTATAGAACTAAGCGGTGAATGACATTAAAAAACTTCTCAAAGATTTAAAATCCAATATGGATAGATTTATAGTTGTAAAAATATTCGCTATGCTTTACATCTCGAATATTTAAAATCCAATATGGATAGATTTATAGAGTATTGTTTCCGCCCTGCAATGCAAGCCATAGGCTTATTTAAAATCCAATATGGATAGATTTATAGCGGTATTATCAATCCATTTATGTACCGCCTGCGGCAGATTTAAAATCCAATATGGATAGATTTATAGAAGTTCATAAAAATCATATATCGTCGTAATTTGAAATTTAAAATCCAATATGGATAGATTTATAGTTAGGTCTTGTGCTTTCTGATGAGTCAATAGATGCATTTAAAATCCAATATGGATAGATTTATAGCAATTATGTTTATGATGCCTTTATTGATGAGTCAACATTTAAAATCCAATATGGATAGATTTATAGACTCTTGAAGAGCTTATTCTGCAAGCGAAAGTGGAATTTAAAATCCAATATGGATAGATTTATAGAAGTCAAAGCAGGTGACCTTGGTGGATTCGTTGAGAATTTAAAATCCAATATGGATAGATTTATAGAAGAATTGGCACGAATGAAGGCAATTGTTGAGGACTATTTAAAATCCAATATGGATAGATTTATAGCTACATATTAGGACTAACCAACGAGCCAAAACCAAATATTTAAAATCCAATATGGATAGATTTATAGAACTTTAGGCTTACTATTGAAATAAACAGAAAATTTATTTAAAATCCAATATGGATAGATTTATAGCCCAAAGCCTTAAGAATTGTATCAACAAGACCATTATTTAAAATCCAATATGGATAGATTTATAGTCGGAATTACGGCACAAATAAATAGTATCAGTATCATTTAAAATCCAATATGGATAGATTTATAGCATTGCTGACCCTCATACTGCGAAATATCATCAGTAAATTTAAAATCCAATATGGATAGATTTATAGTTTGAAAATACGATAAAGTAACAGAATCACTGTCAAATTTAAAATCCAATATGGATAGATTTATAGTATTTCTTTTCCGACATTGACAAAGATGTTGAAAAAGATTTAAAATCCAATATGGATAGATTTATAGGATGTATGATATAATTGTAGAAATCAACAAAAAAGAATTTAAAATCCAATATGGATAGATTTATAGATGTAAGATTTATAATATATCAGCTGATTACATATTATTTAAAATCCAATATGGATAGATTTATAGTATCTTTCTCCCACCACCATTTAAAAGTGTTATCCTGATTTAAAATCCAATATGGATAGATTTATAGTATTTCTTTTCCTGCATTGACAAAGATGTTGAAACAAATTTAAAATCCAATATGGATAGATTTATAGCGGATAGTGAATCCGACTTGACCCCCCTCCGCTAACATTTAAAATCCAATATGGATAGATTTATAGCTGCGGTGACACTGATATTTTGTTTAATTCTTTTTAATTTAAAATCCAATATGGATAGATTTATAGCACATAATCTGTATTTTATTGCATTACTTAAAGAGATTTAAAATCCAATATGGATAGATTTATAGGATTGCACTTTTAACGCAGCTAACGCAAGTCAGAAAATTTAAAATCCAATATGGATAGATTTATAGCGAAACGATAACAGAAAAAAACTTAATATCTTTGCTATTTAAAATCCAATATGGATAGATTTATAGATGTATCATACTTAATACCCCATTTTGACACAACTATTTAAAATCCAATATGGATAGATTTATAGTTAGAATTTACGATAAAGCTGCAGAGCGTAACAAGTATTTAAAATCCAATATGGATAGATTTATAGCAGGTTCCGCAGTCATAGCAGCCAAAACTCAAACTAATTTAAAATCCAATATGGATAGATTTATAGTAGATAGTTCATATATTAACTATTTATTAGCTTAAAATTTAAAATCCAATATGGATAGATTTATAGCATTTTCCTGGCTAATGCGGACATAGCGAAAAACAAATTTAAAATCCAATATGGATAGATTTATAGAATTCCAGAGATTTAAAGGAATTTGTACAACACCTTATTTAAAATCCAATATGGATAGATTTATAGTTTACAGCTCTTTAAAAAAGCCGTGCCGGCTCCTTTATTTAAAATCCAATATGGATAGATTTATAGTGTAACTCGACTTGATGTAGCGTATGATGATTTTCATTTAAAATCCAATATGGATAGATTTATAGAAGTAAACTTTTAGCGCTTAAAGTTTACCTACCAGTATTTAAAATCCAATATGGATAGATTTATAGATTTTGCAGACGGGCAACAAATTTTCCGTATTCTTATTTAAAATCCAATATGGATAGATTTATAGAAAGACGCTTTTGGAAACCATTAATACCCATAATACATTTAAAATCCAATATGGATAGATTTATAGTCAAGCAACTGCTTCCAAGTCGTAAACTCGAAATCCATTTAAAATCCAATATGGATAGATTTATAGAATCAACTTCATTAGATTTACGAATTAAAACATAATAATTTAAAATCCAATATGGATAGATTTATAGAAACACTTTCCGAGTGCCCCTAAAAATTAAATAAAGATTTAAAATCCAATATGGATAGATTTATAGCCGTGGAATAAAATGATAAGTAATCATCGGCATTTTTCTGTGCTGTTTTGTCGATATACCAAATATTTATCAAATACTACTGTCATTTCAATATATCAAAAGCAACTATACCGATGATTACTTGATTTTTAGGTTCTGTCAACCTGCCGGGGGTTTTGTGCTATGTCAGGTCGACAATAAAAGCGTTACAAAAAATTTGATGTTTTATCATCCGTTTTTCCAAGAAAATCTTTATTCATCCACCGTTCTTCACGGGTATGAAACATTATTACCGAATCCTTGTCTTTTCTGATATAAACATCAAGTTCTTTTTGCAAAGCAATTGAGTTTGCTTTACTTAAGTTTCCTTCAAAAACAGAGTTTTGAATATGTACAAGATATTTTTTGCAAATCTTAAATACCTTTGGAAGTATTTTTCTGCCCTTTTCATCACATATTATATCATATACAAGAATTACATACAATATTTACCACCACATTTCAAAGCCTTTATATTCTTTTTCTCCTATAATGTGCTTTATCAGTTTATAAAGTTCAAGTCTGATTAAGAATTGATAAGAAACATTTTTATTAAGTTCTTTGTGAAAAATAGTTGTCTTTAATTTTTCGTCAAATTCAGATGTAATTATTCGTGACGCTCTTTCGGTAAGCTGCAAACCGTTAAGTCCTTCTACAAAACTGCTTTCTGTTATTTGTTTTCGATTAAGCAAAGAAAAGATCAGACGATCCGCAATCAGCGGTTTGAAAATTTCCGATACATCAAGTGCAAGAGAATATCGCCTTGTACCCGGCTGATGAAGATAGCTTATTGTAGGATTAAGTTGGGTTTTATAAATTTCCGCCAGAGTTTTTGTATATACAAGAGAATTGACATATGAAATAAGGCTGTTAATCATATTGTCGGCAGGATGATAAACTCTTTTATCAAATTCAATATTCTGATCAATAATTACATTCCACGCTTTGTAATATTCCTGACGAATATTACCTTCAATTCCCATCAACTCTTCTATGGTTTCTACATCTGCAAGTTTCCTCCTCAAATTTTCAATAGCAGCCATTTGCTCTGACACATTCTTGCCTCTGCCGTTGTAGTATCTTAAGTTTCTGTAAATATTATAAGACGCAGCAACTATAAATTCTCTTGCTATTGATAATCTGTTTGAATAGTCGCCGTAAGCAAGCACTTGCTTAACCAAAAGCTGACCTGCAAGTTTTGTTTCCTTTGGGCAAAAACTTCCTATGTAAAATTGATAGTAATTGAAGAAATGTACAAGTATTCCGTATTTTGAAAATAAGTTCAGCAATTTAGATGTAACCGTTATTTCATTCATAATATAAATTTCTTTAATATTTTCTATCGGAAGATCTTTTACATTTCCGTCAATTGCAGTAAATCTTAATGTGTTGTCTTTTTGAGTTAAATTGCCTGACGAATATATGTAATAACTTTCCTGCATTTTATCACCTCAAATACAGCACAAATCATAGTAAGCACATGATTTGCAAATTCTTTTACTTTTAAATTTTGGCGGCAAAGCAGCCGATATAATTTTTACTATATCAGCTGCCGCACTTTCAAGCTCTCTTTCATCTTCTTCGCTAAGTTCAACATTAAGACTTTGCTTTAGCAAAGGATAATCAATTCTGCCTTTTATTCCCTCTACCCCACGCTTTTTCAGATAATAAAGATAGTATTTAAGTTGAGCAATACCCGCTTCCTCTATCTTTCTGCTTTTCTTTACCTCATGTAAAAGTTTATGCTCGGTAATAAAATCAATATTGATTGTGTTGTCGATCATAATATGTTTTTTCTTTTGCTTATAAGTGGTTTCATCTATAAGTTTTCCGATTTTGACATTTTCGTTTTCACTTTCCATTGCCAAACCGTTTGAAAAATACCACAGCTTTCTTTTACAAACATAGTAATAATAAATATGCATACCCGAAATATTATTTTCGTCCATAATCATACCTCATATAAAATTATCAGGTTCTCCGTTATCATCAGATTTATCTTGCTTTTTGGTTTTCTTTTCCTTATCAAATCTGATGCCGCATTCGGAATCATAACTGCTGTTAATAACAGGTAATTCAGTATATGGCATTTTTATTTTTTTTATTTCGTAATCGTCAATTCTGAATTTAGGTACGGAAACCGTGAAGCCAAGTATTTCTTCGTTTGCTTTAAGTTTATCATCTTTTGAATAAGTATCTGATTTTAAAACTTCCAAAGCTTTTTCTATGGCACTCTCATTTTGATTATAAACATCAATCGGCACAGCGTCACTTCTGTCAATACTTCTTATTCCATCTTTTTTAAGAGAGAGATAATCGACATTTTCTTTATAATATTTATAAATTTTACGATATTCTTGAAAATATTTTGATTTTTCGATTTTTTCAACCGAAAGGTACTCATCTATAAGTTCTTTTTTAAGAACTTCAGAGATAATTCCGTCAACGCTTAAAATCGCCTGTTTTGACAACGAATGAATAGCATCGTCAACAAAACGATGTGCATTACCTTGAATTTCAGTAAATACAAAACAATTGTAAGATGAAAAATCTTTATTACCCTTTCTGTTTACTCTGCCAAAGCGTTGGAACAGGGAAAATAAATCCGATAACTCGGTAATAAGAATATCAAAATCAATGTCAAGACTTGCTTCGACTACGGATGTTGAAATCCATATTTCAGGTATATTCATACTTTCGTTAGTTTTTTCAGAGGCTGCTAAAATCGCATTTTCTTTAGTTTTTCTGTCATTTTTTGTAAAATTGGAATGAAACAGATTTACACTTGCGTTAATATCCGAATTTTTTATTTCGGTATACATCTTATTTGCAATATCAATCGAATTGCAAACGACAAGATATTTTTTTACTTTATCGCATATTGTATCATCAAATATTTTTATAATATCGTCAGACTGCAAGTTTTTTTCATATACTTTTACATTATGCCTTAGCTTTCCTTTATCAGAAAAATCGGATGTTTTTACATCTGTTCCGAGTATTTTTTCAATCTCGTTTCTTACAAACGGAGGCAAAGTTGCGGTAATTACAGCCACTTTACCACCCAAAGTATGAATCATCTCAATTGCATAAATAATTGCAGCCAAAACATCAGGTGAATACATCTGTATCTCATCAATAATAAACTTTGAATATGACGCTACCGCAAGTTTGTATTCATAACCTGCATATTTCAATGCAAAGTCAAATATCTGATCAGGCGTACAAATTGTAATCGGAAGTGCAAGCTGTTTACTGCATTGTGCATACGCAAAATCATAATTTTTTCCGCTAATTATTGAATCTTCCAAATAATAGGATTTCATATCGGAGTGAACAAGTGCCACTCTTTCCTTGTAATCTTCTTGAGAATTATCTCCGCAAAGCTTTTTAATTCTTTCGTACATCGCATTGATAGCTGTTTTTAACGGCAAAACGAAAAAACATTTATTGTCCACGCACCAAAGCAAACCCGCCTCGGTTTTGCCCATACCTGTAGGTGCGGTTACAATTAAATTGCTGTCGGTATTTTTAATGCAAAATTCTTGCAATTCATTGTAATGTATATTTCGGGTATTTTTCCAATTGTTTAAAGAAGCAGTCAAAAAATCGTTGACCTTTTCGCAGTCAAGACCTGCACTTGCACTGTAATCACATTTATGTAAAAGACCTTTTAATAAAACAGCGTATTGTTTTTCTTCATCAGAAAGTTCGGTTTCAAATAAAGCTTTGATTTTCTTAATATTCCTCTTCATTTTATTGTAAGAGTTTGTATCAAAGCCAAATTCAGCAAGGAATTTTTCTATAAGCTCACGGTTTTCTTTAAACACTGTAACAGGAGAGTCTTTGTTATAGTGATGATAAATCACAGCAAAATATACGCTTATAGGTTTTATACATTCTGATTTATCAATAAAAAAAGTTGAAAGTATACTGTGTGGAATTTCTTGTTCAGGTTGAAAATTTCCGCCTTTAGTAATTCTTTTTTGAAATTGAGAATTTGCCTTACCGTTATCATGTTTTAAACATGAAACAAGTAAATCAGAGTATAAATCATCAGATTTTATATAGCCGAGCTTATAGAGCAGTTTTGCCTGCTCTATAAGCTCATTTGAATGTTGTCCGATTGTTTTGTCGGGTTTTGCAAGTTTATCTTCTATATTCATTATAAATACCTCAAGCTAAAAACACTGAATATATACCGTTCTCGGTTTTGTCAAGCATTATGCCTTTACAACCGTTTTCAATATAGTTAAGTTGACAGAAAATAATAGGTACACGATTAAACACTCGTTTTCTCATACCGCCCTTTAACTGCACAGTTTTGTAATCCTTTGGCATTAAATATTTTGTACCGCCTGTGTATCCGCCTTCCGTTTTAGAGATTATATCCATATCGTCTTTATTAATTTCGAGATACTCGACAGGCATATAAACATCAAAATCAGCTTCTCCGTAATCGACATCTTCGTCAACATCAAAAAGCTCTGTTTGAGCACACTCAAGCACTTCTACAAAATCCTCTCCTCTGCCGATTGCAGTAAGATTTCCGATATTATCCATAATATCATTCATAGTATTTTCATCTGCAACTATATGAATGATAAGTTCAATATCGCAGAGAAGTTCATAATACTTAGGGCCTTTTGCAAGCGTTCTGAAATGGGAATACGGAATAGTATACTTTACCTTTTCGTACTCATCATACACAGCCTTTATATGCTTAATACGCTTATCAAATTCTTTTACTTCTTCGGCAGAAATATTTTCATCGGCTTTCATTTCTTTGAGCCGAGTTTTCATTTTATTAATGATTTTTTTATGCTTGTCTATTCTGCGTTTTGTACGCTTTAAAAAGCGGTATTCTTCAAGCAATTTTTCATTAATTACATTAATTGTAATGCCTTTTTCAAAACTGTTTCCTTGAGTATTTTTAGCAGTTGCCACAACCTGATATGCACTTGAAAGCATATCGGGATTTTTCATTTTTACAAGCAAATTTCTGTCATCATTAAGACTGTTAAGAAAACAATCGTCCTTATACATTTTTGTTTTTAGAGAACCGTACTTTCCCTGTACGCTTACTTGCATAGGATGATAAGATGTATAACCGCAAGCCTTGTGAAGTGCTCCGATAACAGTTGAATACGGCGGTAAAGGAAATGTCATACGGTTTTGTACAGTTTCTTCTTTTTTGTAATTTGCACTGTTTTGTTTTATATGAAGTCTAATTGCTTTCATATTAATTCCGCCTTACTCCGAAAAATACTCTTTAACCTGACCTCTGAGATTTTCAAAAAATTCTGTCATACTTACAGGATTAAGTTCTCTTACAATTTCGTCCTCGTTTGAAAGCTCGCCGTTACGCATAAGTGCACAACTGTAACCTTGAGCAAGTTTTCCCTTAATCGGCTCTATAATAAGTCTTTTGCCTGAAACAGAAACAGCATTCTCAAAAATATGTGTTTTTCTCGGTGAAAGACCGCCTACCACAAAAATCGGCTCTGCGTTATCAAGATTTCCTTTAACAACAAGTGAAAGATTTTCTACTGCGTCAATAAGAGCAATTACCCTTTCGCACTTTTCTGCGTTATCTGCCTCTGCACCAAAGTTTTCGTCCTTACCGATTTTTTCAAGGTCAATTGTAAGACTGTAAATTTTAGATGACTTGTCATATTCATACTGATAAGGCATAAGACCGCAATCCTTTGCGTTGTTTTGAACATTTAAACCGTGTGCCATAGCATAATTGGTTGCAAGGTAAAGGTTATTGTGAAAACGGGCATCATTAATAAACGGCTCTGTAGCAACAGCGTCTGTAAGATAGAAAGAACTGTTACGGATGTATGTAACATCTTTTGTTGACATATATCCACCCTCAAGTGCACGGCAGGTTGCGGCATTTACATCTTCATTAACAAGTTTCTGCATTGCTCCGTCGATTGATGTCTGTAAATCATCATAAAAACCCGACTGAACACAGATAGCGTTTTTAAGGCTCTCACGACTTCTTGTAGCGTACTCTTTTCCGCCTCTGAATACCTTTTGTACACTTGAAATATTACCGAGGCTTTCGCCGTAGTTGCTTGTCATATTTGCGATTACAGTTAATGTTAATGCTTTATTTTTCATAATAAAATCTCCTTTATATTAGTTATTTTTTGGGCTTACTTCAATTAATGCGCTTGCAAAAGCAAATGCAAGATCTTTATTTTCTTCCGCATTTTCAAGAAATGTATAGAAAAATGAAAATTCCATTCCGACATAAGCAGACAAACTAAGTATAATCTCTTTTGCTCTGTCGTAATCATGTGCGCAAAGAGCACTGATTATTTTTTGCTTATATGAATTAATTTTATTACTGCTTTTCATTTCAATTAGTTTTTTGGAAGTTAAAAATCCACAACTTTTTGCTGACTTAATTTCGTCCATAATTTCATTTCCTTTCCACGATACATTTATATCAACTAATAAGCCTATCTTGTACATTATATTTTTTTGAGTTTTACGAATTTCACTTATAGCTTTGCTATTCTTTTTCTCGCTTTCCTCAAAATAAAACAATTTAAACATTTTAAGAATAACATCATCAAGTAAAATATTATTCATACAACGCATATAAACTTCTTTTTCAAGATTAAACCAATAATCATCATTGATTTTTTTGACAAAGTTTAATGATTTCCCCAATAATTCTCTTAACTTTTTTAATCTTTCAAGTCGTACAAAGAATGTTTCGTAATAAGCCTTATCCTGTGATTTTGATATAATTTCAACATCATAGCTTATATAATCCTTTGAGTTTTGCAAAACAAGCATTAGTTTGTTTTTGTCGTCTTTATTTTCTGTACTGCTAAGTTGATTTGAAAAAGCATAGTTTGTTTGAGTTAAAGACTTAACAGAAAAATTGTTATTCACAAAATAAGTTTCTCTCATATCAGAATTTGAAAAAGCAAACGGTATAAAATCAAATTCTAAAATATCATTGCTCTCAAAACTTTCCTTTGAAAAACAAAAGCCGAGATTACTTGTTTTTCTGTCTTTGTCAACATTGTAGCCTCTAAGTCTGCAAGTGCTGTTATCTTCGGTAAAAATAAGTCGTTCATTGCAGTAATTCTTATAAAGGTTATTGCCGTTTTTAAAGATATTCTTTATAATTTCCGCCCTGTTTTCTTCAATGGTTGAAATAAAAATATCTTTATTTGTTCCATCAAATTTTATTTTGTCAAATAGCCCTTTAAGAACTGTTTTGCTCTTAACAAGGTCATTTACCAATTTAATTTGTTCTTCACTGAATTCTTGACTTTCGAGAATGTTTAAAATATTTTTGTGAGTCATATATTTTTCAAAATAGTTCTCTGCAAACTCAAGATATTTTTCTTCTGTTATATCTTCACTTTTGTAAATAATACCGTCAAAGCCGTGGATATAATTATCGGGCTTTTCTTCAACATCATAGAGGACTTTGTAATCAATTCCAAAGTAATCAAAATATTCACATAAACCGACAACGGCTGCTGCAAACCTCCAATCGGTAGGCTGCAGCAAAGTGTCATAATCAAAGTAATCAATTTTTGTTTTCATTAATTCGGTTCACCTCCCTCCGATAAAAGCTCGGCAAAGCCAAATCCTGCGGATTTTCGTGAACCTATACCGCTTTTCAGCAGATAATTAATAACCGATTTATCGGCATTAATACTAAAACTGCCTAAACTGCATTCAATGTAGTTTTTGTAGTGATAAACCACTGTTTTTTTTGCGTTTAACGGTTTAATTTCAAAGTTTGAAATTAACTTCTCGTCAAAACCGCTTTCAACAAGCTGCTCTTTAATTACCTGTTTTGCAATCTCCGTAACATCCGGATTAGCAACCGAAATATACCTATCCGAATTATTCTCGGCTTTATGTAATCTGATACACAAAGGGCTAAGCATTTTCACAACAGCGGATGATGAAGTAACATTTTTTTCCGGCACAAGATTAACACTGACAAGTTTCATTTCGTTGCCGAGCGGAGCGGGAATCGGCTTGTCCTTTTGCTTTATAAAAGCAGACATAAAAATACATCCCGTATTATAGTCAGCCGTTGAAAAAGTAATGTTTAGTTGATTTTTCCCGAGTTGAATTTCCGTTTTAGAAAACTTCGGCATAGGCAGATTCACCGCAAAAGTAAAATTTCTGCGTTCCGGTGTAAAATAATATTTTTCATAATATTTTCCCTCGGCAATATCTGACAGTGACCGTTTAAAAAACGAAAGCATAATTCGTCGATAATCAATCGGCAGCTTATTGTTTTGCAAATAAAATCGCAATAAGATTTTCATATTTACCTCCATTTATTATTTTAATAGTATTAGATTTTGTTATTAGAGTTATGATATTTCACAACTCTAATTACAGTATAGCGTTCACAATTTTGTTTGTCAATACCTAATATATATTTTATAAGAAAATTTTTTATAAATAAGCTTATAAATACATTTATTTTTATAAATTTAGTACATTTGATATTTACAATTAATTATGATATAATTTAATAAATCTTTCCAAAATGGATTTTAAATAATATTTATTTACACCACTTTTTTAATCTATCCAAATTGGATTTTGTCTTTACCATACTCTTTTGTCAAGGTGAACCCGTGGTATTTCTCGTTTTTTCCTCAAAAATCCGAACTTCACTTTGGCAATTTAGGTTTGTCTTTACCATATTATAACATTTTCACTGTACCATAATCCGTACTTTGAATTTGATTTATAAAAAAGATAAAAGATAAAAGGCTCTCGATAAAAATTCGAGTGCCTTTGCTTTTTAAAATCATATTTCGTTATATATGTTGGAGTAATGTTTATAAATTATGATTTACCGGAATATTTTGCAAGGCAATTATAAAAGTTTGGTCAAACTTTTATAATTGTGACGGTAGGGTAAACAAAATTTATCTCCATTTTTAAATATTTAAATCATTCTATGCTTTTTCCATCTGCCTGACAAATACCTTGCAAGATATGCTGCAGCACGAGCATACCAATCAACAAACATACCGATCCATACACCTAAAACGTCCATATCAAGAACCATAACAAGTATATAACTGCAAACTATTCTGAATATCCACATTGAAATCACACTTACACCGAGTGAAAAGTTTACATCTGTACGCTTACACAATTTGAGATATATTTCTTTGTACATTCTAACATAATAAATGCATTTATTTAAATATACAGATGTATTTTTAATATATTATTACTATTAAAAATTAGCCGCTTGTATATAATACTATTTGAGATATTATATTATAAACTTTTTATACATGTGGTTTTAAATCAAAGTTAATATTCACTAACTTTGATATTTGGTATTTTCTGCTATTTTTCCGTGTTACCAACATTTTATAATTGATTATCAAAGATATAATAAGTTATCCTTCGGTAAAAATAATAAGTAAGTAATCTGTATATATATCTTGATGTATATTAAAATTATAATCATCGTTAAACTTAGAGTTTAATATAAAACAGTTAAAATTTTCTTAAAATGTTTATAATCTGAAATTAACGCTTGACAAATATTATCTATAATGATATAATATTATTTGTTACAGAGATAAGCGGATGTAGTTTAGTGGTAGAACTTCAGCCTTCCAAGCTGATCGTGTGGGTTCGATTCCCATCATCCGCTCCACAAAAGGTGCTGTAAAGAAACAGCATATTAAAACACCGAGATTCACGAAAAAGTGAGTCTCGGTGTTTTTTTGCTTGCATTGCTGAATATTGTATCCGGGCAATAATCGGTCGTTACCCTTATTTGCATTGGCAGTTATCTTTGTTCTGTCTATGTAGATATGCGACATATCCTGCTTTCCTTAACAGCAAGGTGTTTATTTAGAGCAATATGATGAAAAACCACGTTAAATGTATATACCGGTTCAGAAATTTCTATTATTTTTTCAATTTCCGGTGGTAATTTTAATTGATACGGTGTATAATGCACCTTGTTGATGTGGTTTTTCATTGATAGTAAATTATATCACAAAAACGACTGCGTTCCTACCTTTTGGTTAGAATGCAGTCGTTTTTTATTTGGGCTGTTTTTTACAGCTCCTTTTCTTAACGGTCGCCTTCAAGTCCCGTTATTAATTTACTTGTAAAACAAAAAACAGATTAACAAAAAGCTAATCTGTTTTTATGGTGCGAGTGACGGGACTTGAACCCGTACGTCGTGAAACACACGCCCCTCAAACGTGCCTGTCTGCCTATTCCAGCACACTCGCAAATATT
>ERZ824600.2110-NODE-2110-length-22139-cov-6.516437_pt1 | contig 22139 bp, 21 predicted proteins | sample MGYA00519933_ERZ824600 | MGnify/ENA primary metagenome ERZ824600 (study PRJEB31778, sample SAMEA3449178) | human gut metagenome | biome: human gut; feature: human-associated habitat; material: faeces | place: United Kingdom | collected 2010/2012 ... | reverse complement strand
TTATTTAAATAAATTAAATAAAAAATTTTTACTCCAATTTGAATTCTTCTAAAATGTCTTGCCCTTTCTCTATTAAAATGGCGCCTTCACGAATTAAACGATTGGTATAATGATGTTCATTAAAAATGGAATGCGGGATACATAAGATGTCTTTTCCAAATTCTAATGCCGCTTGAATGGTATACGCTGTTCCTGATTTTTCTGAGGCTTCAACCACTAATGTCGCTTTGGATAAAGCAGCAATTAAGCGATTTCGCGTGGGAAAATGATATTGATTCGGCGCGGTGTCTAAAGGATATTCACTAATTAACAATCCGTTTTCCTTTATATAATCATAAATTTTTTGATTTTCTTTCGGATAACATAAGTCAATTCCACTTCCTAAGATAGCCATCGTTGGCGCTTTGGTTTCTATAGCCGTAAGATGCGCAGTTGCATCAATTCCTTTGGCTAAGCCAGAAACAATAACCAGTTGAGATTGTAATTCTTGAATCACCTTCTTCACCGACTTTTTTCCATATTCTGTACATTTCCTTGATCCTACCACCGCAAGGCGCGGTAAACGAAGCAAGTCATAATTCCCATAATAAAATAATATAAATGGTGGTTTATAAATCTTTTTTAAATCTTCTGGATAATCGTCATCAATAATCGTGACATAATTCGCACGATTAACTGAAACCACTCTTTGTAGTTCTTCTTCATCAATATATTCTTTCTTTTCTAACGCATTTAAAATACTTTCCCATTCTCCATGATGCTTTATCGCTAAATAAAGTAAAACTTCTCTTCCTCTTCCTTTTCCTGTACTCATATTTTTTCTCCTTTTCTTTTTTAATACGAAGAAAAGAAAAAAATCCCTAATCAAATAGGGATAATTGTTCGTTCATCGCTCTTTGTACAGGACCATAAGTATAACGATGGATACCGGGAATTGGTCCATATTTATCTAAAGCAAGAAGATGTTCTTTTGTACCATAACCTTTGTGGTGTTTAAAACCATACTGCGGATAAAGTTCATCTAAAGATTCCATCATTTCATCTCTTGTTACTTTAGCAATGATAGAAGCCGCGGCAATACATTGCGCTTTCGCATCACCTTTAATAATGTCAATAACAGGAACGTCATAGCCAAATAAAGGCATCGCGTCCGTTAAAACCAAATCAAATTGATGAGCCATATTTTCAATGGCCATATTCATCGCCAATCGACTGGCTTGATAAATATTGATTTCATCAATCTTTTCCGCGCTTACGATACCGATTCCAAAAGCAATTGCATGATTTTCAATTTCATCTAATAACGCTCTTCTTTTTTTATCGGTTAATTTTTTGGAATCATTAATATCTTCGTTATGATAGTCACTTGGAAGAATACAAGCTGCCGCAACCACAGGACCTGCTAAAGGACCACGGCCTGCTTCATCACAACCAACAATGAGGTGATAGCCTTGTTCAAAAAATTCTTTTTCGTATGTTAACATGCACTTTCCCTCTTTTCAATAGTGATTCTACCTAAAGTGCCATCTTTGAATTCTTTTAAAAGTAAACGCTCGGCTTTTTCTACATCGGGTTCACCTTTAGTTAATAAGCCTCTTTTCTTAGCGATTTGAAGCCAAATTTCTTCTAAAGACATATCTTTTAGTCCTTCTATTTGGTAGCGGATTTCTAACTTTGCACTATGATATTCTTTTAAGAAAGAAAGCAGTTCTGTGGCAATTACAGTTAAAGGTAAGATATCTTCTTTAATGGATCCTAGCCACGCTAAATGCATGCTATAAGTAGGATCTTCATATTGCATAGGAAGAATTCCTGGCGTGTCTAATAATTCGAAGAGTTGGTCTACTTTAATCCATTGTTGCGCTCTAGTATGCCCGGGTGTATTTTGTACACTAGCGGCATTTCTACGGCTTAAACGATTGATTAATGTCGATTTCCCGACATTTGGAATACCAATAATCATCGTTTTTAAAGGTTGAGGCTTTAGTCCTCTTCTTTGATCTTTTTCCCATTTATCTTTTCCTAAAGATTGAATGGCTTTTTTTAATTCAGCATCCGATTTAGGATAAGTTAAATCTAGCGGAAGTGCAATAATTCCTTCATTTTTAAAATATTCCACCCAACGTTTGGTTTCTTCTTCATCCGCTAAATCTTTTTTCGCTAAAACGACTAAACGTTTTTTTTGTGGCGCTAAATCTTTTAAATAAGGATTGCGACTCGATATAGGTGCACGAGCGTCCACAATTTCAATAATAACATCCATGATTTTTAAGCGCTCTTCAATTTCTTTTAACGCTTTTTTCATATGGCCTGGAAACCAATGAATACTCTTTTGTTGCATCTATCTCGCCTCCTTTTTTAAAAATATTGTTTTTTAATTTTTTTCTTTTTTACACATACTCTTTCACCATTTGATTGGCCTATCTCTTCACAAATTGTATCGACATACCATAATATACCATCGATTTCTTCATAAGGAACTAAGCCTAATCCGTGTTCAGAATCTAATGATTTTCCTGGATTTCTGTTATCACCTAAAACATAATAATAGCCCTTGGGTATGGTTAATTCTTTTCCACAAGCCATGTTATAGGATCCAACGCAAGTTGTTCTTTTCGTTTGTTCCCACTCCATTTGAGCATCATCGGTTGGAATAAAATTTTGTAACACAATTTTACCATTAATGGTGATTTCACCGGTTATATTATCAATTGAGACTGTTTCTCCTGGTAAAGCAATAACACGCTTAATCAAGCGTTCACCTCTATCCTTACTATCAAAAATGATGATATCAAACCGTTTGAGATGTTTTTTTCGATAGGTTGTTCTTATCGTTTTTCCTTCTGATAAATCACCTAATGTAGGTGACATTGAAGTTCCATCAATAATGACTCCACCCGTTAAAAATCGAAACAAGCAAAAACTAATACTAAAAATAACGACAAGGGCCGTAAAAATATTGAGAATAACTTGTTTTTTCGATTTCATACGGATTTCACCTGCTTCTTATTTTATATTTTACCACAAAAATGCAGTTATCAAAACTGAAAAAAAGGCCCTTATGAGAAAGGGCCCAATGAGCATTAAAGAATTTCTTTAATACGAGCAGATTTACCAGATAATTTTCTTAAGTAGTAAATCTTATGACGACGTACTTTACCACGTTTTAAGACTTCAATGGAGCTAATAGATGGAGAATGAAGTGGGAATGTTCTTTCTACACCAACACCATTGGAAACTTTACGTACAATGAAAGTTTCGGAGACACCACTACCACGGCGAGCTAAGCAAACGCCTTGGAAAGCTTGGACACGTTGTTTATTGTTTTCAATAATACGAACGTTAACACGAATGGTATCACCAGAACCGAATTCTGGAATGTCTTTTTTTAATTGAGAAGCGGTAATTTCTTTTACTAAATTGTTGTTCATCGTTAAGTTCTCCTTCCCGTTTTCTAACGCGATATTATCCTATCAAAATCGACTATAAAAATCAACATTTTTTTAAAATTTTGTAAAAAAATTAATTTTGACTAGCCAAAATGAAGAAAATTGATGTTTTACTTATAATAATGGCAGTATCGCCGATAGTGCAAACGATAAAATGAAGAATAAAGTAATAATATAAATAGGTAAACAGACTTCTTTTCTTCTTTTAGAGAAAAGCATCATCACTACATAAGCAATTAAGCCAATACCAATACCTGAGGCAATGGAATAAGTTAAAAGCGAGAAAATCACCATGATAAAGCCAGTAAAGGCCACTACTCGATCACTAAAGTTAATATCTTTAAAATTACCTACGAAAATCATTGCACCCACGCACACTAAGGCAGGAGCGGTTACAGAGCCTGCTGTAAAGATAGAAAATACAGGATAAATAAATCCGGACAATAAGAACATTAAGCCCGCTACAACCGCGGCTAAGCCAGTTTTAGCTCCCATTTCTACACCAATATTACTTTCCGCAAAAGAAGTAACGGTAGAGGTTCCTAATGGGCCGCATACAGCCGCGCCAACAGCGTCCGCTAATACGGCTTTTTGATAATTCTGCATTTTTCCTTCTTCATTAATAATTCCGGTATTTCTTCCTACGGCCAATAAAGTTGCAGTCGTGTCAAATAAGTTAACAAACATTAATGAGAAAATAGCAACATAAGAAGTTGGATTAGAGAATACTTTGACGATATCGCTTTGGAAATCTTGTCCTGAATAATTAGAATCTAATAAACCAAAGAATAAAACATCCTTTACTCCGCTCATACCCCATTGCATATCTTTTTCTAACCAAGGCGCAATCGGTAATTTAACGGCCATATTTTGTAAAGTTTCAGACTTATAAATCCAGCTCCCAGCGACGTAATCTAAATTACCATTGGAAATCATAATGGAAGAAACGATAACACCCGCAATAGCGGCAAACAAAATGCAAATAGGAATTGCTAAAGTTGATAAAATTTTATTTTTGGAGAACATCATGCCAAAACATAAAATAATACTAACTATCGCAATTAAAGTAGACGGATTTAATAAGCTGCCTAAGGTAACAAGGGTTCCACCATCTTGAACAATAACACCTGAGTTTTTAAGACCTACAAAACAAATAAATGCCCCTAAGGCACTTGAAATGATTAATTGTAAATCTTTAGGAATGGATTCAATAATGATTTTACGAACGGGCGTTAATGAGAAAACAAAGAATAAAATACCTGAAATCGTAAGTAAAATCATGCATTGTTGCCAAGTAAATCCAGCACTTCCAGCAATGGTATAAGCTAAATAAGCATTCAGTCCCATACCGGCGCTTAATACAACTGGATAGTTTGCTACAAAGCCCATGATAAATGTGACTAAGGCACCGACTAACGCGGTCATCGCAAAGACACCCATTGTGTTCATTCCCATTGCGCTTAAAATGGAAGCATTGACTGGTAAAATGTAGCACATAGCAATAAAAGTAATTAAACCACCAATAACTTCATTTTTAATCGATGATCCTTTTTCCGACACATGGAAAAGCTTTTCTAAAAATTTTTTCATTCTTTTTTTATATAGTCCTTCGCTCTAAAAATGAGACATTTAGACTATATGTTCCTTTCTTTGAGAATATATTTTACATTTCTTTTTTTGATTCTCAAGCAAAGAAAAGAAACGCTATTTCAATTTCAAATAGAATAAATTCTCCAGAAATTTACATAGAAAGAGTGGAGACTTCTTTTTTCTCCACTCCAATTAACTTAATTATAAATAATTAAAAGATGCTTTGCAAGTCGATTTCCCTGTTTAACAAACTAAAAAAGTCTCCCTGTATAATGAATAAAATTTTTCACTTTCCACTTATAGAAAAAATTGCCATGTTAAGTAAAAATACTTGACAGTCAATACGTAATCCTATACAATAGTCATGTTAGAAAAAGGAGATTAAAATTATGTCAGTAAAAATTAGATTAACAAGAACCGGTCGTCATAAAGATCCTTCTTATCGTATCGTTGCCGCCGATAGCCGTTACCCACGTGATGGTCGTTTCATCGAACAAATTGGATATTATGATCCAGAAGATGTCAACAATGCAGCAAAGATCGATGAAGAACTTGCTTTAAAATGGTTAAATGCTGGTGCTCTTCCAAGTGATACCGTTCGTGCTTTATTCTCTAAAGCAGGTATTATGACAAAATACGCAGAAGGCAAGAAAACCAAAAAAGGAGAATAATCATGGATTACGAGAAGATCATTCATACTTTAGTCGACGACATCGTTGATAATAAAGAGATAATGATCCGTCAAATGCCCTCTGAAAATCCAAAAGAAGTTCTTTTAATGATTTTCAGTGATCCTGAAGATACCGCAAGACTCATTGGCCGTAAAGGCATCATCGCTGATGCGCTTCGCGAAGTCATGTCCATTGCTGGTAAAACCGAAAACAAGAGAATTATTCTCAAATTTGAATCATTTGATCAAATTGAAAAAGATGAGGACTAACCTTATCTTTTTTCTTATATTGAGGAGCAAAACATTATGGAATATTTAACACTAGGGAAAATCGTTAAAACTTGTGGGTTAAAAGGAGAAGCAAAGATTCTTTGCTCTACTCACTTTAGCTATGATCGCTACCAAAAGAACAACCATGTCTATTTATGGAATGAAAAAACGGATGAACGGATAGAAGTTACCGTTAAATCTTTCCGTAAAGATGGTCTTTTTGATTTCGTTCAATTTAAAGAAATTCCTTCTATTGATGCGCTTACTCCTCATATAAATGAATACGTTCAAGTGGAAAAAGATCTTTCCTTTTTATTAGAAAATGAATATTTCTATAGTGATTTATTAGGTTCAGAAGTTTATGATAGCGATACGCTTTTAGGAAAAGTCAAAAAAATAGAAGAATATGCAAGTTACGCAACTTTAAGAATTGAAAGAAAAGCCCAAAAAGATATACTGATTCCTTTTGTAAAAGCCTTTATTCAAAAAGTCGATATTGAAGCGAAGAAAATTTGGATTCATCACTGGGAGGGGCTAGAATGAAAATCACCATTTTAACACTATTCCCCGAAATGTACCAAGGTTTTCTTTCCACTTCTATTTTAAAAAGAGCCATTGCTAAAGGTGTTGTTTCTATTGATGTCGTCGATATCCGTTCTTATACAAAAGATAAATATGGCCGCGTCGATAGTGCTCCTATTGGTGGTGGTGCTGGCTTAATTATGAAATGTCAACCTGTTATTGATGCTTTAAAAGCACAAGAAGAAGGGAAAAAAATTCTATTTTCTCCACGGGGAAAAACTTTTTCTCAAGAGAAAGCACACGCTTTAAGCAAAGAAGAACACATCATTCTTTTATGTGGGCATTATGAAGGGATGGACGAAAGAATATCTTCTTATATCGACGAAGAACTTTCCATTGGTGATTATATTTTAACCGGTGGAGAACTCGCCTCTATGGTGGTAAGCGATGCAATTATCCGTTTATTAGATGGAGCGATTAAAGAAGAATCGACCATTGAAGAATCTTTTGAAAATGGCTTATTAGAATATCCTCAATATACCGAGCCTTATGAATATGATGGAAAAAAAGTGCCCGATATCCTCTATTCTGGAAATCATGGCGCAATTGAAAAATGGCGTAAAAAAGAAAGTTTACGGATTACGAAAGAAAGACGTCCTGATTTATTTATAAAGTTTCCTCTTACCAAAGCGGATATGCGCTTATTAAAAGAGATTGAAAATCAAGAACAAGGAAAATGGGAAATAGACGCGATTAACAAAGGAAAAAAATTTATGAAAAATTAAAAGATCGCAAGCCGCGATCTTTTTTTCATTTTATTTAAATGGGAAGCCACCTTGTCCGCCCATTGGAGGCATTTTACCGCCTTTTTGATATTGTTTCATTTGTTGCATCATTTGCTTCATTTGATCAAACTTCTTTAACATACGATTAATATCAGCGTTGGTTAATCCGCAACCTCGAGCAATACGGACTTTACGAGAGTTCTTTAAAATTTCAGGATGTGCTCTTTCTTCTGGAGTCATCGATTGAATGATGACTTCTACGGTACGCATTTCTTTTTCCGCTCTTTCTTGGTCTTCTTTAGAAATTTTTGGCATACCTGGAATTAATTTTAATAATCCACCTAAAGAACCCATTTTTTTAATTTGTTTCATTTGTTCTAGCATATCGACTAAATCAAAGTTACCCTCCATCATTTTATTGACGGTACGACGGGTTTGTTTTTCATCGAAGTTTTCTTGGGCTTTTTCAATTAACGTCATGACGTCACCCATACCTAAAATACGGTCCGCCATACGATCAGGATAGAATAATTCTAAGTCTTCCATCTTTTCACCGACACCAGTGAGTTTAATAGGAATACCGGTTAAATGTTTAATGGATAAAGCCGCACCACCACGCGCGTCACCGTCTAATTTGGACATAATGACACCGGTTAAAACGAGTTTTTCATTAAAGGCATTGGCCACGTTAACAGCATCTTGACCCGACATCGCATCGACGAGTAATAAGACTTCTTCAGGATGAACTTCATGTTCGATTTGATTGAGTTCTTCCATGAGTTGTTCATCAATATGAAGTCGACCAGCGGTATCAATAATTAATACATCATAAAAATCATGATACGCTTTTTCTTTGGCTGCTTTTGCAATTTCAACAGGTGAAACTTTTGTGCCCATATTAACGATATCGACACCGACTTGTTTAGCAATCGTATCTAATTGTTCAATAGCGGCTGGACGATACACGTCACAAGCGGCTAATAAAACTTTTTTCTTGAGCTTATTTTTCATTAAAAGCGCTAATTTACCAGCGGTCGTAGTTTTACCTGCACCTTGAAGACCACAAAGCATAATAATCGTAGGTTTTCCTTTCGCGTAACGGATTTCACTTTGATCCGAGCCTAATAATTCAACCAATTCATCATGAACGATTTTAACGACCATTTGAGAAGGCGATAACGCTTTAAAAACTTCTTGTCCTAAAGATTTCTCTTTCACGTCATTCACGAATTCTTTTACAACTTTGTAGTTTACATCGGCTTCTAAAAGAGCGACACGGATTTCTTTTAACATTTCATCCATGTTAGCTTCTGTTAGTTTCGATTGCCCTTTTAATTTCTTTAAAATTTGTTGAAAACGATCGGAAAGTGATTCAAATGCCATCGTCCATCATCCTTTCTAGTTCTTCAAGAATTTCTTCTTTTGATAATTTTTTCAATGCTTCTAAACGGGCTTGCATTTCTTTTTTCTTTTGTAGATAATGCAGCTTATTTTCATAATCTTCTAGTTTTAATTCGCTTTTCTTTAAGCAGTCTGAAACCGCGGCCCGAGAAACACCATAGTTTTCACTTATCTCGGATAAGGAAAGATTATATTGATAATAATCTTCCATCATCTTTCGTTGCATATCGGTTAATAGGCTTCCATAAGTTAAAAGCAATTGATTGCGATATTCAAGGAGTTGAAGATCAGTCATTTTCTTCTTCTCCTAAACAAAGTCCATAGAGATATTGATCTAAGTCAAATTCTTCTAAATCATCCATCTTTTCACCTAAACCAATAAAGCGGACAGGAACACCGATTTCATCACGAATGGCTAAAATAATTCCACCTTTAGACGTTCCATCCATTTTGGTAATCACTACACCGGTTAAATGGGTAACTTCGGAGAAGGCTTTGGCTTGAATAACTCCATTTTGTCCCATAGTCGCATCAATGATTAAGAAAGTTTCATGCGGTGCTTCCGGTAATTCTTTTTGAATAACACGACGAATTTTACTTAATTCCGCCATTAAATTGGTTTTGTTTTGCAAACGTCCTGCGGTATCAACAATTAATAAATCAATACCCTTTTCTTTCGCTCTTTTTACGCCTTCATAAGCAACGGAAGCCGGATCGCTATTCGGTTTACCACTTACGACCTCAATACCTAAGCGTTCGCCCCAAATTTGAATTTGTTCTACAGCTCCTGCTCTAAAAGTATCGGCAGCAGCGAGCATAACTTTCTTTCCTTGGTCTAAATATCTTTTCGCGAGTTTTGCAATCGTGGTCGTTTTACCAACTCCATTAACTCCGACTACTAAAAGTACGGTTACACCTTCTGGGGCAAAACGCACTTCATTTACGATATTTTCGCCTTGATTGGCGTAAGAAACGAACATTTTATCCACGAGTAATTCGTTAATTTGTTTTGGATCTTCCATTCCTTGTAGCCGTGATTCTTTTTTAGTAGCGTCAATAATTTCTAAAGTTAAATTCACACCGACATCCGCTTCAATTAAAATTTGCTCTAATTCATCAAAATATTCTTCATTAACTTTTGCATAACGCGAAGTTAATTCTTTTAAACGGTTAGCAAAATTCTTTCTTGATTTTTGCATACCTGCAACATATTTTTCTTTTTGCTTATTGGATTTTCCAAATATTGCTTCTTTAATTTTTTTAAATAAACCCATATTGTTTATCCCGCCTTTTTACTTAAAGCATCTTTTGCTGCTAATTGTTCTGCTTCTTTTTTCGTCGAAGCATGACCTCGACCTAAACATAAGCCATTAAAATAAACTTCCGCTACAAAGATAGGGGCATGAGCAGGTCCCAATTGTTCCACAATTTTATATTGCACCACACCTCTACGATCCATTTGCATTTCTTCTTGTAGACTGGTTTTATAATCCACCATGGTCGATTCATCAAAATTTTGAATATCAACAATAAAAAGTGAACGTAATAATTGATAAGTAAAGTCAAAACCTTGATCCATGTAGGTAGCGCCCATAAACGCTTCAAAAACGTTTTCTAATACTTTAGAAGAATCACTACCACCATTTAATTGTAAGCCATGACTTAATAAAATATAATCACCTAAATGAAGTGCACGCGCATGTTTAGCTAAAGATTCTCCTCGAACTAAACTTGCTCGAATTTTGGTCATATCGCCTTCTTGACGATTGGGAAAATTACGGAAAATTAAATCCGCTACTACGAAGTTCACAATACTATCCCCCATAAATTCTAATCGCTCATAATCGTGATGTTGAGTTTTTGCTTCACCATTATAAGAAGGGTGCGTAAACGCTGTTTCAAATAAAGAAATTTGGTTAGGATGAATGTGAAGATTTTTTAATAATTCATTAATGTCCTTCATAGGCTTTTAAACCTTCTTTCATTTTTTCTACGATGTTAGCTTCTACCATTTTATACGCTACTTCTAAGGTACAACTAAAACTATAGGCATCACTAGAGCCATGGCCTTTTACGACCACGCCATTCACGCCTAATAGCATCGCGCCACCAACGGATTTATAATCCATCGTTTGTTTCATTTCTTTAAATCCCGATTTAGATAATAAGTAGCCTAAACCAGAAAAAACGTTTCTTTTAAAAGCTTTTTTAATCATACCACTCATCATGGAAGCAATACCTTCTACGGATTTTAAGAAAATATTTCCAGCAAAGCCACCGGTAACGATAACATCCGCTCTTCCATCTAAAGCTTCTCTAGCTTCTACATTTCCCATGAAGCCTTTAATATTTCTTTGCTTTAAAAGTTGGTGCGCTTCTTTTACTTCTGGAGCGCCTTTTTCTTCTTCTACACCATTGCTTAATAAATAAATTTTTGGTTCTTCAATATCAAAAATCTTATTCGCATAAATGGAGCCTAAAATAGCAAATTGCACGAGTTGCTCAGCATTGTTTTCATTATTCGCCCCAATATCCAAAATGGTAACTTTTTTACCTTTAATTTTGGTTGGGAATGGTGACACTAAAGCCGCTCTTTGAACGCCTTCAATGAGCTTTAATTTAATCGTAGCAGCGGTTAAAAAGCCACCCGTAGAGCCTGCTGAAACCACAGCGTCTAAGCCTCTATCCTTCATCGTTTGAATCGCGACCATTAACGAAGAAGAACGCATTCTCATGACGTCCATTGCGCTAACATCCATAGGGACGACATCGGGGGTGTCGATGATTTCACATTTTCCTTCCAATTCTTTTAATTCTTCTTTTCTACCTACCGCGATGACTTGAATATCGGGATGCTTTTTTAAAAAAGTTAATAATCCTGGTACTGTAGCTTTGGTGCCTAAATCGGAGCCCATCATATCGACGACAATTGTTTTCATATATCTTATGAGTTGAGTGAAATCTCAACCTACCTCACTTTCTTTTTAGAAACTTTGTTTCTATCGATTTATTTTACCATAAAAACGCAGATTATTATAGAGAAAAGCCGACGTTTCCTCAAGAAAGACTAGAGGCTAATAAATAGCCCTAATAAAAGCGCAACAAAAAATCGTTAGTAATCTTTTAAAACTAACGATTTACAGCGCATTAAGCAAACTCTTCTTCATTGAAATATCATTATTATCACAATGTCTTTATGAATAAAATTACTATTTTTTCGCGCTTAAATTTTTATTATTTTTTAAAATATTTTATTGCTTTTCCTGTTCCTTCCATGCCAATAATATTTTTCATAATCAATTTATTTAAGTGGTTGTTAATATTTCTTTTAGATATTTCTAACTCATCATCTAGCAAAGCTCTTGTAAAATATTCTCTTCTATTTGCAATATCAATAATCATATAGTCAATCTGGTCTAATGAACTATCATATCTATCTACATTATCAATAAAAAGCAAAGAAATGATGGTTTGATTTCGCTTATTGCTTTTACTAACACAATAATTATTTGCTTCTAATTCGTCTTTTAATTGTTCCCATGGCATACTCGTAAAGTACTTCGTAAATATTTTGCTCAAAATCATTTTTTTAGTTTCTAAAAAAGAAAATTTTATTTCAATTGGATTTATTTCTATTCTTATAGGAGTGTCTTTTTCATATTGATTTATACTTAAAATATAATCCATAATCGATTGTAGAAGCTGCATATCTATCGGTTTACTGACTTTTGAAACTAATCCGTTCCTTGATTGAAGATTCGGCAATATTTCATAAATATATTGAACAGCATTTCTACGTAAAGCGGATAATTCTCCACTCAACATTATATTTTTAGAATAGACTACATTATTATTAACTTCTTTATTAATAATTTCTATTTCTCTAGCAATATCCATTTCTTTTGAAAATAACATTTGGCCTATCATCGATAAGAAAATATTATAATTTTCCTCGTATTTTAAAATTGAATCCTTTAACAAGGCATTAATAGTTTTTATATAACTATTGGATTTCCTAAGAATCATTTGGTAAAAGGCATTAAACTCTTTTTCTTCTCTACAGATTCTTTCAACCTCTAAAATCTTCTTAGCAGTATTTATGTACATTTCAAAAAAAGAATTTTCTCCCATTAAATTGTCTAACTTTTTTCCATCAACATAAATATAACAAGCGAATCTTTTATATATTTTTTTAAAAGAGCAAGACGAAATAGACCTTGATATGTATATTTCAATAATTTTTGATATTTTATTAAACCCTTCTAATCTGTTATAAAGTTCATCTTCATCTCTAGCATAAAAAATAGAATCCTTTTCTGAATTTTCGAAGCAGCACATTACCATATAGCCATCTTTAATATCCGTTTTTTTTAAAGAAAAAAACAATTTTTTTAATTCATTCATATTATTTCACCGGGATTGTAACTTTTAAAATGTTACTAATTAATTCATAAGGAGCCTCACTTATTTCGTATGAGGCAGAACTTTCTTCGAGTAGTTTTTCAAGTGTTTCTTCTCCTCTTCCTTGCCCTTCCATCAATTGCATATCCATAGCAATTTCAGTTAAGCAACCATTAATTGGGTTAGTGGGCATTTTAAACTTATTTAAATATTTTAAATCAATATATTCTTTTTTACACGGATTAGTAATTTCTATTCTATCATTAAATATTTTAACAATAATTGGAGCACATGATTCATAATCCTTATGAAAAACTGCATTAGCTAACATCTCTCTAACAATTACTTTTATTAATTCATTATTAGCAATTTTTTCAAGTATGCTTAAAATATATTCATATGCCTCTGAATATGCAACAATCAAAGATTTATCAAATTTTTTTGATTCTTCTTCGCGCTTCAAATGATTATCAATGACTTTGATATAAGCTCCTTTAAATTGATTAGATGGGTTTGAATAGAAGGCAATTTTAAAACCGATATCTGAACTTACTATTCTTTTACCATTAGATATGCTATTAAAAATATACTTTTTTTCCATACATTTTTCATATAATAATTCAAATATATCGTCTCTTTCCATATACTCTTCTTTTGTTATCTTTTCCACATTATCTTTAAGTTCAGATAAGTAGAAAGCAATCGCCTCTATGGATAGAAACTCTTTGTACATCATTACGAATCTTCTAGAATTTTCATTACAATATAATTTATCTTTAAAAAAAGGCCAATTTTCATCAATTAATTCTTTTTGGTACTTTTCTTCAAACAAAGACACTTTTACTTTATTCTCTTTCAAATATGCATATCCATTTCCTCTAACAAGAATATCTGGATCAAAAGCTCCTATAAAAACTTCCTTTATTTTTGCTTTAACAATTAACTCACTACAAGAAATTGAATTTAATCTACTATCATGATTGCAAGGTTCTAAAGAAACAAATAAAGTATCGCGTGAATGATCTTCACCTGCGATTTTATGAAAAAAAAGATTAAATTCAGCATGATCACCATCTAATGCTTCAGAACGATATGAAAATATCTCTTCACCATCGGGTGAAACGAGTAAAGCGACAACCAAAGGGTTTATTTTTTCAGGATTATCTAAATCTGCTGTTCCTTCCATTTTTTCCGAAGTTCTTTGGTTTTATCCACTACTTTTTTTTGATATTCACTATCAGACAATCTTGCCATTTTAACACCTTCTTTCATTTTCATTATAAAGGTTTGTGGTCTTTTGTCAATATTTTGCGCGCAAAAATGCGCGCATTTTATATAAAATGTGAGTAATTTATTTAAAAATTTTTTAACTTCTATATAGTATTATAGATTCTTTAACTTAATTCTTGATTACATATAACAACGTAACGCTATTAAAATAAGTTTGATATTTTTTTAGTGTAGAGCAATTGGTGATGACTTTAAATTTTTACTTCTATCGCTTTGGATCATCGATTTCTTGTAACATTTTTTGAAAAATCGCTTGGTTTTCTTCTTTTTTGGGATGATGAATAATCTCTAGCGCATCGGCTCTAGCGACTTCCATCATTTTAAAATCTTGAATGAAGTTCACGTAGCGGAAATCGGGTAAGCCACTTTGTCTAACGCCCACTAATTCGCCTGGCCCTCTTCTTTTTAAGTCTTCTTCTGCTACCACGAAACCATCTTCGGTTTTTTCTAAAACTTGAAGTTTTTCTTTTTCTTCTTCCTCTTCTCCATCATAAAGAAGGAAGCAATAGGCTTTTTCGCCGTCCCTTCCAATTCTTCCGCGTAATTGATGTAAGGAAGCTAAGCCAAATTGATTCGCGTTATAAATGAGCATTAAAGAAGCGGTTTTAACATCAATACCAACTTCCACTACGGTCGTGGAAATTAAAATCAATTTTTCTCCTTCTTGAAATTCTTGTAACACTTCTTCTTTTTCTTCTTGAGAAAGTTTTCCGTGTAAAAGTCCGACCATCCCTGGATAATGATTTTCATATTCTTCATATAACTGAAGTACAGAAGTGGCTTGACCTTCATTTTCTTCAATTAAAGGAGCAATCACATAGATTTGGCGACGTGCATCAAGCATTTCTTTGATTTTAATGGCTAAAATTTCCGCATCGGAAGGTAATACTTTCGTTACGATATCTCTTTTTTTAAACGGGAACGTTTGAATCGTAGTAATATCTAAATCTCCATATAGCGTAAGCGCTAAAGTACGAGGAATTGGGGTGGCTGACATGAGTAGCAAGTCAGCGCGCGGCCCTTTAGATGCTAAAAGGTTTCTTTGGTTTACGCCAAAACGATGTTGTTCATCAATGACTGCTAAACCTAAAGAAGGATAAAAGACATCTTCACTAAATAAAGCATGCGTACCGATTAAAATATCGATATTTCCTTCTTTTAATGCATCTTTGATTTCTTGTTTTTCTTTATTGGTTAAAGCCCCTACTAATAAACCAATCTTAACAGGTGTATCTTTAAATAACTCGATAAAGTTTTGGTAGTGTTGTCTAGCTAAAGCATCCGTAGGTGCCATAAAAGCTCCTTGGTCGTTTCTTAAATAGTTTCCATATAAGGCAATCGCCGCTACTAAAGTTTTACCCGTTCCGACATCACCTTGAATGAGTCGATACATAAGAGTTGGACAATTCATGTCTAAAATAATCTCACGAACCGCATTTAATTGGTCTTTCGTTAGTTTATAAGGCAAATGGCGAACGAAATCGTTGATGCCCATTAAATCAATCTTTTCCTTCTTTTCGTTTTCTAGCGCCTTATTTTGTAAACGAATCCATTGCGTCTTTAAACTAAATAAAAGGCACTCTTCATATTTTAATGTACGATAGCCTTGATGGATTTCTTCTCTGGTTTTAGGAAAATGGATTTGATAATAGGCTTGTTTTTTGTCTAATAAACGATATTTTTCTTGTAAAGAAGAAGGCACATATTCTTCGATATGTAAAGGAAGCGCAAAAGCTTTTTTTAATAAACGTACAAATTGATAATTTTCCACATCGGCGGGGAAAGAATAAATCGGGCGAATGCGATCTTCGTCTTTGATTTCTCCAAAAATCATAGAAACCATATTAATGACTCGTTTCGGGTAATCATACGTTCCAACAATCACATAATTTTCCCCTAATTTTAATTGTTTCATTAAATAAGGGCGATTATAAGCGACAATATTGTAAAATTGATTTTGATTCGAAACAAAACAAAAACGAATAATGGTCAGTTTTTGGTGTTTGACCATGGTAGGAGTACTCACTAATTTTCCTTCGACAACGACTTTTTGTTTATCTTTAAATTCGATGAGTTCGGTAGGATGTAAATCCATATACGTACGAGGTAAAATATCGAGTAAATCTTCATATTTTTCAATACCTTTTTCGCGCAAAAAGGCTTGTAAAGCTTTTGATTTTGTAAACTCCATTTTTTTCACCTCCTACATTTATATACGAAAAAAAGGGAAAAATCCCTTTTTTATTTTGTTTATTATTATTCTACACCGATGATAAAAGAATATACCGGTTGTTTTCCTTCACGAAGTTCGACATCGATATCATCGTGATTTTCGTTAATCTTTCCAACTAAAGCATCGGCTTCTTCAGCAGTAACATCTTCACCATAAAGAATGGTAATAATGCTTGTCATATCATCAATCATGGATTCAATGAGTTGATAGGCCGCTTCCATTTTGTCTTCTAAACAACAAATAATCTTTTTATCACATATTCCCATAAAACGGTCTTTTTTAATCTCAATATCATCAATTACGGTATCTTTGATAGAAAAAGTAACTTGGCCACTTTTTACGGTTTTTAACGCTCTTTTCATTTCTTCATAATTTTCTGAGAAAGAAGCGTCAGGATTAAACATCATACACGCGACTAGACCTTGTGGGATGGATTTAGAAGGAACGACTTGCGCTTGTACATCGCCTTCAATGACATCACAGGCTTGTGCCGCTGCCATGACGATATTGGAATTGTTAGGAAGAATTAAAATCTTCTTTGCTTTTACTTTATTGATCGCGTCAACAAAATCTTCAGTCGAAGGATTCATTGTTTGTCCGCCACTTACAATATAATCAACGTTTAACTCTTTAAACATGGCGTCTAATCCTTCACCAGCAGAAACGGCAATAATTCCATATTCTTTCATTTCTGGCTCTTGTTCTTCTGGTTCATCAAAATCAGTAATTAAACAAGTATGACCTTCCGATAAATTTTCAATCTTTAATTCTTTAAATTCACCGAATTGTTGGGCATAAGTTAGAATCGTTCCTGGTGTCTCAGTATGTACATGAACTTTTACGATATCTTCTCTAGCTTTTACGCGTACTAAGCCACCATGAGACGATAAAATATTGGTAAATCTTTTCTCTACAAAGGTCTTTTTTCCTTCTTTTGGGCCTAAAACAAGCACAAATTCAATACAATAGGAGAATTCTTCGCCTTCAATAGCGACTGCCATAGAAACTTTCATTTCTTCTAATACGGTAGCCATTTTCTTTTCGACGACTTCACCATGAATCGCGGACTCAAAACCTTCTAAAATCTTAATAAGACCGGCGGCACCAGAGTCCACAACACCTACTTCTTTTAAAACAGGTAAAAGATCGGGGGTACGCTTTAAAGACGCTCTTGCTTCTTTTAAAAGAATATCAAAAGCTTTTTCAATGCTCATATTGTCATTGACTTTTTCTTGTAAAGCTTCGGCAGCTTCACGAATTACCGTTAAAATCGTACCTTCAACTGGTCTCATAACGGCTTTATAAGCCACTTCTTTACCCTTCATAAAGGCCGCAGCTAAATCAGTAGGTTTAATAATTTTTTTATCTTCTAAGGCTTGAGAAAAACCTCTAAAAATTTGCGATAAAATAACACCAGAGTTTCCTCTTGCACCCATTAATAAACCTTTAGAAAAAGCCTTAGCGATGGGGTAGACATCGCTATCGGTTCTATTGACCACTTCTTTTGCGCCAGAAGAGATGGTTAAATTCATATTTGTACCTGTATCGCCATCGGGAACAGGAAAAACATTTAAGGCATCAATCTCTGGATAATTGTTATATAAATTGTTCGCACCAGATATAATCATCTGCTTCAGAACAAGTCCGTTAATTGTCTTCATGTTAAAAGTCCTCCTATGTGTACGGAGGGTCGTTAAATCACTTTAATACCCTGTACATAGACATTAATTGCTTTAAATTTGATATCGAACGTTTTTTCTAGAACGTATTTTACTTTTTTTTGCACTTCGGTAATTACTTCGGTGATTTTTACACCATAAGCAACAATAATATAAATATCTACCTCATAGCCATCTTTGCCTTTACGAGTAATGGCACCTTTGTGGTAGTTTTCTTTCGTTAACATTTCATTGATATTTTCACGAATGGAATTTTTGCTAGATAATCCAACGACACCATAGCATTCGGCAGTGGCGGATCCCGCTACACTACTAATAGCTTCCATCGAGATATTAATTCCACCATATGGAGTTTGTTTATCAATCGTCATTTTTAATCCTCCAGAATGTGTTAAGGAAAAATCCTCAAGTAATTGTAGCACATTTTTTCACATAAAGGAAGAGGGAGAAAAAGAGTAAAAAAAAGCCCGGCAGCTCGCTATTCTCGCCTTTCGGATACCTTCGCCACTACGGTGCTTAACTTCTGTGTTCGGGATGGGAACAGGTGTTTCCACCGCGCCATCACCACCAGACTTTTTTTCTGAGAGACTTGTTCTCTCAAAACTAGATACTATATCTTTCTCGTTCTTTCGTTCTTACCCTTTTAATAATTTTATTTACAAAATCTTAAGTCCTCGACCTATTAGTATCACTCGACTGAATGCATCACTGCACTTACATCTATGACCTATCAACCTAGTCGCTTTCTAGGGGTCTTACTTCTTGCGAATGGGAAGTCTCATCTTAAGGCTGGCTTCACGCTTAGATGCTTTCAGCGTTTATCCATTCCGTAGGTAGCTACCCAGCTGTGCCACTGGCGTGACAACTGGTGCACCAGAGCTACGTCCATCCCGGTCCTCTCGTACTAAGGACAGATCCTTTCAAACTTCCTACGCCCACGACAGATAGGGACCAAACTGTCTCACGACGTTTTGAACCCAGCTCGCGTATCTCTTTAATTGGCGAACAGCCAAACCCTTGGAAGATACTTCTCCTCCAGGATGAGATGAGCCGACATCGAGGTGCCAAACCGCGTCGTCGATGTGAACTCTTGGACGCGATCAGCCTGTTATCCCCAGGGTAGCTTTTATCCGTTGAGCGACGGCCCTTCCACGCGGAACCGCCGGATCACTAAGCCCGACTTTCGTCCCTGCTCGACTTGTATGTCTCGCAGTCAAGCACCCTTATGCCTTTGCACTCGATGCATGATTTCCAACCATGCTGAGGGTACCTTGGGGCGCCTCCGTTACCTTTTAGGAGGCGACCGCCCCAGTCAAACTACCCGCCTAACACTGTCCTCCACCCCGTGTAGGGCGTGAGTTAGAATGATCATAGTCCAAGAGTAGTATCCCAACGTTGGCTCCACCAAAGCTGACGCCCTGGCTTCATAGCCTCCTACCTATCCTGTACATGAACTACAATCACTCAATATTAAGTTATAGTAAAGCTCCATGGGGTCTTTCCGTCTAGTCGCGGGTAACCGGCATCTTCACCGGTACTACAATTTCGCCGGGCGGGCTGTTGAGACAGTGCCCAAATCATTACGCCTTTCATGCGGGTCAGAACTTACCTGACAAGGAATTTCGCTACCTTAGGACCGTTATAGTTACGGCCGCCGTTCACTGGGGCTTCAGATCAAAGCTTCGCTTGCACTAACCTCTCCTTTTAACCTTCCAGCACTGGGCAGGCGTCACCCCATATACATCGTCTTACGACTTAGCATAGAGCTGTGTTTTTGTTAAACAGTTACCTGGGCCTATTCACTGCGGCTCCATCGCTGGAGCACTTCTTCTTGCTAACTTACGAAGTGATTTTGCAGAGTTCCTTAACAACAGTTATCTCGCTCACCTTAGGATATTCTCCTTGACCACGTGTGTTCGTTCTCGGTACGGGCCGCACATACTTAAGCTAGCAACTTTTCTTGAAAGCTGGCATCAACCACTTCGCTACTAGGATCGCTCCATTCACTCCCTCACGCCTTCGCCTTATGCACCACGGATTTGCCTATGATGCAACTACCTCGCTTCGACCGGAATCCATTAACCGGCTTGGTTTAGCCTTCTCTGTCATTACTTCGCATATGTACGGGTACAGGAATATCAACCTGCTGTCCATCGACTACGCCTTTCGGCCTCGCCTTAGGTCCCGACTAACCCTGGGAGGACGACCCTTGCCCAGGAAACCTTAGTCAAACGGTGTGAGGGATTCTCACCCTCATTCGTTACTTACACCGGCATACTCACTTCCATGAAGTCCACCACTTCTTTCGATATGGCTTCAACCCTCATGGAACGCTCCCCTACCACTAATAGAAACTATTAATTCGTGAATTCGGTATCATGCTTAGCCCCGGTAAATCTTCGGCGCGGAGGCACTCGACTAGTGAGCTGTTACGCACTCTTTAAATGGTGGCTGCTTCTGAGCCAACATCCTAGTTGTTTGAGCATCTCTACATCCTTTAACACTTAGCATGAATTTAGGGACCTTATTCGACGATCTGGGCTGTTTCCCTTTTGACCATGGAACTTATCTCCCACAGTCTGACTGCCGAGCTCAACACTTATGGCATTTGGAGTTTGATTGCATTCAGTACCGCTAGACGCGGCCATCACACATTCAGTGCTCTACCTCCACAAGCTATACTCGACGCTAGCCCTAAAGCTATTTCGGGGAGAACCAGCTATAGCCAAGTTCGATTGGAATTTCTCCGCTTGCCACAATTCATCCGCGGGCGTTTCAACGAACGTCGGTTCGGTCCTCCATTGGGTTGTACCCCAACTTCAACCTGATCATGGCAAGATCACCTGGCTTCGGGTCTATGTAATCATACTTGACGCCCTCTTAAGACTCGCTTTCGCTTCGGCTCCGTATCTTCTACTTAACCTTGCATGACAACATAACTCGCCGGTTCATTCTTCAATAGGCACGCCATCAGCCTTTAACGGCCTCTGACTTTTTGTAAGCATACAGTTTCAGATTCTTTTCACTCCCCTCCCGGGGTTCTTTTCACCTTTCCCTCACGGTACTGGTTCACTATCGGTCACAAGCTAGTATTTAGCCTTTCGCAGTGGTCTGCGTAACTTCCGACAAGGTTCCACGTGCCTCGCCGTACTCTGGATACCACCTTGGAGAACACTCTTTCGCCTACGGGGCTTTCACCCTCTATGGCTAATCATTCCAAATTACTCGACTGGAATGTTCTCATCAATTATGTGGTCCGTAACCCCAACCCTTAGGTTGGTTTGGGCTCCTCCGCTTTCGCTCGCCGCTACTGACGGAATACGATTCTCTTTCTTTTCCTCTAGGTACTAAGATGTTTCAATTCCCTAGGTATTCCTTCACTACACCTATGTATTCAGTGTAGGATGACATGATGTGACTCATGCCGGGTTGCCCCATTCGGACATCGACGGATCAAAGCTTACGTCCAGCTCCCCATCGCTTTTCGCAGGTAGTCGCGTCCTTCTTCGTCTTCTTGTGCCAAGGCATTCACTGTACGCCCTTATTAACTTAAAACTTCGTAAAATTATTTTTAGGTTTTCGTTTTTGCTTTACCAATCGCAGTCTTTACATTTCTGTGAAACCACGACTGAACAGAAAGAACATGTTATATAATATAATATCCAGTTTTCAAAGAACAATTCGAGAGTTATCTCTAATCTCTCAAAACTAAACAGAAGTGAAACGTGGTACGTCTCCGATAATTTACTAGATTTGGTTTTTTTGTACTAATCCGACTTATTTTTAAGTCTTTACTTTCTCCATAGAAAGGAGGTGATCCATCCCCACGTTCCCGTAGGGATACCTTGT
>ERZ824600.2108-NODE-2108-length-22160-cov-3.356661_pt1 | contig 22160 bp, 14 predicted proteins | sample MGYA00519933_ERZ824600 | MGnify/ENA primary metagenome ERZ824600 (study PRJEB31778, sample SAMEA3449178) | human gut metagenome | biome: human gut; feature: human-associated habitat; material: faeces | place: United Kingdom | collected 2010/2012 ... | reverse complement strand
ATCAAGGAGAAACTCCACAAGGCCGGATACAGCCGGATGCAGCATCGCGTGGACGATGTCGCACTGGTGATCGGACGGAAGGGGGAGACCAAGGTGAAAGTCTCTTCCCGTCTGGCTCCGCCGGTTCTCGCGTGGGGGTATCTCTGCGAATACAGCTCAATTTCCTCCCGGATGGATCCTACCGTCTGGACTTCTCCGCGAAACTGCAGAATGACGGTTTTGAACTCCCGCCGCTCCAGTGTGTCGGATTTGAAATGACGCTCCCGGAAACGGTAAGCCGCGCCGCCTGGTTCGGTCTCGGACCCGGAGAGGCGTATCCGGATTCCAAGGAAGCGCAGAAAGTCGGGTACTACAAACTCCCGCTCGAGGCTCTTTCCACCAATTACACCCGTCCGCAGGAGAACGGAAACCGCTACGAGGTGCGCCGCGCCGCATTCTACGACACAAAAATGTGCGGAATTCTGGTTGCCGGAGCTCCGCTGTTCGACTTCTCCGCTCACCGCTATACGGCGGAAGCGCTCGAAAAGGCGCCGCATCCGTATCAGATTGAAGAATGCGACGAAGTGGTCCTCAATTTGAACTGGAAGTCCGCTCCGCTGGGCAGCAACTCCTGCGGTCCGCTGCCGAACGAGGCTCTGCTGATCAAACCGCAGAACTTCAAGTTCTCTATGAACTTCAAAGGGTTTGTCGGCGGCGAGATGAATGATGCAACGTTCTTCACCATGCTCTGATTGAGAAAAGGAGATCGTCATCATGCCGAATACAGAAATCCGTTTGTGGAACGACCGGAAAACTCTGCCCGGAACCGAGGAACCTTTTCAGCCATACCTGAAACCCTATCTGCTTCCCGGAGATACGGTGCGCGGCTGTGTGATCGTATTCCCCGGCGGAGGCTATTCGAACCGGGCCGGACATGAGGGAGCACCGGTTGCGGAACGCTTCAATCGACTGGGCTTTCATGCGGTTGTTGTGGAATACCGGGTTGCGCCGTATCGTTATCCGGCTCCGCAGGAGGATGCGCTCCGGGCGGTCCGGATTGTCCGGGGACATGCTGCTGAATGGAACATCGATCCAGCGAAGATCGCCGTGCTTGGATTCTCCGCGGGAGGACACCTTGCCTGTTCCGCGGGAATCGTCTACGACCAGATTCCGGCGGCTGCCGGCGACGCACTGGATACCGTTTCCGCCCGGCCGGATGCAATGATCCTCTGCTACCCGGTGATTACCTGCCGGGATAAACTCGCCCACTTCGGGTCGTTTGAGAATCTGCTCGGGACCAAAGACCGGACACAGTTCCCCGCCTGTTCCTGGGAGGAACATGTGACGGATTCAACTCCTCCGACATTTCTCTGGCATACGGCGGAAGATTCGGCGGTCCCGGTGGAAAATTCCCTGCTTTTCTCCCTTGCATTGCAGAAACATAAAATTCCATTTGAACTGCATGTCTTTCCCTACGGCCACCACGGACTCGGACTGGGAACAAAGGAGGAATACGCGGAAATGCGAGTCTGGCCGGAATTAGCGGGCACATGGCTCCGGAAAATGGGCTTCTGAGAAAAAAGAACGCTGCAACCTTCCGCCTTCCGAAAGACCGTCCAGCCTTTGCGGGGAAACCGCAAAGGCGACCAGAAGTTTAGGGAAAGAGGAGAGCGCGAGAGGAGAAGAACCGCTTTTCAAAGCGGTTTTCGCCTCTCGCACCTACACACAGCAGCACCGTTCCACCCTCTCCATCTCCCATCCCTTCCGCCTTCCGAAAGACCAGACGTTTTGCCTCATGGATGAAGAAGCGGCCTTTCCACCTCCCATCCCTTCCGCCTTCCAAAAGACCGTCCAGCCTTTGCGGAGAAACCGCAAAGGCGACCGGAAGTTTAGGGAAAGAGGAGAGCGCGAGAGGAGAAGAACCGCTTTGAAAAGCGGTTTTCGCCTCTCGCACCTTTGTCCTCCTCCAGCAGAAAAAGCCCCCCATCAACTTCAGTGAGCGGCTTCTTCCTTATGAGCCGAGTCATCCCGAACGAAGCGACGCTGCGGAGGAGGAAGCTCGCGAGCACCTTTGATGCGGAAACGATCGTTTCCAATGAGTTCAGCCAGTTCCTGCGCCAGCTCCAGAGAGGGAGCGACATAAAACTTCCGGTCGATTTCGACAAAAACTGTAGTCTCGTTTTTCAGTCGGACACAGAGAACCACAGGAACATTCCCGGAATGCTTTAGGAGAAACTCATTCAGACTTTTGAGCAGCGGTTCGGAACACTCCTCCTCGAACAGATGGAGATGAAGCTGACTGGTCTGAGTCTGGATCATGGATTCGAGCGAGAGGAGAGATTTGACACTGATGGACGCGGGAGAATTTTCCTCATCGCCGCGCCGGATATACCCGGTGACAAAGATCGGGGTTTCGGGGATCAGCAGATCCTTGAAATCGTCATAGGACTTTCCGAACAGCATACATTCGACGGACCCGCGGAGGTCTTCGATCTGAAGAATGGCGAACGGCTTGTTGCTTTTCTTGCTGATTTTCCGCGTGACGGATTTGATCAGACCTCCGACGATGACGCCGTCGTCCGCGACGCCGTGCTCCTGAATATCAAGGGCATCCATGGAAGAATAGGCCTTGAAGAAATGAGCATATTTTTCCGCCGGATGACCGGAGACATAGAATCCGAGCAGCGCCTTTTCCATTTTGAGGAGTTCCGAGGAGTCGATTTCCGGGATGTCGGGCATCTGGACGGAGTTGAAACTCTCCTGCTCCCCGCCGCCGAGGAGATCGAAGAGGGAGCCCTGTCCGCTTTCCTTGTCCTTTCTCCGGGAAGCGGCGCAGTTGATGGCTTCCTGAATGGTTGCGAGGAGCTGGGAGCGTTTGTATCCCGTGAAGTCGAACGCTCCGCAGCGGACGAGGGAATCGACCGCTTTGGAGTTGACCGATCCGCCGACCCGTTCGAGGAATTCCACCATATCCTTATACGGACCGTTTTTCTCCCGTTCGGAGATGATGGCGTTGGAGGCGCTTTCGCCGAGTCCCTTGATCGCGCCGAGACCGAAGACGATGTTTTTGCCGTCGACGGAGAAGTTTGTGTCGGACTTGTTGACGTCGGGCGGACGGATTTCGATGCCCATATCCTTGCAGGCATTGATCAGGAAGGTGACCTTTTCCGCGTTTCCGAGTTCGCTTGTGAGCACGGCCGCCATATACTCCTGCGGATAGTTTGCCTTGAGATAAGCCGTCCGGTATGAGACCATTCCATAGGCGGCGGAGTGGGACTTGTTGAATCCGTATCCGGCGAACTTGTTGATTTTGGTCCAGATCTGTTCCGCGAGCTCGGGTTCGATATTGTTGGTCTCCTTGCACCCCTGGATGAAGTTGATTTTCTCCTTCTCCATGATGTCCATTTTTTTCTTTCCGATGGCGCGTCGGACGATGTCGGCATGACCGAGGGTGAAGCCGGCGAGTTTCTGGACCACCTCCATGATCTGCTCCTGATACAGCATGATGCCGTAGGTTTCCTTGAGGATCGGCTCCATTTTGGGATGGTCGTAGACAATCGGCTGGAGACCTTTTTTGCAGCCGACAAAGGTGGGGATGAACTCCATTGGGCCGGGACGGTAGATCGCCAGAAGAGCGATGATGTGTTCAATGGTCTCCACGACGAACTGACGGCAGAGAGTCTGCATGCCGCCGGATTCGAGCTGGAAGACCGCGATGGTGTCACCCCGGTTGAGAAGGTCGTAGGTGTTTTTGTCGTCGAGGGGGATCCGGTCGATGTCGATGTCGATATTGCGGTTTTTCTTGATGTTCGCAAGCGCGTCGGAGATCACGGTCAGCGTGCGGAGTCCGAGAAAGTCCATCTTCAGCAGCCCCAGCTGCTCGCAGGGATGGGCGATGAACTGCACAACCGGCGTGCCTTCCGGACTGCGCTGAAGCGGAACCACATTGTCCAGCGGCATGTCGCCGATGATGACGCCGCAGGCATGAATGCCGGTTGTCCGGTTGAGCCCTTCGATCGGGAGCGCTTCGTCATAGATTTTTTTCGCATCGGGGTCGTGGTCGAGAAGATCCTTGAACTCCTGAACTTCCATGGCCTTGGCGAGCGTGAGTTTCGGGTCGTTCGGGAGCAGTTTGGTCATCCGGTCGCCGACCGCCGGAGGATAGCCGAGCACGCGGGCGCAGTCCTTGATCGCGTTTTTCGGCTTGAGCGCGCCGTAGGTGGCGATCTGGGCAACGGAGTCGCGCCCGTATTTTTCGCGCACGTATTCGATCACCTCTTCCCGGCGGCGTTCGCAGAAGTCGATGTCGAAGTCCGGCGGCGAGACTCGTTCCGGGTTCAGAAAACGCTCGAACAGCAGCTTGTACCGGAGCGGGTCGATGTTGGTGATCCCCGTCAGATAGGCGACAAGACTTCCGGCTCCCGATCCTCGTCCCAGTCCGACCGGAATGCCTTTCTTCTTGGCCGCATTGATAAAGTCCCACACCACCAGGAAGTAGCTCGGGTATTTCGTCTTGATGATGACGCTCAGCTCATAATCCATCCGTTTCCGGATGGTCTCCGCAAGCTCCTGCTGGTCGGGGGGAGGATTGTCCAGTTCGAAGCCGTAGCAGCGTTTGACGTTGTCGATGCAGATCTTCCGGAGGACGTCCGCCTGGGAGACCCCTTCCGGAACCTGATAGACCGGATAGTGGTTTTCCATGGTCTTGTCGATGCGGAATTTGAAATCGCAGCGTTCGGCGATCCGGAGCGTATTCGGAATCGCCTCCGGAATTTCGGTGCCGAAGATGTCGTACATTTCATCGTAGGTTTTATAGTAGAACTCCTGATGATCCATCATGGTCATGCGGTCGGTGTCGCTGAGCTGGCTCCGGGTCGAAATGCAGACAAGGACATCCTGCGCCTTCGCGTGTTCCTTGCGGACGTAGTGAATGTCGTTGGTCGCCACCAGAGGCAGGTCGAACTCCCGGGCGAGCTTGACGAGCTGACGGTTCGCCAGCTTCTGTTCCTCGATCCCGTGATACTGCACTTCCAGATAGAAATTCTCCTTTCCGAAGATGTCCAGATACTCCGCCAGAGCCTTCCGGGAGCTCTCTTCCCCCCGGTCGAGAAACGAGCGCGGAACCTCCCCCTGGATGCAGGCGGAAAGAGCGATGAGTCCTTCGCTGTGCGCGGCCAGGAACTCCTTGTCGGTTCTCGGCTTGTAGTAGAATCCGTGCAGCTGGGCGTCCGACACGATCTTGCAGAGATTCACATATCCGGTCTGATTCGTCGCCAGCAGAATCAGGTGGTATCCGCGGATGTGCGGAATGGAGGGATCGTGGACCAGTTTGCTGGTCGGCGCCACATAGACCTCGCAGCCGATGATCGGTTTGACGCCCGCCGCTCCCATCTCCTCGTAAAATTCGATCGCGCCACCCATGACGCCGTGATCGGTCATTGCAATGGCGGGCGCATGATTCTCCAGGCACATCTTGACAAGATCGCTTTTGGATTTGCGGGCCTCCTTGTCCTTGATGCGGGTCGCCCACGAGATGGCGGACGCTCCGTCGAGCAGGCTGTAATCGGTATGTACGTGAAGGTGGACAAACTGTTTGTCCGGATTGGCGGCTGGCTGGTCTGGCATGATTGTTCCCGGTGGTGTTTTTTTTGAAAGTACTGTACCATCGTCTCCCGTTTTTTCCAACGTCCGGGAAAATTTTTTTTCGACATTTTCCCGGGGCAGGTCCTCTTTTCTGTCCGTCTCTTTTTTCCGGCAGGAAGGGTTTTTCCTCCGGCCGGGAAATCTTCCTCTGTTCCCGCCTCCGGCGTTCGCTTGCAATGCGGCGGAACGGCTGTATACTATCGGGAGACCGATGAGCAAAGGAGAGATGCAATGATTATTTCCGCCAGCCGCCGAACCGATATTCCCGCCTGTTTCGCCGGAGAGTTCATGCAGTGGATCCGGCAGGGGTTCTGCATGGTGCGGAATCCTTTTTCCGGAAAGGTGAGCCGGGTCTCCCTGAAACCGGAGGATGTGGACTGCATCGTGTTCTGGACCAAGAATCCGCGTCCGCTGATGGCGGATCTTCCGGAGCTTTCGGAACGCGGATTCGTCTTCTATTTCCAGTTCACGCTGACCCCTTATGACCGGACGGTCGAACCGAACCTCCCGCCGAAGGAAGCTCGGATCGACACCTTCCGGGAACTTTCGGACCGTCTTGGACGCGACAAAGTGGTGTGGCGCTGCGACCCCGTGATCTTCTCCGATTCCTCCGGCTGGACGGTCTCCTGGCACGAACAGCATTTCCGTTCTCTCTGCGCGCAGCTTGCTCCGTATACGGATCAGTGCGTGATCTCATTTCTGGACTTCTATGGCAAGGTCCGGAAAAATCCGGCCTGCGGAGCGTTCCGGGATGCTTCGGAAGCCGAAATGCTGGATCTGGCAGGGCGCTTCTCCCGGATCGCCGGGGAGTCCGGAATCCGGATCGCCGCCTGTTCGGAAAAACTGGATCTGACATGTGCCGGTGTCCCGGCGGCGCACTGCATCGACGCGGAACGGGTGGAACGCATCACGGGAAAACGGATTTCCAGAGCCCGGGACCGCGGACAGCGCCGCGAGTGCGCCTGCGCCCGCTCCCGCGATATCGGATCCTATGGAAGCTGCCGGAACGGCTGCGTCTACTGCTATGCGTCCTGAGGGGCGGGAGTGTTTCCCGCTTCTTCGGAGGAACTCCACTGTCGGATCCGCTCCCGCATGGTGCGCAGGTCCAGAATACCGCAGGCGAACCCTTTGCGGACCAGTTCCGGAGGAAGGAAGTCGTCGTATTTTTCAAACAGGGGAATCTCGTTCGGATAGAGGAGTTCCATGGGATCGGTCACCTGCTGCGCCTGTTCGCGGAGCAGACGGAAGAAGTCGCGGGGAGGCGCCTTCATCTTGAACTGCAGAAAATAGGGACGCGACGAATCCACGGCGGAAATCCCGAGCATCGGTGCGCATTTGATCTTCAGCAGACGCTCCAGCGCAAGAAACGCATACGTTCCGAGCCAGGGGAAGAGACACCACATTTCGCCGCCCAGACCGATCAGCGGATGATCCGTCATTCCGGACTGCCGGGCGCTCTCCCGCGCTTCGGCGAGACGCTCGGCGGCGTGATGTTTCAGAAATCCCGGCACGTCGTTTCCGCGGAGCAGTTCGCGCATCTGTTCCAGAATCCGGGTATGAAGATCGCCGGGGCACTCGCCGAAATAGGCGGGCACCTTTCCCGGCACCTCCTCGCATTGGATCAGACGGCGTTTGTAGTCGATCTCCTCGACGATCCAGACATGTCCGGCAAGAGCGATCTTCTCTCCGACCGGGGGCGGCCGGACGATGGTTCCCAGCTCCTGCGAGCGGGAGCGGACCGTGAACTCTTCATTCTCCTTGAAGACCGCGTAGAACTTGAAGGAGTTGATCTGCCGTTCTCCGGCGAGGCCGACAATGAGTCCGCCCTCTTCCGTTTTCTGAATCTGCCCGGTTGCGATCAGATGGCGCAGCAGCGTCCGGTAATCGTCCCGGGAGATTCTCCGGAACGGGGTCAGCGGCAGAACGCGGGCGGCCAGCTCCGACGCCTTCATCTCCCCCTGCGACGCCAGAATGCTCATCGTCTGATGATACAGCAGACTGAACGGCAGGCGGTCGGTTCCGGGCGGTTCGACCCAGCGCTCCTTCCGGTAAAGCTCCACCAGCGCCAGCGCCTGAAGAAGTTTCCACGGGACGGTCGCCGGCAGCATGGCGCGCGGTTCCGCCATCTCTTCGCGGATCACGAAATGCATTTCCGGCGGCAGTCCGCGCCGTCCGGTCCGTCCCATTCTCTGCAGGAACGAGGAGACCGTGAAGGGGGCGTCGATCTGGAACGCCCGTTCGAGTTTCCCGATGTCGATTCCAAGTTCGAGCGTCGCGGTTGTGACGGTGGTCAGCTCCTGGTCCTCGTCCTTCATCGCCGATTCGGCGCTCTCCCGGAAGGAGACGGAGAGGTTGCCGTGATGAATCAGAAACCGGTCCGGTTCGTTCCGCGCGGCACAGTATTGACGGAGCGTGGTCGTGACCGCTTCGCACTCTTCGCGGGAGTTCGTGAAGACCAGACACTTTTTCCCGCGTGTATGTTCAAAGATGAATCCGAGTCCCGGATCGGCATGTTCGGGAGCCCGGTCGGTCCGGTCCGGATCGTCGGTTCCGGAGGAGTCCGGCTGCTGTTCGGGAGTTCCCGGAGGTCCGCCGACCGGAAAGTGCCCCATCGACAGTCTCCACCGGATGGCCGGTTCCCGGATCTGCGGAATCTGTGTTCTGCGTCCGCTTCCCGTGGAGAGGAGGTTGCCGACCGTCACAGGATCGCCGATCGTCGCGGAGAGACCGATCCGGCGCGGACGGACTCCGGCAAGAGTGCAGAGCCGTTCGATCAGACAGAGAGTCTGTCCGCCCCGGTCGCCGCGCAGCAGCGAGTGCACCTCGTCGATCACGATGAACCGGAGGTCCCCGAACAGATGCGCAATGCTTCCATGGCGGTGCAGCAGGAGCGCCTCCAGCGATTCCGGCGTGATCTGCAGAATCCCGGACGGCTGTTTCATCAGGCGCTCCTTCCGGGAGCGGGAGACATCCCCGTGCCAGTGCCATACCGGAATTTCCCCCTCCCGGCACAGATCGTTCAGACGCACAAACTGATCGTTGATCAGCGCCTTCAGCGGTGCAATGTAGAGCGCTCCGACCGAGCGGGGCGGATCCTCTGAAAAAAGGGTCAGAATCGGGAAGAACGCCGCTTCCGTCTTGCCCGACGCCGTGGAGGAGGTGAGCAGGAGGTTGTCGTCCGAATGAAAGAGCACGTCGGCCGCCGCCACCTGGATTGCGCGGAGCGACTCCCAGCTGTTCTGGTAAATGAAGTCCTGAATAAACGGTGCATAGCGTTCAAAAATCGACATTTCCTCCGCTCCGTTCAGAGTTCAAACTCTTCAAACCCCGCCTCCGACTCTCCGTCGACTCCGCCCGCCGCCTCTCCGGAAGTTTCTTCCGTCCGGGAGAGTGCGCCGTCCGCGAGCAGTCCGCCCACCCCTTTTTCCGGGTTCTGGAGCGCGAGATTCAGCAGTTCGATGAAATCGCGGATCACCTCCCGCACCGTCAGATGGCTTTCCGCTCCGATCCGTCCATACTCCTCCCGGAGAAAGGCGATCAGCTCCTGCTGCGTCACGGTCCGCCCCGACTGGTAGAACTCCGCATGGATCTCCGCCAGCTTTTCGATCAGGATCAGCATCTCCTCTCCGGTCAGCGGCTGAAGACGGATGATCGGCGCCAGAAGATCATGGATCTCCCCTCCGCCGAACCGTCCCTCCGCCAGACGTGATTTCAGCGCTTCGTAACTGAAGACTCCGCGTCTGGGATCCTCCACGCTCTGCGGCGTTCCTCCCATCAGGATGCCGATGTGCCGGGCCTTTCCCTGAAGAACGTCGTTGTACATGGAGAGGAGTTTCTCGTAGTTGTACTGCCGGGTGATGCTGTTCGGAATCTTGCTGAGGTTGACCAGTTCATCAATCAGGATCAGCAGTCCGGCGTACCCGGCGCGTTTCAGAAAGAGGGCGAAGAGCTTGACATACTCGTACCAGTCGTCGTCCGAGATAATGACGCCGACTCCGAGATCGGCCCGGGCTTCGCTCCGTGTCGCATATTCCCCCCGGAACCATTTCAGCACATTGGCCCGCGTGGTTTCGTCCCCTTCCAGATTCGAGCGGTAGTAGAGGGTCAGAAGACGGGCGAAGTCAAAGCCGTGCACCAGTTCGTTCAGGGACTGGACAACGTCACGGATCTTCCGTTCCACGAGTCCGCGGAAGACCGGATCGTCGGGGGAGCTGCCGCTTTCTGCGGCGCATTCGTTGCGGACGGAGTCGATCCAGCGGTCCAGGATCAGCGGAAGAGCGCCCCCTTCCGGGCGGGTCCGTGTCGACATGTTCCGGATCAGTTCCCGATAGGTGGCCAGTCCCTGTCCGCGGGTTCCCTGAAGACGGCGTTCCGGTGAAAGATCCGCGTCGACCACCACAAAATTCCGGTCCATCGCATAGTTCCGGATCGTCTGAAGCAGAAAGCTCTTCCCGCTCCCGTACCGGCCGACGAGGAAGCGGAAGGCGGCTCCTCCCTCCGCCACCAGTTCCACATCGTGGAGCAGCGCCTCGATCTCCGCTTTCCGGCCGACGGCAATATAGGGCAGTCCGATCCGGGGCACCACGCCCCCTTTCAGAGAATTGAGAAGGACCGCCGCAACTCTTCGGGGCAGTTTCATGATCCGATTTCTCCTTTCAGCTCTTCCGCGTATTCGTCCGGAAGTTCGGGTGTGTCGTCGTGAAAGATCACGGCGGTGTCGTTGAAATAGTCAAACAGTTTCTCATTGACGGAATCGACCATCATCGCGAGGGTCCGGTGCTCCGTCCGCAGAAGTTCCTTCCACGGTTGTCCGGAAATCAGACACCGCAGAAACTCCCGCTCGGTCCGATCCAGACAAGCGGTGATGGAATTTTCCGTTTTTCCGGTTTGCAGTTCCTTTTCGGGAGTCTTCTGTTCCGGAGGCGGTTCCGGGGAGGGGATGGGCACTGAAAAATGCGGCGTTTTCATCATCTCTTCCGGTTCGGGGGGAGGGGGAGCGGGAGACTCGTCCGGGAGTTCCACGATCAGTCTGCCGCAGATCTCCTCCGCATCGCGCCGGATCGTGCCGAGACGGGAGAGGTCGATCCGGATCTTCGGCGCTTCCTCCCGTTTCTTCTCCTCCAGAACCGAGCCGATCACTTTGTCGAGGAGTTTCCGGTCGCCCGGGGGAAGCGGCTCTTCCTTCCGCAGCGGAGAAAACGAAAATTGTTTCCGCAACAGTCCATCCAGAGCTTTCAGAAGCGAATCCAGACGCCGGATCTTATCCTCCCGCAGAAAGAAGCGTTCCACGCTCCACTCTCCGTTTGTGCAGCGGTAGCGGTGGAGCGCATTGATTTCGTAGCAGAACTCCTCCCGTTTCAGGTGGTCGTGGAAAACCGCCGAGCCGAACATGTGATAGCGAATGGTCTCCAGTTCGCCGAACGGCGGCTTTCCCGGACTCTTTGAGCGGGAGCGTTTCATCACTTCCCGGAAGACGCGAAGGACCGCTTTCTTCAGCACCTCCGGATTCTTCCGGTAAAAGGACGACTCTTCCGGCGGATGGGGAAGCAGCTCGTTCAGTGCAGAGAAAATCTCCTCGTCTGTTGCTCCTTCCTCCTCCATCAGAGTCAGGACCGGCAGTTCCGGCAGAAAGTCCGACGGGATCTCTTTCAGGAACTTCCTGTCCAGATTGTAGTAGACCAGGAAATCCAGCATCCAGCGGGGCAGGGAACGGTCGATGTCCGGCTGAATCGGAATCCATGCCGAGCGGAACTCCTTCAGAAGACGGAATCCCTCTTCCGGCTGTTTCCATCCGATTCCATTGAGCAGTTCATACAGATAGAGCCGGGCAAAGGTTTCCGGTGCCGCTTCGATCTCGCCGCGACGGAGACGGGTTCGCCAGGTGAAGTAGCCGCGGAGCTGGCGGTCATTCATTGCCTGATAGCTGGGAAAGTAGCGGTGGAACTCTCCGTCATACGGACAGTCGTCCTCGAAGGATTCCATCCAGCGGGCCTGGCGGTAGAACAGTTCGGCCTCCGACCGGGTCGTCGTGCAGGAACAGCAGCGGACCAGACGCCGCATCTCCCGGTATTGATCGGGAAGACGCTGCGCCATCCGTTCCGGATCCTTCGGAATGAGTTCCTCCTGATAGAATTCTTCTGCTGCGACCATGGTTCTGAGGCAGGATCCGCTGTTTCCGCTCCTCGGCGCCGGATCCGTGCGGAATAATATACCGCATCCTTTCAGGATGTCAACTTTCCGGACGGGGAGTCAGTTTCCGTTTTCTCCGAATGCGGCAAGATAGTCGCGCAGGGCCTGGAAGCGGAGAGTTTCCCGTTCCGCCGCATCGACCGGCCGGGAGGCTGTTTGATGTCTTTCGCGGCAGTCGGCTTCATAGCGTTCCAGTTTCTTCATTGCATCTGGCGGAGGCGGATTTCCGGCCAGGGCGTTTTCCTCCAGTTCCGCGCGGAACAGAAGTTCTTCGACCGTCGCATGGAACAGATCGTTTTCCGGATGTTCCGTCAGGAACGCCTTTCCAATCCGGATGGTGTCCCGGCAGCGCTGGAGCTCTTCGTCGGCAAGACCTGCGCGGCGGAGCCAGTCGATCTGTTTCCGGTAGTCGGCCCGGGTCCACTCAATGGAGAGAAAATCGTTGAATTCAAAATCGTTTGCCGTCCGCAAATAGAGCTCGAAAGCGTTTCGGGTCCATCCGTCCGGGATGCAGGAATCCAGAAGCTGGCGGTCGCTCCGGTCCGGCTGTTCGCAGAGCTCCAGATAGATCCGGATCGCCGGTTCCATCAGTTCCAGATCGGGCCAGAAAGGCGACCAGTAGCACGAGAGCATTCCCTCCGCCCCATCCTCCAGACTCCGTCTGGCAAACGACCGGACATGATCCAGCTTCTCCGTAAAGTTCGAGAGCACCGATCCCTTTTCCGGATAGGTCAGACAGCTTGAAATGACCCGGAATCCGTGATCCCGGAAATAACGGATGTACGGAAAACTCCGGACGCTTCGCCGATCGGCCGGAAGTTCCCAGTACGGCTGGTAGCGTTCGAGCAGTCCGCACGGAATCTCCTCCGCGTTCCGCACGTTGGAGTTCCGGAGGATTTTCCCGAGATCCCGGGGCAGCGCCTTCCGGTCGAGAAGCAGAATGTCCGAGCATCCGCCGCCGATCGAGAGAAACGGACATCTCTCTCCGAACCCCCAGTAGTCCCAGTAAAAGATCGTATAGTTCCTGTTCAGGGAATCGATGGCTTCCGGGTAGCGGATCAGCATGTCGGACCAGATTCCGAAGGAGAGATTCCATTTTCCTGCCCGTTCCGCGAAGCGGTTCAGAAAATCCACATACAGTCCGCTTTTCCCGTGAACAGAGGCAAACGCATAACTTTCCGGCGCCAGAGTGAACTGGAAAATCTCATCTCCTCCGAGGTGGACCATCCGGCATCCCGGATGAAGCTGAATCAGCTGACGCGAGCTTTCCAGCAGCAGCTCCACACTCTCCTCCCTGGCAAGGTTCAGCGCTTTTCCGTCCGCAAGATCTGCGAATTCCGGACACTTCAGAATTGCTTCGGCATGGGAAAACGAGATTCCTTTCGGGATGATTTCGAGTCCCAGTTTCTCTGCATGGGCGCAGAGTTCTCCGATTTCCTGTTCCGTATACGCATTGGCCGCCCGGAGATTTTTCAGCGTTCCGGTGTAGGGAAATGCGGTTTTGTAATCCAGAAGGATTCCGGTTCCGCCGTACCGTGCGAAAAATTCGAAAAACTCCTTCAGCCGTTCGACCGACCACGTCGCGGGCGACAGGGAAAGATGCTGCAGTTTCCGGGCGATTCCCATACGCTTCTCCTTTTTCCCCTCAGACAGGTTTGAATCTGATTTTTTCGGAAGAAAGACAAAAAAAATGGCGGAAGCGACGGGGATCGAACCCGCAACATCCACCGTGACAGGGTGGCACTCTAACCAATTGAGCTACGCCTCCGCTTGAGTATGGGCGTTAATATATTCCCGGTCCTGCAAATGTCAAGCGGGAAAAGGAAAAAAATGAAAGATTTTTATCCGGAAATCTTTTTCTTCCGTTCCTGCACCCGGAAGATCTGGGGAGAAATTCCGAATGTCCGGCGGAATTCTCCGGAAAAATGAAACGCATTTCCGTATCCGAGCCGTTCCGCGATCTCCTTGATGGATTCGGCGGTATGGTTCAAATATCCTTTTGCGGTTTCCATCCGGCATTGCTTTCGGAATTCGCGCGGAGAGATTCCCAGATGATCGCGGAACATCCGGTTGAAGGTCCGCAGCGGCATCCGGAGCTCCTGTGCCAGCGCGGCGATGGAAACCGCATTGGCGAATCCGCCGGAAAGACGCGACTTCGCGATCCGCAGCGCCAGCGGAAGATGGACCGATGACGGTCCCCGTTCGGAAAGTCTCCCGAGGAGTTCCATCGTGATTCCCATGTTCCGGGGAAGAAGCCGGGTCTCTCTGGACTGGACGATCTCCCGGAGCTGATGGAATCTCTCCACCAGAAAATCCGAATCTTCCGCCGGCAGAATCATCGGCTGGTTCAGCTGGAAGGTTTCCAGAATTTCCGCCAGATTCACGCCGAGCAGAAAGAGCGTGTTTTTCCGGTAATGCGGATTCCGGAGCGTTTCGAACCGGTAGTCCATTCCCTGCGGAATCAGAAGAATCTGGTTTGCGTGAAGTGTGAATTGTTCTCCGCCCGCCCAGTAGCGGATGGAGCCCTCCGTCAGAAAGGTGACCAGAAAATAGCGGTTGCAGCTGTCGTGATACCAGGTGGGGGCGCGACGTTCGGCAAATTCGACGCCGTTGGTGTAGATGGGAAGATCCTGCTGTTCCGCTGCAAAGAAACAGTCTGTCCGGATCAGTTTCCCGTTGCTGCGGTCCAGATGATCTTCCTTGAACTCATGCCGGATGTGCATCAGGGGGATGCTTTCCCGTTCCATTCGATGGGCCTTTCTGCTTTTTTATATGTTTTCTGGCTGAAACTTATATAGTTTAGCATCGTTAAATTCTTGTGTCAAATGCTCTTTTGTGCTATACTGAAAAAAGAGACCGGGGAAAGCGTTTTTTTTCTCGGAAACAGATTCATTTCCGATGTTTCGGATCCAGGATTCGCACACGGGGACGGCGCTGCTTTCCGGGGAGGAGCCGCATGCCGATATCGTTTCCCCCGGGAGAGGACAGAGAGATTTCTGGCGGATTTTTGCGGGATGATCCCTTCCGGAAACGAACGAAGCGGAAGGGAAAGTTCCGTTTTTCAGAAAAGGAAACGGAAAGGAGCAGGAAAACAATGATTTTCAGAGCGAAAGATTACGGCGCGGTCGGCGACGGAGTGACAGACAATACCGCGGCATTGCAGAGAGCGATCGACGCATGTGCCGAGCAGGGTGGAGGAACAGTCCTTGTGGAGTCGGGAACGTTTCTCAGCTACACCCTGTTTCTGAAAACCGGAGTCCGGTTTGAAGTGGAGGTGAATGCGAAGATTCTTGGTGGGCCGGATCCGATGAAATATCCGGAGCTTCCGGTGGATTCGTTCTGGAAACCGGATCATTGTTCGCGCTTGAACCGGCGGACCCTGTTTGCCGCGGTCGGGGTGGAGAATGTCTCTCTTTCGGGACGGGGGACCATCGACGGGCAGGGGGCGGCGTTCTGCTGGACCGATGACAAAACCTATTCTCTTCTGACGCATTGGAAACGACGGGACGACACGCTGATTCCCGGCCGGATGATCCTGTTTGTCGCCTGCCGGAACGTGACCGTGGAAAATCTCTCTCTTCTGAACTCCGCCGGCTGGACCATGTGGCTCCTGGACTGTGAAATCGGCCGTATCAACGGGATCCGGATTGACTGTGACTTCCGGGTTCCGAATGTGGACGGCATCCATTTCAGCGCCTGCCGGGATTTCACGGTTTCCGACTGCGTCATCCGCAGCAGCGACGATTCGATCATTCTCCGCAGTCATCAGGAACAGCTCTACCATCCTCGTCCCTGTGAACGGATCGCCGTCACGAACTGTTCTCTGAAGAGCGGCTCCTCCGCGGTCCGGATCGGCTGGAGCAACGATTATCTGATTCAGAACTGCGTGTTCAGCAATCTGACCATCCGGCACAGCTTTGCCGGCATCAGCATCCAGATTCCGCGAGTCGGCGAAAAACAGTTTGATCCGCCGCGCGGACCCAATACGCCGCCTCCGCCGCCGATTCTTCCGTTCACGGCCCGCAATCTCCGGTTTGAAAACCTGGTGATGGAAGTGGAGACGACTCCGTTTCAGATCACGCTGGATCCACAGGCGGTTTTTGCCGAGGTCGACTCCATTGCGATCCGCGGAGTGCGGGCCACCTGCGGAGGATGGTTCTTCATCCGAGCTTCGGCAAGCCAGAAGGTCCGGAACATCACTCTGGAGGATGTGGAGCTGGAACTGCGGGAACCGGTCCGGTCCGACATCGCCCGCTTCAGCGCCTTCCATTCCACACCGGAATTCGACCATGTGGAGAATCTGATTCTCAACAACCTGAGAATCCGCCGGGGCCTTACAACCAAAGCCGCCGAATAACTCCTTCCCGGATCACTCTGCGGAAATCGTTCGGGAATCCGAGTCAACAGGATCCGGATTCCCGATCCTGTTTTCCGCCAGCGTTTCATTATAGAGCATCGCTCCGGCCGCAAGGAACCCGGGAATCAGGAAAATGACGACGAACGGAACCAGGTACAGAAGATTGATCGTGATGCCGAATCCGAGCATTTTCATTTTCTCTTTTCCTGCGAGACGGCGAATTTCCGGCAGCAGCAGTCCCCGGTTGAATCCGCTGGAAAACAGATACGTCAACGCCTGCCTGTACCCGATGATGAGCACCATCGGCACAATCCCGACCACCGGAATCAGAAGCGCCGGGATCAGGAGCAGAAGGGAGAGCATCACAGTCCGGACGGAAAACAATGCGGATTGAAGCGCACAGACCAGATTTTTCCGGAAACTCAGCCCCTCCGCATTCCGATGATAGCGGATCTGTTCGATCCGGACGATCATGACGTCGAAGAACAGCGCCCCTGCCAGTTCATATCCACTTGTCAGCGTCACCAGAGCGATCAGCAGGACTCCGATTCCGCAGGAGAGTGCGACAATCCATCGCAGAATCCGAATGAAGATCCGGAGCAGCTGCGGAGCATTTTCCGTCTGCGGCAGGAAATCCAGCAGGAACGGCAGTGCAAACCGGCAGACCGCATACAAGATCAGCGCATAGAACAGCAGCAGGAACAAAAACGGAATCAGCGAATACTTCCAGAGAACGGGAGTCCGATAGAAGAAACGGATTCCGCGAAAGACATACAGCGAACCATCCAGGAAATCACGGACGACTTTCATTTCCGGAGCCGTTTTTCAGGACATGCCAGACAAAATCAAGAAAGCATTCCGCCTTGAAATCCCAGGAATCCGGATCCGGCGTTCCATACCCGTATGCGGCATAAGCCGTTTTGCAGCCTGCGGCCTTTCCGGCCTGGATATCGGGATTGGAATCTCCGAACATCCAGCTCTGTTCCGGAGCGGACTTCGTCTCCTTCAACGCATATTGCAGCATATCGGGATCGGGTTTTGTGCGGATGGATTTTTCTCCGCCGATGATGGCGTCGAAGGAATCGGCGACGCCGAGCTTGGCCAGAATCGGCAGACAGAGTTCGAACGGCTTGTTGGATGCCACAGCGAGCTGGAATCCGGCTGTTTTCAGGATTCGGATCCCGTCTTTGACTCCCGGATAGAGGGTTGTGTGCACGACGGGATTCTCCCGGTAGGCGCGGAGGAGTTCCTCCTTTGCCTGTTCGGGCGGGACTTCCGGAGCGTCAGCGATGGCTCGTTTTGCCAGCAGACCGATACCATGCCCGACATATCCGATGATGGTCTGTTCGGGCAGGGGAGGGCGATTGAAACAGTGCCTCATCCTGTTTGTTGCAAGAGCGATATCCGCCATAGAGTTGATCAGAGTTCCGTCGAGGTCAAAAATAATGCAGCGGTTCATTTTGTATGATCCTTGCTCATGCCTGAAAAGGGATTCGGAACGTCTGCGGGATTCTGGCATAGGCGTCGAGACTCAGGTCGTCGAACTGTTTTGCGGCGTAATAACGATACGCGAGTCCTGCGATCATGGCCGCATTGTCCGTGCAGAATTTGCGCGGGGCGAGCAGCGTTTTGACATTTTTCGGAGCCCCCGCTTCAAAATGCTCCCGCAGACAGGAGTTGCAGGCGACGCCTCCGCAGAGGATCAGACTTTTTGCGTTGTAATACTTTGCGGCATCGAACGCCTTGGAGCAGAGCACTTCGACGATGGCATTCTGATAGGACGCAAGAGTGTCATACAGGATCTGTCCGGAGAGTTCCTCCGTTTTCTCCCCGCAGATTTTTTTTGTATGATAGAGGAGGGCCGTCTTGACACCGCTGAAGCTGAAATTGAAGCGGTTTTCCGGTGCGAGAGCTTTTCCGGCCGTTCCTGTGAGAGATCTTGGGAAGGAGAACTTTGTCGGATCACCGTTTTTTGCCGCTTTTTCGATAATGGGTCCGCCCGGATATCCGAGGTTGAGCATTTTTGCCGCCTTGTCAAAGGCCTCTCCGGCGGCATCGTCGAGGGTTGTTCCGACGACGGCGACCTCGCCATTTGATTGAATCAGAACCAGAGCTGTGTGTCCGCCGGAAACGACGAGACCGATCATGGGGAAGAGTTCTTTTTTTGCGAAGATATCCTCTTCCTGATCGAGGAAGACCCCGTAGATGTGTCCGAGGAAGTGGTTGATTCCGATGATCGGCTTCTGATACGCGGCGGCGAATCCTTTTGCGAAGTTGAGTCCGACGAGGAGAGCTGGAACGAGTCCTGGTCCGTTTGTAACGGCGACAGCTTTGATTTCGTCCATTGGAATTCCCGCATCTTTGAGAGCTTCATCCGTGACTCTTCGGATCGCGGAGAGATGTTCTCTCGCGGCGAGTTCCGGGACGACGCCTCCATAGACAGCATGTTTAGCGATTTGCGAGGCGATGGCGTTGGAGAGAACTTTTCGACCATCGACGACGACGGCGACAGCTGTTTCATCGCAGCTTGATTCGAAACCAATGATAGCGGTCATAACAAGATCCTTACGTTTAATCATAGGGTAATTTTACCTGTGAAACGCGAAAAATCAAATAGAAAAGAGAAAAAGGGGATGTAAAAAAATAAAAAGGGAGAAAAGTTAAGGAATTGAGTTTGCATTTTTACGAATAGCCTGTATATTAAATTTCGTTTTCGATACGGGATATAGCGCAGCCTGGTTAGCGCGTTTGTCTGGGGGACAAAAGGTCGCGAGTTCAAATCTCGCTATCCCGACCATTTTTTTGATTCTCCGCCGACCGGACCTCCGGTCGGTTTTTTCGTTTCCGGGGCTGATTTTGAGGTGGAACTGGTCCATTTGCAGCGCCGGAGAGAATCCACTGTTTTCGCATTTCCCTCTGTGTTTCCGATGATCTCCCGACAAATTCTCCGGGGAGTAGAAGTCGCAGGCTTTTCGATTGGAGAAGCAAAAGTCGGGGAAACACACAGAGAAATCCGACCTCTTGATTTTGGGGATTGAAAAACGAGATTCTCCGCTTGCGAAAAAATATGTTGTAATAAATTTATTATCAATGTATTAATCAAAAAGCCTACAGGGGTAGAGGTCGGAAGTTTTAGTTGCAACAACCCTACCATTTTCAAGGTTAAACTCTGGAGAAAATGGTCGTTTTTTCGATTTTCCGAAATTTCCGGAAAACGGTCATTTTGTCCACTCGGCAAACAGCCGACCTCTTGTTGCTCTGACCTCCCTATTATGAGAAGCTAAAAGCGTATCTGAGTGCGCCTCTCCCCTATGTTGGACAACTTTTATTAAAAGATTGGTGTAAAGACCCTTGTTTTACTATATTCCACTGTTTGCCGATTGCAAGTTCCGAAAAGCTTGCCGGGAAGAGGTGGCTTATTCGAAAGACGGGAAACAGCCATCTCTGTTTGAAAATGTGAAGATTTTTCCAAGAAGAAAGTTTCTGAATAAGAAAGCAACACCGAAGTATCGATTGTCAAGAATTTTTGCGATCATAAAACAGCGCGCCGGAAACCGGGACCAGGTATTCTCGGCAAAAAGATCTGCTTTTTACCACGAATTTGTATCCAAACTCTTCCTCCAGTTCGTTCAACAGTTCATTATCAAGCGATCGGGAATATCGGAATGATATCCCGAAACATTGTTCCAGGACGATGAACTTGATACTTCCGGAGCTACCGTCTTCAATGATTTTCTGAACACAATATGCTCGTTCAATCACTGCAATGTTTTTCATGCATTCGATAAGATGTTTCTGCGTTGCGGCATCCGGTCTGAATGCGGTCAGCTGATCCTTTGCTGGAATGTCCAGCTTATTCATTTTGGAAATCCTCTCGCTCTGTTTGGTACGAAGTTCCAGAACATCTTTGAGCTTTGCCGAATCGCTTTTGCTCAGATAATGAATGACCAGCGTATCATTTGCAAAGAGTATCAGAGACGGACATTTTGCGACAGCTTCTTCGATTATGGCTATGCCTTTGCTGCATTCTCCATGGTCAGTCAGCAACATTCCATAGCGGCACGCAATTTCCGGTATTTCCGGATGTGCTGCATAACAGGATTCGATAAACGCGTTACATTGCTCCACTTTGCCGGTTGTCTGAAGGGCAGAAATGATATTGTTGATCTCTTCCAGACCCGCTTCCGGATCGGGTTTGTGCTCGCATAAATAATGATCGGCTTCCTGCCGAATCGTTCGCGCATCTTCTGCGGCGGAATCGTAGAGTCGATGGAAAAATTGATTCACCTCTTCATGAAAGACCGGATCATCTCCGATCAGTTTGCGGAGTGCATCAGGATTTTTGGCAAGATATACATGCCAGTCCGGCATCCCGGCAATTTCAAGGCGTTCCCGAAACGGAGGATGTTCGTCATTGACCGGCAGCATGGAGTGCAGAGCTGGCACAATGATTTTTTCCGCCTCATCCTGCGGCAGCGGTTTCTGAAAATAGTCCCGGAAAAATAACGCGATGTCAAATGATTTCCACTCCTCTGAAGACAATTTCTCCTGAATGTTCAGCTTCCCATAACGTTCTGCAGCAAGAACCGTCTGGATCAGAGCAGCTGCCGCATAGTCCGCCCCCATGGTTTCGACAATGAAGCGATCCGCCTCGACCTCGTGTCTGCGGTAGATCGGCAGGGCGGCAATATGAACCGCCGGCAGATAATATCTGAGCCAGAGGCCTGTTATGAGGTTGAAAACGCCAAGATGCAGACTCTCCCAGAACGATTCCAGAGAATAAAAAACAAGCGAAACGGAAAGATGGTTTCCAGCAAGATGCCCAATCTCATGAGCCAGAGTTCCGATGAGAGCTTTCTGACTCATGGAGGCCAGCAAAGGATACCCGAGGATCAGGACATTCCGCCTGAGAACGGGGAGAAACGTGAATGCGGACGCCACAGATGCGTTGAATTCGGGGGAAATATAGATTGCATGTATTTTCGGTCCATGTACTTTCCGGGAAATCCAGTTGACCTTGCGGTATGCCGCGGCATATTTTCTGCGGTCAAGTTTCAAAAGGCCTTTCCAGGGACGATTCAACATTGCGGCAATGTATCCAAGCGCAGAAACGCCCAGAAACACCAGCAGAACAATCCACTGCCGAGCCCAAAACAGATACAGCAGGATTCCCAGCACAAAAAGGAACATCAGACATGACTGCACAAACAGCCATGCAAGTTTCATGTAATAACGTCTCGGAGACTTTTCAAAAAGAGCAATGCTTTTCTCATATTTTTCCCACTCCGGGCGAGTGATTTCTTCAAGCAGCATTTGCGTTTTTCCCCTGACATTCGACAACAGTCTGCCGTGATTTTGAAACAGAATCCTCTTTCTCCTCCAATAAGATAACACTTTCGTTATGGCTTTGCAAGGGAGCTTTCGAACGTCAGAATGAGAACCCTTGAGCAGTTCCGTGTGCCCCTGCCATTTTGAAGGTTAAACTCTGGAGAAAATGGCCCTTTTTTCGATTTTTCCGAAATTTCCGGAAAATGGTCCGCTTGGCAAACTGCCGACCTCTTGTTATTCTGACCTCCTTATTCCGGGAAGTTATAAGCATATTGAATCTGCAACAGCGCCGTTTATTTTTGACTTCTAGCAATGCCTAATTGCGGAATATAGTAACACACCAATCTTTTAACAAAAGTTATCCAACTTTCGGGGTCAACTGCATTTTTTTTATTTCTGGCATTGAATTAGAGTTACTGTAACCATTATATTGATGATAGAAAAACTTGATGAGTGATGACAAATGACTGCATCTTACAAAGTTCAAGCTTTATAAATGGAACAGGAAGACAGCAGAATATCAACTCAAAAACAAGGCGAAAAATGGAGGTTTATGATGGAATATGTGAAGCTTAACAACAATGTTGAAATGCCGGTTCTCGGATATGGAGTTTATCAGGTAACTCCGGCAGAAAGTGAACGGTTTGTCTCTGAAGCCATTCAA
>ERZ824600.2105-NODE-2105-length-22184-cov-3.215419_pt1 | contig 22184 bp, 17 predicted proteins | sample MGYA00519933_ERZ824600 | MGnify/ENA primary metagenome ERZ824600 (study PRJEB31778, sample SAMEA3449178) | human gut metagenome | biome: human gut; feature: human-associated habitat; material: faeces | place: United Kingdom | collected 2010/2012 ... | reverse complement strand
GGTCCCCAGTTGTTGATCTGACCGCCGCCGCAGGAGAGAATCGTCTGCCAGTCTTCGCGGCTCTGATAGTTGTGGCGCCGCAGTTTGATCTCGAACACCTCTCCGAGAATCCCGCCGGCGATGATCTCCCGGATGTGGTTGAACGCCGCTTCAAAACGACGGTTGTGACGGAAATAGAGTCTGCCCGGATACTCCTTCACCGCCTCTTCCAGCTTCTTCAGTCCTTCCGGTGCGAGGGCAAACGGTTTCTCCAGAAAGACGATTTTCCCCGCCTTCAGCGCTTTGAGCGCATAGTCCACATGTTCCGTCGAACGGACCGCGATGGAGACCAGTTCCACATTCGGATCCTTCAGAAATTCCGCGCCGTTCGTGTATCCCGCGCAGTGATAGCGGTCGACCAGATTCCGGACTCTGGATTCGTCCGTGTCGCAGGCCGCGACAATCCGGAAACGATCGGGAAACTGATCCATTTCCTGACAATGCATGTTGTGTCCGGCCCGTCCGATTCCCCATAATCCGACTCTGATGGGTGTTCTTTTCATTTTCGCGCTGCTGCCTCCAGGCAAAGTTTGATGTTTTTTTTCCGCACTCTGTGTTTGCGGTTTGTTCTGATGCACATCTCTATGGAACAGGGTAATATAACTTTGTTTGGCGGATTTTAAAACCGGCAGACGGGGACTTCGCGGGAATTTTCCACGGAATTTTTGAAAAAAAGTGGGGGATCCGCGTTTGACTTCCCGCCCCTCCGGGGTGTATTTTACCGCAAAACGTGGAGAAAATGACGGAGTGTGGGAAATAAAGAGGATAAAAGGAAAAACAATTCGAAAAATTGCGGCGGGGCTGTTCCTGGTCGCGACGGCGGCGGCATTTTCCGGAATGGCGGGAGTGGGAGCGGAATTTCTGCATGTGCAGTTCGGACCGTCGCTGCTGAGTGTGTGCACGGCGTTCTCCGCGGGGAGTCTGGCGGCGCTGATCGGAATCGCGGTGGTGACATTCGTGTTCGGAAGGTTCTACTGTGCGGTGTTCTGTCCGCTGGGGATTGTGCAGGATGTGGCGGCGTTTGTGTTCCGCAGGAGAAAGGCGTTTGAGAAGAATGCGGCGCTGGTCCGGTATGTCGTGGCGGGGGTGGTGTATGGAATGCTGATCGCGGGGTGGAGCGTCGGATTTTTCCTGCTGGATCCGTATTCGATCACCGGACGGATCGCGGTGTCGTTTTCCATCGGAGCGCTGGCGCCGTTTCTGATCGTGCTGACGCTGGGGGTGTGGAGAAGAAGGTTTTACTGCGTGGCGCTCTGCCCGGTCGGGACTTTGCTCGGGCTGATTGCGGGGCATGGTGTTTATCGGCTCCGGATTACGGGGAAATGTGTCCGCTGCGGGAAATGTGTCGGCGAGTGCCCGTCCGGGTGTATTGATCTGGAGGCGGGAACGATCGACAATGAACGGTGCGTGCGATGCATGAATTGTGTGTCGTCGTGTCCGCTGCACGGGATTCATCTGGTGCGGCCGGAGAAGAAGACGATGGCGTTTGATGCGTCGCGCCGGGCGTTTCTGCGGGGTGGCGGAGCGCTGCTGGTCGGACTCGCGGGCGGATTCGCTCTGGCAAAGGCGGGAATGGGAAAACTGGCGGCTTTCGCGGGACGCTTCCGGATTCTGCCGCCCGGAGCGGGAAATGCGGTGCGGTTCGCCGCCCGGTGCACGGGGTGTCAGCTGTGCACGGCAAACTGTCCGGCAAAGATTATCCGGCCGGCGGAATACGGGGCGGGACCGGTATCGCTGGATCTTTCGAAGGGGGCGTGCCGGTTTGACTGTCATCGGTGTTCGCAGGTGTGTCCGACGGGCGCGATTCGTCCGCTGAGTCTGGAAGAGAAGAGAAAAACCCGGATTGCGGAGGCGCAGTTCCTGCCGAAAAACTGTATTGTGTTCCAGGAGGGAACGCCGTGCGGACGGTGCGCGAAGGCGTGTCCGACCAGGGCGGTGACGCTGCGTCGGACGGGGGCGCCGAAACTGAATGCGTCGCTGTGCATCGGATGCGGAGCGTGTCAGCTGGTCTGTCCGGCGCCGGAGAAGGCAATGGTGATCCGCGAGGTCGAGGAACAGACCCTGCTGCCGTCCTGACGGACAGAACAGGGAAAATGGAAAATAACGGAAATTTCTACATTTCTGATTTGAAAAAACAAAAGATCGCTTTTATCTTTCTTTCCTGTGTCAGGGGGAGAAGTTCAGGAAGGAGTCGCAGGATATGCAGTTGGATTCGCAATGGTTTTTGAAAACCCTGGTCGACAACCAGATTATGACCTATGATCAGGGAATGCAGATCAATCAGTCGCTGGGCGGTGAGCCCGATCTGATGACATACGCTCAGGAAGTGCTGAATCGTCTTTGCGCCGGAATGTCGCAGGAGGAGGCGCAGAACTGGGCGACTCAGCTGGAGCAGGTGATCGATTTTGCTCAGCAGCAGGCCGCATCCGGAGCGGTGCCCGACTGGGGAAAATCGGAAATCGCGCAGGAGGCTCCCGCGGTGACCGAGGAGGAGTATCAGGACGGAGAGATCCCGAGTCTGCGCAACGTCTCGCAGATGAGCGATGAAGAGGTGGCGGCAACCATGCGGAAACTGCTTCTGGCACTGCGGGTTTACGGCGCATCCGATCTGCATCTCTCCTCCAACGCGCCGATGTTCATCCGGAAAAATCTTCTTCTGGAGCGGATCGACCCGGAATGGGTGATGCCGGATGAGGATGTGGTCCGTCTGAATATGGCGCTTCTGAGCGAGGAGCAGCGGGAGCAGTTCCGCAAATCGCAGGATATGAGCATCGGTCTGCAGATCGGCAAGGCGCGCTTCCGAACGGCGCTGATGTTCCATAAGGACGGAATGTCCGGCGCATACCGACTGGTCCCGGACAAGATCATGACGCTGGAGGAGCTGGGATTCCTGCCGGATGACGCAAAGAACATCCGCCGTCTCCTGGACTACAACAACGGCCTGATTCTGGTGACCGGTCCTCTCGGTTCGGGCAAGACCACGACGCTTGCCTCCATGGTCGAAGTGGCGAACAACACCCGGCAGGACCATGTGATCACCGTGGAGGACCCGATCGAAATTGTGCAGACCTCCAAGGGGTGCCAGATTACCCAGAGAGAGATCGGCACCTGCACGAACAACTACCACGCGGCGCTGAAAGCCGCCCTCCGTGAAGACCCGGACATCATCGTGATCGGAGAAATGCACGACCTGGAAACCATTGAAAACGCGATCACGGCTTCCGAAACCGGACACCTGGTGATCGGAACGCTCCACACCTGCGATGCCGGAAATACTCTGAACCGCGTGCTGGACGTGTTTCCGCCCTCTCAGCAGCCGCAGATCCGGGCGATGACTTCGGGAAGTCTGCGCGGCATCATCTGTCAGCGTCTGCTTCCGGCGGCCAACGGCGGACTCACGATCGCGTACGAACTGCTGATCAACACCATCGCGGTGGCGAATCTGATCAGCGAAGGAAAGACCTATCAGCTGAAGGCCACAATGCAGATCGGAAGCAAAGCGGGCATGTGCACGCTCGACCAGAATCTGCTGGAGAAGTTCAAGGCCGGACATATCACCTACGAAACGGCGCTTGCCAACATGAAGGATTCGTCCATTATCGACCAGCTCAAGAAGATCGTTGCCGTGGAAGAAGCCAAGAAGCTGGTGGCTGCAAGGAAAAAGAAATAACAGAAGGAATCTGAATCATGCCCATTATCGATGATTATCTGAGAGAAATGCTGAGTCTCAAGGGCTCCGACCTGCATCTTTCGATCAACTATCCGGCAAAGTACCGGATCAGCGGAAATCTGAGGCCGGCCAATGATTTCATTCTGACGCCGGAATTTATGGAGAAAATGCTGCGGGAGATCTGTCTGCCCGCCGACCGCTGGGATACCTATCTGGAACGGCACGACCTGGACTTCGCCTATGAAATTCCCGGCCTCGCCCGCTTCCGCTGCAACTACATGTACAACTATTACGGACAGGCCGCGGTGCTCCGTCAGATTCCCAGCAAGATTCTGACCATCTCCGATCTCCGTCTTCCGGAGATCTTGAAGGATATCTGCAACATCAAGAGCGGACTTGTCCTTGTGACCGGCCCGACCGGTTCCGGAAAATCCACGACGCTCGCCGCCATGATCGACTTCATCAACGACACCATGAAACGGCACATCATCACCATTGAGGACCCGATCGAGTTCGTGCATCAGAACAAGAACTGCACGATCGTCCACCGGGAAGTCGGCATCCACAGCCGCTCCTTCCCGATCGCGCTGCGCGGGGCGATGCGTTCCGACCCGGACATCGTGCTGATCGGTGAGATGCGTGAAATGGAAACCATCCGTCTGGCCCTGACCTGCGCCGCGATGGGAATGCTCGTCTTTGCCACGCTGCATACCAACAATGCTCCGAAGACCATCGACCGTATCATCGATGCGTTTCCCGCCAATGAACAGGCGCAGATCCGGACGATGCTGGCGGAATGTCTTCAGGCGGTCGTTTCGCAGCTGCTCTGCCGCAAGAAGGCCGGCGGACGTGTGGCCTGTCACGAAATCCTCCTCTGGACCGAGGGTCTCCCGAACACCATCCGCGAAGGGCAGATCTCCAATATCCGGACCATCATCGAGGCAAACAAGGGAATGGGGATGCGCAGCATGGACGGCGGACTGAAGGAGCTGTTCATGAACGACGTCATCTCCGCCGAGGAAGCGTACATGAAGGCCAGCGACAAGAAGCTCTTCGTGGATTATCTGGATTGATCCGCTTCTCCCGGAAAAACTCGGAATTCATCCCTCTTTTCCTCCGGGAGTTTCCGTTTCTCCGGGAAACGTTTCTTTCCTCTTGGAAAAACGTCGTTTTTTTTCGGATTTTCCACTTGCAATTTCCTTCGGAGAGGTTATATTAAGCAACACCAAAGGCAAGGCTGCTTAGCTCAGCGGTAGAGCACTGGAATCATAATCCATTGGTCGCTGGTTCAATCCCGGCAGCAGCCACCACTTTTGAAGTTTCACCCCGCGCTGCTGCGGGGTTTTTTGTTTTTTCCTTCTCTTGATTTTCCTCTGCCGAGATCTATTTTATCGTACGAAGGGTCTTCCGTTCCCCGGAGGAGCGGAAGACGGGATTGGCTGCGAATGAAAAAAGGGGATTTTGCAATGAGAATCAGCAATCAGCTTGCGGGAGGAAACATTCAGCTTCTCTCGATTTCGGGAAAAGAGGCTCTGCTTGATGTGGAGCTGAGGGATACGGAGGGAGACTGGTTCTACTGGATGTTTCGGGCGGAATTTCCGGAAGAGGGGGTCTACCGTTTCCGCTTTGCTTCTCCGAATCGGGTCGGGACACGCGGACCGGCGTTTCGCAGGCGGGGGGAGGTTCAATGGAAATGGCTGCATCCCGAGGGGTATGCTGAAACGCAGGAGTTTTCCTGGTTCTGCGGGGAAGGGGGAGAGACGGTGGAGTTCTGCATGGGAATGCAGTACCTCGCGGAGGACTGGGAGCGCTTCCTTTGCGAGATGAACTCTCCGGAGCTGAAGAGCGGGATCCTTTGCCGGTCAGGAAAAGGACGCAATGTGGAGATGGCGAAGGTGGGGAAGGAGGATGCGAAGTTCCGGGTTCTGTTGACGTCGCGCCATCACGCCGGAGAGATGATGGCAACCCATGCGCTGGAGGGAATCCTGCGGGAGGTCTGTGCGGAAACGCCGTTCGGACGGAATTTCCGGGAAAATGTCCTGCTCTGCGCCGTCCCGTTCGTGGACAAGGACGGGGTGGAGGATGGCGATCAGGGGAAGAATCGCCGTCCGCATGACTATGCCCGGGATTACGGTCCGGAGCCTCTGTATCCGGAAGTCCGGGCGGTGCAGAAGCTGGTGGAGGAGATGAAACCGGATTTTGTGCTGGATCTGCACTGTCCTTGGATTCGCGGCGGAAACTCGAACGAACGCCCCTACCTGGTCGGCTGGCCGGGAGAGAAAAGCATCCGGGGAAGCAGACTTTTCGGACAGAAACTGGAGAAGGAGGCACCGCCCGAAACGCCGTTCCGGCAGATGGATCACATCCCGTTCGGATCGCAATGGAACAATGCCCGGAACTATCAGCAGGGCAGGCCGCTGCCTCTCTGGGTTCAGAGTTTCCCGTTTATCCGATTTGCGCAGTCGCTGGAAATTCCGTTTGCGAATTTCGGTCCCCGGACGGTCGATCATGAATCCATGCTTCTCTTCGGCGCGTCCATCGCCCGTGCGATCCGGGCGGTGCTGGAAGAGAATGTCGGATAACAACAAGTCCGGAAATGAAAAAAACGGCACGGAAGATTTTCCTTCTTCCGTGCCGTTTCTGCGTTGATGCAGAAGAGAAACCGGCAATTAGTTTTTCGGTTTGGCCGCCGTCGGGAAATCGTCCGACGCGGGCAGGGTCACCGGAACCGGCTGGAGATCCCAGATCTTTGTCGCATAATCGTGAATGGAGCGATCGCTGGAGAAGGGACCCATGTTGGCGATGTTGTGAATGCAGCGCCGGGTCCATTCCGTCGGATCCTTGTAGAGCTGAGCGAGCTTGTCCTGCGTTTTCGCATAGGAGTCGAAGTCGGCGGCGACCATGTAGTAGTCGTAGTTCATCGAGTCGATGAGCGGCTGGAAGACTCCGCGGTTCGCCGGGGAGAAGAAATCGCTCTGGATCAGATCCAGCGCCCGCTTGAGATACGGACTAGCGTTGATCGCCGTATGCGGATTGTATCCCTTCTTCCGGAGCGCCTCCACCTCCTCCACATTCATGCCGAAGATGAAGATGTTGTCCGCTCCGACCTGTTCGGAGATTTCGACGTTGGCTCCATCCAGTGTGCCGATGGTCAGCGCACCGTTCAGAGCGAATTTCATGTTGCTGGTTCCGGACGCTTCGGTCCCGGCCAGCGAAATCTGCTCGGAAATGTCCGCCGCGGGAATGATCTTTTCCGCAAGCGAAACCCGGTAGTTCGGAAGGAACACGACTTTCAGGCGGTCCCCGATGAAGGGATCCGCGTTGATGACATCCCCCACCGCGTTGATCAGACGGATAATCAGTTTCGCCATGTGGTATCCCGGCGCCGCCTTCGCGCCGAACAGAATGGTCCGCGGCACGAAATCCATCTCCGGATGATCCTTCAGCTGGAGATAGAGCGCGATCGCGTGCAGAATGTTCAGGAACTGGCGCTTGTATTCGTGCAGACGCTTGACCTGAACGTCGAAAATGGAGTCGGGGTTGACCGTCACGGAGCAGATCTCCCGGATGTGTTCGGCAAGACGGAGCTTGTTGGCGCGTTTGGCTTTCGCCACCGCCTGAATTGTCGCGGGATCATCGGCGTATTTCTCGAACTTTTTCAGTTCGGTGAGGTCTTTGCACCAGCCATCTCCGATGCGTTCCGTGATGACCGCCGAAAGATCCGGATTCGCCTTCCGAAGCCACCGGCGCGGCGTAATGCCGTTGGTCACATTGACAAATTTCCCGGGATAGAACTCGTTGAAATCGCGGAACAGACCGTTTTTCAGAAGTTCCGTGTGGAGCGCCGCCACGCCGTTCACCTTGTGGCTGGCAACCACGCACATATACGCCATCCGCGCCATCTTGACCGGGTGTTCCTCGATGAGCGACATGCGGGAAAGACGGTCGTTGTCTCCGATGTAGCGCGTGGACACTTCCCGCAGGAAGCGGAAGTTGATCTCGTAAATGATCTCCAGATGGCGCGGAAGAAGTTTGCCCAGCAGGTCCGTCGACCATTTCTCCAGCGCTTCGCTCATCAGCGTGTGATTGGTGTAGTTGAAGCTCTGCGTGCAGATCGCCCATGCGTCTTCCCACAGGAAGTTCTCCTCGTCGACCAGAATGCGCATGAGTTCGGGAATCGCCAGCGCCGGATGCGTGTCGTTCAGCTGGATGACCGCGTACTTCGGGAAGTCCCGCAGATCCCCGCCGATGGATTTGATCCGGCCGATGATGTCCTGAATGGTCGCACTGACCAGGAAGTACTGCTGTTTCAGGCGCAGTTCCTTGCCTTCGTAGTTGTTGTCGTTCGGATACAGCACGCGCGAAATGTTCGCCGAGAGCGCCGCTTCCAGATTGGCGTTGATGTAGTCCCCCTGATTGAACTTGGAAAGGTCAAAGCCCGAAACCGCCTGCGACGCCCACAGACGAAGTGTGTTGACCGTATTGTTCTCATATCCCGGAATCGGTGTGTCATACGGCATTGCGAGCACCTGATGCGAACTCACCCAGCGGCGGCGCAGTTTGTTCTCGCCCGCATCCTGATACGCCTCCACGTGTCCGCCGAATTTGACGATCCGCGCAAGTTCCGGCCGGCGGATCTCCCAGGGATTGCCGTTGCTGAGCCAGTTGTCCGGTTCCTCGATCTGGCAGTCGTCGACAATCAGCTGTTTGAAAATCCCGAAATCATACCGGATCCCATATCCGTACGCGGGCAGTTCCAGGGTCGCCATCGAGTCGAGGAAGCAGGCTGCAAGGCGTCCGAGTCCTCCGTTGCCCAGTCCGGCGTCCACCTCCTGTTCGCGCAGCTCCTCCACGTCGAACCCGAGTTCCTGCATCGCCGCTTTCGCCGCATCATAGACCCCGAGATTGATCATCGCGTTGCCGATGGTCCGCCCGATCAGAAATTCCAGCGAGATGTAGCAGACCGTCTTCGATTTCTCCTTCTCGTACACATCCTTTGTCGCAAGCCATTTTTCAACCATCAGGTCGCGAATGGAAAGCGCCAGTGCCTGATAGCGATCCAGATCGCTTGCCTTGTCGGGCCGTTTTGCCAGGGAGCGCGTCAGGTGGCGTTTGAATGACTCTTTGATCACTTCTTTCATATCAGGCATGATGAGTATTCCTTCCGTTGATGACGTTTGTGCGGTCGTGTGAACGCCTTGTCCGCATTGCGGAAATATACACCATTTTCCCGTTTTTACAAGCGCTCTCTCCTTCTTCGGGAAACGGGCGGGGGAGGGGTGGACGGGTCAGAATTCCACCGGCGGGCGCGGCGGAACCGGGGCATCGTCCTCTTCGCGGACCGGCGGCGGTTCGGGGCCAAGCGGATTGCGCGTCGTATAGGCGCAGGCCCGCTGCCGGGAGAGTTCCAGAAGCTCTTTCACCAGTTCGATCCGCCGCGGATCATCGGCCGCAAGGCGGGCCGCCTCCTCCGTCTTTTTCCGGATCTGCTGATTCAGAGCGTGCAGACGCACAATGCGAAGACAATCCTTCAGCGTCCGGTGCACATATCGCTTCGGAAGCGGTCCCGATGGCGTTTCCCGCATCAGAAGTTCGGAAAGTTCCCCGCTGATCTCTCTGCCCGCCGTCTGTTCGAGGATTCGCTGCGGAGCCTCCTCCCACTCGTCCAGCATCTTCGCCTGGATCACCGTATCGACGGCGCGCGCGTATTCCGACTCGTCCAGCAGCTCCGGCTGAACTTCCCCTGCAATGATCCCGGCCGCATATTCATCCGCCAGAATGCACGCGAGCATCTCCCGCAGCGCACGGTGGTACCGCTGTTCTTCCGGACTGACCGGTGCGGCCGGCGCTTTTTTCGGTTCCTCCTCTTTTCCCGGCAGTCCGTGCAGGCGCGCTCCCTCCCGGTTTCGCCGCGCAATCAGACGCGACATCTCGTGCAGAAGCGCCTCCTGATTCAGCTTCATCTGTTCCGCCAGCCACCCGACGTACGCCGCCTTGGCCGCATCGCTCTCCAGTTCCGCGATAAAACGGAGCATCTGTTCCGCCGTCGCCGCTTTCCCTGCCGGTTCCGTTCCGTTTTCCCCGTTCAGATAGCTCAGCGCAAACTCAAAAAAGTCCCGTGCCTTCTCCACCGCCTCCTGAATCGCTTCCGGTCCGGAATTGCGCAGCAGCTCATCCGGATCCTTTCCGCCGGGGAAGCGCACCACCTTCAGCGCAAATCCTTTCGGAAGCGCCAGCTCCGCCGCCCGGAACACCGCTTTCGTCCCTGCCGCATCCGAGTCGAACGCCAGATAGAGCCCGTCCGCATAGCGCTTGAGCATGACCGCCTGTTCCTCGGTGAACGCGGTCCCCTGCGGCGCCACGGTATTGGTCTGCCCGGCTCGGTGCATCGCGATCACGTCAAGCTGACCTTCGCAGAGAATCGCAAAATTCTTCCGTCCCATCTCCTGACGCGCCAGATGCAGCGCATAGAGAATGCGTCCTTTCTTGAACACCGGCGTTTCCGGGCTGTTGACGTATTTCGCCCCTTTGAAATCCTTTTCGATCGTCCGCGCGCTGAACCCGACCACGCGGCCCTGCTCGTTCCAGATCGGAAACATCAGACGGTTCCGGAAACGGTCGTACACTTTCGGCGGGGTGTCGTCCGTCCGGATCACGAGTCCGGCGCTGACCAGCTCCTCTTCGGTGAAGCCCTCCCGGAGCGCATAGTTCATCCCCGCGTCCCACTTGTCGACGGAGGCGCCGATCCCGAACCGTGCGACAATCTCTCCCGGCAGTCCCCTCGTCTTCAAATACTCCGCCACAGGAGAATCCGGCGCCTGCAGAAGGCGGTTCGCATACCACATCTGCATCTTCTCGTGCAGCATGTAGAGCCGCTCCTTGAAATCCGCACGCGGCGATTCCACGCCCCCCCGCCGCTCTCCCGCGGAATAACTCCTGTGCGGACTCTCTTCCGGAATATAAATCTGATATTTGCGTGCCAGAATCGAAACAGCGTTCGGGAAATCCACATTCTCCCGTTCCATCACAAACGAGATCACGTTCCCATGCTTCCCGCACCCGAAACAGTGGTACCACTGCCGCTGCTGATTGACCACAAACGAGGGCGTCTTCTCCTGATGAAACGGACAGCACGCCTTGAAATCCCGCCCCATCTTCTTCAGCGGAATATACGAGTTGATCACATCCACAATATCCGCCCGCATGCGGACCTGATCAATCACTTCCTGCGGAATATGCCCCATTTTTCAGCGCAGAGCCTGAAGGCGTTTTTCCACCGCTTCCCGGTTTTCCCGCATGGCGGAGTTCTGTTCGGTCATCTTCAGAAAACGGGTGTAGTACTTCCGTGCCTCGGCACGGTTCCGCATGCAGGTGTCAAAATAGACCGCAAGATTCAGCAGCAGCGTCGGATTTTCCGGCTGGAGGCGGTACGCGTAAACCAGATACTGCCCCGCCTGTGCCGGCTTGTTGTCGAACCGGATGAAGTTCATCCCCAGCTCGCTCCACGGCGCCGGATTCTTCGCAAAGTTCCGGTTCCGCGCCAGACGCGAATAATAGATCCGCGCATCCTGCGCATTGTTCAGATAGACCGACGACTGCGCAAGAAGAATCAGCGGATCCGCCGCGTCCGGACGCAGATTCAGCGCAGCCCGAAGCGGCGCAATGCACGATTCAAACCGCTTCTTCTCGTAAAACAGCCGTCCTTTGGTGTACTGTGCAAAGTAGTTCGCCTCATCGATGCTGACCGCCTTTGAGATCTCTCCCAGCGCGGCGTCGGCATCTCCCGTGTTCTCCAGCGAAAGCGCGTACAGAATCAGCGCATTGACATTCGACGGCGCCACTTTCACCGCCCGGCTTGCAAAATCCTTTGCCGCTTCCCAGTCTCCGCTCTGAGCCGCGTTCACGCCCCGGTTCAGCAGTTCGTCCAGCGAGAGCCGTTCGCCCCGGCAGCCCGTCAATACAATCCCAAGCACGATCAGCATCACTGCCGCATACGCAAATCTTTTCACCGAAAAACCTCCTCTATCCTGTTGATCCCTTTCCCATCCCCTCCTGTGTCGCGCGGATTCCCGGCGCACCCGGAGCCCTGTCGTAAATTCGGAAGTTTTCCGCTCCGGAACGGTTCTGGAACAGGTCCTGTTATTATAACCTGTTTTCTCTTTTTTTTCAATCGGACGGCGTGAAAAAAAAGAAATTTTCCGTCCTTCTCCGGAATCGTTTCTCCTCCTGTGCGGAGGTCGTCATTCCGTTCTCTTTTTCCGCTCTTCGGTGGGAGAATCCGCTTCATTCGCGCTCTTCCCGGTCTGCGACGCTTTCCGGAGAAACAGAAAACGCGGCCGTCCGAAGCAGTCCGGGAGAATCTCCTGTTCCGAAAACTCCCCCAGCTCCTCCGCAAAGGACGCCAGAAACGGAAGCTGTTCGCTGCCCGCTTCAAACATCGCCGTTCCGTTTTCCTTCAGATGCTCCTTCAGTCCGCGGATGGCTCTTCGGATCACTCCGCTTCCGTCTCCTTCTGCGAACAGGGCGATCTCCGGCTCGTGCTTCCGCACCTCTCTCTGAAGATTCTCCTTCTCCGCCCGCGGAATGTACGGAAGATTTCCCGCCACCGCATCAAACTGCATTCCCGCAAACGGTTCAAACAGCGATCCGGGACGGAATTCCACATTGGCAAATCCGTATGCGGCAAGATTTCTCCTCGCCCAGCGGAGCGCTTCCGGCGAGAGTTCCGATCCCATGACCTGCACATCCGGCCGGGCATGGGCGATTGCCAGCGAGACTGCTCCGCTTCCCACCCCCAGTTCACAGAATCTCCCTCCGCGCGGAAGGAGCGGAAGGAGCTTCTCCACGATCCCCCATGTTTCGGGACGCGGAATCAGGCAGCCGGGACCCACCTTCAGCAGCAGATCCCCGAAATATTCATCCCCGAGAATATACTGCAGCGGTTCCCCTTTCCGGCGGCGTTCCGCGAATTCTCTGGCTTTCCGGATCTCCTTTTCCTCCAGATCCGTTTTCTGAAACAGGATTTCCGAAACCGGAATCGCGGTTGCCCGTTCGACGAGCCATCCGGACTCCTGTGTTCCGTTTTCAATTCCGGCGAGTGTTTCCGCAATCTCCCGCCGCAGTTCTTCGGCCTTCATGCCCGTGCGCCTTCCCGGAGAAGACGTTTTTTCTCTTTCATCGCCCGGTACCGTCTGACCAGATACAGAACTCCGAAATACGTGATCGGCGTCATCACCACGGTCAGCAGCACGGCGCCGAGGAAGAACGACGCCAGAAGTTCCCCTCCGAGTGAAAACAGCGTTTCCCAGTCCTGATTTTCCAGAACATCCTTCATCGCCGCTTCAATTTTCGCGTAGCTGAGGTGCCCCCCGAGAAGGCGGCTTCCGACATAGCACTGTGCCGGATAAATCAGAAAAATCGAGAAATGGTTGGTCAGCAGCGTCCCGATCGTCGCCCCGATCTTGCTTCCCTTCAGCAGGAAGGCGGTCGGAATCGAGCAGATCAGCTGAAGCCCGAAGGGGATCAGACATCCGTAAAACATTCCGATCGCCCATCCGCGGGCAATGTATTCCGGAGAGGCCTTCTCCTTCAGAATCTTGGAATAAACGGAGACATATTTCTGTCTGACCCATTTCTTCAGTGTCATACCATATCCTCGTTCGGCGTCATTTTCTCCTGTTTCCGATTTTCAGGAAGATAGCACCTCTTCCCGCGGAATGCAAGTCATGCGGGGGTCTCTTTTGTCAATTTTATTCCGAAAACGTAATCGTCCATGAAGAAGCCGTTGCCGATGGGGTTCTTTTCCTCCCGGATCATCTCGAATCCGTTGCGACGGTATGCCCGGATCGCCCGGGCGTTGTGTTTGTTGACATTGAGAAGCAGTTCCGTCGCTCCGAGTTCTTTTGCCGCCTCTTTCGCCCGGCTGAGCATCCGGCTCCCGATCCCTTTCCCGTGGTGGCTCTGGGAGAGATACAGCTTGTGCAGTTTCATCGTCCCCGGCTTGTACGGTCCGTACGAGAGAAAGCCGATCGGTTTTCCGTTCTCCTTCACCAGTTCAAAGACGATGCCTTCTCCGCGCTCCTTCTCCAGCACCGCGGGCGCATACATCATGTCGATCATGTAGTCAATCTGTTCCTGCGAGAGAATCTCCGCATAGGTCGGCCCCCAGATTTCCCGGGCCAGTTTCAGAATCACCGGATACTCTTCCGCCGATGTGACGGGTTCAATGGTAATGGAATCCATTTTTTTCTGCCTTTCCTGTAACAACATCTGCTTTCTATGATATGGAATAAAATTCAAATCGGAATTTCAGAATGGAAGTTCGTCCTGATCGTCCGCCAGCGACCGCAATCCCCTGCGCAGACCGTTCCGGAAGACCGGCGGTTTGAGCCCGAAGAGATTCCACGATTTCTCCGAGACGATCCGTCCCTGCGGAGTCCGCATCATGTACCCCTCCTGAATGAGATACGGTTCATACACATCCTCAATGGTGTCCGCCTCTTCCCCGACCGCGACGGAGAGCGAATTCAAGCCGACCGGTCCCCCTTTGAAGTTCACCATAATCATTTCCAGGATCCTCTTGTCCATTTCATCGAGCCCGCTGTCGTCGATGTCGAGCATCGTCAGCGCGGCCGCGGCGAGTTCCCGGTTGATCGTTCCGCTTCCCCGGACCTGGGCGTAATCCCGTGTCCAGCGCAGAAGATTGTTGGCGATTCGCGGGGTTCCCCGGCTCCGGCGCGCAATCTCAAGCGCCCCTTCCGGATCGATCGACACATGCAGAATTCCCGCCGAGCGCAGCACAATATCCCGCAGCTCTTCCGGACTGTAGTAATCCAGCCGCAGCGAGAGTTCGAAACGGGAGCGGAGAGGAGCGGACAGCAGTCCCTGACGGGTCGTCGCCCCGATCAGCGTGAATTCCGGAATGTTCAGGCGGACCGACCGGGCTCCGGGCCCCTGGTCGATCATGATGTCGATGAAGAAATCCTCCATCGCGCTGTACAGATACTCCTCCACCGCCGTGTTCAGCCGATGGATCTCGTCGATAAAGAGAATATCCCCTTTTTCCAGCGAAGTGAGAAGTCCGGCGAGATCGCCCGGCTTTTCAATGACCGGTCCGCTCGACGTCTTGATATTCGCCCCCTTCTCGTTGGCGATGATATAGGCAAGGGTGGTTTTCCCGAGTCCCGGAGGTCCGCTGAGCAGCAGATGCCCCAGCGGTTCGGAGCGGTTCCGGGCGGCGGAAACATAGATCTCCAGACGATCCTTGGTCTTGGTCTGTCCGGGAAACGATCCGAAGGTCTGCGGCCGCAGCGTGCTCTCCGCTTCCACGTCTTTCCTGTTCAGGGTGGACGTGATGAATCTTTCGTGTTCCATGAGCTTTAAATCCTGCTTTTTCGATGTATATTATATAACGGGATTATACTTTATTTTTGGAAAATTTCAAACGAAAATGCAACTTTAAGGAGTGAAAATGTCAGACTTGCAATCTCTCAAGCTCGCGGCGGATACCGTGAGGCTGCTTTCCGCGGACGGCGTCCAGAAGGCGAAATCGGGGCATCCGGGCATGCCGATGGGTATGGCTGATGTCGCGTTTGTCCTGTGGTACAAGTTCCTCCGGCACAATCCGAAAAATCCGGAGTGGCTGGGACGCGACCGCTTTGTCCTCTCCGCCGGACACGGCTCCATGCTGCTGTACAGTCTGCTTCACCTCTTTGAATACGGTCTGACAATGGAGGACCTGCAGAACTTCCGTCAGTGGGGAAGTCTGACCCCCGGCCATCCCGAATATGGACACACCAAAGGAGTGGAGGTCACAACCGGTCCGCTCGGAACCGGACTGGCTTCCGCAATCGGCATGGCCGCCGCCGCACGCCACTTCGCCGCGATCACCGGACTGGATAAGACCGGTCTGCTGGACGGGAAAATCTATGTCATCGCCGGCGACGGGTGCATGATGGAGGGAATCTCCCACGAGGCGGCTTCCTTCGCGGGACATCTCCGGCTCGGCAATCTGGTCGTGCTGTACGACAACAACAATATCAGCATCGAAGGATCCACGGGACTTGCGTTTACGGAAAATGTCGCCGACCGCTTCCTGTCCTACGGCTGGCGCGTGCTTTCCATTCCGAATGCCAACGACATCCGTCAGGTCCTTGAAGGTCTGGAGGCGGCCCGCGTTTCCGATGGCCGTCCGACTCTTGTCGACTGCCGCACGGTCATCGGCTACGGTTCGCCCGCCAAGGCCGGATCCGCCAAATCGCACGGGGAACCGCTCGGCGTCGAGGAGCTGGCGGCGACAAAGGCCGCGCTCGGATTCCCCCCGGATTCCTTCTATGTCCCCTCCGCCGTTCGCGACATGGTCGGCGCCCGCGTCGCCGAGCTGGAGGCGGATGCGGCAAAATGGGATGCCGAATTCCAGAAATTTATCGAAGCCAATCCGGAAAAAGCCGCTCTGATCTCCGATCTGCTCTCCCGGAAAATCCCGGAGAACATCCTCGAAAGTCTGCTCGCGGTGACCCCAACGGAGAAAAGCGTGGCGACGCGCGTTTCCAGCGGAACGGTTCTCCAGAAGGCCGCCGAGCTGGTGCCGTCCCTCTGCGGCGGCGCGGCCGACCTCGCGCCCTCCACGAAGACCGAAGTGAAGAACGGCGGCGATTTCTCCGCCGAAAATTATGCGGGACGAAACTTCCATTTCGGCGTCCGTGAACTTGCCATGAGTGTGATTGCCAACGGAATGTCGGTCTATGGCGGACATATTCCCTATACCTCCACATTCTTTGTCTTTTCCGACTATATGAAACCGGGAATCCGCCTGGCGGCGCTTCAGAAGATCCGTTCGATCTACGTCTTCACGCACGACTCCTTCTATGTCGGCGAGGACGGCCCCACCCATCAGCCGATCGAACAGCTTGTGATGCTCCGCTCGATTCCCGGAATGACGGTGATCCGTCCGGCGGAGGCGCACGAGGTCGCTCACGCATGGGCCTATGCACTTCAGTCGAAAACGCCGGTCGCCTTGGTGCTGACCCGGCAGGACATCGCTCCGTTCCCGGAAGAGTTCGCTGCAAAGATCAATCTGAAACAGGGGGCCTACGTCCTCTCCGAGGATTCCGCCTACGACACCATCCTGATCGCAACCGGATCCGAGGTCGGAACCGCGCTCGGCGCCGCGCATATTCTGCGGGAGAAGGGGTGGCGGATCCGCGTGGTTTCCATGCCTTCGCGCGAGATCTTCCTGGCACAGGATGCCGCCGTCCGTGACGCGGTCCTGCCGCCCGCCTGCGAACGCCGCGTGACCATCGAGGCCGCTTCCACGTTCGGGTGGGAGAAGTTCGCCGGAGACAAAGGTCTCTGCATCGGTCTGGATCATTTCGGCTCCTCCGCTCCGTACAAGGTGCTTGCGGAGAAGTTCGGCTTCACGCCGGAGGCCGTCGCCGACCGGATCAGCGCCTATTTCGCATAAGAGGCGCTTTCTCCGGAACCGGAGAGGAAAAGACAGAAAAAAAGGCCGTCGAAAAGACGGCCTTTTTCTTTTCCGCTTTGTTCACCCGGTCACGTTTTCCAGATCCATTCCAGACACTCCCAGCGGATGCCGTAGGAGACGGCGCTTCCCCGGACTTCCGCTCCGATTTTCCGGTAGAGCGCCCGAGCGGGAAGATTGGTTTCCGCCACGAGAATGCGCATGCCGTCGAATCCTTTCCGGCTCGCTTCATCGCGCAGGAAGGTGAGAAAACAGCGTCCGATGCCGCGCCCCTGAAGCGAGCGGGAGACTCCGAGACGCAGAAGATCGCAGGGCCGCTTCATTTCGGGCGACCAGAATGTGTATGCGTCGTGCTCCTCCCAGTGGCGGATGGCCGCCGCCGCGATCAGATTTGAGGAATCGCAGAGGCAGTAGAGGGCGTGTGCGGCGAGATCATCCGCAATCTGTTCGCGTCCGGGATAGGAGTCGTCCCACGCGCAGAACGGGGTACCCGCGAGGGAGCGGTACAGCGTGTGGATCGTTTCGGCGTCCTGTTCTTCCGCCGGACGGAAAAGATAGGCGGTCATCTCTGGTATCCTTTTCCTTGGTTTCTTCGTGGTAAGATAGCGCGGAAGAGGCGTTTGTCAATGGGCGATCGGATGTTTTTTCGCGTAGAGCGAGAAGATCGTCAGGTACAGCGCCAGCAGAAGCGCGATCGCCAGCATCAGACAGCGGCTGAGCTGGATCCACCCCAGAATGCTGAACAGTGTGTTGATCGGCACGGTCGCCGCAATGATGGCGAAGCTCTTGTGAATGTGCTGCGCGTACCCTGCATCGTAGACGATCCGGTGCAGTTTCGCCCCGAGCGGGAATCCGAAGATGCCGCCGACGGCGACCAGCATGGAGAGCCCGAAGATTTTCGCCTCGAATCCGTCGGGTGCGATCAGGTAGGTGATTCCGCCCGTGACGGTTGTCACCAGCACGATCAGCCGGACGATCCGGCTGGTGTAGTACTCCGGAACGCGGAACCCCGAGGTCAGAAGCGGACGGACAAAGATCCCTCCGCCGAGTCCGAGCATCGAGGACACAATCCCGGTCGCCACGCCGGTCCCGAAGGCGATCCGGCTTTTCCGGGGGGTGATTTCCGGCATCTTGTCAGTATAGCACGCGGTCCGGCTCATGGCGGTCTGCACCACGATGAAGGTGATGAAGACAATCAGCATCCACTGAATCGGACGCTCCGAACCGAAGAAGCGGATCAGATGCGTGTTGAGCGTTTTGCCCAGCAGAGAGGTCAGCATGGCGCCGATTCCGAGGGGAATCACAAGGCTGCGTCCCGGCTCTCCGCGTTTCCATCCGATCTCCGGAGCCTGCTTCGATACCGTCAGAATCGTCGACGGCACCATCTGCAGAAGCCCGATTCCGACCGCCTCAAACGGCGACATGCCGAAAATCAGCATCGTCGGCACCACGATCCATCCGCATCCCACGCCCCAGTAGCCCCCCGACATCATCCCGAGAAAGCCGACCAGCGGCGCCGCCACATAAAACAGCATCTCCTCCATCGCCCTGTTACTCCTTCCACCCCTCCCGCTGCACGAGACCGACCAGATGGTACAGCTCTCCTTTGCAGGGATGCGGACCCAGAATTCCGGCGGTGAAGCCGATTGTCAGATTCTTTCCCCGGTCCGCCAGCGCATCGGAGCCTCCGTATCCGCCGTGTCCGAACACCTCGCCGATGTCGTGAACCGGTCCGCTGAGTGCGTATCCGTTTCCGAAGCAGTTCCACTCCTTCCGGGTCGGCGGCTCCTTTTCCGGACGGCGCATCGTGGTTGCGTCGATCAGCATCGCGCGGGAGAAATAGCGTTCCTTCAGAATTTCATTGTAGAACTGTGCCAGGGCGCGGGCCGAGGCAAATCCGTTGAACCCGGGGAGGGCCGCCCGGCGGATGCAGGGCTGACGCATCAGATCGTCCAGCGGGTCGCAGATCGAGATCGAATGGCTCTTGGGTTCCCCCGGCGCAAGACGGAACTCCGCGGCGCGCTGTTCGTTTTCCTCCGTCATTCCGAAGATCAGATCGGTGATCCCCGCCGGTTCGAAGAGCTCTTGGATGGCATAGTCGCGGAACTCTTTTCCGGTCAGGCGGCGGATCATTTCCGCGGTCACCCATCCGTAGGTCAGCGACTGATAGCGGGTCCGGGTGCCCGGAACCCAGTCGGGCGCGGAGTTCTCGATCACATGGATCATGCTCTCCCAGTCGGCGACAAATTCATAGGTCCGCTGTTCGGGGAAGCGCTGATGCAGTCCCGATGTGTGGTTGAGAAAATGCAGAAGCAGGGTCTCCTCCTTCCCGTTCACGGCGAACTCCGGCCAGATCTCCCGGACTGGCGTTTCCGCAGAGATCACTCCCTGTTCGATCAGGCGGTTCAGCGCAGTCGCCGGTACCCCCTTGCTGGTCGAATAGATCGGAAACAAGGTGCGGGAATCGATCTTTTCCGTCTTCCCGAAATCGCGGTATCCCGCGCAGACGTCCACGATGCACTCGCCGTCCCGGTATGCGCAGAACTGAACACTGTTTTCGCTGCCGTTTGCGACGGCCTCGTCCACGATTCTCTGTGCTTCCTGTTGCAGATTCATTCTCTCTCAATCGCTCCTTTTGCTGTTCCGTTCCTCCGCGCGGGGAGGACGGTGTCGATGATCTTAGTTCCGGTGTTTCCGGTTCGCGGCGGAGTCGCGCGACTGGAGCGCCGTTTTGATGTAGTTGTTGATGACCGCGATTCCCGGCGTCATGACCGTCCCGTGATTGAAGGTGTCAAACGCATGGCAGCGGGCGTCGTTCTTCCCGAAATTCCGGCGGAGACGCGCGGCAAGCAGAAGATTTTCCTCGACGCGGGCGGGCCACTCCACGGCACTGTCTCCGACCAGCAGAATCATCGGCGGAGCCTCCCGCGAGGCGTTCGAGATCGGCGCATATTCGTCCAGAAGAATCGACGGCGTGGCGGGATCGTTTTTCCGCCGCTCGTTGAGAATCTGAAAATGCGTGGTCATCTGTCCCGAGACCGGAAGCACGGCGGCCAGCTGTTTCGGATCGGCTCCGAAGCTCTTCAGATACTTCGGGGCGAGTGCCGCCATCGCGCTCAGATATCCTCCTGCGGAGTGCCCCGAAACGTAGACCATCTTCGGATCGCCCCCGTACTGCTGAATGTGTTTCAGAACCCACGCAATCGCGGCGGCCGCGTCGTACAGGTAGTCCGGGCACTGCGCCCTTTTCCCGGAAAGACGGTAATTCACAGAGGCAACCGCGATCTCCTTCCGGTCGATTCCGGTCGGATAATGTTTGCTGCCGCCGGTCAGTCCGCCTCCGTGAAACCAGATCAGAGTCGGAAAGTTCTGTTTCCCTTCCGGGAGAAAGAGATCCAGTTTGCACCGTTCCTTCAGATATTCCCGGTTCCCTGTCTGCGGAAACGACGGATCGTAATAGGGAATGTCCCGCTTTTCCGCCCCGAAGAGACTTCCCGCCGCCAGAAGTGCAAGCAGCGCCGCCAGTTGCAATTTCCTGTTCTTTTTCATCGGATTGCCTTTTGTATTTTCTGAAAGATGGATTATTGTATACAATATACAGTATATTGTATTTAAAACAAGGGGAGGCGTGGAAAAATGCTGAAAAAAATCAATCTTTCGGATCAGGCGTATGACGAGCTGGTGAACCGGATTGTGTCGGGTGCGTTCCCTGCGGGAGAGCTGCTGCAGGAGGAGAAGCTGAGCGTCGAATTCGGGATCAGCCGGACTCCGGTCCGGGAGGCTCTTCAGCGTCTGGCGGCGGAAGGACTGGTGGAACAGCTGCCACGGCGCGGATACCGCGTCTCTCTGCCCGACGATGCGGCGCTGGATGAACTGTTCGAGTGCAGGGTCGGTCTGGAACTGATGGCGCTGAAACTGGCTCTCCCGGAAATCCCGGAAACGGAGATCGCCGCTTTGAAAAAGAAACTTCAGACCGCGTCCGGAAAAAAGGATCCCGTCCTCTCCCTCGAAGCGGACAATGAAATGCACACCCTGATTATGGAGTCCGGCGGGAATCGGTATCTCGCTTCTCTGATCCGCCAGTTCATGCGCAAGACCGCTCCTTTCCGCTCCTACCGCAATCAGGAGGAGCCGGAAAAGGGCAACCGGGAACGCATCCGGATTCTGGAAGCGATCGAAGAACGCAGTTTTCAGAAGGCCTCCCGGCTTCTGAAGGAGCATATCCTGCAGGGAAAACGCCGCTGAGTCCTCCCCCTCCGGACGCCGGGAACAAGGACCCCTGCGGGAACCACCGGGGAGGGGATTCTTATTTCCCGCCCCAGTGCTTGTAGGTCATCCATTCATCGCGGAGTTCCTTGCCGCGGGCGAAGTCGCGTTCGAATCCGTCGAAATCGCCGCGGCGGATCTGATCGGCCAGCGCGCGGAAACGGTCGGAGAAGTTCTGGAGAGCTTCAAGAACCGCCGGCGTGTTGTGCTCGATGATTTCCCGCCACATCTGCGGCGAGCTGGAGGCGATGCGCGATGTGTCGCGGAACCCGGTCGCCGAGCCGGAAAAACGGAGAAGTCTGCGCTCCGGCGAATCCACGTCCAGCGTGCTCAGAGTCAATGCGCTGGCCACAACGTGGGTCAGGTGACTGGTGTGCGCGACAAGATCGTCGTGCGTCGCCGCATCCAGACGGGTGGTCCGGGTGCCGATGGCCCGCCACAACTTCTCCACTTCCGCAATATCCGATTCCTCCGCGTTCCGGGGCGGAACAATGAAGACGTCCGCATTTGCATAGAGCGTCGGGAATCCGTTCTCCGGTCCGGTTTTCTCCGTCCCCGCCATGGGGTGCCCGCCGACATAGCGGGTGTGCGCCTGAAGCGCCGCCTCTTCAATGACCGTCTTCACGCTTCCGATATCGGTCAGAATCGCTCCCGGTTTCATCCGGTGCGAGTGAAGACGGATGTATTCCATGATCTGCGGAATGGGGACGCAGAGAATCAGAAGATCGG
>ERZ824600.2098-NODE-2098-length-22225-cov-3.570365_pt1 | contig 22225 bp, 22 predicted proteins | sample MGYA00519933_ERZ824600 | MGnify/ENA primary metagenome ERZ824600 (study PRJEB31778, sample SAMEA3449178) | human gut metagenome | biome: human gut; feature: human-associated habitat; material: faeces | place: United Kingdom | collected 2010/2012 ... | reverse complement strand
TTGACGCACTTGAGGCCGGCAAGCACGTTATGTGCGAAAAGCCCATGGCTATCAACTCCGTCGAGGCGCAGAAAATGCTTGACGCCGCGGCGCGCACCGGAAAGAAGCTGACGATAGGCTATCAGAGCCGCCAGCGCAACGACGCGATATATATCAAAAACGAGGCGGACGCGGGAACGTTCGGCGACATTTACTACGCCAAGGCGACCGCACTGCGCCGCCGCGCCGTGCCCACATGGGGCGTGTTCCTCAATGAATACGAGCAGGGCGGCGGTCCCCTTATCGACATCGGCACGCACGCGCTCGACCTTACGCTCTGGACGATGAACAACTACAAGCCGAAATACTGTGTCGGCACTACATATCACGCGCTGAACGACACAAAGGAGCAGGGCAACGCATGGGGCAACTGGGACGCGTCGAAATTCACCGTTGAGGATTCGGCGTTCGGCTTTGTCGTGATGGAAAACGGCGCGACGATCAACCTTGAGGCGTCGTGGGCGATCAATATGCTTGACACGCGCGAGGCTATAACCACGATATGCGGCACAAAGGCGGGTGCGGATATGCTCGACGGCGTGCGTATCAACGGTGTGCGGCAGAATCTGCAATATGTCATGAAGCCGGATATGAACGCCAAGGGCGCCGCGTATTTTGACGGCGTGAAGGGCGAAAGCCCCGCCGAGCGCGAGGCGCGCCAGTGGATAAACGCGGTTGTCAACGACACCGATCCCTGCGTGCTGCCCGAGCAGGCGATAGTCGTAACGCGCATACTCGAGGGCATTTACACCTCGGCAAAGACGGGAGATATCTTCCGCTTTGATAAATAAGGAGAAGAAAAATGTGTGATATAAACGAGATCAAGGAAGCCATTGACGAGCTTAAGGAAAAGCTCGACGATCTCTGCGATTCGATAGAGGACACCGTTGAGACCGCCGTGCAGGATGCGGTGGAGGACGCAGTGCAGGATGCCGTGGAGGACGCCGTGCAGAATATCGATATGGGCTCCGGCGGTGCGGTCATGTATGTGCTGTCGCAGGACGGCAAGTATCTCGTCCCGTTCGTGCACGCGCATGCATATCGCATAAAAAAGGGTGAGGAGCCGTATGCCATAAGCGTTTCGAGCGGCAATATGCAGGTTCAGGTCGGAAAATACGAAAACAAAGCGGCTGCGTTGGCGGAGATGCGGAATATCATGGCGGCGCTCCGCAACCGCGAAGATATTTACGAGGTCAAATAAATCGAAAGGAACAGATAAAAATGAAACTCAGCGTACTTGAAAACCTTTATGCAGCGAAGACCCTTGAGGAATCGCTGTCCATAATCACCGGTCTCGGCGTGCATACCGTCGAGATGGGCGCGGGCGGATACCCCGGAAAAGCACACTGCAACCCCGAGGAGCTGCTTGCCGACAAAGCAAAATTCAATGCCTTTGTCGATACCTTCAAAAAATACGATGTCGAGATCTGCGCTCTTGCCGCGCACGGCAACCCGCTGCATCCCGACGCAAAAACCGCCGCGGCGTATGACGCCGATTTCAAAAATGCCGTACTGCTTGCCGAAAAGCTCGGCATCGACACGGTGGTCTGCTTCTCCGGCTGCCCCGGTGACAGCGAGGGCTCGAAATACCCCAACTGGGTCACCTGCCCGTGGCCGGATGATTTTCTCAAGATCCTTGACTGGCAGTGGAGCGAAAAGCTCATTCCTTACTGGAAAAAGACCGCCGCGTTTGCCGAGGCTCACGGCGTGACGCACATTGCGTTTGAAATGCACCCCGGCTTTTGCGTTTACAATCCCGAGACCATGCTCAAGCTCCGTGCCGAGGTCGGCCCCGTGCTGGGCGCGAACTTTGACCCCTCGCACCTTATCTGGCAGGGCATCGATCCCGTGGCGGCTGTGCGTTATCTCAAGGGCGCTATCTATCACGTACATGCCAAGGACACCAAGATCGACAAGTACAACACCGCACAGATCGGTGTGCTCGACACCAAGCATTACAGCGACGAGCTGAACCGTGCATGGGTGTTCCGCACCGTAGGATTCGGCAACGGCGAGGGATATTGGAGAGATTTCGTCTCCAATCTGCGTCTCTGCGGCTATGACCGTGTGCTCTCCATCGAGCATGAGGACAGCGTTATGACCATCGATGAGGGTCTGCGCAAGGCTGTTGAGTTCCTCAAGCCCATCGTAATGACCGAGGATAAGCCCCGCACGATGAGCTGGGCGTAATATCAAAAAATATTTGCAGATTTCGGCAGAGAAAATCGTTTTCTCTGCCGATCTGTTGTGTTGGGAAAACAAAACAAGGTCGGATCGTAATGATCCGACCTTGTTTTTTTGCGCCGGGGCGCAACGCTTTGTGCTTCAGGCGCAGAAGCGCTTTATATCTGCTTCGAAAGCAGCCTTCTCCGCTTCGTCGGTGACGTGAGCGGTAAGCTCGATGGGGCTCATGAGGTCAAGGCTGAATATACCCATTATTGATTTGGCATCGACAACGTATCTGCCCGACTTGAGGTCAATGTCAAAATCGTACTTTGAAGCGATATTAACGAAGTCGCGGATGTCGGATATCGTATAAAGGCGAATGCTTGCTGTTACCATTTTACTGCTCCTTTTTTAGTTCACTGCATTAATTTTATCACACCTTACCACGGCTGTCAAGTACCGCGCGAAAATAATTTATCGCGGGAGCGCGATACCGGGTGAGACTTTGTGAGACTACGCGCAAAGCGGGCGGCGGTAGAATAAAACTGCGCCGGAAAAAGGCGAGGAAGGGGTTGATCCAAACGGAATAAACGACAAGAGCAAAATGGCACGGGGCGTGCCGAAACCGCGTGCGGGACGCCTTATCCGTGCCTGCAAAAACGGGACCGTGTTCCGTCTTGCGGCGGAATACATTGCCGAAAACCGCGGTGATGGGCAGCTGCCGAACATTGCGGGGTTTTGCCGCAGTCTCGGCGTGAGCGTCGGTGAATTCGAAGGGCTGCGGATGACTCACCCGGACATTCACGGAATCCTTTGCGCGGCGTTTGAGGACGAGGCGCTGAACTCGGAGATACCGGCGTCGGTGCTTACGCTTTATCTGCGCGACAGGCTCGACTACGACCGCCCGGGCGACGCAAAGGATGCGCCGGTGACGGTGGTGTTTGAACATGACCTGCTCAAGGACGGCAGCTGAGGGCGCGCTGCACATCGGCGGTGTGCCGAATCCGCGTCAAGCGCTGTTTTTTGCGGCGCGGGAGAAGTTCATTGCCTACGGCGGGGCGCGCGGCGGCGGTAAGTCGTGGGCGCTGCGGCGCAAGCTCGCGGGGCTTTGCCTGCGCTATCCCGGTATCAGGTGTCTGCTCATTCGCCGTACGCTCGGGGAGCTGCGCACGAACCATCTTTTGCCCATGCTCGCCGAGTATCGCGGGCTTGTGAGCTACAGTGAGTACGAAAAGCGCATATCCTTTCCCGGCGGGTCGGCGATATGGCTCGGCTACTGCGCGGCGGACCGCGACGTTCTCAGGTATCAGGGTCAGGAATACGACATTATTGCCGTTGACGAGGCAACGCAGCTGAGCGAATATCAGTTTTCGATCTTTAAGGCCTGTCTGCGCGGCACGGGGGACTATCCCCGCCGTATTTATCTGACCTGCAACCCCGGCGGCGTCGGGCACGCATGGGTGCGTCGTTTGTTTATCGAGCGCGACTACCGCGAGGGAGAGCGCGCCGCCGACTATGCGTTTATTCCCGCAACGGTGTACGACAACGGTGTGCTGCTGCGTTCGGCTCCCGACTATGTAAGGCAGCTCGAGAGCCTGCCGCCCCGGATGCGCGACGCGTGGCTTTTCGGCAGGTGGGATGTGTTTGAGGGGCAGTTCTTTCCCGAATTCGACCCCGCAAAGCACGTTTGCGCGCCGTCGGAGCTGCCGCGCGCCGTGCAGCGCTTCATTGCGCTCGACTACGGCTTCGATATGCTCGCGGTGCTGCTCATGGGTGTTGCCGCGGACGGCTCGCTGTCTGTCGAGGGCGAGCTGTGCCGCCCGGGGCTTACACTGTCGGAGGCGGCACGCTGTGCGGCTGAGCTTGCCGTGCGCGGGGATGCGGGGTATGCCGTTGCGTCGCCGGATCTGTGGAACCGCCGTCAGGACAGCGGCATGAGCGGCTTTGAGATAATGCAGGCGATCGCCGGGATGCCGCAGGCTCCGATGCCGCCGATGCGTCCCGCCGACGACCGCAGGATACCCGGTTGGCGCGTTGTGCGCGAGTATCTTGCGGGAGTCGATAAAAAGCTGCGCATAAGCTCAGCCTGCCCGGAGCTGATACGCTGTCTGCCGGCGCTGCTGTTTGACAAAAATCGCCCGGAGGATGCGGCGGACGAACCGCACTCGGTGACGCACGCGCCCGAGGCGCTGCGGTATGCGCTTATGAGCCGTGTGCCGTGTGTGTGCGAACGCGAAGAAGAATTTGCAAATTTCCGCTTTGAGCGCAGGCACGGCTCACCGCTGTGGGAATGAAACAAGGAAAGGTACGGACTTTTACCATGATACAAAACGATCTGTCGCGGCGCGCCGTTATCGGGCGAAAACAGAACCGCGGCTTCTCCCCGACCGCCGAGGGGAGCTTCAGAATAGAAAATATGCGCATTCTTGCCGACGGAGCAGCGGCGGTGCGCGAGGGCTTTGCTTACCGCTGCACACTGCCGGCAGCGCCGCGCGCAATGCTCGGTGCAGATGAGAAAAGGTTTTATGTCATTGCAGGGAGCGGTTTTTACCTTACCGACACCGAAACGGGGGAGAGCACGCTCATCTCGGAGGTGAACACGTCGGCGGGCGGCGCGGCGATATTCCGTTACGGCGGCAGGGTGTATGTCCTCGACGGCGACGACATGTGGCTTTACGGCGACGGCGGGCTTACACCGGAGGCGGGGTATGTTCCGCTTTACGGCAGACGGTGGGATCCGACTGCCTGCGGCAGTGTGAACGAGGCGCCGAACCTTATGACGCGCAAAATACGGATAAACTACCGTATAAGCGAGCCGCCGGCGCGTCTTGTGACCGGCATCGCGGCTGCGGCGGTCGAGTCCTTTGAGCTTAACGGAAAGCCCGTGACCGCTGCGGACGGCGTGACGTGGTCGCTCGACGGCGACGGTTGCCGTATCGGCGTGACGGGGCTGAAGAGCGACGATTCGGTGACGGTGTGTCTTACGCTTGCCGAGTCTGCGCTCGACCGCACGCTGCTTGCCTCCTGCACGGGAGCCGCCGTGATAAACGACGGCAAAACGGCGCGCATATGCTGCTTCGGCGGCACCGATCCCGCGGAGATATTCGTTTCATCGCCGACGTCATGCACGGCGGGAGGAGAAAATGCGGACGGGCTTTACTTTCCCGTTGACGGCATCCTGAAGACCGGCGACGGAGGGGAGACTGTGATGGCTGTCGGCAACTGCGGCGGGCGGACGCTCGTGTTTACGGCCGAGGGGACCTATGCGCTTTCATGTGCCGGCAGCCGCGTGCCTTCGGTGAAGCCCGTCGGCGGTATAGGCGGCATCCTTGCGCCTGGCTGTGCCGCGGCATCTGCCGACACCGTGGCGGGCGTGGGCGGCGACGGGATATACATCGGCGACGCAGCGGGGAACGGAAGGCCGGTATCGGACGACGGCATCGACGGCTACCGTATTGCGTGCATACGCTCGGTCTGCTTTTGCCGCAGGCACGGCGAGATGTGGTTTTGCGATCCGCACGACCCGCGCGGGCGTGTGCTCGTGTACAGCACGGCGGGCGGCTGCTTCTGCTTATTCTGCGACATTTACGCCGACAGTCTCTTTGCGCTCGGCGGGAGGATCGGATTTTTACGGGGAAAGGACGTTTATCTCTTTGCCCCCGCGCTCATGTACGACATTGAGCCGGACGGAAGCTCGGACGAGAGTCGCACGCCTGTGTTTGGCTTTGCGGAATCCCCTTTCTCGGACCTCGGTATGCCCGGAAGGACAAAACGCATACAGTATGCCGTGCCGGACGTAAGGGACGGAAACGCCGAGATGACGCTTACCGCCGACAACGGCAGGAGCGCCCGCATCGTTTTTCACGGCTGCGGCTGCGCTCTGCCGGATATGCGCGGCAGACCCATGGGACGTGCGGCACGCGCAAATATCGGCCCGTTTATCGGCATGAGATACCGCATTGCGGTGACGGATATGACGCGGCCGCGGATATACGGTGCGACCGTTGCGGTGCGCAAATAATATGAAAGGATATCACATACATGAAAGCATCAGGTGAGACCGCCGCATGGCGGCAGTACGAGGCGGGGCGCGATTATAAGCGGAGGATAGGTCTTTACGAGACAGTGAGGACGAACGAGCGCTTTTACCGCGGGGATCAGTGGAAGGGCATATCAAACTATGACCTGCCGCGCCCGGTATTCAATATCGTGCGCAGGATAGCCGACTATCTCATCTGCAACGTTGCCGCCGACGATCTGACGGTGACATATACCGATGAAAATCTTCCTTACATAACGGATCCGCGCGAGGCTGCGCTGATATCCGAGGGAGTGGCGGCGCTGAACGGCAATGCCGCGTACCGATGGAAGCACGAAAAGATAGCATCTCTCATCTACCGCATAATAACCGACGCCGCTCTGTCGGGCGACGGGGTTGTATACTGCTGGTGGGATCCCGACCGCGGTGCGGGCGGCGATATCGTGACCGAGGCGATAGACAATGTGAACCTGTTCGTCGCAGACATGAACCGCGCCTGCATCCAGGAGCAGGAATACATCATTCTTTCGGGGCGTGCGTCGGTGCGCTCGCTCAGAGCCGAGGCAAGACGCGCGGGAGTTCCCGAGCGTGACATTGCGCGCATTCAGCCGGACGGACAGTCACCCGACAGCGGTTTTTGTGAGCTTGAAGGAGAGGGCGACGAAAAGACGACGTATCTCATAAGGTTTTGGCGCGAGAACGGCTATGTAAGATTTGAAAAATCAACGCGCGAATGCGTGATACGCCGTGTGAGCACGCCGTGCCGCCTTTATCCCGTCGCTTATTTCAACTGGTATCCGACGAAAAACTGTTTTCACGGCACATCCCCCGTGAGCGGGATGATACCGAATCAGAAATACATCAACCGCGCCTATGCAATGGTGATGAAGCACATGACAGACACCGCCTTCTCGAAGGTGATATACGACCGCACGCGGATCCCCGAATGGACGAACGAGGTAGGCGAGGCTATCGGCGCGGCGGGAGGCGGAAATATGGCGGATGCCGTTGCGGTCGTGGGGACGGGAAGGCTCGAGGAGGGCTTTCTCGATCTGATAAGCAATGCGATGACCACAACGAAGGAGCTGGCGGGCGCGACGGAGACGGCGCTCGGCAATATCGCGCCGAACAACGCAAGCGCGATAATAGCGCTGCGCGAGGGGGCGACGGTCGCTCTCGAGCAGGTGCGCAGCTCGCTTTACCGCTGCGTTGAGGATATGGCGAACATATGGGCGGATATGACCTGTGCATTCTGCCCGGACGAGCGGCTTTTGCGTACCTCCGACGGTGTGACGGCTGCCGACATTGCCGCGCTGCGCCGCTCGCTGATACGCGCAAGGGTAGACGCCGCGGAGTCGGCGCATTATTCGGCGGCGGGCGCTCAGGCGGTGCTCGACCGTCTGCTTGACGGAGGTCATATCACATTTGAGGAGTATCTCGACCGACTGCCGGACGGGATCCTGCCCGGCAGGAGCGCACTTCTTGCATCACGCAGGAGTCATGAAGGCGCATCGGTGGCAGCGGTCGGAGATGCATCCGGAAAGGACGGAGAAAATAAAAATGGATGAAAACGAAGTGAAAAACGACACGGCGGACGGGATGCAAAATCCATCGCCGGAGATGTCGGACGAAAAAACGCCCGCCGAAAGCGGCGAGCTTTTGCGCCGACTCGGCGAACTGAGAGGTGAGCTTGAGAAAATGCGCGGAGAGCTTGCGGAGGTGAGGGGCGCACGACGTCACGCTGTGAACGCCTCGGAATTTTCGACCGGCAGCTTTCGAGGCGCCTCTGATTCACTTTTCTCACCCGCAGAGGTGCGTGCCATGAGCCGTGCCGAGGTGCGGGAAAACCTCGAACGCATACGCGAGTCGATGCGTCACTGGAGCTGATGCGGCACACGCCGCAGCAAAAATAAATTTTATTTACCGAAAGGAAAAGAAAATGGCTATATCAAATTTTATTTCGACCGTGTGGAGCGAAAGCCTCCTCACAGCGCTCGACAAAAAATACATCGGCGTTTCAAACTGCAACCGCGAGTACGAGGGCGACATCAGGAACCGCGGCGACCGCGTGAAGATATGCGGCGTCGGACCCGTGACCGTTTTCAACTACACGAAGAATACCGACTTTGCCTCGGGAGCCGAAACGCTCTCGGACAGCGAAAAAACGCTTCTCATAGATCAGGCAAAGGCGTTCAACTTCCAGATAGACGACGTGGACCGCGCGCAGTCGAACCCCAAACTTATGAACGAGGCAATGCGCACGGCGGCATCCGCTCTCGCGGGTGCTGCGGACGCATACGTTTATTCGCTGTACGGCGACGCGGGGTCGACAGTGGAAAACTCCGCCGCCACCGCTTCGAACATTCTTGATACCATCATCGACGCTCGCACAAAGCTGCTTGAAAACAATGTGAACGACCCCGGCGACATCGTGATAGAGGTCTCTCCCGCCGTTGCGTCGCTCATCTTCAAGGGCAAGCTTGCTTATGTCGGCGATGAGATCCTTGACAGCGGCTGCATCGGCAGCGTGGCGGGCTGTCGCGTTTATGTTTCAAACAACATCGTCGTTGCCGCCGACAGCAACAAAAAGAACTTCCACAAATGCATCGCACGCTCAAAGCGCGCCGTGGCGTTTGCCGAGCAGCTCAGCGAGGTCGATGCCTACCGTCCCGAAAAGCGCTTTGCCGACGCCGTCAAGGGGCTTCACCTCTACGGTGCAAAGGTCGTTTATCCCTCAGAGATGGTGCTGCTCAACATAAGCATTTCCGCATGATATGAAGGCTGCGAAGATATATAACTGCGCTCTTAAGCTGCTCAACGAGCCGTCGGGCACCGGCTGCGCCTGCTCGGGCTGCTCCGATGCAGGTGACGATCTTGCCGAACGCGCGCCGTATATACTTGCGGCTGCGGTCGATGAGATGAGAGACGCCGACGACGAGTATCGCCGCTCGCACGGTCTCGGCGCACGCGTTGACATATGCGATATCATGCTGCCGCCAGAGGCGGAGTTCCCGCTCTCGCCGCGCTTTGCGCACGCCGCAGCCTACTACCTTGCGTCGATGCTCATAGCGGACGAAAACCCGGAGCTTGCGGACACGCTCTTTGACCGTTTTTCGGATGCCATGGCGACGATCAGAGCATCCGTCCCCGCGACGAAGGGGAAGATAAGGAACGTATATCAATAAAAAAGCCCCGCCCCGCCGAAAGGCGGGGCGGGATATATGTCAGTCGGGCATTTTAGCCGTATATTTTCTGACTCCGCGAACGGTATCTCCGTCTATCTGGAGTGCCGTCGGACGGTCGAACTCTACCGTTATCTCTTTGCCGGTCAGCACGGTCACGATCTTTTTGTGCTTTACGTGCGACCCGCTGAATATTCCGGGAAATACCGCGAGCGTGTGCAGTCTGCCCGAGTCGTGCATCACGATGCAGCTCATGACGCCGGAGGTGCGGTCCTGAGCGGGAGCGACCATCATTCCGCCGCCGTAGTACCTGCCCTTCATGGCAGAGGCGAGCCATACGCGCCTGAAGTGCATGACTCTGCCGTCGACGGTCACCTTTGCCTCGGGGCATTTGTATCCGCCGAGACAGAGACCGATAGATATCTTTGTGTAGTTTATGTCTGTCTCACCGCGCAGTTTTTTGTCGTCGGCGACCTCGCAAGCCATGCCGTCGATGCCGTAGCCGATGCCGTTTATGAACTTACGTTCGATATCGTTGACCTTTACCGTCGGCAGGTCGGTGAGATATTTGTTTACGGTGGCAATATTGTCGGTCACGTCGGCGGAGATGTCCTTGAGAAAGTCGTTGCCGGTGCCCGCGCCGAACAGCCTGACGGTGCAGGGCAGCTTTCTGCCGTACACATCGTCGGCAAAGCGGCTGAGCGTTCCGTCGCCGCCGCAAAGGATGATATCGTCGTCCGCGCTCAGTCCGTCGAGAAATGCGTTCACATCAAGTCCCACAAGATCTGTGAGCTCGGCTTCGGGAAAGCGGTCGTGCTGCAGCTTCAGGGCGATCTCCTTTCCGGTGCTGTTGTTTGCAAGCGGATTGAAAAGTATGTACGTCATTGTGCGTCTCCCTTACTTGTAGCCTGAAAAAAGTATAGAACAAACGTTCGATATAGTCATATTGTATCATATGCGGACTTCCAATGCAATGGTCAAAACGCGTAAAATGCCCAATATACGCGTTTTTTCGCGCGATACTTGATTTTTTCGCTTCGGAGGGTTATAATTATAGCGCAATATGACAAGGAGGAAAGCAGAATGGACATAAATAAAAAAGAATGCCCCGAGGGGCTTGAGATACTTGAATACGGCGGCAAAGGATATGACCGCACGATGCATTTCGGTGAATGGCGCGTGGCGTTCCTCAACTGGGCCGAAAAGTTTGACAAGGGTTCGGATTTTCCCGCCGAGCGCCACCTTCTGACCGATGAGGTGTTCGTGCTTCTTGCAGGGAGCGCCACGCTGTATATCGGCGCGGAGCTTGCCCCGGTGCGGCTCGAGCCCGAAAAGCTGTACAACGTCTGGGCAGGCGTGTGGCATAAGGTTGCGGTCAGCCGAGACGCAAAGCTGCTCATCGTTGAAAATCATTCAACCGGTCCCGAAAATTCGGAATATATGAAATGAAAAGAGGCTGTTAAAAACCTTGGGTTTTTAACAGCCTCTTTGTCTCAAAGCTTTATAACGTTCCCGACCTTTGCTTTTTCGCTGACGGTCAGGGTGCCGCTGTATTCGACGGTGCCGATGTCGCAGCCGTCGCCGAGCGTAACGTCAACGGCGCGGACGGTATCCGCGGTCGTGTTTTCAAGCTCAACGCTGTCGGCTTCTATCGAGGTGGTTTTAAGCGACGCAAAGCCTCTGCCTCCGAATATGGCAACCAGTCCCGACACGGCGGATCCGTTATGGCGCCGCACTGTGACTCTGCCGCCGCCGATCGCACCGATCTCTGAGCAGCCGCAGCCGGCGTGCAGTGTGATCTCCGCCGTTTCGGCGTTGAGAAGTCCCTCGATCGTCGCTTTGCCGCCGAGAACCAGCTTTTCAGCCGAAAGCCCGCCGCCGACCTTTATGCTTCCGCTTATAGACGCCTCGGTCACCGTGCAGTTCCCAGAAACGGCTGCGCTGCCCGCAATCTTCAATGTGTTTGCACAAAGATCGCCGCCGATTGCGGTGCTGCCGGAAATACGCGCGCTGTCGGCTTTGACGCCGCCGTCGGTCTTGAGGCTGCCCGACACCGAAAGCTCGCCGCTGCATTCGATAACGCCAGCGGAATGTGCGGAGCCCGACACCGCAAAGCGCTCGCACTTAACGTCACCGCATATGCGGCCAGAGCCGCTTATCTTTACTTCATTGTATTCGCCGCTGCCGACAGTACCGCTGCCGCTTATTCTGATATCATTCATTTTTAAACGCCTCCCCGGCAATATCTTTTATTTGCCCGGTGATCTCAACGGTCCTCCCGTCGGGATCCACCAGAAATATTCCTGTTATTTCATCCATGGCAATGCTTTTCTCTCCCGACCGCCATACAATGCGGACGGCGGGAGCCTTTTTTTCGTGCGTGGCGCTGCCGCCGGACGTGAACCGCGCCGCTATCTCGTCAAGCGAGAGTGTGTCCTTCAACGCCATGATCGCGTCGATGCGCTCGGTTATCGCAGCGCGGTCGAAATATGTCTCCTGACCCGTCGATGCCGCGCGCTTGATGAACCATTCCTCGGGGATCAGCCCCATCCGCTTCCATCGGTAAAGTGCGCCGTATGAAATGCCGTACTTGGCAAGCAGCTCTTTTTTTGTTATAAGATCGTCATTTGGCAATTATCCCGTCTCTCCTTCCCGATCGCATTTTGAACGTAACAATGTTCCGTAACATTGTTACTACGCATATTATAACATAACATTGTTACGTTGTCAAGGGCAAAAACGTATTTTCCGGGAATTTTCCGCATGATTTTTTCAGTTTTTTCTTGATGTATTTTCGCGCGGTGCGGAGAAAAATAAACGTGACGATGAAATGAAAAAGGAGTGCGGCGTTGATGCGGAAGACGAAAAAAATAAAAAAACGGCATCGCGGCGGCGCCGTGGCGCTGTGTGCGGTGCTTTTTGCGGTAGGAGCCTGCTCTCTCGCCGCGGCTGCGGTGCTGAGCGCAAGGGCAAATGCGGCTGTCGCGCATTCGGCTGAGCTTATGAACGCACTTGCGCTATCCGACGCGCGCGAAGAGCTTGAGGCAGCAAACGCCGCACTCGGACGCGCATGCGCCGAGAACGATACCGCATCGCGCGCTGCCGAGCTCGCGGAGGCGCTCGACCTTACGGCGCGCGCAAGAGCGTCGCTCGTGCGCGCGGGCTTGGGAGAGAGGTCGGGCGATATTTTTCGTGCGATCGATGCCTGCCGTCACAAGATCGTTGCCTGCCTTTCGGGAGAGGCGGAACACGGCGCGGCGGAGGATGCTGCCGATATGCTTGCGGATGTGATCGGGGCGCTTGAAAACGGCGGAGCTCCCGCGCTTTTGCCCGAGGCGGAGGCGGAGCACGCCGGGCGCGGTTACGACGTATTCAATACAGCCGCCGAGCTGACTGCGGGCGCGCTGAAGAAAAGAGCGGAGTCGTATTTCGGTGAGCACGCGGCGACGCATGAGGTGCCGGGAGTCCGCTTTCCGCCCGACATGGCGCTTTGCGGTGAAAACATTTTCGTTTCGCTCTCGTCGGCGCGCGGCGAGCTGCTTGAGCTTTACTTCGACCGCCCGCCCGGAGAAGCAAGGCTCGGCGAGGAGAAGTGCGCCGCGATAGCCGGAGAATTCTTCGGCACCGAAGGAATACCCGGCAGACCGATCCTCCGGAATGCCGACGGGCTGTGCGGCGCATACTTTTTCGGCTCGGACACGTGGCAGGGAGTAGTGATCGGCATCAGGTGGGATACCGGCAGAGTGTGCTATTATAACGTCTGCGATCACTATAAATGACCGCCCGCACTGCAAACATTAAGAAAAAAATGAGAAAAATCAAAAAAAACGTTGACAAAGCGGGCGGTTTGTGATATCATATATAAGCGTTCGGAATAGTGTGCATTCACATTCCGATGCGCGGTGTGACTCATTAGCTCAGACGGTAGAGCACTTGACTTTTAATCAAGGTGTCCGGAGTTCGAGTCTCCGATGGGTCACCAACAATAAAAGGACGGCTTTAGCCGTCCTTTTATTGTTGAATAACCGATATTGCGACTCGAACTCCCTCAATCCGCTGTCAAGCGGGAAACGGTCATGCCCGGGTCAAGGTGCGCAGCAGCTTGACGGGCGAGGAAACGGGAAGAAAAAACTTTCGGGAGCGTGATTCCGAGCCTCTTTGCGGAAAGATAAACATAAAAATCTGCAATCATTATACCGCAAAGCGGAGTTCAGAGTCTCCGACAGCATCGCATACAGCTAAAAAGGACGGCATTCGCCGTCCTTTTATTGTTGAATTGTCAGGTCGCTCAATTATCATCTATTCCGAGTAAAATGTCAACTGCCTTCTGCATATCCGCTTTATCTCGATAAGCCTGTATAACCCTTCTTTCCCGTTCGTTTAAATCGTCCGAGGATAAATATACACCCAACAGATTGCTGGGTGATACATTCAGTGCACGACAGATATCAGCCAAAATATCCGCGTCGGGACGGTTTATCCCTTGTTCCCAGTTTGACACTCTGTTTTTGGTTACATTTATTTTATCCGCCAACTGTTCTTGCGTTAATCCGTTCTCTTTGCGGTATCTACGAATTCTGCTGCCGATCTCATACTTCAAAAAAATCACCTCACACCATTAATATTATACATGAAAATAATAAAAAAGCAAGAGCGAAATCAAGAAACTCTGTGTTTTTCTATTGACATCACAGCAATACTGTGATATTATATATTAAAGTACAGTAATTCTGTATTTGCGGAGGTGCAGAGATGGAGGTTTATAAAAAAGTACGGGCTTACATACAGGAAAACGGTTATAAGCAATTTGCGGTGGCGCAAAGGGCCGGTATATCAAAAGTGACTTTTAATGCAATGATGAATGGCACGCGGACAATGTATGCCGACGATCTTCGTGCGATTTGCATCGCCTTGAATGTCAGCCCCGAGCTGTTCATTGAAGTGCATGAAAGGTGTTAAGCAAAAAAGAGGTGATATTCTTAAAGCGACATTTTAATTGTCGAAATCACGGCATTGTTTATGGATTGTTGCCTTAAAGAACAATTTGCGGGGACTGTGCGATCTCCGCGCAAAGACGGCGAGAATTCATAAGAAAACTCAAACAAACGAGAAAAACAAAATGCGATATATGCCCAGCATATAAGAAGCATGAATTTTAAGGAGGAACAGGTTATGTCAATTTTAAAAAAAGGATTCAATATGTTCGCGGAAGGTGGAACGGCCTTGAACAGAATGATCAATCAGGCAATCGGAAAAGATGTTTTCAAAGACATTAAAAAGATTGAGGAGCCTCGGGAGTTTCCGCCATATGATAGCTTTCCAAAGTATTTTTTTGCAGAGCCGGAGCAATGGCCATCACTAAAAGGTAAAGGAAAAGAGTTTACATTGAGCGGAAACGTTATTTTAGTGCCAAGCGAGTTGGATGCCTGTATAAAATATCGTCCGTATTTTAAGCAGGCAGCCGAATATTATACGAAACGTTTTAAGTTTAAATATCAAAATTGCGTCAAAGACTTTGATTCATTAATTCATTATTCCGAGGAAATGTACATTGAAGGATTAACACCGATGTGTGTCAGAGCATATAGCCTGCTTTTGCCGTTTGGTGTTTTTACTGCCAATGTTGAAACATTCATTTCCGTCCACGTTGATCATTATAATAAAGCGATCACTTCTTACGATACAATGGCGGGCATTGAACGGACTAAAAATCAATCGGCTGAAAACCTTGGCAATCAGGTTGGAGGCGCCATACAAATGCAAGGCGGCGGTTTCGGGTTTAAAGGTGCTATGAAAGGCGTTGCGCAAGCAGAGGCATTCAATCTCGGAATGGGTCTTGTCGGGAAATTTGTAGCTAATCAGAGCAAAATGACTCAAGAGGAAAAAGCGAAAGCATTTGCTGCGTTTAGGAGCGATATATTCTTTGAAGAAGTATATAGCGATTATTACAATACTTTTTTGACATTTGTTCAGCTGCTGGTCGACAATGGTGTGCTGAATGGAATCAACACTGTTGTCAGCGCCAAAGATGATGCTTTCAACAATGTATTGAATCCTATGTTTCCCCAAGATAAAATGGCAACGGCATTTGCGAAATTGATCTCATGCAATCCGTTTGTCCCGAAATATTTTGTTGCACTGGAGCAAAAGCTCGGACAGACTGATGAAGTAAAACAAATCGTGAATTATTTTTCCGAACCGCAAAGTGAAAGCGATAGATAAAACAAGAAATCATCTCACATTTACATGGTTGTTATGACATTGGTTCAAAAAATTACGTATCGTGATCCCTCAAATCCGCTGACAAGAGGGAAACGGTCATGCTCGGGTCAAGGTGCGCAGCAGCTTGACGGGCGAGGAAACGGGAAGAGAAAAATTGTGTTGCCGTATTTCGGGTCTTTGTTCCCATTGACGAGGCACATTGAAAAGTGGGAGATAAAATGATATAATATCCGGGGATGTTTTTTAAAAAAATAAAAATCTTTGAGCCGGGATTGAGGTTGACGCTGTAAAATGAGATCACAAAGAGCAGCGGGCAGTCCGGCGGAAAGGGGAGCATATGAAAATACTGATCGCCGAAGATGACGGCTCGCTTCGTCGGGCGCTGACATCGATACTTCAGAAGAGCAATTATTCCGTAGATGCGGTAGACAACGGCGGAGATGCGCTTGCTTATCTGAAAAGCGGATATTATGATGCCGCTGTTCTTGACATTATGATGCCCGTTATGGACGGTTTGACCGTTCTTTCAAGGGCGAGAAATGAACATAACATGACACCGGTCTTGCTCCTGACCGCAAAATCGGAGATCGACGACAAGATAGAAGGGCTTGACGCGGGTGCGAACGATTATCTGACGAAGCCGTTTGATATGCGTGAGCTTCTTGCAAGACTTCGCGTACTTACGAGAAAGCGTGATATTCAGCAGAACAATATTCTGTCGTTCGGAAATGTGACGCTCAACACTCAGTCATTCGAACTGTCGGCGCCCGGCGGGAGCTATAGGTTGGCAAACAAAGAATACCAGACTATGCTCCTGCTAATGCGGAATCCCGAAACGGCATTGCCGCCGTCGCGCTTTCTGGATAACATATGGGATCCTGACAGCCGTGCCGGAGATAACACCGTGTGGACGTATATCTCATATCTTCGCCGCAAGCTCGATGCGATCGGCGCCGACATCCGTATCGATACCAGGCGCGGGGCGGGATATATCCTGGAGGGCAGGCTATGAAGAACAGACTTGCGCGCCGCCTGCGGTTAAGATTTGTGCTGCTTTCGGCTCTTGCGCTTGTCGCGCTGCAAACGGTCATCGTGACCTTCAGCATATGCAGCAGCTACCGCCGGATGACACTGAGAGCCGATTCGATAATAAGATCACTTGAGGAATCGCCGGATGCCGATGATGCGAGATACTTCACGGTCATATTCGATCTTGATAACAGGACCTTTGACGTTGACCTTGAGCATACGGCGCTCGTCACCCGTCCGCATGCCTCGGGGCTTGCGAAGAAGGTCATCTCAGGTAAAGGCGAGAACGGCTACATCGACGGTTACCGATACCATGTCACGCGCGAAAAGGGAAAGATCAGGATCATATTCCTTTCGCGCATCGCGGCAACGGAGTCGTTCAGAAGCGACGCCGTGTCGCTGATACTGATCTCGCTTTCGGGTATCGCCGTTATGACCGTGCTGCTGGCGGCAGCCTCCGGGGAGGTCGTTTCGCCGCTTGTCGAAAACCGGAAGAAGCAAAGGGAGTTCATCACCTCGGCGAGCCATGGACTGAAAACGCCGCTGACGGTGATAAGCGCCGATGCGCAGCTGCTTGAGAGCGAGATAGGCGAAAACGAGTGGCTGACGGATATTATGAAGCAGACTGCGGAAATGACTGAAATGACGCACAGGCTCGTATATCTTGCCCGCGCCGAGGAGCAGGACGAAAAAATTAAAAAAATCATTTTCCCCGTATCCGATGTGGCGGAGGATGTTGCGAATTCTTACCGTGCGATCGCGGAAAGCAGCGGAAAGCATTTTGATGTTTTGATCGAAAGCGGAGTTTCATACTGCGGCGACGAAAAAGCCGTGCGCGAGATGATAACGGTGCTGCTCGACAATGCTTTCAAATACAGTCCTGCGGGCGGCGGCGTGTGTATGACGCTTGCTTCCGAGGGGCGCGGGGTGAAGATAAGCACCGAAAACGACGCAGTCGGTATAAACAAAGAAAATATCGGAAAGCTGTCCGGCAGGTTTTATCGCGCCGATACATCCGATAAAATAAAGGGCTTCGGCATCGGGCTGTCCATTGCAAAGGCCGTTGCGGAAAACCACAACGGAAAGCTGAGCTTTGATTTGATAAAGCCAGACAGGATAAGGATAACCGCTATGCTGAAATAACGGAGAAAGGGAGTGCTTTCTATGAAAAAAAACGTTGCCGTATTGCTTGCCGTGCTGATGACGGCTGCTGTTCTCATGCTTTCGGGATGCGGAAACGACCGAACGCCAAACGCGGAGGAAGGCATTCCGGCAGAGCGCGCAGAAAGCAGCGGATCTGCCGACCGCGCGGATGAGACCGATGCGGCGACGACCCGGGAGGAAAGCGCAGGTACCGCGAAAACGGAGGGTGATACGACAGAGATATCCTCTTTCCGCGCGTGCAGTTTAATGACCGAACCGTTCGGAGAGCTGAAATACTGGCTCTATACGCCGTCCGATCCGACGGAAGATATGCCGCTCATCGTCTATCTGCACGGCGGAAGCGGTAAAGGTGACGATCTTGAGCTGATCACGGCGGCAGACGGTTTTCCTCAGTACCTGCGCGACGGCAAGCTCGGTGATGTGCGGGCATATGTCGTTATCCCTCAGCTGCCGTCATCGCAAAAGGGATGGGCAAACGCAGCCGCCGCTGTCCGCAGCCTGATACAGGCGACGGTATCGGAATTCGACATTGATAAAGAAAATATTTCGCTCACCGGTCACAGCATGGGCGGCACGGGGACATGGAATCTCGCGCTTGCTTATCCTACGTTGTTTTCAAAGATAGCACCGCTTTCAGGGAGCATTCGCAATATACCCGAATATGTCGATAAGCTGAAAAATATTCCCGTGTGGGCGTTCGTCGGTTCGGAAGATACGATAGTGCCGCCCGCTTCATCGATCGAATTTGTTGCGGCGCTGAAAAAGGCGGACGGCAAAGCTGCGGTCACGGTTTTTGACGGTGCCGACCACTTTGCGGTGCCGTCGCTGACCTACCCGGACGGGAACACGGGGATCATTGACTGGCTTACAGACAAAGCCGACTGTATAGGTTGAAAAGGAAAAGCAAAGCGCGCTGCTCTTTCTTTCAAAATAAAATTGAAAACGAGGTACTTATCATGAAATTCACAAAGATCATCGGTACGACTCTTGCTGCTCTTTGCATTTGCACGGCACTTTCCGTCGGTATATTTGCCGAAAATGACGGTGCAGCGGATACGGCAGGACCCGATACGGTCGCGGTTGCCGTGTCCGAGAAAGACGGGAAAGAGGAGACGGTACGTGAACTCAAGGACGGTCTCAAGGAAGGTCTTAAAGACGGCCTGAAAGACGGCCTTAAGGACGGTGCCAAGCAGGGTCTCAAGGAAGGGTTGAAGGACGGTCTTAAAGACGGTCTTAAAGACGGTCTTAAAGACGGTCTTAAAGACGGTGCAAGATCCGGCTACAGAAACGGACTGAAGAACGGTCTGAAAGACGGTCTGAAAAACGGAGAGCGGAAGGGAAACTGACCGCGGCCGAGGCTCTTTGCGGAACATTCTTCTTACGATGTTCGTGAGTATAACGCAGGTTTTCGGTCTCCGTTGTGACCGATAACGGTGCACTGACCGTCCCGTTTCCGCTTTTCTCGTAAAAAATGAAAAAAATATTATTAAGTACTTGACATTTTAGTGATAAATGACTATAATGTGTACTGAAAATAAATAAGAGAAGGCGAGAACGTTGGGATGCGAAGATCACAGGTCAGGACTGCGGGCTTGCATAATCTATGAAGAAGATCCGTGGGATCAGCACGAGCTGTTTTGCTGCCGCAAGCGCGCAGATGAGCGCGGGTGGCGCATTACGGCTGAAATAGGGTTTACGTATCGCAAAGGTCCGGCGGCAGCCGTCAGCAGCATGCTGAAGCTGGCAAGGGACGGAGAGTTCGATATCCTGATAATATCCGGGCTTGAGAGGCTCGGCACGCTCAGCGATATGCTGCGGGTGGCGGGAACTCTGCGACGCGCCGGTATCGGGATATGCCGACTCAACGTGCGCACGCCCGAAGGCGGCGAATCCAAAGCGGAGCCCACACCCTGAGGGCAGCCCCATATGGGGTTGCCCTCAGGGTTTCTGTTTATTTCGGCGATCCGGTCTTTCGGTATCACGGTATGCGGTATATAAAACAAAAGGTCCGCAGAAATCGGCGGGGCATTATTTTGGTGGAGATGGTGGGATTCGACGTTGGGCACGAAAACACGCGAAAATCGCATTTTTACGCACTTTTAAGACCGTTTTTACGCGTTTTTCACGTATTTTCACGCTCAAAAACCATAAAAAACGAATTCTTGTACCCAAATTGTACCTAACGATTTTTCAATAACTAAAAAACCACAATAAATTGCGGTACATAAAGCAAAAGACCCACCGAAATCGGTGGGTCTTTATTTTGGTGGAGACAATTGGAATTGAACCAATGACCCCATGCATGTCAAGCATGTACTCTAACCAGCTGAGCTATGCCTCCGTCCAACACACAATATTATAGCATATTCCGGACAAAAAAGCAAGCCCTTTTTATCAGTTTTTTTGTTTTTTTTCGTTTTTTTTAGCCGACGGCTTTACAGAGGCTTGATCTCCGATAATATCGGCGAGGCTACGATGCCTTCTTCATGCAGTCTGTACTCGGGGCACCAGCTGTCGCCGGAGGTGCGCCATGTTCCGGGCGAGGCGTAGGAAAGGTTCCTGTCGGCGCAATGGAGATGACCGAAGCCGTTCGTGCGCGATATCCAGAGCTCCACTTCGACGCGGTGCTTGCCTGCGGGGAGGTCGCCGAAGCGCACCTCATACGGCGCAAACGCGCCGGTCGTCGGCTTGCCGCCGTCGATGCTGCATTCGTACACCGCCGCGCGGTACTGCGGCAGGCGCAGCTTCAGCTCGCCGCCGGTCGTCGTGATGTCGAAGAAATAGCTGATGCAGCCGCTGTAAAAGGGCAGTCCCTGCGTCGTGATCGTCTCAAAGCCGAGGGTCTCGGGCAATTTTTCGATCCACGTATGCGCGCCGGCGGTGCGCACGCCGAAATCACCGAGCAGATAGCACCATTCGGTCGCAGTGCGCTTGCCGAAGGGGGCTTCAAGCTCAAGCACAGACGTTCCGGCGGGGATGTCGGGGAGCTTTACCGTCTTTATCGAACGGTCGGTGTAATAACCGTCCGTGACCGACGGGACCGCGACGCCGTTGAGCGTTATGCGCGTGTCGGCTGCCGCCTCAAGCGCCAGATGCGCACCGGTGACCGGTATGCGGCTGTCGATCGTAAAGCGCAGCTTTAAGGTGTGCGTCGGCGGTTCTGCGGGGATGCACCAGGGCTGATTCGAGCTGCCGCCCCACGGATCCCACCCGAGCCTGCGGCGCAGTAGGGTATCTATGCGCAGAAGCTCCTCGGCGGGCTCGAGCTCTCCGCCGTCAAATGCGAACTCCGCACGGTCGAGCAGCAGCACATTCGGCTCGGAGAGCGCGAAGGGAACGCAGAAGGGAACGGACACGGGAGTTTCGGCGACCTTGGCGGCGGGCGCGGGGGAATACGATTCGTCGCTGCCGCACGGATCGAGCTTTAAAAGCAGGCTGTCATGCAGCCACAGCGCGGCGTTTATCACCGTCCTGCCGTTTTCGTGCCTGAATCCGATCTTTGACGTGCTGCCGCTCAGCGTGTCGTAGACCGTTGGGCGCCATATGCCGTTTATGGTTATCTTTATGCTTTGTTTTCTTGAAATGTCCTTGTTGTAGGGATGCTTGCCCTGGGCGATGAAGAGCCACATCCCGTCGCCGTCGCGGCGGAGCTGATGAACGAGGTTGCCGGTCAGCTCTCCGCTCGACTGGCGGATATCGACGGTCCTTGCGCTGTCGAGCGCGGTAAGGAGCTCGCCGCGCGTAAAGCCGATATGCTCGGCGCTGTCGTACAGTCTGCGCGGTTCGTCGGACGGCACGGCGTCAAGATATTTCGGCGCGCTGCCCATGAATATCAGTCTGCCGCCCGCACGACGGAACTCACGCAGCCGCTCGCAGGTTGTAGCGCGAAGTGTTTCGCAGCCGGGAACGATCACAACGTCGTATTTCATCCTTCCCACGGTCAGAGGCGCGCTGCCCTCGGCGCACTGGGCGGGAAGCAGGGATTCGGCGATAAAGTCGAAATCGACCGAGCCGAAGAGCAGCCATTCGGTGAGGTTCTGGAAGTTCGTATCGAGCGTGTCGCGTTCAAGCGCGGTCTGTGAGGCGGGGCCCCAATGCAGCCAGTAGGATTCGACGGGGTGTATGACGCCGACGCGTATATCGGGGGTGCCGCGCGTAAGAGCGGTATTGAGGCGTGCAAAGTGATCCTCTACGAGAGGGTATTTTTCATACCACGGGGACTGATAGTTTATCGAGGCGGGGTAATCGCGCTTTGCCTCGCCCTCCATGGAGACCCACGAAAGGTGCGGAACGCGCACGGTGATGCCGAGCGCCGCCTGCCAGTCGCCCTGAAGCTTGTGACCGCGGAAGTCGAAATCCCAGTCCGTCACGCCGTAAAGCTCGC
>ERZ824600.2093-NODE-2093-length-22235-cov-4.297069_pt1 | contig 22235 bp, 19 predicted proteins | sample MGYA00519933_ERZ824600 | MGnify/ENA primary metagenome ERZ824600 (study PRJEB31778, sample SAMEA3449178) | human gut metagenome | biome: human gut; feature: human-associated habitat; material: faeces | place: United Kingdom | collected 2010/2012 ... | reverse complement strand
GCTGTTATATAGAAGAATATTTCCATCACTCACCTTGATCGTAGTATACGGAATATTGAAATCTTTTTCAAATTTCAGATTTCCATCCGTAGAATACACTCTCATTGTATATGGTTTTTCTTTATTTCCATTTTTAAACACAAGACCGATTATATCATCATCATAAAATGTGCTGACAATTTCTTTATCTACTTTAACAGTTTCTTTTTCTTTCGGGATCTGGCTTCCTTTATACAAAGTAAATCCATCGTCCCTCACCGCAAGTGATTTGCCACCATTCAGATACATAATCTGCGGAATCACCGTTCCCTCATAAGTATATCCGCTCACAATACGGTCATCTTCGCTCTGCCCTACATCCCCAAAATTATAGAATGCAACATAACTGGTCGTCTCACTTCCATCCACATACTGATATGCAACCATCATGATATTTCCATTATCAGCAACAGCTACATCCAGCGGATATCCCGGATCCGAAATGTGTGTCTGGTTTTCTGCGATCAAACTTCCATCTGATGCATAAAAATTAATCCACGTCGAATCGCCGCCATCCAAAATAGCAGCAACCATTCCACTTGAAGAAATTTTCGCTTTAACAATATTATAAGACGTTGTAACGCTTCCAGTCTCTCCGTTTTTGTCAAACATCTCAAGCAGCGTACCATCCTGATCCGCAATAACCGCTCTGTCATCTTTTACATCAGCCACCGGATTCTGCATTTCGTAAAGAACGCTCCAGTAAGTATCCATACTGCTATTGACCAACGATGCTCCATCCGGACTGTACCTGAGTATTTTTCCAGACATTTCCAGATATTTTGTAGAAACTACATCCTCCTGTTCACTTGCAGAAAGTATTCTGTAATTATGATAGCTTCTCCGTTCAACATACAGAAGAACTACCGTTGCTATTGCAGCAACCGCCACGATTGACATTACAGTTCTGCGTAATGCATCATGTTTATGTCTGCGCAGTCGGTTCTGATACGCTTCTTCCGGACTCATCTGTTGAATCGCACACTGTTCCTGTTCGAGTTTCGCCCGCTGCGACTGCATTTTCTTTCTTTTGTGTTTTCGTTTTAATTTTTTTATTATATTTTAAATAAACAAATATTTTATTACTAAAATATATAATCATTCCAAATATTGTAGAAGATAATATAAATGTTGGTACAAACCATAATGCTCCAGCCATTAATTCATCGCATATAAAAATAAATGAATAGACACATGAAGTAACAATTTCTTTAATACCAAATAATTGTGTACCAACTATCATACCATTTTTTAACAAAAAGTTATGTATTAATGAAAAGAAGAAAGAAAACATTACAAACTTTAACCAGTTATTTTTAATTTTAGAGCTAAAATTAAGATAAGGATCATTACCGTACTTTGATTCATTATATAATGCACCTCCAACAAAGAAAAAAAGAGCCAAATGATAAAAATAAACAAATTTAACCAACTTTGCACAACAATGACCAGCAACAATAGAAATAATTCCTAGTGCTTTTACAATATTCCAATATATTTTCTTTTTATTCATCAAATCACCACCTACACTACTACATATTTTACACTAAAGATTATATAATTAAAAGTATAATCTTTAACGATTATACTCATCTTTTGCAAGTCTTATCACATCAACAATAAAATCATTCTTTCCCTTAGTATACTTAGATCTTTCATCTGAATATTTCGAAGCTAATTCTTGTTTTAAATCACAATATTTTTTTATGTATTCTGGATGTTCTAGTAAATATCTTTTAAAATATATTTGATTATAATAAGTATTACTATTTGGTTCTACAAAATGAATATAATGACTTCTAGCATCTTCTGAACCTTTTGCAAAAAAATATCTATCAGATACTCCTTGTTGCCCTCTATTTTCATAATCATAAGGCTTTAACATTTTTTCAATTTCAGGTATTTCTTCCAAACTTTCAATAACAACCAAAATATCAATTACAGGTTTAGCTTTCAAACCTTCAATTGATGTACTACCGATATGATGAATTTCTTTAATTCTATCACCTAAAACTTTTTTTAATAGTTCTTCTTCTTTTTTATATTCTATATTCCAATTTAGATCATAATCACTAAGTTCAACTATTCCTCTTTTTAATGCCATATATTTTTCTCCTTTTTCACTTATTATTTAAAGTATCTTTTCAAATTCAGAAGATTTTATTCTAAAAAAATCCATATCTGTATAAAATTGCATTGTAGCATCATGACTATCAGAACCTTTTATTTCTATTAATTTATTTTTATTAAGAATTTTATAAAAATTATTTATATCATAATATTTATTTCTAATATTCATTTCCAATCCTTTGATATTTTTGTTATTTTTAACTATTTTATCAACTACTTCTAAGCTAGTTTCAGTTGGATGAGCAAAATATATATTATAATGATTTTTTATTTCTTCTACTTTTAACTGGCCATATGAATTTACAGAAAGGCTGCCACTTGAAGGACTTGGCCACCAATCATCATCTACTTCTTTTACTGCAAGCATTGACAAAAGAAATCTAGAATTATAATTATTAGATTCTTCTATTTGATATTTTTCTCTTAATTTTTTATATCTTTTTTCTTTATAATTTTTTCTATCTTCATAACAATCATCTTTATTATATTTTTCTAGTAAATTTAATATATCAAATGTTGTTACACCTTTACTTTTAAATTTATCCATTAAATAAAAACATAATGTATCATATTCAGGAACATAATTATTTTTAGAAAGATATTCCTTATACTCTTCATAAGAAATATAAATGTTATATTTTTTTAATATTTCTTGAATTGTTAAATTAAAATTTAATCTTTCAAATTGAATTTTGCTTCTATTAAACATTGCTCTATAATTTTTTAAAACATCTTTCATCATAATTGGATCTTTAGGATTAATAAAAAGTTCTAACAAATGACATTGATTTCCATATTCTCTATTATCAATAGTAAGCTCAATACCTGGTATAATTATCGGACTAGTAAAGCCTTTCGAAACTATTTCATATAGCTCATCATATACTTTTAAAGTATCATGATCTGTGATTGAAATAATATCAAATCCTTTTTCTTTTGTAGTTTCTAATATTTGTTTTAAGCTTTGCTTTCCATCAGCACTACAATTAGAATGCATATGTAAATCAATATACAACTCTTTCTTATCATGACATAATTTTTTTATTTTATCTTTTATTGTTTTATTATAATTTTCCCAAAATTCGTAATTATTCATAATATACTCCATTTAATTGTAAAATCTCTTCACAAATATTCTATCATATATTTGCAAAATATACTATTTACTTTCACCAACATTAAGTATAATACCAATACTTATCATTGAAATAACCAAACTACTACCACCATAACTTATAAATGGAAGAGTTACTCCTGTAACTGGAACAAGTCCAACTACAACACATAAATTCAATATTGTTTGAAACATCAATAAAAATAATAATCCAAATATCAAATATTTTCCAAACAAATCAGTTTCTTTTATAGCCTTACGAGCAATATTATAAAAAAGTAATACAAATAGTCCAATCAAAACAGCACAACCAATAAAACCAAATTCTTCGCTTATAATTGAAAATATAAAATCTGTCTGTGGTTCTGGAAGATAAAAATGTTTCTGTCTTGAATTAAAAAGTCCAAATCCAAGTAATCCACCTGGCCCAATCGCATATAAACTTTGTATCATTTGAAAACCACTTCCAAGAGGATCACTCCATGGATTTAAAAATGACATTATTCTATCTAATCTATAAGGAGCAATTAAAACTAAAATAACTATACCAACTACCCCTACTATTCCAATCTTAATAAAAATTGATACATCTGTTCCACTAATAAATATAAGACCTATTAAAGAACAAACTATAACCATTCCAGTACCAAAATCAGGTTCTAACATTATTACACCAAAAAACATCATAATAACTATTAATATAGGCAATATAAATTTAATAGTATTTCTTTTTAAATTATCATTATTTGATAAGTATTTAGAAGTAAAAATAATAAGTGCTAATTTAGAAACTTCGCTTGGTTGAAAACCAAATCCAAATAACCCAAACCAACTTCTACTACCATTTCTAACACTACCTATCCCAGGTATAAGAACAATAACAAGCAACAAAAAACTAATTCCAAGAAAAATATTAGAATATTTTTTATATATTTTATAATCTATTTTAGAAAATACTCTCATCATAACAATACCAATTATAAAAAATATACTTTGATTTAATAAATATTTAAATGAGTATCCATATTTATATAAACTCCATATATAACTACTAGAATATATAGATAAAAGTCCTATTAAAGATAATATAATTGTAAATATTATTATTTTCTTATTCATACTTAATTTTATTTTTTATAAATAAAAAAAGAACACTTAAGTTCTTTATTACATCCATACTCCATAATATATAGCTATCATACCAAGCATAAATCCAATTATTAAGAATCCTTTAACTATATCTGTTTCTTCATAACCAAGTTTTTCAAAATGATGATGAAGCGGAGCCATTAAAAATACTTTTTTATTAAATTTCTTTATACTAATTAATTGTATTATTGAAGATAATGCTTCAATTACAAATACACCACCTATTAACGCTAATGATAATTCATGTTTAGTCAATATAGCAATAGCAGCTAATGTAGCACCTAAAGATAAAGATCCAGTATCTCCCATAAATACTTTAGCTGGGTGTGTATTATATACAAGAAATCCTAATAATGCCCCTACTAATATAAAGCAAAATATTGCAATTTCTTGATATCCTTCTACCCAAGTAGTTCCCCAAGTAATAATACCAAAACTCAAGAAAGCAATTAATGAAAGTCCTCCAGCTAGACCATCTAATCCATCAGACAAATTAACTGCATTAGAAGAACCAACTAATAAGAATAAAATAAATAATCCATACATCCATCCAAGATTAATATTTATTCCAAGAGAAGTAATAACTAAATAAGTATTTCCTCCACCCTGCATATAAATATAAAAGAATATTAATGCTATTACTACTTGAACAAATAGTTTTTGAGAAATACTAAGTCCATCATTATTCTTAAACTTAACTTTTAATAAATCATCTGTAAGACCAAGTAATGCATAAGAAATAAATACAAATATTATAATCAACAAACTATGTGTTATTTCTAAACTACCTCTTAAATACAAAAATATCATTGTAAGTAGTGTTGGTATAATAAATATTAATCCTCCAATAGTAGGAGTTCCATTCTTATATGCATGCCTAAATGCTGTAAACACACTTATATTTTGTTTAAAATTTAATCTTCTAAGTAAAGGTATTAATATTAATCCAAGTATCACAGATACAAAGAAACCAATCATTAATCCTAATATACTTTTAGCAAGAATCAACATATATATTCACCCTCTTTTTATAATTATACTTTAATAAATATATTCTTCATAATTATTTTGCTAAATAATGTAAAGTTTATGTCCTACAAAGCTATTAAAAACATTTCAAGTACTTTATCTTTATCATAGCCATTAGCTTTAATATCATAGTCCATATCACTTAATTTCATTAATTTATCAATTATCTCTTCTCCCTCATACATATTAACAAAAGGAATCATTTTTTTAATTACAAAAGAATTAATTCCTAAACTACGAGCCATATCATCATAACTCATTTCTTCATGTAAAACTTTCATTTGGTATAACAGTCTATATTGTCTAGCTAAACTATCTATTATAATTATACTATCTATATTATTATTTAGAAGTATTTTTAATGAATCAAATGCTTCACCTATTTTTCTATTTAAAACACACTCATTAAAACTATATAATTCTTTATCAGTACTTCTAACTACTACATCATCTATATCAGAATCACTTATACTCTTACTATCCATTTTATATAATAGTAATTTTTCTACTTCACTCATAGTCTTATCAGTATCATATTCACATAAATCTAATATTTTTTTAATTTGATTAAAAGTTATTTCTTTTTTATTTTCTTTAAATACATTTTGTACATAAGCATGCAAACTCTTATAATCTAACTTTTCACACACTATAACTTTACACTTTTCTCTTAAAGATTTAATAACTTTCTTACGTTCATCTAACTTTTCATCAACACATTTAAATATAATAACATTATCATTCATATTATCTATATATTTAATTAGTATATTTTCATCTTTTTCTTTTAACTTTTTAAATGAAAAATTATTTACTATTATTAATTTCTTTTCATTAAATAAATCAACATAATTTACTTCATTAATAATATCGATCATACTAGAATCACTAAAGTCATAATTAATAATATTATTTATTTTTAAAGAAGATATTGTTTCATCTATTTTCTTCTTTAAAACACTTATTTCACTTCCTAAAAATACATATATCATACACGTTTACCCTTTATTGTTACACTTCTTACAGTAGAATCAATAACAAAATTTAATATATTTTCTTGTTTTTTTCCATTAACAAATATCTCAGAATCTCTAATATTCATTTTAAGTGCTCTTAATAATTCACATAATGGAGTATATAATTTAACTTTAACTATAGTAGGACTTCCATTATTAATAGTTATAATTGTATTGTCATACATATAATCTAAATGTATAGCTTTATATATAGCAAGTATTTCTTCTACACTATAAAAAACACAAGTACTATCTTTAAACTTCCTATTTGAATGAACTAAACAAATATTTAAAAAAGCATTAATATATTTTTCATACGCACTAATAGATATTAAGTCATCTCTATCAACACATATATAGCAAGTTTTCAGATTAAAAATATCCATAAATTCATCAATAGCTTCTAATATTTCTTCATATGATTCATAATTAATAACCATATCTTTCAAATCATTATTTTTGTCATATAAAGAATTAACTACTAATGTAGTCTTACTATTAATTTTTTTATTTAATCCATACTTTTCTAATGATTCAACTATCTCACTTCTTTTAAGTTTACTCATATTTCTAGTAGGATTTAATTTTTCACGTCTATCTATAAAATCATTTTCAATAACTAATGCTTTAGAATTCTTATTATTATAAATCATATCCTTAACACCAATTATTTTACCACTAACTGGACTAAATATTTTACTTCCATCATTAGTAGTACCTAAAAATGTATTATTGTAAACTAATTTACTCTTTTTTATATGTAATAATTCTATGTTATCAAAAGGAACATAAATAAATTCTGGTGATAAATAAGTTATATATTCTTGTACTTTCTTCATATTTCATTTCCTCTTATTTAATTATATATTAATTTAGTGTTTTTTAAAAGAAAAAATGATATAATTTAAATATAAAAGATAAAGAGGTGTCTATGTCAAAAAAGAATAAAATTATAAGAATATCACTCATAGTATTTTTCTCACTATTATTAATTGTTGGTCTAATAATATTTATTATTCATAAAAAGAATGAGAATGATAAACCTACAGTTATTCCAAGTGATGAACCTAAAATTCCTGAAATAAAAGAAGACTTTAATACAGCATCATTTAAACTTATAAAGAAATATAGTGAATATATAAATTTTGATAATATCAATAATGAAATTTACTATCATGATAACGATAATTATAAATATATAGTTGGTTCATTTGGAAAAATATATGATTCTCCAATCCTTGATAATACAGAAAATAATTATACTTATAATAAATATGGTAATTATAAAATTGAATATGATGAAAATGAAGATAAATATTTATTTATAAATACTAAAAATGAAACTATTTCTGATTTATATTTATATATCACTCCAATATGTCATAAAGAAGATGATAAAGATTGTGAATATTTTATTCTTCAAACAGATGAATATAGTTATTTTATTTATGATTTATATACTGAAGAAATAACAGCTGAATTAACTAATATGAGTAAAATAGATGGAGATTTAATCAAAAATAAAGATTATATCCCAGCATGTAAATATACTGATGATAAGCATAAAAATGAAGCATGTGGACTAATAGATTATAAAGGAAATATTATTATAGATTACACATATGATTATATAAAAGAAATAACTAGTAATACATACATAGTTTACAAAAATAAAAAAGTTGGATTAATAAATTCTAAAAATGAAATACTTGTTCAGATAGATAATGACAACTATAATGACTCAGATAATTATATTATGTTTACTAAAAATAAAACATTAAGTGTATTTACTAAAACAGGTAAAAAAATAGTAGACTACACTATTCCAATCGAACCTAATGGTAGTTGTGATACTTACGAAGATGAAGCTGGCTACTCTTTTGAAGAAAATAATAATCAATTATATATTACTACTTTCCCAGAATGTAGCTTTGAAGACACACTTTCAACCTATAATGAATCACAAGCAAATAAATATTTAAAAACATATTTAATAACTAATAAAAAATTAGAAAAGATAGTCAATAATAGACTTCATCCACTATTTGAATATGATAGTAAAACAAACAAATATAATTTAAAATACTTCTATACAGAAAATATAAAAGATAAAAAAATAACATTTACAATATATGATTTAGATTTATATGAATATTATAAATTTACTCCAAAATACAACGATAGTATTAGTAATTACTATATAAATAGTACAGAAACAAATAAGAACTATTATAGAATCCAAATAAATAACAGTGGTGATATACCAACATATTTCTATATAGACTTATTAAATTCTAGAGAAATAACAGAAAAAGATGCTTTATATAAATATCTTGATAATGGATATGGATTTATAGATGATTATAAATCTATAAGAGTTTATAAAAATGATGAATTAATCAAAGAATTTAAAGATTCATATACATATGTAGGAGGATATTATTTTATAAATGGTAAATCTATTTATGAATTATCATTTGAAAAATGACACTTTAAATAGTGTCATTTTTAGTATACTCATCATATAATTGTTTTAGATATTTTTTATTTAAGACTACTTCACCCTTCTTAGATAATTCAGTAAATACACGTTCTAAATAATCAATTAAACATTTATTCATACACATTTTATCTTTAGTTTTAAGTAAATATTTTAATGAATCAGAATCTTTGTATTCTTTTTTATTATATGTTTTAGAAGCAGCTACTCTATCACATATCATTTCAAGCATATATTTAAATGGAATAATTGGTGTTGGATTTAAAGCAACATCATCATACCAATACTCAAAATGATGCTTATTTCTTCCTTTATGATGTAACCATGCTCTAGAGTACCCTTTATCTTTTTTAGCATTTATAATCGGACTATAATTGCCATCTGTGTAATATTTAACAGATTCAAAAAACTCTTCAAAAGAATACTTAGATAAATCATGAACAAGTCCCCTAAAAGGAATACCAACCTTACAACATAACTTAAATACAGTAAACCTATGTTTATTAATTGTATGCAAATGTCTAAAAAACTTCATTTAACTTCACCCTAAACATTATACAAAAAAAATACCAATATTTCTATTGATATTTTTGCATTTGTTTCATTAATTGATTAACTTGTTTTTGACTTGGATTTCTACCCATACCTCTCATTAAAGTTTTTATCATTTCTTCATTGATTGGTGGATTTTCTTTTAATTGCTTTTGAAATATTTTCTTAGCTATAAAAAATCCAACTACAATTCCAACTATTAAACCAATTGTTACATATAATATATCCCACCACATAATAATTCCTCCTTAAATAATTTTAACACATAATTATTATTAGTTGCAATATTAACTACCTTTTTTAATAGTGGTTTTATCTTCTTCTTTTTCTTCATACTTCTTTTCTAAAGTTACTGATAAAGATTTACTCAAATCAATTTTAGAATTTTTTTCAAAATTATATTTAGTTACATAACCATAACCATCAAACATTACATCTAATTTTATAAGTTTAGCAAATATTTCTACTTCACTTCTAGACCAATTAGTTATATCAGGCATAGTATAATTAGTTCCATTAGTTAATATAAATACTTTAGAACCAATATTTAATTTAGTTCCATCTAAAGGATATTGATTAATTATTTTAGTACCATCTCCAATGATTATAGGAGTCATTTTAGAGTCTTCTAGAGTCTTTTTAACAGAATCAACATCTTTATTAATATATGAAGAAACATCAAAAACAGCATTCTCAGATTGATTATTATCACTATATATATTCAAATATGTACCAACATTCTTAACTAAATCCTTAACAGCAGTTTTTAAAGCACTAGCTTTTTGTAACTTAGAAGCAGCCACATAAACAACAACCTCTGGATCATTACCCGGAAATATACCAGCAAAACTCTTAACATAGTTAGTAGAACCAGTCAAATATCCACTACCACCAGCTATTTCAGCAGTACCAGTCTTACCAACTAAATCATATCCTTTAATATAATACCCTGTACCTGTAGACATTTTAGCACTTCCATCAACTACACCCCTCATTAATTCAATAAGTTTACTAGCAGACTCTTCACTACATACTTGTCTAACCTCAGTTTTATTATTCTCAAGAACAACATTTCCATCACTATCAACAATCTTAGAAACTAAATATGGTTTTAACATAACACCTTTATTAGCAACACTACTCAAAGCCTGTAACATTTGAACAGCAGTAACAGTCATACCTTGTCCATAAGAAGCAGAAGCAATCTCAGTATTATATTTAAAATTAACAATACCATTTCCCTCATTAGGAAGAGATATTCCAGTCTTTTCACCAAATCCTAGTTTAGTATAAAAATCTTTCATCTTAGCTCTACCAAGACTTAAAGCTAATTTAGAAGCAGCTACATTTGATGAACCCATAAACCCTTCATCATATGTAATTTCTCCCCATCCATATCTATTCCAATCTTTAATCTTAGCATCATCAACTACTAAAACACCACTTTTATATTTTTCACTTCCATTATATATTCCATTTTCCATCGTAGCCATAAAACTAAATATTTTCATAGTTGAACCAGGTTCATATGTATAAGCACTAAATGGATCATAATAAGATTTAATTTCTAAAGTATTATTATTAAAACTTGGACTAGATGTAACTGCCAATATTTCACCAGTTTTAGCATTCATAACAGACACAGTAGCCCATTCTACTCCAGCTTCTTCTAATGTTGTAAGTGACTGTTCAGCAAATATTTGAACATTAGTATCTATCGTAAGATATATATCATCTCCAGCTTTAGCATCTTGACTTACATTAGGTACACTACCTATTTGATAACCTTGTACATCAGCTTGATATTCAACATATCCATCTTTTCCAGTTAACTCATCATTATAATATTGTTCTAATCCCATTTCACCTTGATAACTACCAGAATCATTCTTTCTAGCATATCCAAGTGTATAAGATAAAAAGTCTCCATTAGGATAATATCTCTTAGTACTAGAAATAAAATCTATCCCAGGTAAATCTAAATCATCTATTTGATCTTTAACAAGTTGAGTAATCCCTCTTCCTCCAGGACCCAATTCAACTTGATATGGAGTTACTTCTTTGCAATCATTTCCATCACAACTTTTAATCTTAGTATTTAAAAGTTCCATAATCTTTTCTACACTCATATTAATTAATGGACTTAACTTTTCAGCAGTAGTTTTTTTATCTACTACATGATATGGATGTTTCTCATCTTTAGTTCTAGAAGGATCTAAATATGCAATAACAGTATAACTATTTACATCTTTAGCAAGTACTTCTTTACTACTAGAATATATTGTTCCCCTACTAGCTTTAATAGTTTTTTTAACAGTATCTCTACTACTAGCAAACTGACTTAAAGATTGAGTTCCTACCTTAACATTTCCTGTTCCAACATAAAATAATTTAAAAATTAGACATAAAAAAATAAAAACAACCATTATTATAAATACTGTATTTATATTAATTGTTCTTATTTTCTTCATTTATACACCTCTACTCTGAAATTATTCTAATATTATTATTATTATACTCCAAACCAAAGGTATCTGCAACTTCTAATGCATTATCTAAAGAAGCTAGCTCATTTATTTTCATTTGAATACTAGCATTCAATTCTTCTTGTTTATTAATTTTAGTTTTTAATCTTTGAAGTTCTGAATTATAAGATTGTAACTTAGCTGGTAATATAAAACTAGTAAGTAAAATACCAATTACAGATACAACTATAATTGTTAACATCAAATTTTCACCTCTAAATTTTAAATATTTTTTCTTTTTCATAAAACCCTTTCTATTACTCTTAATTTTGAACTTCTACTTCTATTATTATCTTCAAGTTCTGTATCACTTGGAGTTAATTTAACTATCTTTTTAGCTTTTGCCTTTAAGTGATCTGGTACAATTGGTAATTTATTAGCACTTTCATCATCACTACATAAATCTTTAAATACATTAGCAACTATCTTATCTTCTAATGAATGAAAAGATATTACTGCAAGTCTTCCTCCTACTTTCAATAAGCTAAAAGCATCTCTAAGTGAACTTTCTAATATATCAAGTTCATGATTAACTTCTATTCTTATTGCTTGAAATACTTTTCTAGCAGGATGACTTTTATTTCTATAACTAATTGGTACATTATTTTTAATAACTTCAGCTAATTCTAATGTAGTCTTTATTGGTCTATTTTGAATAATAGCTTTAGCTATAGGTTTAGCATATTTTTCTTCACCAAATCTATAAAATATATCAACTAGTTTCTCATAACTATATTCGTTAACTACTATTTCTGCAGTCAAAGGATTACTTTGATCCATTCTCATATCAAGTGGAGCATCTTTATGAAAACTAAATCCACGATCAGCCTCATCTAATTGAGGACTAGATACACCTAAATCAAATAAAATACCATCAACTTCTTCATTAATATATTTTTTCATATTAACAAAATTACTTTTAAATATTGTAAAGTTACTTCCTATTTCAGATAATCTAGAATTAGAAAATTCTATAGCATTATCATCTTGATCAAAGGCGAAAAGAACCCCTTCTTTTCCTATTTTTTTTAGTATTTCACTAGAATGACCACCATATCCAATAGTAGCATCTATATATTTACCACCTGTTTTAACATCTAAATATTTTATTACCTCTTCCAATAACACACTTTTATGCTTCATAATTAAAATCAAATAAATCTTCTAGTTTATCACCTAAAGATTCTTCACTTTCCATCATATATTTATCGAATTCTTCAAGTCCCCAAATTTCAAGTCGCTCATTTACGCCAATAATCACACATTCTTTTTGGATATTGGCGTAATGAACTAACGGTGAGGTAATATTAATTCGACCTTGTTTATCGAATTCAATTATGGAAGCTCCACCAATGAAAGTTCTTTCAAAAGCCCTAACATTCTTTTTAGTAAATTGAAGGCTACCTACTTTTTGCATTACTTTATTCCATTCTGTTTCAGAATAAACAAACAAGCATTTATCAAGTCCTTTGGTAATAATTAATCTTTCACCAAGTTCACTTCTAAATTTAGAAGGAATGATTAGTCGACCTTTTTCATCAATATTATGATGAAATTCACCCATCAACATGATTGTAGCACCCCACTTTCTACCACTTTGTTTCACTTCCTACCACTATATTACTATTTTTGTACTTAAAAGTAAATAGTTTTTATTAAGTTTTTTGTAAATCTAGTGTAAACAAAAGAGAAAAAAGTATTTACTTTTTTCTCTAAATAGATTATAAATAGGTACTTTATTATTTACTCATTTGACCAAGAGAATATTCAAGTACAAATTCAGGTTTTCCTATATTCATTTCAACACTATAATAGTTCTTATTAGCATAATCAAATCCCAAACTTGTTTGATTAGATTTATCAGTAAAGATATCCTTAATTACATAACTAATTCCTTTATCTAACAATACATTTATAATAGTTATAACATTCTTTTCATGAGTATTAGGTCCTTTAAATATTTCAACAACCTCAGTATTATCACCAAGAACACCATTAAGTACTTCTAAAGAAGGGATGTTTCCATCTTCAAAAGCAGCTAAATGATACATTATTGTCGCATTGTCTTTATGTATTAAAAGACCAATACAACTATTAATATCTCTAATATATCCAAGTGGATACTCCTCATTTAATATTTTAAATTCATCAAGTTTAACCAAAAATTCATCCATAATTTATTCCTCGTCATTTAAATCAAACTGGCTGTTATATAATTCATAATAATAACCTTTATTCTTTAATAATTCTTTATGTGTACCCTCTTCTATTATTTCTCCACGTTTAATAACTATTATTTTATCAGAATTCACAATAGTAGACAACCTATGTGCAATAACAATTGATGTTTTATTCTTCATTAATTCTTTCATAGAATTATTAATCAAATACTCAGTTCTAGTATCAACATTACTTGTTGCTTCATCAAGAATTAATATTTCACATTCAGTTACTAAAGCACGTGCTATTGTCAATAATTGTTTTTCTCCATTAGACAAATTATTAGTTTCTTCATTAATTTCAAAATTCAAACTACCAGGTAAACTCTTTATCATATGTAACATTTTAGAGTTATCAAGTATACGTTCTAATTTATCATTAGCTATTCTTTTATCAAAAACAATGTTTTCTTTTATAGTTCCTTCAAATAACCAAGTATCTTGAAGAACCATTCCAACTAATTTTCTCATTGATGTTTTATCTAAATCTCTAACACTAATACCATCAATTAATATGTCACCATCATACGTATTATAAAATCCCATCAATAAATTAACTATAGTTGTTTTTCCAGCACCAGTTTTACCTACAATAGCTACCTTTTCACCTTTATTAATTTTTAAATTAAAGTTTTTAAGAACAGGCTTACCTGGAGTATAACTAAAATTAACATTTTTAAATTCAATACATGAATTAAATGCAAAATGTTCTAATTCACCATTCTTCTCTTCTTCAAGTTCAAGTATCTCATAAACTCTATCTACAGAAGCAATAGCCATTTGCAAATTAGATACAACTTGAGCAATAGTATTAATAGGTTTATTAAAGTCTTTCATATATTGTATAAAAGATTGAATAGCTCCAAGCCTCAAATTACCTCTAATTACAGAAACACTTCCAACTCCTACAACAGCAATGTAACTCAAATTACATATTAGCTTATTAAATGGAACAGCTAAACTACTATAAAAACTACTTTTAAATCCATATTTAGATAGTTCAGCACTAACTTTATTAAATCTCTTATTAAAAAACTTTTCTTTATTAAATGACTTAATAACATCACTATTCGTAACACTTTCTTCAACAAACGCATTAACATTTCCAATAGCTTTTTGATTAAGTTCAAAATATTTTTGAGTCTTTCTAATCACTATACTAAGTAATAAATAAGTAAGAGGTATTACTGTTATAGCTATACATGCAAGTAACGGATCAATAACAAACATCATAATAACTATACCAATAATCAAAGAAACATTATAAACCAAATCAGGTATTATTTGAGTAATATTATCAGTTAATCTTTCAACATCATTAGTTATTTTACTAATAATATCACCCTTTTTAATCTTATCAAGCCTTGAAACCTTAACTCTAAATATTTTAGACATCAATTTACGTCTTAAATCATAACCTATTCTTTGACCTAAATCACTTGCCAAATAACTCTTAAAATATGTACAAATAGCATTAATAATATAACAACATAATACTAAAAATAATATTTTACTCAAATAAGTATAATTAAAGTCTATTCCTTTACTAATAGAGTCATATAAACTATCAGTCGCATAACCTAAAAAGTAAGGAGCAATTGATCCAAATAACGCAGCTAATATGCAAAATATAACAATCAAAATATAAGATTTTTTATATTCTTTTATTATTTTAAATGTTTTAGAAATAACTTCTCTCAAAGTAGGTGCATTATTTTCTTTTCTTTTCATTTTGACACCTCCCTCTTTTGAGATTCAATAAATTCATTAAATACTTTACTTGTATTAACTACATCAAGATAATTACCGACCATCTCAATCTTACCTGATTCAATAACTATTATCTTATCAAAACCAGTTAAATTATTAACTCTTTGAGTAATCAATATTATCATCTTATCTTTATATAATTTATATATAGACTCTCTTATTTTTTTATCAGTAATATAATCAACTGAAGATAATGAATCATCTAAAAGTAAACATTCTCCTCCACTTAACAATGCTCTAGCAATAGACATTCTTTGTCTTTGCCCACCACTTAAATTAACTCCAGATTGAAATAACTCATAATCATATCCTTCTTCATTCTTTTCTATGAAATCCATAATCTGGGCATTACTTAATGCTTCATCTAAATTATCAGCATTAATTCTTTTATCAAAAGACAAATTTTCTTTAATTGTTCCTTTAAACAATGCATTATTTTGTGGAGTATATGCAAATATATTTCTTAAAGACTTAATATCATATTCATGAATATCTATTCCATTAATAAATATTTGTCCACTAGTAGGTTCAATATGTCTTAAAAGTAAATTAACTATTGTAGTCTTACCACATCCACTAGATCCAATGATACCTACTTTTTCACCCTTAACTATTTTAAAACTAATATTCTTTAACATATCATCATGTGCATTTTCATACTTAAAATAAACATTTTTAAATTCAATACTTTCTAAAGAATTAAGTTTTATTTTTCCTTCATTAACAACAGCTATTTCAACATTTAATACTTCATTTATTCTCTTAAAAGAAACCATAACTCTAGGTATATTTAATATAATAACAAGTAACATCAAGAAACTAGTTAAAACTGTAGCTAAATATTGAATAAATGCCATCATTGACCCAATTTCTAATGTTCCAACACTCAAATATCTTGTAGATATATATACTATTATTATAGTAGCTACATTAATTATTAATATCATCATAGGTTGTATTAAATAAAGTATTTTATTAAGAAAAACATTCATCTTTCTATTATCACTATTTACTTTATCAAATCTCTTTTTAAAATAATCTTTTTTATTAAAAGCTTTAATAACTCTAATACCACTAAGTGCTTCACGAGAAGTAGCATTTAATTTATCTAAATATTTTTGTAATATTTCAAACTTAGGTGAAATACAAGCAAATATAACTACAACAAGAAGCATTAAAACACTAACAGATATAATTACTATAGGTGCTAAAGTTGGTGCTTTAGAATATGCCATAATAGCTGCACCTATTCCCATAATAGGAGCAAATATTATAAGTCTTAATCCAAAAGAAAAAGTAGAAGTTATATTACTAACATTATTAGTACTTCGAGTTATAAGTGTAGATGCACCAAACTCATCAATCTCTTTCTTACTAAATCCACTTATCTTTTTATATAAAGCTTCTCTTATATTATATCCATATTGATTAGAAAACTTAGATGTAGAATATATAACTAAAATATTAGATATTAAACATATAACAGTTATAACTAACATCTTCATAACTAAACTACTAATATATACTGTATCATTATTAGCAATACCAATATCAACTATATTACTCATAACATTTGGAAGTTCAAGTTCACAATATACTTGAATAACACAAAATATTGCCATAAGAACAATATATTTAATTAACCCCTTCATTAATCTTATTACTTTCATATTTCCTCACATTATCATATTAATTATTTCATTCATAACATATATCTTACTTGGATTAATAAATAAATAATCATCTTTAATAATTAAATATTTCTTTTTAATAGCCTCATCTAATTTAAAAGCTTCATTTATCTTTCTATCATATTTTTTTTCAAATTCACTAATAGATACACCTTTTAACTTTCTAAGACCAAGAATAAGTTCATTCTCCATCTCTTCTTGATTAGAAACAAGTAATTCATTAAATCTATATTCTTTATTTAAATATTTATTGAAACTTCTAGTATTCTCATATCTCATACCATTCACATATCCAGTAGCTCCAAGTCCAAAACCATAATATTCTTGATTATTCCAATATGTCAAATTATGTTTACTCATTTTACCATTTCTAGCAAAATTACTTACTTCATAATGTTCATATCCTTTTTTCCTTAACTTTTTACATATATATTTATACATCTTAAAATCAAGATTCTCATCTATAGGTTTAATTCCTTTATTATATAACGCAGTATGCTCTTCTATAATTAATGAATAAGTACTAACATGATCAACATTAAGTTTTAAAATATTACTTATATCACTTTTTAAAACAAACATACTCTCTATTGGAAGAGCATATATTATATCCACATTAATATTATCAAAACCATATGATTTAGCTAATTTTATTTTATCAAATATATCTTTCTTATTATGTTTTCTATTTAAGAATTTTAAATTATTTTTATTAAAACTCTCTACTCCAATACTAATTCTATTAACTCCATGACTCTTTAATATATATAAAAGTTCTTCATCGATATCATTAATATTACATTCAAAAGTAAATTCATAATCATCACTTAATTTAAAAAGTCTTAAAACATTAAATAATTTTCTTAAAAGATCACTATTCAAACTAGAAGGTGTTCCTCCTCCAACATATAGTGTTTTAATAGTTTCACCTTCATAATATTCTAATATTTCACTTCTTAAAGTCTCAATATATTTTTCTGCCCAAGGATTACTATATAAAAACTTACAAAAGTCACAATAAGAACATATACTATTACAAAATGGAATATGAACATAAACACTTCTCATATAATTACCTCATTATAATTATATCATCTTATATATTTTTTTCAATGAAAAAAGGTTTCTCAAAAACCTTTTTAATATCTAAATGAACTAACATTTTCATCATGTCTTAACTTCCCTAAAGCTCTAATTTCAATTTGTCTTACTCTCTCACGAGTAACACCCATTTCTTTTCCAATATCTTCAAGAGTCATTTCATGATCATTAAAGAATCCAGCTCTTGCCTTAACAACATATAATTCTCTTTCTTTTAAATTAGAAGCATTATTAACAGCAATCATAAATTTATCTAAATAATCTCTTAACATAACATCTTCATATTGACTCTCTTCATCAACTAAAACTTCATGTAAGCTTAAATGATTTTCATTATCATTCATACCATCTTTATTATTATAATTTTCAGTATTAACTGGAGTTTCTAAAGAAATAGCATCATTCATTACACATAAACAAAGTCTAATTCTCTCTTCACTCACACCAGTTAACTCAGCTAATTCACTAGGGGTTATATCAGAAGAATGTGTTTTTTTCCATACACTTGTCGTTTTTTTTATCTTAATCATAACATCATTTAAATAATATGGAATTCTAATAATTCTAGATTTATCAGCAATAAATTTTAAAATATATTGTCTAATCAATATTGAAGCATATGTACTAAATTTATAACCCTTATTTATATCGAATTTTTCAATTGCTTCCATTAATCCCATATTACCTTCTTGAATAAGATCTTCCAAAGGTAAACCACAACCAATATATCTTTTAGCAACACTTACAACTAAACGTAAATTATAAAAAAGAATATCTTTTTTAGCTTGCTCTTCACCATTTGCTATTCTAGTAAATAATTCATATTCCTTTTCAGAAGTTAAAATTTCACCAGGTAACTCACTCAAATATATTTTAATTATATCTAAATCAGGAGAACTTTTAAAAAATATATCAGAGTCACTTCTATCACTATTAGAATTAATATCTAAATCATTATCCTTCTCATTTTCATCAATATTAGCTAGCATCAAACATCTAATATTTCTATTATTACATACTCTTTTAGTCTTTTCACTAGACATTAAAGTATCAACCATAGTTCTTAATTTATCATTTGAAAAATATAAATTGACAGCCTTATCTTCATCTATTACAATACTATTTTTAACCAATAATTTAACAAGACCTTTAAAGTTAGATAATTGAACAGACAATTCACCTTCTTGAAAATTATTATCAACATAATTTATAACTAAATCAAAAACTTTTTCTTTCACAATATTTGAAACCCCTCTTTTCAAAGTGGGTATATTATACCACAAATCATAAAAAAATCAATGTAAGAAAATTATTCCAAAGAAAAAAGGGTTTCAAAACCCTTTTATTTATTATGTTTTAATGTTCTTTGAGAAGCAAAATACTCTTGTAATTGTTGATTATATTTATCACAATTCTTTAACCATGGATAAGCTGGAGTTTCTTCTACTGGCTTAACTTCTGGTTTCCCTCCATTAACTGGAAATGTATCAGGATATGTAAAATAGCTTTTTGTATCCGGAGTTTCTTTCTTTACAAGAACAAAATCTCCATTAGAATTTAATACATATTGTTGACGAGGTTCATCATAGCTATGACTAGCTGGACTAAATGTTCTAACCTTTTTATCAGCTCTTAATTTTCTTATAGCTTTAGCTTCAATTTGTCTTACTCTTTCACGAGTAACACCCATTTCTTTTCCAACTTCTTCAAGAGTCATTTCACGACCATTCCAAAGTCCCATTCTAGCTTTAATAACAAATAATTCTCTTTGAGTTAATTTAGGAGCATTTTCAACAGCTTTCATAAATTCGTTTAAATAATCTTTAGAAATATAATCATCAAATTGTTCTTTATCATCAGCAATAAAGTCACCTAAGAAAGAATCTTCTTCTTCGGCATTAATTGGTGTTTCTAAAGAAACAATATTATCCATTTTACTTAAACAAAATCTAACTTGTTCTTCTTTCAAACCAGTCATTTCAGCTAAATCAGTAGGTGTAGCTTCATAAGGATGATTTTTCATCCATTCACCTTTTGCTCTTCTGATTTTTAACATACTTTCATGTAAATGAACAGGAATTCTAATAGTTCTAGATTGATCAGCTATAGATCTTGTAATAGATTGTCTAATCCATGATGTAGCATAAGTACTAAATTTATATCCTTTTGTTACATCAAACTTTTCAATGGCTTTCATTAATCCTAAATTACCTTCTTGAACAATATCTTCTAAAGATAATCCACGACCTGTATACTTTCTAGCAACACTTACAACTAAACGTAAATTATAGTAAGCAGCATCTTGTCTAGCTTGTTCATCACCTTTAGCTACTCTAGTAAATAACTCACACTCTTGTTCTGGAGTTAAAACTACTGGAGGTAACTCACTTAAATATAAATTAAATAGATCTATATCATGAGAACCTTTATGAGCATGTTTACCAACAGAGTATCCAGTAGGACTATATCTATTTTCTTCTTGAACTTCTAAATTATCCTCAGACTCTATTTTTTCTTCCTCATCATCTTCTTTATCAAGATCATCAGCATTAATTTGCATTAAGCATTTAACATTATCATTGTTACATACTCTCTTAGTTTTCTTACTAGACATTAATGCATCAACCATATTTTTTAATTTATCATTAGAATAATATAAATCAAAAGCATTATCAATATCTATAGTAAGCTTTTTATCACCTAATAGTTTAACAAGTCCTCTATAGTTAGATAGTTGAACTGCTAAACCACCTTCTTGAAAATTACTATTGGCATAATTTGTAACCAAATCAAAAACTTTTTCTTTCATAATATTTGAAAACCCCCTTTTCAAAGTGATTAGATTATAACACACTTTGCTAAAAAAGTCAACACAATAAAAAAAGGCATAAGCCTTTTTATAATTCAAAGTGGTGTCCTCGAGGCGATTCGAACGCCTGACCGTACGCTTAGAAGGCGTATGCTCTATCCAACTGAGCTACGAGGACGTCTTGAAATTACTAATCAAGTATACAACATAATTTTGTAATTTTCAAGACATTTTTTCATTTTTTTAAAATATCAGCAATATTTTCTTCACTTTCAGTATTAAAAACGACTTCATTTACATTATAATTCTCAAAAACCGAACTAGCAATTATATATTTCACCTCTTCAAGTACATTCTTACTATCAAAATCATTAAATATATAATTGTTAAATACAAGTGACATTTTAGACTCATCATGAGTATAATTAACTAACTCTAAATTATCACTAATATAACTCTTAAAATTATTTTGAGAATTAACAGAACTCTTAAGTTCCTCAATAATAATGTCAATCTTCTCAGATTCACTATTCATTACTTTAGTAACTGGTACATAATAGGAAATATCATCGTATTTCTTACTAAAATACA
>ERZ824600.2077-NODE-2077-length-22382-cov-3.676042_pt1 | contig 22382 bp, 18 predicted proteins | sample MGYA00519933_ERZ824600 | MGnify/ENA primary metagenome ERZ824600 (study PRJEB31778, sample SAMEA3449178) | human gut metagenome | biome: human gut; feature: human-associated habitat; material: faeces | place: United Kingdom | collected 2010/2012 ... | reverse complement strand
AGCTTTTGTCGCTTGAGGATACGGAGCACACCGTAAATTTTAACTCGGGCAGTAAGGATATCGCAGTTACCCAAAGGTCCGCGAACCGCGCGGACAAGGTCTTTACTGTCAATGTTATCAAAGAGGGCGACCCGCTTGAAATATACACCGACCGCGACGGCGAAGTTATATTCAAAAAATACTCCCCCATCGGCGAGCTTTCCCAGTTTGCCGCGCAGTATGCGGAGACACTTAACAAGACCTGCGGACTGGCTGTGGTCATATGCGACCGCGACGCGGTCATTGCGGCGGCGGGCGTGCCGCGCCGCGACTACGCCGAAAAACAGCTCTCCGAGGAGCTTGAAAAAATAATCGAGGGGCGCAGCCTGTATGTCTGGCGTGAGGGCGACGAAAAATATCCGCCGGTGCAGAACGGCGGTGCTTATTATATAAGCTGCGCCATGCCGATCATAAGCGAGGGCGACATACTCGGCTGTGTTGTGTCGCTGTCGGGCGGCGATGCCGGCAGAAAGCCGGGGCTTGCCGTCGGCGATGTCGAAAAAAAGCTCGTTGAGACCGCCGCGGGCTTTCTCGGCAGACAGCTTGAGGCCTGACAAAGCATATTCCGCATAAATAAGACCACCCGCACGGCGGGTGGTCTTATTTATATATACAGTTTATGGGGATCAGCCGGATACGGCTTTTGCCGTTCGCCGGTGTTCAGTTTGCTTTGGCTGCGTGGACGTCCGGCGTATCGACAAGCGCTATGTCGGCGCCTATGCCGCGGAGCTTGCCTACGATATCGTCGTAGCCGCGCTCGATATATTCGATGTTGTGTATCTCGGTCGTGCCCTCGGCGGCAAGTCCCGCGACCACAAGAGCCGCGCCGCCGCGCAGATCGACAGCCTTTACCGGCGCTCCCGTCAGATGTGCGGGGCCGACTATGGTGGCTGTTCTGCCGTCAACGGTGATGTCGGCGTTCATTTTTACGAGCTCATCGACATATTTGAATCTGCTTTCGAATACGCCCTCGGTGACGGTAGACGTCCCCTTTGCGAGCGCGAGCAGAGCGCTGAACTGCGGGTGCATATCGGTGGGGAAGCCGGGGTAGAAATAGGTCTTGATATTTGCATGCTGAAGCGGCGTTGAACGGCTGACGACGATGCTGTCGTCGCATTCGTCAACGCTCACGCCCATTTCGAGCAGCTTTGCGGTCACCGTCTCCATGTGCTTGGGGATGACACCGCGCACCGTCACACGTCCTCCCGCAGCGGCGGCGGCAGTCATGTATGTGCCTGCTTCGATCATGTCGGGAATTATGGTGTAGTTGCAGCCGTGCAGCTTTTCGACGCCCTGTATTTTTATGAACGACGTTCCAGCGCCGGATATGCGCGCGCCGCACATATTGAGGAAGTTCGCAAGATCGACGATGTGAGGCTCGCGCGCCGCATTGTCGATGGACGTGCGCCCGGGTGTCATTACGGCGGCAAGAATGACGTTTATCGTTGCGCCGACACTGGCAATGTCAAAATAAATGGATGCGCCGCAAAGCCCGCCGGGACCGGTGACTATGTGGTTGCAGCCGTTTTCGATGGTCATGACCGCACCGAGAGCTTCAAAGCCCTTCTTGTGCTGATCTATCGGGCGCGTGCCGAAATCGCAGCCGCCCGAAAAGCCGACCTTTGCCTCGCCGAAGCGACCAAGCTCGGCGCCGAGAAGGTATGTTGAACCGCGCAGCTTTGACACTAGCTGATATGGTGACGAGCCGCCGACGAGATGCGTCGTGTCTATCTCTACCGTCGTGCGGTTTATCATTCTGACCGACGCTCCCATCGAGCGGAGGATGCGCAGCGAGAGCGCAACATCGCTCACCTCGGGCAGGTTTTCGATAACGCACTTGTCTTTTGTCAAGATGCTTGCAAAGATTATCGGGAGCGCGGCGTTTTTCATGCCGCTGACGTTTATATCACCGTAAAGAGGCTTGCCGCCTCTGATAACTATCTTTTTCATGGGTATCACCATGCCTTTCCTGACTTTGGCGCACCGTGGCGCTGATATGCGGTCCGGTCTATTTATTTATATTATGACTCAAAACGAGAGAACAGATTCCAATCCATCTAATTATATCATATATTCGCTCAAAAGAAAAGGGGCGAAGGAAAAAAATCGAAAAAAACAAGCATATTTTTTTCGTTCTTTTCCTTCGTCGCACAGATATGTGTGTAATAAATATGCACGGAGGCAAAACGCATACTGCTTTTACTGTTCTGTCCTGCTGCTATTATTATATGCCGCGCTGCGGTAATACGCCACGGCAAGATCGACGACGAGCCCGTAGCTTTTCGAGCCGACCGTTCCCTGTATCTGGAGATATGTGTTGTTGACCGTCTCCGACACGTTCGCAACGACATTTTCGCGGTATTTGTCAAAAAATGCGCTGTATGCCGCCATTTCGCCCGTTACGTTTGACCTGAGCCGGCGGGTGACTGCCGTATAGTATGATCTGTCGGCGGAGTAGAGGGAGGAGGCGACGTATTCGTACACCTCAAGATATCCGCTGTATCTGATATACGGGTCGTCCGACGCCATGCAGACGAGAAAAGCTATGAAGTTGGCTTCATCCTCGCGGGCGATGCCGCGCTGGTGCGCCATTTCGTGCGCTGCGGTGTAGGGGATGGTGTAATCGGGAAAATTGGTGTTGATGTTCGCCTCACCGGTAAAATAGGTGTAAACGCCCGAGATGTGCGTGTAGGTCCACGGTTCGCTGAGCATCACCGGCTTCACGCGCGACGAAAGGCGCGGGATGAAGTCGTAGGTGTCGCACACCTTGTCATATGCCTCGACGAGCTTGCGGCTCATTTCGTCAAACGTGTACGGCATGACCGAAAAATCGTTGCAGAGGTAGGTCACGTTTGCCGATTCCTCGTTTACGTGCTCGGCAAGGATATATGCGGTGTAATAAAGCTCCTCGGGCGAGACGGCGGTGCGGTCGAGATCGAGTTTTTTGTCTACCGTGGTGCCGTAATATCCCGTTCCGAAGCCGAAAACAAATACGGAAAAGAGCAGCGACACAAACGAGAGCACCGTGCAGAAGTAAATAAATACCGAGCGCCAACTGTCGGCATATCTCCGGCAGGCGTGCACGATCATGAATACGGCAAGAACGGGAAGAAAAATGACCGTCGCCTCGCCGAGAGAGAATGGGATCCAGCCGGTGAGATGCGCGAGAAAGCCGCGCACGACCGTCCCGATATGGCGGTTGAAAAAGTCGGCGAACGCGGGCGAGAGCCGCGCGGCGATATATACCGCAAGCGCTGCGGCTGCTATGCCGTAAAGCACGAACGCCGCGACCGGCAGCCGTCTTTTCGGCGCCGCCGCTTCCTCGGCGACCAGAGCGTTATCCTCTTCGGGTGCTGCCGTTTCATCGGTATTGACGTTCTGCATATCACGTTCGTCGGTATTGTTCATATTATCCATTTCGTTACCCTTTCTTTCTTTCGTTCGGGCGGTGCTGCGCCGTCAGAATTTTTCTTTTATGACCTTCAGCATATCGGCGGGTATGGGGGAAGCCATTCTCAGCGTCAGTCCGGTCACGGGGTGGCGGCATTCAAGTCTTGCGGCGTGCAGTGCGTGCCGTCCGATGATGTCGGGGCATTCCTCTCCGTAGAGGAAATCGCCGAGCAGGGGACATCCTATGTGAGCCATATGAACGCGTATCTGGTGCGTTCTGCCCGTGCGCGGTTCAAGTGCGACAAGGGCATATGCGCCGTCGCCCGACACGCGCATCGTGCGGTAGTCGGTAACGGACGGCGAGCCGTCCTCGCGCACGGTGCGCATGAGGATGCCCTCGTCGGCACGGGCTATGGGCGCATCAACCCTGCCGCACTGCGGATCGGGAACGCCGACCGTTATCGCGGCGTAGGTCTTGTGTATGCGCCCGCTTTTCATGTCCTCGTAAAGTCTTGATGAGGCAAGGCGGTTTTTGGCAAGGAGCACGATGCCGCTCGTATTGCGGTCAAGGCGGTTGGCGGGGCGGAACACAAAGGGCTCGCCTCGCCTTTCGGCACGCCACGCAAGCGCATTGGCGAGCGTATCGTCAAGATGACCGTGCGTCGGGTGAGTGGGCATTCCAGCGGGCTTGTCGGCGACTATTATGTCGTCGTCCTCGTATATTATCGGGAGCGGCAGCTTTTTCGGGATTATCTGGGACGTGCCGGTCTCGGGCTTGTCGGCAAGATCGAGCGAAAGGCGCTCGCCCGCTCTCAGCCTGTGGCGCACAGTAACGCGCACACCGTCCACGGTCATGCCTGTGGGGGAATTTTTTAGCAGCGTAAGCGTTCCGCAGGATATGTGCATCCGCTTGCGCAGGAGGTCGAAAACGGTCATGCCGTCGTATTCGGGAGTTATTTCAATGTTCATATCATTATACCTTCGGCGATCTTACCCGCGCGGTCCGTCATGACCGGCTGCCGTCATCTTTATGATGATCTGCATGTCATATAATCACGCGCGCGGGAGTATATTTGAGTGACAGACAATAATTTTCGGAGGTCACGAAGATGTTAAGGCTCGTTTCGTTTATAATTTCGTTTATCGCGGTGTTCGCCGCCGCGCCCGCGACGGTGCTCATGCCGACCGCCGCGAGCGCACGCGGGGCGGAGGTCGCGGCGACCGAGGGAGCGGCAAAAATGCTCTCTCCCGGCATTGCGGTCGTGGCAAGCGCCGAAAGGATGGCGGTCGCGGCAAGAAGCGGCGCCGAGGCGGTGTTTCAGGCGGCGGATTTCGAAGCTGCCGCCGGTGTGTCGGCTGTGGATTACATAACGCTCACAAAGCTGCCCGATTCGGAGGACGGCAGGCTTATGATAGGCTCGCTCGCGCTTGCCGAGGGACAGAGCGTCACGCGGCTGAATCTTTCGCGTATGTCGCTCGTGCCCGCGGGCGCCGATGTCAGAGAAGCGGGTTTTTCCTTCAACGTCAACGGCGCGGCGCACGAATATTCCTGCACCGTGAATTTTATCGACGGCAAAAACTCCGTGCCGACGCTCGACACGGCTACTGCCGCGTCTCTCGGTGCATCGACGTATTCGGGGATGCCCTGCGCGGGCAGACTTGCCGCATATGACCCCGACGGGGACGAAATGTTCTTTTCTCTTGTATCATACCCGAGGCACGGCAGCGTTATCATGACCGACCGCGCAGGCGGGTGCTACGTTTATATACCGGACAGCGGCTTTTCGGGCAGGGACAGCTTTTCATACACCGTGCGCGACAAGTGGGGAGAGCGCGCCGACGATGCGGCGACTGTAAGCGTTACCGTTTCGCGCCGCGCGAGCGGCGAAGGCTTTGCCGACATGGAGGGCAGTGTTTTTGAAAGCACTGCGCTGCGCGTATCTGCCGCCGGGATAATGGGCGGCACCGAGGTCGGCGGGAAGAACTATTTTTACCCGTCGCAAACGGTCAGCCGTTCGGAGTTTCTTGTCATGGCGATGACGGCAGCGGGCATAAAGGATCTGCCGGCGTGCGACGTCACCGTATTTGCCGACGACGGGGATATCCCCGCCTCAGCCAAGCCGTACATCGGCGCGGCATATACTCTCGGCGTCTGCGACGGGTGGATAAAGGACGGCAAGCAGTGTTTTCTTCCCGACGAACCGATAACGGTCGCCGAGGCCGCAATGCTCTCCGCGGGACTGCTTGAGATAAGGACCGACGGCGCAGCCGAGGCGTGGGCAGACAGCGACGGCGTGCCCGCATGGGCAGCCTCCGGCTTCGGTACCATGCGCGCGGCAGGCTTCGTCGGCGCGGGCTTCGGCGGTTCGGCACGTTCGAAGCTCGACCGTGAGAGGTGCGCCGAGCTGCTTGCGGCGATAATGCGTTATGCCGCGTCGGGAAAAAAGTGAATCGCGTCCGGAGATCTGCGGTCAGAAGATCTCCCCGCAGCTCAGTCTGACGCCGCCCTCGCGCAGCGAGGCGCGCAATTTGCCGACCATTGAGGTGTCGGGCGACGAAAAGTCGTCAAACAGCGAGGCGGCGGCGCCCGCCGCCTCGCCGGTAACGGCACAGACGGGTATCACGCGCGTGATGTCCCACATACGGTCGCTGACCGAGATATCGCGCCCCGCCGCAAGAAGATTGCGGCAGCCGTCGGCGATGATACAGCCGAGGGGCAGCTCGTATACCGGACCGCGGCTGCGCCAGCTTCCGGTCACACCTATACTGTCAGCGTATGAAGCGTCGGCGTCCGCGTCCGGTGCTGCAAGCCCGCGTATGCGTCGGGTCATGCGTAGCTGCGGTATTGACGCCAGCGCGTCGGGCAGGCATGAGGGATCGGCGGCGTGCCGCGCCTCCCAGTCGGCGTATGTCGCCGCATGAGACATCTGCATCATTTCGCTGATCTCGGTGCCGTCGATGCCGGTAAAGCGTCTGTCGGAGAGCAGCTTCGGCTGTTTTTTGCCGGCAGCCGCCTGCTCATCGGTTATTTCCGCACCGCCGAGAAGGCGGCAGCGGCGCTCTTTTGAATCAATAAAGTAATACCAGCCCGCGAGCGTGTTGCCGCGTCCGTAAAGGACGGTGCCAGCTCCCGCAAATGCCGCAATGTCGGCGTCTCCGGTCGCATCGACGACCGCTTTTTTTATTTCAACGGCGCTTCTGCCGCTCTTGTTTTCGATAACGAGCGCCTCTATCCTGCCATTGTCGGTAACAGCCGAGCATATCTGCGTTCCGTAAAGTATCCTGACTCCCGCGTCACGCAGCAGCTTTTCGGCTTCAAGCATGAAAAGGGGACCGTTGAAGCCCGCCTGAAAGCGCACCGCGGCTTTTTCCTCCGCACTGCCGCCGTCAAGCCAAGGAGCGGGGCGCTTGCATTCGCAGCCGTGCTTTATCGAAAGGCGCAGCAGCTCCTCGCCGATGCCGTATATCACCTGATGCCCCATGCCGTCGCATATCGGCAGGTATATGGTGACAAGACCGAGCGTTGCAAGCCCTCCGGGGGCGAACTCCCGCTCGATGAGCAGCACATCGCTGCCGCGTCTCGCAGCGGCAAGAGCGGCGCTGATCCCCGCGATCCCTCCGCCGCATACCGCAACGTCGCAGGAGAGCGTTACGGGTGTCGTAATGGTCTCGGTTATACTCTTCATTCCTGTGTACATCTCCGTGTTGATCTTGTTTATATTATAGCCCACAGTGGGCTGATTGTCAATCTTATCAAAAAACCGCGGGTATAAAAAATGCCGCTTTTTGTGTGAATAAATTATTGACACCGGTTTTGTTTTATACTATAATATTAATCAACGGAGCGGCACTGCCCGAGGGCGAAGCCGCCACCTCGAAACGGAGGTATCATCATGGCAAAATACTGCACAAACTGCGGCGCGCCTCTCGACGAGGGCGCAGGATGCTGCACGTCCTGCGGTCAAAAGGTCGGCGGTAACACTGCGGCACAGCAGCCCGTCTATACGCCCGCTCCCGCGCAGCCGGTATATGCGAACACTGCGCCGAGCGAAGAAAACAAACCGGTAAGCGTCGGTGCTTTCTTCGGGCTTATACTGCTGTACGGCATCTCGGTGGTCGGTCTTATCAGCGCGATCATCATGGCGTGCGTATGCACGAACAAGAATCTCAAGCACTTTGCTCTCGCGACCGTCATCTTCAAACTCGCGGGCGTGGTCATCGCAATACTCGCGGTGATCGTAATGTTCGTCATCGGCTTCTCGCTTTCGGACTGGGCGGGCAGCATAAGAGATCAGATGCCGCTCTTCATCGGTCTTATCTGACATCCGGCACGGGGTATATCCCGACATCCAACCGACACAATATAAACGGAGGTTTATTTTATTATGGCATTCTGCTCAAAATGCGGCGCGCAGCTCAATGAAGGCGAAAAGTTCTGCTCAAAGTGCGGCGCTCCCGTCGAAGACAAAAAAGAAGAAAAGAAACAGGAAAACGGCTTTGAGGCGATCCTGAACACGCCCGACACAACATCGGGATACGATCAGAACGACATTCAGAGCAACAAGGCGATGGGCATTCTCGCTTATTTCGGACTGCTTGTTCTCGTTCCGATCCTTGCCGCAAAGAATTCCAGATTCGCGCGTTTCCATGCAAATCAGGGGCTCGTGCTCCTTATCGTTGAGATAGGCTTCAGCATTATCTCGGCTCTCAAGAATATCCACTTCATCGGCGGTGTTTTCGGGGTAGTGGGCGCGCTCGGCAGCATCGTCACTCTCGCCCTTGCCATAATCGGTATCGTCAATGCCGCTCAGGGCAAGGTGAAAGAGCTGCCCGTCATCGGCGGCATCAAGATCCTGCAGTGACCGATAACGCATAAAGCTACATAAATACAGATCCCGCCGCGGCAAGCGGCGGGATTTTTTTGCCCTTTTGCGGGCATAATAACGTAAATATCATTTGTGTTTGCGGAAGGTTGCGGTCGTGAGTATATATATATTTTCGGTTCTTGATTTTGTCGGCGGTCTTTGTATGTTTTTGTTCGGAATGAACATTATGGGCGAAAACCTTCGCCGCATGAGCGGCGGCAAGCCGCAGGGTTGGCTCGGCAGGCTCTGCAAAACGCCGCTGCGCGGCGTCGCGCTCGGTGCGCTCGTTACGGCGCTGGTACAGTCCTCGAGCGCCACTACGGTCATGGTCGTGGGATTCGTCAATTCGGGCATCATGACGCTTTCTCAGTCGGTCGGCGTTATAATGGGCGCAAATCTCGGAACGACATTCACATCATGGCTGCTCTCGCTGACGCAGCTCGGCGGCGGAGGAGTCTTGGGGCTTCTCAGCCCGACGGCATTCGCGCCTCTGCTCGCGGCGGTCGGAACGGTGCTTGTGATGAACCCGCGAAGCGACCGCCGCCGCGACCTCGGATATGCCTTTCTCGGCTTTACGGTGCTTATTTTCGGCATGGAGCTGATGAGCGGAACGGTAAAGCCGCTTGCCGCCGTGCCCGAATTCACCCGAATCCTCACCGTTTTCGGCAACCCCGTAGCGGGAATTGCGGCGGGAGCGCTACTGACGGCGGTAATACAGTCGTCCTCGGCATCGGTCGGCATTCTTCAGGCGCTTGCCGCCTCGGGAGTGCTGACGCGCGGCGCGGCACTGCCGATAATCCTCGGTCAGAACATCGGCACCTGCGTCACCACACTGCTGTCCGGTCTCGGGGCGGGAAAAAACGCGCGCCGCGCGGCATTCATCCACCTTTATTTCAACCTTATCGGCACGGGTGCGGCGCTTGCCGTCTCGGGGCTTTTGCGACTTTCCGGGGATTTTTCGGCATACCTCGGCGCGCCTGTCGACGCATTTTCGATAGCGGTGATGCACACAGCCTTCAATGTCTTTTCGACGCTGATACTGCTGCCGTTCCCGCGTTTGCTCGTAAAGCTTGCCGTGCTGACGGTCCCGGACGGCGAGAAGAAAAAGAAAACAAAAAAGGCGCAGCCGGACGCCGGCGAGCCGACGCGGGCACGTCGGCTCGCCGGGTATTCGATACTCGACGAGCGCTTTCTTTCCGCACCCGCGTTTGCGTATTCGATGACAAGGGCGGCTTTTCTGCGTATGCTTGAGCTTGCGGCGCAGAATCTTTCCGAGGCTGCGCGGCAGCTCGACGGCTTTGATGCCGAACGGCAGAAAAAGATAGCCGAAACCGAGCGTCTCATAGACTCATACGAGGATTCGATAAGATCATACCTCATAAAGCTGTCGGACGGGCGGCCGGGAAAAAGACTGTGCGACGGGATATATGCTCTTTACGGGGCGGTCGGCGACGCCGAGCGGATAGGAGACCACGCGCTCGATATTTCTGGGATCGCTGAGAAAATGGCGGGCGAGGGCTTTACCTTCGATGCGGCGACAGCCGCTGAGATAGAGGTCTGCCGCCGCGCTGTGACCGATCTGCTTGACGGCGTTGTCGGCGGCGGAAGCGCCGAGGAGACCGAGCCTCTCGAGGAAGCTGTAGATAGGCTGACCGACGAGGTGGGCAGAAGATGCGTGGCTCGCATGGTCGGTCTCGGAGACGCGCGCGGCAGCATATATGCCGACGAGATACTGATATCACTCGAAAGAGCGGCAGATCACGCCGCAGACCTTGCGGCGGGCGCATCGGTCGGCGCTGCTCACGAAAGGCTGCGCGACATTCGTGCGGGCGAGGATTTTTCGGCACGCGTGCGTGAATGCCTCGGCAGATACCCTCTGCCGCCGGAAAATGCGGGCAATGCCGAGCCGGTCGTGCGCTGAACTCACGCTTTTTCCTTTACTTGTTTTCTCTTGGCGAGCTTCGTTATCACCGCAGCGGCGAGAGCCGAAAGAAAAAGGATCAGCACCGCGACCGAGAATGCAGTCATGCCCGTGCCGTGCGGAGTAAACGTCCCCGTGGGAGCCGCAGACTGTGAAAGGGATGGGAACAGCTTCATCGCGGTGAGCATTATAAGCGCCGAAAGCGGAGCCTGCACGGCTTTTGATATGAGGTATCCGCCGAGTCGCGGCCGCGCGTTTTTTGCCGACGAGCAGACGGAAAATATCTGCATATGCACCGAAAGCCCCGACCAGCCCGCTGCGGCGGTGCAGAGGAGTATCCCGACTCCGGTCGGTCTGACCGCCGACGATGCGGCGGCGCCCGAGGTCACCTCGAAAAGAGAATAGATCACCGCCTCGGTCGTTCTCGACGGGGAAAATCGCGAGATGATGCACGAAATGCAGCCTACGACGCAGGAGAAAAATGCGACATAGGCGCATACGTTGAGCGTTGAGAGCGCTGCGGCGGTAACGGAGTCGGGCAGTGCGCTCGGCTCCGGTTTTCTTATCGCGGGCAGGGGCGCTGCGGCATTCCCAGACTTTTTTTCTGCTATGCGTGCGGGTATGCCGCCCGCAATGCCGCAGAGCGTGCCCGCAAGCAGCACCGACACGTACATTGCCGCGCCGAGTCGGCGGTCATGCCACAGCGCGGTGCCGACGGCGCTTATCATGAACGCCGACGACGGATAGTTGCAGAAGGTCACGAGCCGTTCCGTTTCACGCCGCGTCATAAGCCCGCGGTCGTAAAGCATAATGGCGGCGCGCGTTCCGACGGGAAAGCCGCATACCGCACCGAGGAGATACGCGCAGCTCCCCGCTCCCGACAGCCCGAACAGCGCGTGCATCGGGCGGCGCAGCAGACGCCCCATCAGCTCGCCCCCTCCGGTCCTTACGAGAAGCTCGGAGAGCGCCATAAAGGGAAAAAGCGTGGGTATCACCGCAGTGGTGCAGAGCGTAAGCCCGCGCGAGACGTATTTTATCGGGATATCGGGATTCCGCAGCAGAAGGGCGATGAAAAAAAGACTTGCAAGTGCCGCAGCCACCGTGCGCGGCGCGGTCATTGCGGCGAACCTGTCTGCCCTTGTTCCGTTATTCATTACAATTGCCTCCGGCGCATAATATTCATTGATATCTTATTCGGCGCGGGCGGCGATTATATCCGCCGCGGTGATACGGAAGGGCGGTATGGGGCAGACATGAAAAAAAGAAGAACACGTTCGGGAAGGACCGGAGAGAAAATACCTCTGGCGGAGCTGCTCAGCCGCCGTTTTGATATTCCCGCAGATGTTCTGTGCGGCGGTCTTACCGTCGAGCTGCGCGGCAGAAACGACCTTTACATAACCGGCTGCGAGCGCATACTTTCGTACTCCGCCGAATGTATCGGGCTGCTCGTAAGCGGAGCGGAGCTGACCGTTACGGGCAGGCGGCTCTGCTGCACGACATATTTCAACGCCGAGATAGGCATCAACGGAGAGATCGACGGTCTTTCCTTCTCGGCATTTACGGGGAAGGCGGGCGAAAAATGAGGCTTATCGACTTTTTTGCGGGTGTATGCCGCTTTTCGGTCGCAGAGGGCGACGCGGTACGGCTGCTGAACATTCTTATGAAGGCGCGGCTCGTGTACCGCGGCTTTACCGTCACCGGCAGCGAGACCGACGGTGAAACCGGCGGAGAGCCCGGTGGCACGGCAGTGCTTTTCTGCTCGGCACGGACGGCGCACCGGCTCGCGGTGCTTTGCGATGCGGCCGGGATAGGGCACAGTGTGCGCACGGTATACGGTCTGCCGGCGATGAAGAAAACGCTCATCCGCCGCGCCGGGCTTATCGCGGGCTCGCTCGCGGCGCTTTTTATCCTCATACTCGGCGAGAGCGTGATATGGGACGTGCGCGTTACCGGGTGCCGCGATATTCTTACATCCACCGAGACCGAAGCGCTTTTTGCGGAGCTCGGGGTGCGCCCCGGCGTACGTCGCCGCGCGGTGAACGCCGACAGAACGGCTGCCGAGGCGGTAAAATCGAGCGATAAGCTGGCATGGGCTGCGGTGAACATACGCGGCACGACTGCGGTGATAGAGGTGCGCGAGCAGCTCGATCCGCCGAAGGAGGATGAGCCGGACGGCGGCTATGACGGCGAAAATCTCATAGCGGCGTGCGACGGGCTTATCACGGGCACCGAGATCATTGCAGGCAAGCCTGCGGTCAGCCGTGGACAGTCGGTAAAGAAGGGAGACCTGCTCGTCAGCGGGGTGATAGACAGCACCCGCATCGGGGTGAGGATCACGAGGGCGCGCGGCGAGGTGCGTGCCGAAACGGTGCGCGAGATCACGGTGACCGTCCCGTACAGGTATGAAAGGAATGTCCCCGACGGGCGTGAGGACGAGGAGATATCGCTTATATTCTTTTCAAAGGAGATAAAACTTTTTTCAAAAAGCGGCGGCGCGGAGCATGACAGCGACACAGTGAGCGAGAGGAATATGCCGAGGCTGCCGGGCGGCAAGGTGATACCCATCGGTATAGACAGGGTAAAGCGAGTGGGATATTCGGCGGAGGAGGCGGTGCGCAGCGGCGCGGAGGCGGAGCGCCTTGCGGATTTTGAGCTGTCGCGCCGCATTTCCGACGCACTTTCCGGCGGCGCCTACCCGGTGAGAAAGACCGTCGTGCGCGAGGTGGGAGAGGATGCGGTAACGCTGCGCTGTGAGCTTGTTGCCGTCGAAAATATCGCCGTGCCGCAGGGATTTGTCTTTTTGACGGGCGGCGACGGATAAATCGACCGTAAAAATGCGTAATTCCGCAAAAAAGCGTGACAAAACGCGCGTGTTGTGATATAATAAAATGGGAAAATCCTTATTGGGAAGTCGGAAAAATGGAACAGAAAGAGCAAAAGATCGTATATACAGGTTCGGCAGCCGAGACCGCAAGGCTTTTCGGCGCGTTTGACGCGAATATGAAGATAGTCGAGGACGCTTTCGGTGTTGCTGTGCACAACCGCGCCTCGGAGAGCGGAGAGGGCGATGCGCTCGTGATAAGCGGCGGCTCGGCAGATGCCGTTGCGCTTGCCGCCGAAACGGTCGAGGCGCTGAAGCGTGCGTCATCGGGCATGGGCGCGCTCAGCGAGCAGACGGTGATATACATCACCTCAATGATAAAGGACGGCCGCGGCGCCGAGCTTGCGGCGTTTGACGAAAACTGCATCTGTCTGACGTCGAAGGGCAAGCCCGTAAAGCCGAAGACCGTCGGACAGCGGCAGTATGTCGAGGCGATAAGAAAAAATACCATAGTCCTCGGCGTGGGTCCTGCCGGCACGGGCAAGACCTATCTTGCCGTTGCAATGGCGGTAAAGGCGCTGCGCGAAAAGCAGGTGAGCCGTATAATCCTCACCCGCCCCGCGATAGAGGCGGGCGAAAAGCTCGGTTTTCTGCCCGGCGACCTGCAAAGCAAGATAGACCCCTACCTGCGCCCGCTGTATGACGCGCTGTTTGAGATGATGGGCGCCGAAAATTATCAGCGCTGTGTCGAAAAGCAGGTCATTGAGGTCGCGCCGCTCGCTTATATGCGCGGCAGAACGCTCGACGATTCCTTTATCATACTTGACGAGGCGCAGAACGCGACATTCGAGCAGATGAAAATGTTCCTCACACGTCTCGGCAACGGCTCAAAGGCTGTCGTGACGGGCGACCTGACGCAGACCGATCTGCCCGACGGACAGAAGAGTGGGCTTTGGGCTGCGGTGCACATCCTTGACGGAATCGAGGATATAAACATTCACCGCTTTACCGAGCGCGACGTTGTGCGGCATAAGCTCGTGCAGAAGATAATACTTGCGTATGACAAATACGAGCGCGAAAACAGCCGCCGCGAGTCGGAACGCCGCGGCGCACGGCGCGACGGCGGGCAGGCGCCGAAGAAATATCACCGCCCCGCATCGGATAAGAACAGGACATAAAAGAAGGTAACGGCAATGGAACTGTATATTGATTTTAGCAACCGTCAGCGCAAGGAAAAGGTCGATGACGCGCTGCGCGGTCTGGTGAAGCGTGCGCTCACCGCCGCATTCGAATATGAGGGCGTCACGGGCGATGCCGAGGTGTCGGTGACGTTCGTCTCCGACGCGGGCATAAGAAAATACAACCGTGAATATCGCGGCATCGACCGCGCGACGGATGTGCTCTCCTTTCCGCTCTTTGACGGCGGAGACATCGAGTCTGCCTTTGACGGGGAGAGATATCAGCTCGGCGACGTTGTGCTCTCACTTGAACGCGCACGTTCTCAGGCAGAGCTTTACGGGCATTCCTTCGAGCGTGAGACGGCGTTCCTCTGCGTACATTCGGCGCTGCATCTTATGGGCTACGATCACGAACGCGGAGAGGCGGACGAGCTCGATATGCGCCGCCGCCAGCGCGACATAATGAAAATACTCGGACTCACCGTCAACGAATGAAAAAGGACGCGTATACATGAAAAGAACAGCATTTATTTCGATAGTCGGCAGACCTAACGTGGGCAAATCAACGCTCATGAACCGCATCCTCGGCGAGAAGGTCGCCATTGTGTCAAGCAAGCCGCAAACGACGCGCGGCAGGATCGTCGGCATCCATACCGTCGGCGACGACCAGTATGTGTTCCTTGACACGCCCGGCATCCACCGCCCGCAGAACAGGCTCGGCGATGCAATGGTGAGAAGCGCGCGGGATGCCATGCAGGACGGCGACTGCGTGCTGCTCGTTGCCGACGCGGGTAAGGAGATATCGCAGGTCGAGCGCGACGTTATCGCATATCTCAAGACGAGCGGCGTGCCGTCGGTGCTTGCGCTCAACAAGGTCGATCTTTACAACCGTGACGTGATAGCAAAAACAATTGCCGCATATGCCGCGCTGCATGATTTTGACGCGGTGGTGCCGATAAGCGCCAAGAACGGGCGCGCCGTTGGTGAGGTCGTGGACGAGCTGTCGCATTTCCTTGTCGAATCAGACTGGTTTTACCCCGACGACATCAGCACGGATCAGCCGTCGCGCCAGTATGCGTCGGAGATAATCCGCGAAAAGCTTCTGCGCACGCTTGACCGCGAGGTGCCGCACGGCATTGCGGTGGTGATAGAGGAATTTACCGAAACGCGCGGGCTTATCCGCATACGTGCCGAGATATACTGCGAAAAGGCAACGCACAAGCGCATAATCGTCGGCAAAAACGGCGAACAGCTCAAAATGGTCGGCACATATGCGCGCGAGGAGCTTGAAAAGGTGTTCGGCAAGAAGGTATTCCTTGATCTTTGGGTCAAGGTGAAGGAAAACTGGCGCGATTCGGACGGACTTGTCCGCAATTTCGGGCTTTCGGCTCAGGAAGACGATAAAGACTGAACGATGCCCGGCGCCGAGAGGAGGCGGCGGTAGTGGAAACGCTGCGTGATTTTGCAACGGACGGGCTTGTCGTCCGCGAATACGAGCTCGGCGAGCATGACAAGATGCTCACGCTGCTCACGCCGTCATACGGGCGCATATCGGTTATAGCTAAGGGCGCGCGGTCGCTGAAAAACAAGTACATGAGCCCCGCACGGCTGTTCACATACGCAAACTACGAGCTGCACCGCCGCGGCGACATGATGTGGCTGCGCTCGGCTGAGGTCATCGAGTCCTTTCCGCAGCTTGAAAAGGAGATAACGAGGCTTTATCTTGCGCAGTATCTTGTAGATCTTGCGTGCGAGCTGAGCGGAGAGGGCGAGCCTGCGGTGGATATGCTGCGGCTGACGCTCAACTCTCTTTACGCCGTCTGCCGCGGGATAAAGGATCAGCGCCTCATAAAGGGAACATTCGAATGGCGTGCGGCGGGGTATTCGGGGTATATGCCCGAGCTCGGCGACTGCCATATCTGCGGCGCACCGGATGCCGCGTGCGCAAACGATGGCGGCATATGCTACATCGACGTAATGAACGGTGCGCTCATGTGTGCTTCATGCGCTGCAGGCAGGCTTGAACGTGATGCAGCCCTGCCCTCCGACGTGATACCGGTGGACAGCGACGGCGTGCGTTCGATACTTCTTCCGGTCAACCGTTCGGTGCTCGCCGCGATAAAGTATGTGCTGACCGCCATGCCGGAGCGTATGTTTGCCTTTTCGCTTTCGGAGGACGCCGATCTTGAAACGTTTTCGTCCGTCGGCAGCACATATATAACACACCACCTTGAGCGCGGGTTTGCCTCCCTTGCGCTCTACAACGAGATACGTAATATGTGATTTCGGAGATTTGAAATGTATTTACCGGATAAAACAGTAACATCACTTGAATTTGATAAGATAAGATATATGCTTGCCGAGTGCGCTCACACAGAGGGCGCAAAGGCAATGGCACTGGTGCTTGTGCCGGACGACGACGAGGTGCACATCCTGCGCCGTCAGAGGCTCACGACAGATGCAAAAAAGCTTGTCGGGTACAAGGGCTATCCGTCGTTCGGAATGATAAAGAGCATAGATGCGGTATGCGAACGTGCCGAAAAGGGCGCGGTGCTGACGGCACGCGAGCTGCTTGACGTTGCAAACATACTGCGCACGGCGCGCGGCATCATAGAATACAGCCGCACCGACCGCACGTTTGAGACCGTGCTTGACGAGATATTCGGCAGGCTTGATGCCGACCGTCCGTTTGAGGACAAAATATGCCGTGTGATTATTTCGGAGGAGATGATAGCCGACGACGCGTCTCCCGCCCTTGCCGACATCAGGCGCAAGATACGCGCGGCGACCGCGCGTGTGAAGGATCTGCTCTCAAAATACACCGGCGGATCATACGCAAAATATCTTCAGGACAGCATCGTCACGATACGCAACGGCAGATATGTCGTGCCGGTCCGCGCAGAATGCAAAAACGACGTAAAGGGGCTTGTTCACGACACGTCGGCATCGGGGGCTACGATTTTCGTCGAACCCATGGCGGTCGTTGACACGAACAACGAGATACGCGAGCTTGAAGCAAAGGAAAAGCATGAGATAGAGCGTATACTTGCCGAGCTTTCCGCCGAGACCGCGCAGCGCGCGGCGATACTCCGCTACGATGTTGCGAATATCGACGAGCTGGCGTTTTATTTTGCCTGTGCGGGGCTTTCCGAAAAAATGGACGGCGCGCAGCCGCGCATCACGACGGGGTCCGAAAGGACCATCGAGCTTATCGGCGCGCGTCACCCGCTCATAGCCAAGGATAAGGTCGTGCCGGTGAACGTTGCGCTCGGCGGCAGCTATGACACGATGATAATCACCGGTCCGAACACCGGCGGCAAGACCGTTACGCTCAAAACGCTCGGGCTTTTCACGCTCATGGCGCAGTCGGGACTGCACATTCCCGCCGACGAGCGTTCGTCCGTTGCCGTGTGCGACCGCGTGCTCGTCGATATCGGCGACGACCAGAGCATAGAGCAGTCGCTTTCGACTTTTTCGGCGCACATGGTCAATATCGTTTCGATAGTTAAAGAGCTGACGCCGGGCGCACTCGTGCTGTTTGACGAGCTGGGCGTCGGCACCGACCCCATCGAGGGCGCGGCGCTCGCCATAGCAGTTATCCGCGAGGTGCGCGAAAAAGGAGCGCTCTGCGCGGCGACCACACATTATGCCGAGTTGAAATCCTACGCACTCAGCACACCCGGTGTGACCAACGCCTCATGTGAGTTCGATGTCGAAACGCTGAAGCCGACCTACAAGTTGACGATAGGCACGCCGGGCAGATCGAATGCGTTTGCGATATCCAAGCGGCTGGGACTGCCCGAGCACATCATAGACCGCGCTGCCGAAGAGGTCAGCTCCGACGACCGCCGCTTTGAGGACGTCATAGACAAGCTCGAAGCGAGCCGCATGGAGATGGAGCGCAACCGCGAGGAGACTGCAAGACTGCGCGAGGAGTACGAAAAGTTCAAGCACGAGGCGGAGGCAAAGATCCGCGCACGCGCTGCCGAGGCGGAACGTCAGACCGCCGCTGCGGAGAAGAAAGCGGCTCAGCTTATCGAGGGTGCGAAGATATCGAGCGAATATGTGCTCTCTCAGCTTGAAAAGGTCAAAAAGGCACGCGACAGCGAGCGTCTCGGTGAAGAACTTGAGGCTGCACGCCGCAGGATACGCGAGCACCTCAAAGAAAACGAGGATAAATTCAATCCCGTTGACGCGGAGGAGGACGACGGATATGTCCTTCCGCGCGCTCTGCACAAGGGCGACAAGGTATATATCCGCAATATAAAGCAGGAGGGCGTGCTGCTTGCCGACCCCGATCGCTCCGGTAATGTTTCGGTCCAGGCAGGCGGCATCAGAACAAAGACCAAGCTCGGTAACCTCAAGCTGCTTGACGATGTTGTCATGGTCACCGACGGCACGGGGCAGAAAAAGACCGCAAAGGAATTCTGCGCAACGACTGTCAGCCGCGCCTGCTCGGACGAGATAGACCTTCGCGGTATGACGGGCGACGAGGCATGGATGGCGGTCGACCGCTACCTTGACGATGCCATGTTTGCAGGGCTCCACACGGTGCGCCTCATTCACGGCAAAGGCACCGGCGCACTGAGGCAGGCGCTGTGGAAAATGCTGAAGGGCGACGGTCGCATTGCGGCGTACCGCATAGGACAGTACGGCGAGGGCGACGGCGGTGTGACCGTTGTCGAGCTCAGATGACCCGAAAACCTTCCTTAATTAATTTGTAGTATATTCATTTCAAAGGCGGAGCATACTTTATGAAAAAAACTCTTGATCTTCTCGGTATTGACCTCGGCGCTTCAAGCGGGCGCGGCATTGTCGGCAGCTACGACGGCGAAAAGCTTTCGCTGCGCGAGGTACACAGATTTCCCAACGAACCGCAGATGGTCGCGGGGCGCTTTACATGGGATATCCTCAGGCTGTATGCGGAGAGCAAAAATGCCATCCGTGCCGCTGCGGGCGGCGAGCTGCGCTCGATAGGCATCGATACATGGGGCGTCGATTACGGACTGCTGGACGCGCACGGACGGCTCATCGGCAATCCCGTTCATTACCGCGACCGCCGCACCGAGGGGATCATAAGCGAATTCGGCGAACGCGTTATGCCGAACGAAAAGCTCTACGGCATAACGGGCATACAGCTTCTTGACTTCAACACCGTCTATCAGCTTTACGCCGACAGGCGGGACGGCACCGCTGCGGGCGCCGCGAGGATGCTCTTCATCCCCGACCTGCTCGGGTATTTCCTGACGGGAAATATGGCGTGCGAATATACCGTGGCATCGACAGGTGCGCTGCTTGACGCAAAAAAACGCGACTTTTCGGCTGAGATACTGTCAGCCCTCGGGCTCGAGCGTGACTTTTTCGCACCGCTCGTTCATCCCGGCACATCGCTCGGAAATGTGCGCGGCGATGTCGGTGCCGAGGTCGGCGGCTGCGGCGCGGAGGTCGTGAGCATCGCATCCCACGACACGGCGTCGGCGGTGCTTGCCGTCCCCGCGAAAAAGGATGAGAAATTCGTATACATAAGCTCCGGCACATGGTCGCTGCTCGGCACCGAGACCGATGAGCCTGTCATTACGCCCGAAACGCTCGCGTTGAACTTCACGAACGAGGGCGGCGTCGGCAGAAAGATCAGATTTCTCAAGAATATCATGGGGCTCTGGCTGCTTCAGGAATCCCGCCGCCAGTGGAGACGCGAGGGCAGAGGAGAAGACGAGATAGGCTTTGACGTGCTGTCGTCGGCTGCCGCAGCCGCGCCCGCCTGCCGTTCGGTGATCGATCCAGATGCGCCGGTGTTTGCGGTGCCCGGCGATATGCCCGGCAGGATCGCCGAATATTGTCGCAAAACAGGGCAGTATGTGCCAAAAACTCCCGGCGAGACGGTAAGAGTCATCTTCGACAGCCTTGCGCTCTGCTACCGCCGCACGATAGAGGGAGTGGCGGAGCTTTGCGGCTTCAGACCCACGGCGATAAATATAGTGGGCGGCGGTTCGCTCGACACGCTGCTCGACAGCATCACCGCCGATATATGCGGGCTCCCCGTCGTGGCGGGACCCACAGAGGCTACCGCGGTGGGCAACATTGCGGTCCAGCTCATGGCAGCCGAAAAAATGAGCGCGGCAGAGGCGCGCGAGCTCGTGCGCCGCTCATTCCCGACTTCGGTGTTCGAGCCGAAGTCCGCCCCCGGCACATACGACGGCGTTTATGAAAAATTCGAACGCCTTGTCGCCGCACACAGCGAGCATTCGCTCTGACGGCGGCGCAGCGCGGCGCGCGCTTGTTATTATGACAAATAACGGCGCCGCCCCGCGCCCCGCGTTCGGAAATTCGACGAAAAATTCCTTTTGCCGCAATAACAGACGCAAAATATATTGCTAACCGGCGAGAATTATGTTATAATTAATATGTATGTGTTGCAGGCTCGGAAAGGTCTGCTTTGTAATTGAATAAACAAATTTGTGGGGGATGTATGAAGGATATTCTATACGGAGAACTCGGTATCATCGGGATGGAGGGCTGCGAGGGCTTTACCGCGCAGGTCGATAATTACATCAGAGAATGGCGCGGAAGCAGTGAGAGCTTTCTTGTCGGTGCGGAGTGTCCCCGTTTCGGCAGCGGAGAAGCAAAGGGACTTGTCACCCGTTCGGTTCGCGGGCTTGACCTTTACATCGTATGCGATGTGTTCAATCATCTGCTTACCTACAAACTTTACGGGCAGCAGGTACCCATGAGCCCCGACGACCATTATGCGGACCTTAAAAGAATAATAACCGCTATCGGCGGCAAGGCAAGAAGAATAACGGTTGTTATGCCAATGCTTTATGAGGGACGCCAGCACAAGCGTTCAGGACGCGAATCTCTTGACTGCGCTACGGCGTTGCAGGAACTTGTGGATATGGGCGTTGACAATATCATTACTTTCGACGCTCACGACCCCCGCGTTCAGAACGCTATTCCCGTACACGGCTTTGAAAACGTTATGCCTACATATCAGATGATAAAGGCGCTTGTAAATGCCGTGCCTGATATAGAAATTGACAAGAATCATCTTATGATTATCAGCCCCGATGAGGGTGCTATGGCGCGCGGAATATACTTCTCTTCCGTTTTGGGTGTTGATTTGGGCATGTTCTACAAACGCCGGGATTATTCGGTTGTGATTAACGGGCGCAACCCCATTGTTGCTCACGAGTATTTGGGTGCAGACGTTAAGGGAAAAAATCTTATCATAGTTGACGATATGATTTCTTCCGGCGACAGCGTACTTGATTTGGCTGTGAAACTTAAAGATTTGGGCGCGGGCGACATCTATGTTTGCACCACGTTCGGGCTTTTCTGTGAAGGGCTTGAACACTTTGACGATGCCTATAACAAAGGTTTTATCCGCAAGGTGTTTACCACAAACGGCACATGCTGCACGCCCGAGCTTGACAAGCGCGAGTGGCACTGCACGGTTGACCTTTCAAAATACATTGCTTATATTGTGGATACGCTTAACCACGACGCATCAATAAGCGAACTTCTTGACCCCTCTTCTAAGATAAATAAACTTCTTATCAACAAGGGCAAAAGGTAATTTATATACGCGCCCTTAACGGGCGCTTTTTTTGTTTTGAGGTGATTTTTTGAAAAAACATTCGCGCCTGCCGCTTATAATCTTTATATTCGTGCTTGTACTTGCGCTTTGTGCCGCAGTATGGTATATGGGCGAAATAGGAATCGATATTCCGTTTTTGGGCTTTGCAAAGGTCAATAAATTTGAAAAAGCATTAAATGAAAACAATTATCAGGCGGCGGCAACGGTGCTTATCGAATCACAGAACAAGGACGCGGAACTTGAAAGCCTGAAAAATCACCTTAACGCATATTTTGCGCTTTGCTTTTCGGCAGAATACAACGACGACACGTGGAAAAAGTACCGCGGCATTGAGGTGTTTAACGAGTATATCAAAGACGATGTGATTAACGAACTTAACAATACCGTTTCGCGGTTCTATTCGGGCGAGTTTGACGAAACAAACGCAAAGATTTTTCTTTCGCGAATCGGCAAATTCAGCTTTGCAAAGCGTAATCTTGCCGACTGCGTTGACGAGGTGGAATATAAACAGGAATCGGACAAAGCATATTCCGCTGCAAGCGAACTTATTTCAAACGGCGAGTATGCCGAC
>ERZ824600.2075-NODE-2075-length-22388-cov-4.500291_pt1 | contig 22388 bp, 13 predicted proteins | sample MGYA00519933_ERZ824600 | MGnify/ENA primary metagenome ERZ824600 (study PRJEB31778, sample SAMEA3449178) | human gut metagenome | biome: human gut; feature: human-associated habitat; material: faeces | place: United Kingdom | collected 2010/2012 ... | reverse complement strand
TGTCAGACATATTTCGAATTATGTCGGACATATTTTTTGCCCCGTGAAAACTGCATTGAAACATACTCAAAAAATGCGGACAAAATACGGACACGCGCCGCGGTGCGCGGCACCGAACGGGGCTACGCCCGGCAGCCACCCTTGTAGAGGCGGCTTATGTGTGGATAATTTGAGGGTTCGGGGCGAATGCACATTAAAAAATCCCGCAACCCTTTGCGGGGCTGCGGGATTAATATGTTACCTGTAGGCGGAAGCCTTACTTGACGAGGACTTTCTGTTTGCCTACGATGTATATGCCCTTTGCGAGGCCGTTGGTAGCGGCAGCGCGTGCAACGTTGCGGCGCAGGAGTACGCCGTCGATGCTGTAGACGTCAACAAGTTCCTTAGGATCTTCAACCACTACTTCGTTGATGTCGTTGAGCATACCGTTGCCCTTGACATAAACAACCAGGTCGACTGATACGTTGGGATCAGTTTCCATAAGGTTCTCAACGAGCCAGGGCACGAGCACTGCACGGTGGTAGCCGATTGCCGTGCCGGACGGTTCGTCAACCACAGAGTCTTCGAGGAAGTAGCCGAGGTGTGCAACAGACGTGTTGTAGTCGCCTATGTTACCTGCAAGGCCGTTGATGGTGTCAGCCTCGCTGGTTACTTCGCCGTCAACTACTGCATTGTACGTTACTGCGAGGTACGACTCGGGAGTGTACTCATCGCCCGGAGCCACGTAAACAACAGGCATACCTGCGGGTATCTCCATTGTTTCGTCGAGCTTCTGGAGCTGGTAAGCAATTACCAAAGAGTCTGCGGAATTATCAGCCGTTATCTGGCCTACAACCTTGTAGCCTTCGAGCGCGCCTGCGTCGGTGAGCGGCATGCCGTCCATGGTGTAAGGCTTGGTCATTGCTATAACGCGGCCTTCCTCTATCTCGGTTTCGGTGGTGGTAGCTACGCCATCGATACCATTATCGTCGAGCGTTGCCTCGGGCAGCCAGGAATACTTGCTGCCAAGACCCTGGGTGCCGTCGTGTGTCTCGAACGATACACCTATACCAGAGCCCGGAACTCCTTCCTTACCGAGTGCCGTAGCACCGGTGAGGTACTTGCCGTTCGCGGTGCGGAAGCCTATCTCGCCTTCGCCGAACGGTATGAGTTCAACCGTAGTAGCGGGTTCGTACCACTGTATGAGCACGTGGTCGTACTTGCTGTCGCCGCTGCCGGTTTCAGGACCGAAGTAGAAGCCCGTGCCGGCGCACTGTATCGTCCATGTGCCGTCCTCGTTCTCCTTGAACGTGAAGTGCGAGCGCACGTCGGTATCAAGTGAGCCGGAGCCTGCGTTCGACGCAGTTGAGAGCATGTACGAGTATGAGCTGCCCGTGTGGCCGTTGTTGCCGCCGGCTGCCAATGTCCAGTTGCTTACATCGGGGTTCATGCTGTTGAGCACGTACCACTTGCCCTCGACGGGCTTAACCATCTGCGGGTAGAGCTTGTCGTAAGCTGCCTTGAGCTCGTTGACAACGGTGGTTATCACTTCGCCCGGGCGGTCTTCGCCTGCTGCCTCGTACTTGTCGATTGCAGCTCCTGCTTCTGTAGTATAGGTCTGCAACGCGTCGTTGGGGAAGTCGCCTATGAGGTCGCCGTCGGTGAGGTTCGTCATGTTGAGTTTTGCCATTGCTATGGCCGAGTCGGCAACGGAGACGTTGCCGAAGTTCTCAATGGCAGCTTTTAGCAGGTCGATTGTAGCCTGCGTCGGGGCGTTGGCCGCGAACTCGCTGTGACCTTTCTGTATGGCGTTGAACAGTTCAGCGCTTACCACCTTGTAGCTCGGCGTTTCGGTGAGCGAGTTGTCGGCATCGATGCCCGTTACCGGGAAGAGGTTGATTTCGGAGAACTCGCCAATGGGGTGGCCGTTGAACTCATAGTGCGGCTGCGTTGCGAGGAACTCGAAGCGCACATACTTGTAGCCGCCTATGCCGCTAACGAGGGTGAACATCGGGTCGGTGGAGAACGCGGAGAAGTCCCTCTTGTTTATGTCGGCCTTCTCGAGTATGGAGGGCAGGTACGTCCAGGTCTCGCCGTCGTTGCTCATCGACACGCGGAGCTTCGACGGGGTGCGGTGCCAGGAACTGTTGTTGCGCTGGATGGAGCGCACCATTACGGAGTCGGGCAGACCCTCAGACGCAGTTGTCTCGAAACGCAGGTAATGCGTCTCTGCCGGGTTCTGTTCGGTATCCCACGAGGAGTTCCACCATGTGTCGATGTTGTCGTCGATGAGGGCGTTCAAATCCTTGCCTTCGTTCACGGAGTTGTTGTTGCTGTAGATTTGTGTAGCGTCGGAAACGATCTTCTCGCCGTAAGTGTAAGTCGTGTTGTTGTTATACAGACGTTGTGCCTTTTTGAGGGTGCTTTCCAATTCGTAGCGGAGCGTTACCTGCGCGTCGTTGGCCTGTATTATAGCAAGTTCTGCCTCGGAAACTGGCAGCATTTCCCATGCCGTTCCGCCCTGCACGGCTCTGCCGTCGTAGTAGCGGAGCACGGCGGAGGAATTGGTGCCTTCGTTGTGGTCGCCGTCGTCGTAGTTGTAGGTGGAGTCAACGCCGTTGGTGAAGTAGAACTGTCCGTTCATTGCCTCGAACGGGCGTATGAACTGCGGCACGGCTTCGGCGTCGCTGAAGTTCATGAGAGACCAGTAGCTGTTGCTGTCGCCGCGGCCCATGTATTTGCCGTTACCCATGTTCTGCATACTATACTTGTTGCCTTCTATGCGTTCAATCTTCCAAATTTGGCTGAGTGTGGCTTCAGGCGTGCGTGCCCACCCGGGGCGGTCGTCTACAATTTGCATGTAGTAGTTTGTGTCGTTCTTGTAAGCGAACCAGTGGCCCAGCTGTATGCGGTAGTATCCGTCTTCGAGGCCGCGGTCGCGGTCGGCCTTGTAAGCCTCGGCTACTGCCTTGAACGATTCGAGCGCAGCGGCGTATTCTTCTTCGTTGTAAGCCTTTTCAGGATAGTTTAGCATGGTGTCAATATCTGCGGCTGCCTGCTTGTAGTTGTTGAGTATCTCCATCGAAGAGATGTAGCCCGGCTTGTTCATCGCGGTGTCTATGCCGCTTGCGAGGTTGCCGTTTTGTGCCCAGTAGTTGGTGAGCTCTATGCGGCTTTGCATGGAGGTAATCATGTCTACCATGTCCTGCGGAACCGGCTTGATGAACCAGTCGGAGGCCGTGCCTATGCCGCCGTTGTAGAGAACTATCTTGCCGGCTGTGCCTGCGCCACCCTGGTGGTTCTCCTGGTGGAAGGGACGGGGAGGATATTCATCCCAGTCGCGCTGGTCGGAGATTTGCCAGTGGCCTGCGTGGTTGAGGCTGATGAACACCGTGGGGTGTTGGAATTCCGACGACCACTCTATGGGCTGGCTGTCGGCTTTGCTTGTGGCCTGGTTGATGTAGAGGCCGGAACCCATGTTCTGCACGGAATAGCGCACTTCGCCTTTTTCGGTGACGGTTGCGTTCTTTACTTGCCAGATGAACGAGGGATCGTTCTCGTCGAATGCTTTCCAGCCGATAATCTTGGGCTCGTCCTGTTTGGGTGCATAGATTGCGAAGTTGCCGTTGCTTGCGTTGGTAAAGGCTGTATTGGCTGTGAAGAAGTAATAGTAGCCGCCGTCTTCAAGGGGTACTTGGCTTTCGCTGCTTTGTAGCCAGGTGTATAGCTCGTTGAGCTCATTGTATGCGGCCATGCACTCGTCGTCGGTCATTTTGCTGATTTCGTCGTTGGCCTTAATCCAAAGGTCGTAGAAACGCTGGAATTTTTCGGCGTCTTTAATGTATCCCGGCTCGATGCCTACCACATAGATGTCCTGCCACTCGTAGGGTATGTTGTTGAGGAACTCGTTGAGGTAGTCACGTCCCGTGGTGAGTTGCAGGTAGCGGCGCATTGACCAGATGTTTGTGTCCTGCCATTCGTAGAAGCCGCGTATCGTTTCGTTGGCTTCGTTGGCCACGAATCCGCGTCCGTTTGTAATGGCGTCGTTAACCTCGCATATTGTTATGGTGCTGGGGTCGTTGACCCAGTCGCCGCTGTCGAACGAACCGGAGTTCACACCGCCGTAGGTATCTCCGCTGTTGGCATAGTGGAACTCGAACGGAGCGGCGTCGGCCTGGTCGGGTACCATGAACAGGCGGTAGGCGCGGTTGTTGTCGGCGTTGTTCCAGTCGCCCGAGGCGAGATATTCGCCCGTTGCCTTGTTTTTGAGGTTAAACAGCTTGTACTGTGTCTTGGGGCTTACGCTGTCGAGCTCGCATAGAATCCATACGATTTTCTCGGGCACCTTGTCACCCTCGAAACGAGTTAGCTTCGGGGCGTAGCCCGAGGTTATCTCGTTTAAACGCACGAGCGGACCGAGGTAGCCTCCTTTGTTGGAGTTGTCGGAACGCCCTTCGAACACGACCTCCATGCCGTCGGCAGCCTCGTCGGCACCCACGACGGAGCCGATGATGTACTGGGCGTGAAGGCCAGGCATTGCAACCAAAGAGGCGCACAATGCCAGGAAAAGAGATCTAATCCTTTTCATAGTTAATTGTTTTTAGTTAATAATGTTAATAATACAGATTGTACTGCAATCCTGTAATTTCTCTCGTATTTATGCGCCCTAAACTTATGACAATTTTTCTACACACAGGGTGGTGCCGTGATTTTTATTGCATAATTGTGATTTTTTTTTAATCTGTGCCACTAATTTGGGTGGTATCCCTTAGAATTGCCATGCGTACATTGCAATTCGTGGTGTTTCCGGCATTTGTGCCGCTTGGAACGGCTATGGAAAAGGGAGTGGAGGAAGATGAAAACTTTGTGACCGAAAAGGCCGGTTAAGGGTATGGAAAGATGAAAACTGGTTTTCAGTGCGTTTACCACACGTGGGAGAAAAGAAAAAATACAAGGCACATATTTCAAAATATGTCTGACCTATTTTAAAATATCTCAGACATATTTTTTGCCCCCTGAAAACCCGCCCGGCTGGTGCCGGAGACCAACGGCCCTTCGGGCGCATATCCGTTTGCCTGCTCGCCCCGAAAATGCGGACAAAACGCAGACACGGCCGCGTCGCGCGGCACAGAACGGGGCTATGCCCGGCAACCACCCTTGTAGAGGCGGCTTACGCGTGGATAATTTGTCGTTCGGGGTGAATGCGCATAAAAAATCCCGCAATCCTTTGCGGGAGTGCGGGATTCCTGAAAACAGGTATGAAGAATTTATTACTTGACAAGCATTTTTTTCTTTCCTACGATGTAAATGCCTTTTTTGAGGCCGTCGGTAGCGTTGGCGCGTGCAACGTTGCGGCGGATGAGCACGCCGTCGGTTGTGTAGACATCAACGGGGGCGTTGCCGTTTTCTATCACTTCAACGTTTGCTATGTTGTTTATTACGCCGTTAATGCTGATTGTCTTGTCAATCGTGCCGCCGAGGTCCTGCACTTTCGTTACGTCGATATAGCCTCCGCGGCCGGCAATGAATACGCCTTTGTCGGTGCATACGTTGAGCACGGAGTTCTCGAAATACAGGCTGGCCTGGCCTTTGATGTCTACGCCTTCGAGTGTACCGACCAAACCGTTGCGTACTACGGACGATGTGTCGGTTATTGCACCGGCCTCAGCGGGCGGGAGGTAGAACGTGAGCGGCTGCTGGCCGTCTTCATTGGGTTCGCCTGTTGTGACGATTACGAACGGCTCGCCGGCTTCGAACTCATCCTTTGCGGTAAGCGTTAGAGTGTACGACGGTTCATCGCTTTCGGCGCCTTCGCTCTTTATCACGCTGTTTACCGCGTAAGTCTCTATGCCGTCGTTAAGGTTGTAGAGCGCGTTTTCGCCAGTCAAATCCCACGGCAGGGTTATAATGCTCGTCGTATTTGCGGGGAACCAGTTGATATTTACAAGATAGGATTGGTCTTCCACTTTCTCGAATTTCCACGCCTGCTGGTGGCCGCTGTTTGCCGGGTAGTTCAGCACAATCTGGTTTGAGGCGTCGGCCTTGAGACAGTCCATAGGATCTTCAACGCCGTCCTGCTGTAACTTGAAACATCCCATGCCGTAGTAGAACAACTTGTAAGGCGTCTGCTCGTTGCTCATGAGCGGGCAATTGCTTGCTCCCTGTCCGCGATACGGGCCCCAATACTGGCCTGTGCCGAGGCTTTGTACAGCAAATGTACGTTTCCAAGGCTTGACTTCTTCGCCTTCCGCCACCGGTTCGTTGCTTTCAACCGGCACGAGGCGCCATATTGCGTAAACATCGCTGAACTCGCTGCCACTGCCGTCGACAGGATAACGTCCCAACCATAGCTGCGCGCCCGTGGACACGTCGCCCAGGAATATAGGCTGGTCGATGGCAAAGGAGAAGTTCTCGTCGGTCACGCCGCTTCGGATGACATACCATTCATACGGTTCAGGCAGTATTACGTAGCTCATGAATTCGTCGTAGCTGTTGTTCATCTTTTCGGTAGCGGCATTTATTTGCTCCTTGGTTGGGCTCTTTGCGTCAATAGAACGGCGTGCCTCGTCGATTGCGGCCTCGAAGGCCGTGATTGCGTCGTAGCTTTGAACGTCGCCCACGGCGTCGCCTTCGGTTGTGCGGCCGGCAATTTCCTTATAATTATTGTAGAGCTCGACCACGTCGGTTGTGTCTACGTAAGCCTCCTGCAGCTTTTTGAGTGCTGCGGTGAGCTCCGCAACCGGAGCTTTGGAGTTGATGTCGCTCTCGGTGTAGGAACCGTATTTGTCGAAGAGCACCCGGATTTCGTCGACAGCCTCTTTTACCTCGGGAATGTAGTTATACTGTATGCTTTCGGGAGCAAGGCCGCTGTACATCTGGAACTCGGAACAGTTCCACGTAACGCCGGTAACGTCAGAGTTGAGAAAGTCGCGGGTGTGCCCGATTGTAGTGTTGCCCGTGGGGTTGTTGGCGGTGCAGGTGTTTTTTACGACGAAACGGATGTATTTGTATTCGCCGTCCAGCTCGATGTTGGGAGAGGTGTAGGGCACTTCTACGGCCGCGTCGGTGGGAAGCCCCTCGGTTATCTCGGTAATCAGAGTCCAGTTGGAAGTGCTCGAAGCGCGCACTTCGGCAAACAGCTCGGGGTCGTTGGTGGCATAGATTTCGAGGTCCGACGGATTATCGTGCCAGTTGGCGTTGTTGCGGCTGTAGAACTCGAAGTTGAACGACGATACCGGTTCTGCCAGAGCAACGTTGAGGTTGTGGTATCCCGTTCCGGTAGACAGCGGGAAGTGTTCTATTATTGTGTCGTTCCACATTGTCTCGGTTATGTCGGGATTGGCCATTCCGGTGTTCCATACTGAGTGGAAATATGTGCCGGTGTTTCCGTCAATAAGGTTGGACAACTGGCTCGAAGTGCCGTTGTCGCTGTTAGTATTTAGTTGTGACACGTTTTTAATAAGAGCAACACGTGAGCCTGTGGCAAGGTCTGTGAGGTTTTTGCCCGATTCGAGCAACGATGTTAGTTGCCCGAATATCGTCGGGCGGTCAACGTACAGTGTATCTACCAGGCGGTAAGCCGTTTGAAGCGTTGTGATGTCGGCTTCCGTGAGTGTGCCGGCGGCAAGTTTCTCCTGCGCCGCGGTTATTGCTGCGTCAAGGGCGTCGCATGCCTCTTTCATGCCCGGAACGGTGAAGTACTGCGATTTTTCAGTGGGAACGGGGTCGTACATCTGGAATTCGCTGAGGTTGAAAGTCACGCCCGTGGCCTGGGGAGACATGAAAGCGTTCTCCCGGCTGTTGCCCGGTTCCATTGTCGTGGTGTGTTTAACGACGAAACGGAGATATTTGTACGAGTTGCCGTTGAAATCGATGGCAGGTGAGTGGTAAACCGCGCCGCTCGAGTTTTTCGGGAAACTGTATTTGTCGTTCGTCATGTCTTCTATCATGGTCCACTGCGCGGAATCGGCGGCAGCGGTGCTTGCTCCGAGGGCGTCGTCGTTTGTTCCGTATATGGTGATGTGGTTAGGTATATCGGTCCAGCCGCTGGTGTTTACGCGGCCCGTGAAATCGAAACGTATTGCCGATACTGGCTCGTCAAGCGTGAATTGCAGGTTGTGCCAGCCGTAACTTGTGCCGAGTTGCGTGGCCGAAGCGAAGTTGCTTTCCCATACAGAGTGGAAAATCGTAGAGGTATTGCCGTCTATAAGGTTGGCATAGGCCGAGCCGTTGCCGGGGCTTTGTGCGTTCGAGGCAATCTGGTCTACGCGGTTAATAAGTTTTTTGTATTCGTTGGCTTTGTTGCGTGAGTTGTTGGCGCTGTCGAGGGCGAGGCTCATGGCTTGGGCAAGGATGGCCTGCGGCCCCTGGTTTACCAGTTTGTCTATGAGTTCCTGGTCGGTAACGTGGTGAACGTACCACATTGAAGCCTCGCTGCCTATGTTGTTCCAGGTAGCGATACGCCCGCTTAAGCCGGCGCCGTTTTCGTGGTCTTTGGCGTGATAAAGCTCAGTTTGGCCTATAATCTGCACATTGGAGATGTTGAACTGCCCGGGGTTGCTGCTTATGCGGCGGAACACTTGGTCGACCATGTGGTTTGGGAACATCGGCACGTTCTGCAGGTTGCCCTCGACGGTACCTATGTATTCGCCCGAAGCCACGTTCTTGATAGAGAAATTTCCGTTGTCGAGTTTTTCTATGTACCACAACTGTGTTGCGCTGAGCGAGTCAGTGTTTGTCCAGGCCAGTTGTTTTTCGACGTTAACGCACATGGATTTTGTAACGCCCTGCAGGCTGTAGAAGTCGGGGTGAGCGTTTATTATGTTGTAGTATCCGGTTTCGACCTTGTACGTTCCGTTTTCCATGAAGTCGGTTATCGCGGCACGCAGGCGTGTTATGTAGTCATTGTACTGTTCGCTGCTCAGGTTGTCGAATGTGGCGGCGTCGGCTTCTTCCCACAGGCTGTAGGTTGAGGCATACTTTTCTGCATTCACGTAGCCCGGGTCGGTACCCGTTTCGAATGTGTTGGTGTTCCAGATGTTGCGCACGCTGTCGACGAGGTTGGAAAGGATTTCCTTGGGGTCGGTAACCTCGCGCGGGGCGTATAACTGGAACTCGCCCATGTTGAAGGTTACGCCCGTAATCTCGGGTACGGCAAACGTGCGTGTATCGCCCACGGTAGGGTTGCCCGAGGGATTGTTGGCGATAGAGGTGTTCTTGACCACGAAGCGGATGTATTGGAACGGCTCGCGCATTTCGATAACCGGCGATTGCCATGGTTCGTCTATAACCACTTCGTCGCCGGGGAAGTCGGTGTTCTCCGGTGTCAGTTCGGTGATGTGCGTCCACTGGTCCTGGTCGGAGTTCGAGGTGCTTTCGCCGAGCGTCGGGTCGTTGGTGGCGTAGATGTCGATGTGGTTGGGGTTGTCGTGCCAAGCCGAGTTGCGGCTCTTGTATTCGAAGCGGAATGTGCTTATCGGCTCGAACAGTTCTACCTGCAGGTTGTGGTAGCCGGGGTCGCTGTTCACACCGTCGAATATTTCTCCCAGCCTTTCCACCCAGCTTTCAACGGTAGTGGAAGCGGAGGCCATCTCGGTGTCCCACACGGAGTGGAAAACCGTGTTGGGGTCGCCGTCTATGAGATTGGCAAAGCTGGAGCCGTTAGTTGTAGAGAAGCTGTTGGACGAGAATTGCGTGGCGTCCACGAGCTGCGGCTCCCAGACAACGTATGCGTCCCTCGTTTGCTTCTTGGTGTGCCCTGCTGCGGCATGAAGCTGGCAGAGGCACGTTCCTGTTGCAATAAGGCAAAGGAACAGAGCGAGTTTCTTTCTTAGCATAAATTTTTTTATCGGGTTGTTATTAAAGTAGTCATGCACGGCAAAAAATCCATACGTATGATATGGAATAATGGTTTTGTGAGAACTTGCCTCTTTTTTGCTATGTGTAGGAGAATCGTTTTTTCGAACGCAAAATTATCGGGGGATTTTTAAGAAGTTGTTTACGCATTATTAAATTTATGATAAGTCCCGCACGGACAATCCATGGCTGTGCGTTGTTTTGCAGCGTATAAAAAAGTAGAAAACTTTGTGACCGAAAAGGCCGGTTCAGGGCACGGAAAGATGAAAACTGGTTTTCAGTGCGTTTACCACACGTGGGAGAAAAGAAAAAATACAAGGCACATATTTCAAAATATGTCTGACCTATTTTAAAATATCTCAGACATATTTTTTGCCCCCTGAAAACCCGCCCGAAAACCGGGGCAAAAAAGGCAGACAAAAACGGCGGCGGGATTCTTGTTCCCGCCGCCGTTGTATTTTTAAAGGCTTGTTGGTTATTTTATGCCTAATTTGGTTTTGATTTTGTCGGTAAGGTCTTCGCTCTGCGACTTGCTGATGTAAGGTATGCCGCCTGTGGTGTCCATGATGTAGACATATTTGCCTTCATCGCCGATTGCCTGTACGGCCTGGAGTATCTTCTGCGTGATTGCCTGCATTTTCTCGGCCGATTTTGCTTGGAGCGAGTCGCGGTTGTCGTTGTAGCTTTGCTGTATGCGCTGGTAGAGCTCCTGGAGTTCCTGCTCGCGGCGCTGTTTTACGTTGTCGGGCAGCGAGTCGCGCTGTTTGTCGTATTCCTGGCTCTTTTTCTGGAGTTCGTCACGCATACGTGTGAGTTCGTCCTCGTATTGTTTTGACAATGTTTGGAGCTCGGTTTGCGAGGTTTTGTATTCGGGCATTGCCTGTACTATTACAGACGAGTCGAAGTGTCCGAACTTTTGTTGTGCGAAAAGGCTCAGCGGCGCAAGTATGAGCGCCATGATAATTACTTTCTTCATTTTGTGTTTGTATTCTTAGTTTCGTTTTGTTCTTATCAGCGTGCAAAGATACGCAAAGGCGGGCGCAAGGACAAATTAAATTGCAGATTTTATTGTTTTTGCCGTGCCGGCACGCTTTATTTCTGTTTAAACGCGAGGGAGTTAGTTGGAGGCGTATCCCAATTTGGCGAGCACCTCGTTCGATATGTCTATTTTGGGCGAGGCGAATATTATGCCTGTGTCGGAGGCGCGGTCGAGAATAAGTGTGTAGCCCTTGGTCTGCGAAATGTCCTTTATGGCGTTGTATATTTCGTCCTGTATGGGTTTCACGAGGCTTTCGCGTTTTTTGAACAGTTCGCCGTCGGGTGCGAAGTATTTGCGCTTCAGTTCGGCGGCTTCCTTTTCCTTGTCCACTATGGCCTGCTCGTTGGTTTTTTTCTGCTCGGCCGAGAGGAACACTACTTCGTTCTGGTAGTTTTTGTATAGCGTCTGCGCTTCGTTCTGTATGGCTTCCACTTCGGCCTGCCATTTCTTTGATTGCTGGTTGAGCTGTTCGCTGGCGCGCTCGTAGGCCGGAATGTTCTTGAGTATGTATTCCATATCGACAAGTGCGAATTTTTGCGCCTGCGCACCGGTTGCCGCAGACATTGCGACAGCTATCGCGATGATGACGTTACGGATAGGTTTCATAATAGTATTTGTTTTTTGGGTTTGCTTATGTGTGTTGCTGTCCTGCCGGCCGGGCTTTCAGGCCGAAGGCAGGGGTATCAGAATTCCTGTCCTATGATGAAGTGTATGTGCGAGCCGCTGTTGCTCTTCGTTCCGAACACCTTGTCGAAACCGTATGCCCAGTCGAGACCCATGAGGCCTATCATCGGGAGGAACACGCGCACACCTACTCCGGCAGAGCGTTTCATGTCGAAGGGGTTGAACTTCTTTATGTCGTTCCATGCGTTGCCGCCTTCGGCAAAGGCCAGGGCGTAGATGTTTGTGGAGCCTTTGAGCATGAGCGGGTAGCGCAGCTCGAGCGTGAGGCGCGAATATGCGTAGCCCTCATAGTTGAGCGAGGGAGTGAGGCAGCCGTTTTCGTAACCGCGCAGGCCGATTGTCTCGGTGGCGTATCCTGAGGAGTATCCCGACATACCGTCGCCGCCCACGTAGAATGTTTCGAAAGGCGATTTCTTGTGCTTGTTGTAATGTCCCAGGAGTCCGAAGTCGGTGCGGGTCATCAGCACGGGGCATTTGGTCTTTCCGCTAAGTGCGGTGTAGGAGCGGAACTTGAGTTTCCATTTGTGGTATTCCACCCAGCGGTATTTCTCCTGCATTTCCTTTTGGTAGCTTGCGGCACGGTAGTCGCGCGCCAGCTTTGTGTAGTCCTTGCCGTCCCAAAGCGAGTAGGGCGGCGTGGCCGATACGGAGAATGTGAATTCCGAACCGCTGCGCGGGAAGATGTTGTTGTCTATAGAACTGCGGTTTATGGTAACGCCTATGTTGAAGTTGTTGCAGTTACCGTCGCTGATGATGAAATAGTTCCACGACTTGAGCATGTAGCGCATGTATGTGGCCTCGAGCATGAGCGAGAAGAAGTCGTCGGGCCAGCGCAGGCGCGTTCCCCATCCCAGCGAAACGCCGAATATCTTTACGTATGTGTCGGGGTCGTAGTAGTTGTAGTAACCGTTGTAGTAGTCCGACATTCCGTAGCCGTAAAGGTACTGGTTGTAGCTGTTGTAGTAGGAACTGTTGTAGTAATCGCTGTTTACGTCGGTTTGCTTGGAGTAGAAAATGGAGAACGACAGCTGGTTGGGGCGTTTGCCTCCGAACCACGGGTCGAGGAAGTTGAACGAGTAACTTTGGTAGTACTTGGCGTTGGTCTGTGCGTTGAGCGAGAGTTGCTGTCCGTCGCCCTGTGGGAACAGCGCGCGGCGGTTCTTGCTGCTGAACAGGTTCTGCATTGAGAAGTTCGTGAATTTCAGTCCCACTGTTCCCACTATACCGGTCTGTCCCCATCCGAATGACAGCTGAACCTGGTCGCTTGCCTTAGGCTCGAGTTTGTAGTTGATGTCGACGGTTCCGTTTTCTTGGTCGGGTTTGATGTCGGGCTCTATTTTTTCCGGGTCGAAGAACTGCATGTTGGCCAGTTCGCGGATAGAACGCATGATTGCGTCCTTCTTGAAAAGGTCGCCGGGCTTTGTGCGCAGCTCGCGCCGTATCACGTTTTCGTAAACGCGCGTGTTGCCGCTGATACGTATGTTGTTGAGTGTGGCCTGCTGTCCTTCGTAGATTCTCATCTCGAGGTCTACGGAGTCGCCGTCGATGTTTACTTCAACGGGGTTGAGGTTATAGAACACATAACCGTTGTTGTAGTATTGGTTGCCTATGGCGTCTTCGTCTTCTACGAGGCGTTTGTTCAGGAATTTCTGGTTGTATACGTCGCCACGTTTCATCTTCAGTGCTTGCGCGAGCGATTCGGAACTGTAAACGGAGTTACCCACCCATTCTACATTGCGGAGGTAGTACTTGTTGCCTTCGTCGATGTTGATGTATATGTCTACGTGCTTTTCGTCGTATGGCACAACGCTGTCGGTGTTTATAATAGCGTCGCGGTAGCCCCATTCGTTGTATTTGTCGATTATCAGGCCTTTGTCCTTTTCATACTCTTCGGGAAGGAACTTTTTGCTTTTGAAAAGGTTGTACAGCTTGTTTACCTCGTGCGTCTTCTTCATCGCGCGTTTGAGTTTCTTGACGTATTCCTTCTTTACGCCGGTGAAGTAGATGTGTTTTACTTTTATCTTTTCGTTCTTGTCGATGTTCACGTCGACGATAACCTGGTTCGTTGCCGATACGTCGTCTTTCTGAACGATTTCGATAATTGCGTTTTTATATCCCTTTTCTTCGAAGTAACGCTTTATTATGATTTTTGCACGGTCGACGATGTCGGGCGAAATCTGGCTTCCGCTTCTCAGGCCGAGCCTTTCCTCTATATCCTCGCGTTCCGATTTCTTTACTCCGTGGTAGGAGATTGTTGAAATCTTGGGGCGCGCGGCAAGAGTTATGTGAAGGTATATCTTGTGCCCCACAATGCTGTCGGCCGCGATGGTTACGTCGCTGAAGATTTTCTGGTCCCAGTAGCGGTGCAACACGCGGGAGATGTCGTCGCCCGGCACTGTGATTGCCTGCCCTACTTCGAGGCCGGAGATGTTGCGAAGCACTTCGTCGTCGTAACCTTTTATACCGTCGACAACGAAACCGCCGAGCAAGTAGGTTTTCCTGTCGGTGGAATATACGATGTCGGGCTTTACTATTACGCTGTCGCTTTGCGCAAGTGTTTTCTGGGTTCCCAGGATAATCATTAGCGCGGTAAGAACGAGGTATTCTATCTTGTTTTTCCTTTTCATCATGTTTCGTGGCGATACGGCTTAACGATTTTATCTTTGGCCGTTATCATTATATATTATAATGTGTGTTTTCTCGCAAGGATTTTACTTTGCGTTTTCTGCTTCGGCCTGTTCTTCTGTTTTTCCGAACCTGCGTTGCCTTGACTGGTATGATATTATAGCCTGTTGGAAGTCCTTTTCGCTGAAGTCGGGCCAGTATGTGTCGCAGAAGTACAGTTCCGTGTAAGCGCATTGCCATAAAAGGTAATTGCTCAGCCGGTACTCCCCACCTGTGCGGATAAGCAGTTCCGGGTCGGGCATGAACGATGTTGTCAAGCATTCGCTCACTGTGTCTTCGCTTATTTGGGATATGTCGAGTTTGCCTTGTACGGCTTTGCTTGCTATCTGCTTTGCAGCTTCTGTTATTTCCCACCTGGCCGAATAACTTAAAGCTACAATCATTGTCATTTTTGAGTTGCCGGCCGTGTTGCGTTCGCATTCGGCAAGTTTGTTGTTTACCACCGAAGGGAGTTTGCTCCTGTCGCCGATAACGCGAAAACGCACATTGTTGGCCATGAATATTTCCTCTTCCAGCGAATCGAGAATAAGCGCCATGAGTGCTGCTATTTCGTCGCTCGGGCGATTCCAGTTCTCAGTAGAGAAAGTGTATAGCGTCAAGTATTCAACACCGAGGCGAACGGCTTCTTCCGTAATACGTTTAACTGTTTCCACGCCTTCTTTATGTCCTGCGCTTCTTGGCAGGCCGCGTTTTGTGGCCCAGCGTCCGTTGCCGTCCATTATTATGGCGATGTGGCGCGGAATCCTCTGCATGTTCAGTTCAGTATCGTTCATTATTTTATGTTGTGCCTTTGGTGCGGTATCAGTCTTTGTTGCATTCCACGCATTTGGGAGAGAACTCGTAAGTTATGTACAGCAGCGTGGTACAGTAATGGTCTTTGTTCTTGAATCCGGAGCTTGATATGGCGTGCGGGTTTTTGAATCCGTCGAGCCCGTCCGACAGTGTAAAGTGGTACAGGAAATCGAGGCCTATGTTCAGACGCGGCTTTAGTTTGTATTTCACACCCACGCCCACCGGTACCTGGAACGTGAATGCCTTCCCTGCCTTTCCGTATGCCCCGCCTATGCCGATTTGTGCGTATGGCGTTATGCGTTGCCGGCCTTGGTAGCCATGGTGCAGGCCGTAAGGCCAGAAGTTGTATTCATAGGTAACGCTCAGGTCTATTATTCCGTCGTTCAGGTCGTACTTGCGTTTTTCGGTCGACGTAGCCGGTGAGTCCGGGTTAGGCGGAAAATAATCGTTCACGTTATCGGTAGAACCTTTTATTCCGTTGTAGCCTAATGTTCCTTTAACGGCCATGTAAGGGTTTATCAGCCATCGCCCTGTTATTCCTCCGGCAAAGCCCGGCTGCCCGAAAAATTTATGGTTCAGGTCGCCGTTGTAGAAACTCGTTCCTGCCGTAACGCCTATCTCGAAGTTGTAATCCACGTCGTCCTGCGCCCAGGCCGCTGTTGCGGTGAAGAGCATGAGGCATAGCGTCACGGCGCGGATTTTCATTTGCTTGCGTTTTTAGTTGTTGTCAGTTTTAAGTCTGTTCAGGTATCCCCGCCACATTTGTCCCGTGCCGGCACATACCAGCCAGATAGTATTTTCTTTTCCGGTGGCGAGTTTTATCTCTGTCGGCAGGCCGATGTTGGCGGGCAGTATAGTCCTTCCGTCGGGCACGGCCCATGTGCGTGCGCCGTCCACACTTTCGTATATTTCCACTTTGCCGTCACGTATTCCGGCAGCATAAAGGTTGTTTTCGTACTTTATCATGCTCAACCCCTGCAGGTAGGGCAGATTCTTTGTATTTTCTTCTGTGTATGGGTAGTAGCTCCACGGGTTGGTCTCCACGCCTGTTAGGTCTATCTCTTTTTTCCATACTACCGAAGTAGTGCCGATATATCCTACGGCTACGATGTTTTCGATTTTGCTGTTTGTAATAAGCGGCTGGCGGGCTGTAACCACGCTTGCCTGGGGCAGTAGAGAAGCCGGCGCGTCGGTTTCGCAAGTCGTCCATGTGCTGCCGTCGTGCGAGCCGTATATGCCTTCGGCCGTGGAAGCGAATATTTCCGTGTCGCTTGTGCCGAAAAGGTTCAACGGGACGATGTTTGCCGTTACCGTTTCCCATGTCTTTCCGTCGGCTGACTTCATAAGTCCGTCGGTACATGTTGCGAAGAATGTTCCGTTGAAGCGGGTTATGCTTTGGAGGTCGATGTTTTCAGCGCCGGTCGTTTCGCTGTACATCCACTGTGTGTTTTCCGCGTCTTGCCGTGTCATGAGAACTGTGGTTCCGTCTTTCTTTCCCCATAGATACAGCATATCGTTGTCTACGAGCATTTTCATGTCGCTCATGGCTGCAATGTCGACGTTTGTTCCGCCGTCGGCAATCCATGTGTATGCTTCCGGGTCGGCCTGGTGCACGTTAACCTTTACCGTGTATTCGCGGCTGCCAGAGCCGTCGGACGCGTAGACTGTGAATTTGCGCGGAGTGGTGAAATCAAGGGTGTCTTTGGTTGAATACAGCGTATCGTTGCCGTCGAGCTTGCGCAACAGCACCGAGCCGTCGGTTGTAAATGTTGAGAATATGATTTTGTCGACCATTGTTCCCTGTGGCAGCGAGTCGGTGTTGTACACTTCGTTTTTCAGCTGGTCTATTTGCATTGGGAAGGCTGAGCCGGGCACGGTAATTACGTATGAAGTGTCGCGCCCGTCGTCAAGTGTGGTTTGGTAATTGCGATATAGTGTACCCATCGTTACTGCCGTTATGGCGCAGTCGGGTGTAAGCCCTGATGTGATTTCGTTGTCCGACGAGCAGCCGGAAAACATTGTAACAAGCAGTAATGTTGCCAGGGTGAGGAATGATTTCTTTATCATCGTGTTTCGGATTGTCGTGTGTTTATGGCGTGCCGTCCCGCTTCAGTGCCTTGCAGGCGGGGCATGCCCGTGGCTGCGGGTTTGATATGCGGTTTATATAAGTCACATACTCTGCACAATAATCAGGCAAAAGTAGCCATATTATTTGTTTTCAGAAAATTTGAACCGTTGTTTTATATTAAAAAGCCGATAAAAAGCCTTATAAATCCGCTGAATGCTTTTATTTTAAGGGATTTTTGCAACCTCGGTTTGCGGCGGCCCGGTTGTGTGGCGGCATTCAGGATTGTGGTATAATAAAAGCCTTTCCCTTTACAGGAAAGGCTTTTGTGTAGCTCCGAGGGGAATCGAACCCCTATCTAAAGTTTAGGAAACTTCTATTCTATCCGTTGAACTACAGAGCCTTGTGCACTTTGCCGCGCGCCCTTCGCAGATGGCGGCCTCATTGTGCCGCAACGTTGTGTATGTTGCCTTAACAAGCCGGGCCGGGATGTTCTTCCGGCAATGAATGTTGTGCGGGCGTGGCATTTGCGCCTGCAAATGTATGAATTTGCCGCGAGATAAGCAAATATCATCCCCAAACAGATTCCGTTTGTTTGTTTGCGAGCCGGCTGTAAGGCGTGCAGCGGCTAATAAAATGGTTTTTCTTTTGGCTATTCGGTTGCTTGTAGTAATTTCGCGCCGTGAAATAATATTCAATTCAGTCAGGACGGTTATGGAGTGGTTGGATTCCCTTTTTAAAGAGCAGTCGGCTTTCCAGGCAGTGGTTGTAATCAGTGCCATAGCTGCTGTGGGCCTCGTTTTCAGCAAGGTAAAATGGCGGGGTATCGGTTTCGGCGTGGCTTTCGTGTTTTTTGCAGGTATCCTTGCGGGACACCTGGGTCTTTCCGTCGACCAGCGCATGCTCGATTATGCCGAAAGTTTCGGCCTGGTGCTTTTTGTATATGCTCTCGGCCTGCAGGTAGGCCCCGGCTTCGTCAGTTCGTTCCGCGAGGGCGGCGCGAGGTTCAACCTGCTTGCCCTTTGCGTGATAGCCTTGGGCACAATCCTTACGATTGTTGTCATACCGCTTTTCGGTATAAGTGCCGACAGCGCAGTGGGCGTGATGTGCGGGGCTACGACAAACACTCCGGCGCTCGGTGCTGCGCAGCAGACGCTGCGCTCGCTCGGGCTGCCCGACAATGCGCCCGCCCTGGCCACGGCAGTAACTTATCCGATAGGTGTGGCAGGCGTGATACTCGTGCTTTCGCTGGTACGCCCACGGTTGTCGAAGTACGGTATGGGCGCAGGGCAACAGTCGCAGGACGACGCGCCGTTTATAGCCTCGTTCTCGGTTTGCAATCCCGGAATAGAGGGCAAGACGCTTGCCGAGATAGCCACGCTCGCGCATTGCAAGTACGTGGTGTCGCGCCTGTGGCGTGGCGACGGAGCGATGTTGCCCGACGGGTCCACCAAGCTGTCTTCGGGCGACAGGATTCTGGTCATAGCAAAGAAGAAGGACATTCCCGAACTTACCATATTTTTCGGAAAGCTCGACAATACCGACTGGAACAAGAGCGACATCGACTGGGACGCGCTCGACCGCAAGTTCGTGTCGCAGCGCATTGTCATCACCCGTCCCGAGATTAACGGCCGCAAGATAGGAGCGTTGCATTTGCGCAACCGCTACGACATCAACGTGAGCCGCGTTTACCGTTCGGGCATAGCGCTCGTGGCAACGCCAGACCTCATGCTCCGCATGGGCGACCGCCTTACCGTTGTGGGCGACGCAAAGTCGGTGGAAAGGGTGGCGGCCGAGCTGGGCAACACCGTGCGCGACCTTGAAGAACCTAACCTCGTGGCCATATTCATAGGCATAGTGCTCGGCCTGGCGCTCGGCAGCATACCGTTCAGCGTTCCCGGCGTGTCAATGCCCGTAAAGCTCGGTCTGGCTGGCGGCCCTATTGTTGTGGGAATACTGATAGGCGCTTACGGTCCGCGCCTGCACATGGTTACTTACACCACCAACAGCGCCAACCTTATGCTCCGCGCCCTCGGGCTTTCAATCTACCTTGCAAGCCTCGGGTTGGAATCGGGAGCAGGATTCGCCGAGACGGTGATGAGCCCGCAGGGAGCCGCGTGGGTAGGCATAGGCGCGCTGATAACCATATTGCCCGTTGCGGTGATGAGTGTGGTGTGCGTAAGGTTTTCGAAGACCGATTACTATTCTACGGCCGGCATATTGTGCGGGGCAATGGCCAACCCGATGGCCTTGGGCGTTGTGGCCGGTTCGCCCGGCAACGACAAGGCAGCCGTTGCCTATGCAACGGTGTACCCGTTGAGCATGTTCCTGCGCGTGGTGCTTGCGCAAGTGCTCATAATGGTGCTCATGGGATAGTTGCTGCAATGCGGCCGCTGCCCGTGCCGCTATCCGATACGGACATGTGAGGACGGAAAACCGGAACCGGAAAACGGCATTTCGAAGCGGGAAAAATAGAAAACTCTTTTTCAGTACTTTTTACCCACGTGGGAACAAGGAAAAAATATCTCTGAGATAATTTAAAATATGTCTGACATAATTCGAAATATGTCAGACATATTTTTTGCTCTCTGAAAACTCTCCGGCATCAGCCGGAAACCAACAGGTACGCGGTTAATCGCATATCTACAGAGTTGGCGGCTGGTTAATGCGTGTGTCGGGGAAATGCGCCGCGGTGTCGTACCTATTGCCGCGGGATTTCTTTCTGCCCGGCGTGGCGGTACACCCTTATCATGTAGAACCCGAAGTGGGCAGCTCCCATGAGGAACGATATTGTGAAAAGCACCTTGCTCTCTTCCCAACCCACGGTCTGCTGGTGCCAGAAGCCCGTTATTATGCACAGCAGCGAGAGCACAAGGCCGAAACCGTTGAGCGCGGAGTTGCCGCGGCGGTACTTTATGCCGTGTTCGAGGCGGCTGTGTTTCATTCCGTAGGCGGTGTATATGTCAAGGCCTATTATCATCCACATAACGAGGCGAATCCAGGTGTCGGCCGGCAGGAAAATCATAAGGCAAAGGCACGTTATTATTCCGAGTATCGGCACGAGCGGCACGAAAGGCACGCTGAAGGCGCGCTTGACGTCGGGCATTGTCTTGCGGAGTATTATGACGGCCGCGCAAACGAGCGAGAACGCAAAGAGCGTGCCTATGCTCGTCATCTCGCCCGCCACCTGCGCGGGGATGAACGCCGCCAGTCCTGCCACCACGCACATGAACAGCACGTTGCTGTGTACGGGTGTGCGGAAACGGGGATTGACCTTCGAGAAGAACGGGGGCAGCAAACCGTCGCGGCTCATGCTGAAGAACACGCGGCTCTGCGCCATGAGCGTTACCATTATCACCGAGCAGTAGCCTATCAGTATGGCCAGCATTATGGCGTTGTTGAGCCACGGGTAGGCCGGCTGAATCACGCCCGCGGCATCGGGCGAGCCGATGTGCTGTATGGCCACCGCCACGGGGGCTATGCCTTCCAGCCCGCCGAACTCCTTGTAGTTGGCAACGCCTGTCATCACGTAACCGAAGGCTATGTACAGCACCGTCACCACGAGCAGCGAGCACAGAATGCCTATGGGCATGTCGCGGCGGGGATTCTTGCTCTCCTGTGCCGCCGTGCTCACGGCGTCGAAGCCGAGAAAGGCGAACGACACCACGGCCGCGCCGCGCAGAACGCCCGAGAGGCCGAACTCGCCCATTGTGCCGGTGTTTTGGGGTATGAACGGGTGGTAGTTGGCCGAGTCGATGTACTTCCAGCCCAACACCACGAACACTATGATGACGGAAATCTTTATCACCACTATTATGTCGTTCACAATGGAGCTTTCCTCGACGCCGCGGATGAGGAACAGGCTCATAACCACCACTATCGCGGCCGCGGGCAGGTTGATAATGCCGCCGTCCCAGGGGCAGGCGCACAGTTCGTGCGGCAGCGTGATGCCCACGCCCTCGAGCAGCACCACGGCATAGCGGCTCCAGCTTATGCTCACCGTCGTGGCGGCCACGGCGTACTCCAACACGAGGTCCCAGCCTATGACCCAAGCCACGAGCTCGCCCATGGTGGCGTAAGAATACGTGTACGCGCTGCCCGACACGGGGATAATCGACGCGAACTCCGAATAACACAGCGCCGCAAAGCAGCAGCCCAACGACGCGAGCACAAAGGAAATTATCACGGCCGGACCGCTGTATTCGGCAGCTACCAGGCCGGTGATGGAAAACAGACCCGCGCCCACTATCACGCCTATCCCGAAGGCTATGAGGCTTATGGGGCCGAGCACGCGGCGCAGCGTCTTGCTGCCCGTCTCGGCCGCCTCGGCCTGGAGCATGGGTATCGGTTTACGGATAAATAATCCCATTCGTTTTTACAGGTTTTTGCTTACAAAATTAAGCTTTTCCGTCGATTCCCGCGCACTTTTGCATGTTGTCAAAGTATTTGGCGGGACCACGGCGGGAGCGGCGCGGCAGTTTGGCGACACCGGAAAGCATGAATGGCCGGGAAAATCCGCTTCGCTCCGTTATAACATGGCCGACACTTGCTTTTCCACTGCCGACCGTATGAAAGCATTTATGGAAATGCCCATTTTTGTGGCCAAAGCTGCCACACGGCTGTGCATTTCGGGCGTGAGGCGTACGTTGAGCGAGCCCGAATAGCTTTTGTGCGGCTCTATGCCTTGCTCCTTGCAATAAACGAGGTAGTCGTCTACGGCCTCGTGAAAGGCTTCGGTGAGCTCCTTAACGCTTTCGCCCTCGAAATTCACCAATCCGTCGATACCCTCTATTTTACCGAAGAAAACGTTGTCCTTTTCGCTGAAAGCCACCGAACCGATGTATCCTTTGTAGTTTAAGGTATTCATATTTCTTTCGTTTTTTTATTTCAACAGCCCTGCTTCGATGAGTTCTTCGCGCACCTGCTTCAGTGCGTACAGTTTTACCACGTTTCCGGGGTGGGGCTTGTTCAACATTATCGGCCGCCCGGCCGCGTTTTTGTAGATAACCCTCGAACCGGAAGTCTTGCCCTTGTCCGATTTGACATACCCGTAGAAAGACAGCAGTCTTTCCAGTTCGTCGAACGTAAAATCAGACGGAAGACGTTTGAAGCGTTCTATCAGTTTTTCTTTTGTTCCCATACTATGATGAAAGCAAAGGTAACTGTTTTTTAGTTACAGAGCAAACGGTATTCCTAAAATTCGCAAAGAAACCGCAGCACGGGGACGGACATTTTCAGACAGCAGGTAAGTTATCTGATTTTCAGTGCACTATATCCCCTCTCTGAGAA
>ERZ824600.2073-NODE-2073-length-22408-cov-48.616427_pt1 | contig 22408 bp, 26 predicted proteins | sample MGYA00519933_ERZ824600 | MGnify/ENA primary metagenome ERZ824600 (study PRJEB31778, sample SAMEA3449178) | human gut metagenome | biome: human gut; feature: human-associated habitat; material: faeces | place: United Kingdom | collected 2010/2012 ... | reverse complement strand
AAATGGGCTATACACCGCCTCGGCGTTGATGCGTGGTGGGATATAAAAGAGAGCCCGCTTGAAATGACCTACAAGCCCACCGGGCAAAAGATCCTTTTCCGTGGACTTGACGATCCGCTTAAAGTAACATCCATTACCGTTGAGGTTGGTGTGCTTTGTTGGTTGTGGATCGAGGAGGCCTACGAAATAAGCTCCGAGGCCGATTTTGACACCCTGGACGAAAGCATCCGAGGCGAGGTGCCGCCGGGGCTGTTCAAACAAATTACGCTTACCTTTAACCCGTGGAATGAGCACCACTGGATCAAACACCGCTTTTTTGATGCCGCACCGGATCCGGATATTCTTGCAATGACAACCAACTACACCTGCAATGAGTGGCTGGATGCAGCAGATAAAAAAGTGTTTGAAACAATGAAACGAAACAACCCCCGCCGTTACCGTGTTGCCGGCCTCGGTGATTGGGGCATCGTTGAGGGCTTGGTATATGAAAATTGGGAGGAGCGACTTTTCAGCATTGACGAGGTGCGGAAAACGCCCGGTATTAAATCGGCGTTTGGCCTTGACTTTGGATATACCAACGATCCCACCGCTTTATTTTGCGGTTTAATAGACACCAGCAGCAAAACCCTTTGGGTATTTGATGAAATATACAAGCCGGGTATGAGCAACGAGGATATAGCCGCAGCCGTTACAGAGGCAGGCTATGCCAAAGAGCGCATCCGGGCAGACAGTGCCGAGCCGAAAAGCATTGATCGCCTTTACGCCTTGGGGCTTGCCCACATACGCAGGGCACGCAAAGGCAAGGACAGCATCAACAACGGCATTGACTTTATACAAGATTATAAAATCTTTATCCACCCACGGTGCACCAATTTCCTTACCGAGATTGGCAACTACACCTGGGATACGGACACAAAGACCGGTAAAAAGCTAAACCGCCCCATAGATGACTTTAACCACCTTATGGATGCTATGCGGTACGCTTTGGAGGAATACTCCACCGGTCCGAATTACAGTTTTAAGTAAAGGAGGTGCAGCCAAATGAAAGCATTAAATTTTTACTCCCCATCAATCGAAATGCAGGCCCGTATGGCTGCAAACATTGTACCGGGCATTACAGATAAGCAGTTTTTGGAGCTTGAGATCAAAAAGTGGTTGACCTCCCAGGAACGGCACAGGCAAATAGCAGGTGATGCCTACTATGACGGTATGCAAACGATTTTGAAACGCAAGCGCACGGTTATTGGCGAGGGCGGCGAGCTTAAAGAGGTTGACAACCTGCCAAACAACCGCCTTATTGATAACCAATACGCAAAAATGGTGGATCAAAAGGCAAATTACCTTTGCGGCCAGCCCGTCACTTTCGACACCAAAAACGCCGCATACGGTGAGGCGCTTGCAAAGGTGTTTGGGCATAAGGCACAGCGCACTTTGCGTATTGTGGCCGAAAAGGCTTTGACAGGCGGCAAGGCGTGGATGTTCCCTTACTATACGGACGAGGGCACGCTTGCCTTTGCAATGCTCCCGGCGCACGAGGTGCTGCCGTTCTGGAGCGATACTGCACACACCGATCTTGATTGCGCCGTGCACTTTTTCCCCATTTACGAATATGACGAAAAAGGCAACGAGAGCATTGTTGAAAAAGTGGAGGTTTTCCACGCAGGCGGCGTTGAGCGTTTTATCTGGAAAGATGGCACGCTTGAGATTGACAACGATGCAGCCTCCGGCTCCTATGTTACCGTGGTTGATCCCAAAACCCAAAAGCCCCGTGCGCTGAATTGGGCAAGGATCCCCTTGGTTTGCTTTAAGGCCAACCACAGGGAACTCCCCCTCCTCTGCCGTGTGCGGTGCTTGCAGGATGCCCTTAACCTTATGCTTTCCAACTTTGTAAACTCTATGGAGGAGGATGTGCACAACACCGTGCTGGTTATACACAACTATGACGGTGAGGACTTGGGCGAATTTAGGCGCAACCTTGCCACATACGGTGCTGTTAAGGTACGGACAACGGACGGCTCCGATGGTGCTGTTGACACCCTGGAAATTGAGGTAAAAGCCGAAAATTACAAGGCCGTTATGGAGCTTTTGAAAAAGGCCATAATCGAGAACGCCAGGGGCTATGATGCCAAGGATGACCGGCTGAACGGTACGCCAAACCAAATGAACATAAGATCAATGTACTCTGATATTGACCTTGATGCAAACGGTATGGAAACCGAATTTCAAGCCGCTTTTGAGGATCTGCTCTTTTTCGTCAATGCCCACCTTGCCAATACCGGCGTGGGCAACTTTGACGGTGAGGAGGTAACGGTTATTTTTAATCGTGATATAATTGTCAATGAAACAGAAGCAATAGACAATGCTGTAAAATCTGTCGGCATAATTTCTAACGAAACTATTATCAAGCAGCATCCGTGGATTGACGATCCCGAACAGGAATTAGCCCGCATTAAAGCCGAAAAAGAAGAGGCAGCTGCGGAAATGGAGCCGTACAACAACAGTTTTGAAAAAACTATGCCTAATTCAGCCAAACCTATTGAACAAAACAGGGATATGTGATATAATGTATTTGAGGTTATTTGTTCGGAGGCGTATGCAATTATGAAACTCATAGACTTAACAGGTCAGCGGTTTGGTAAACTTGTTGTTTTACATCGGGTTGACAGAGGTAATAAGGCAAAGGTTGAGTGGCTTTGTAAATGCGATTGTGGCAACGAGAGCATTGTTCGTGGCTCAAATTTAAGAAATGGGCACATAAGATCCTGCGGTTGTCTTATTAGTGAAACAAACCGCAAGCACGGGCAATGGGACACTCGCATTTACCACATATATTATGCTATGAAACAAAGGGCACAAAACCCAAACAGCCCGCACTACAAGTATTACGGCGCACTTGGCATAAAGGTATGTGAGGAATGGGATAAAAGTTTTGAGGCTTTTTATAATTGGGCTATACAAAATGGTTATAGTGATGATTTATCCATTGACCGTATAGATCCAAACGGTGATTATGAGCCCTCAAATTGTAGGTGGGCTGATAAGGTAACACAGTCTTTTAACCGCAAAACAGGTGCGGACAACACTACCGGTCATACCGGTGTTAGTTTGAGAAAAGACACCGGAAAATATCAAGCCTATATTTCAAAAGGCGGCAGGCGTAAGGTGCTGGGCAGTTATGAAACCCTTGATGCCGCTGTTCAAGCACGGGAAAAAGCCGAAAATGAGCTTTACAAAACGGAGGTGGTTTAATATGGCTAAATGGGGCAGCGCAGATTTTGAGGAGTTAAAGGCATTAGCAAATGAACTGCTCGAAATGCAAAAAGAAATTGACGAATTTTGTGAAATAGCTGCAAGAGCGTTGGCACACAGATTGCTTTCGCTTGTATTTCGTGATACGCCAGTAGGCGTATACCCGACTACATCGGGCAAAACAGGTGGTACGCTAAAAAGAGGTTGGCTTGCAGAAACACACGAAGAGGCAGCCGGCAGTAGTGGCAGTCCTACGGCTGCGCAAGCATTAGAATATGCAAAGAGCTTGCCGATTGAAAAATCAGGGCACCATTATATTATACGAGTTATCAATCCGGTAAAATACGCAAGTTATGTGGAGTTTGGGCATCGTACCGTAAACGGCGGCTTTGTTAAAGGGAAATACTTTTTAACCAAAGCCGAGGCAATACTCGAAAATGAAAAAGACCGCATCCTCGAAAAAGATTTAACAAAATACCTCAAAGACCATATTTCGTAAAAGAGGTGTTGTGATGAAAAATGCAGATTACTGGATCAACCGTATGCGCTTATTAGAGGAGGCATTACACGATCGTTCACTTGATTATTTTGCAAACCTTGCACGGCAATTTGATATTGCCATAAAAGACCTTGAAAAAGATATACGAGCGTGGTATCAAAGGTTTTCTAACAATAACGGTGGTGTTTCCTGGGCTGATGCGCAAAGGCTCCTTAATTCTAACGAACTTAAAGAGTTTAAGTGGGATGTATGGGAATACATAGAAAAATGCAAGGAGAGTGCCATAAACGGCGCCTGGGTTAAGCAACTTGAAAACGCCTCCGCACGGGTGCATATTTCACGCCTTGAAAGCCTAAAAATTCAATTACAACAGCAAGCGGAAATGCTGACACAAAAAAGCATAAAAGCCACTGCCGATGCCTCGGAGTTGTCATATACGGAAAGTTACTACCATACCGCTTTTGAAATTCAGCGAGGCATCGGCGTGGGCTGGACTATGCAGGGTGTAAATAAGACGCTCATAGAAAAAGTGCTTTCCCGCCCCTGGACATCGGACAATAGAACTTTTACGGCAAGGTGTTGGACGGACAAGGCAAAATTGGTTGAAACCTTAAACCAAGAGCTTACCCGAATGGTAGCAACGGGCGATGCGCCGGATAGAGCAATTAAGGCTATCGCCAAACGCTTTAATGTATCTAAATCAAATGCAGGGCGTGTGGTAATGACCGAAAGTGCGCACTTTGCAGAAACAGCCCGCAGAGATTGCTTTGACGAGCTGGGTGTTGAACGCTATCAAATAGATGCTGCGTTAGATGTTCTTACTTGTGACACTTGCGGTGATATGGATGGCAAGGTATTCAAAATGAGTGAATACAGCCCTGGCACTACCGCCCCACTATTCCACCCACGCTGTCGCTGTACGATAGTGCCATATGAGGAGGATATGGAGGGGCTGGGTGAGCGTTTTGCGAGAGATGTTAAAACAGGTAAAGGCTACCGAGTGCCAAACAATACCACATACAAGCAATGGAAAGAGATGCAAGATGCCAAATACGGGGCAGGCACAGTTGATAAAGAGCGTAAAAAGTGGGCAAACCAAACAGCGGATAAGGAGCAGCTTAAACGGTACAGATCGCTGCTCGGCAATGAGGCTCCCCGTTCTTTGGCTGATTTCCAAACGCTTAAATACGATACACCGGACAGTTACGCCGCCCTTAAAGTTAAATATGCTGATAAGGGTATACAAAAGCGTATACGGAATAATACCGCATATACAACGCTGAAAACCGGACAGCAAGGCAAACATATTATCGGAAACAATAACTACACCGAGGGGCGCAGTTACTTAACCGGAAATATGGACGATGCACAGAAACTCATTAAAAAATACGCCGGAAAAGGTGAAATAAGGCGGGATAGCAAAGGCAAGTGGACACACAAGGAATTTTGCACCGCTGATAAAATTATTGGCTATTATGCGCCGCCGGATGGCAGTGAGCCGATCCCAACAAACCGTTTTAGTATCAGTTATGCAACGGGAAAAGACAAAGGCGCACATATCGTACCGGCAAAACCGGAAAAGGAGGAATAACTTATGGCATTACCCGAAATGACAGAAATGCAAAAACAGATGTATGCCGCTTGTGGGCATAAAGTAGAAATACACCTTGTTGGAGGGTTTAAGCCCTGCATCGGAGAGTGTATTAACTATACAAAGCCTTTGGATAACGATCCGGAGGTTGCAAGCATTGATATTCGTGTGCCCGGCTATTCAAGCACATACGAAATAACAGAGGACGAAATAGAAACCCTTACCCTTTTGGATAAGGAGTAACCCCTCATAAACCCCATAACGGTTGTTAAAAGCATCGTGCTGAAAATGCACGGTGCTTTTTTCATACAAAAATACCGCTTGCCCCAGCGGAATACAAGGCGGGGCGTTGCATTACCGGGACTTGCCGGAAAACAAGGAAAGCAACTAATTACCATAAGGAGGTAAAGCAAAATGTTGGAGTGGTTAAAAAACATACTTGGTGATGGCTATACGGACGAGGTGGATGCCAAGGTATCAGCTGAAATTGGCAAAAACTTTGTTTCAAAAGCAGACTTTAACCAGGTAAACGCCGCAAAGAAAAAGGCAGAGGACGATGTGAAAGCAAGGGATCAGCAACTGGAGGACCTTAAAAAGTCAACCGGCGATGCAGCCGCCTTGCAGGAGCAGATCACTACTCTGCAAAACCAAAACGCAGAGGCAAAAAAGACCTATGAGGCAGAGCTTGCCCGTGTACGCCTTGATGGCGCCGTTGAGGCCGCCCTCACCGCTGCCGGTGCAAAGAACAACACCGCCGTAAAGGCGCTGCTTGCAGATTTCCTCAAGGATGCCAAGCTGGATGACAGCGGAGCCGTTAAAGGGCTTGCTGCCGAAATTGACACGCTGGCAAAAGCCGATGCTACCGCATTTCTCTTTAACACCGCTGACGGAAACGCACAGCAGCAGTTTAAGGGTATGCAGCCCGGTGCCGCAGGTGGCAAAACACCGCCCGCAGCCGGAAAAGAGCCAAAAGATATGAATTACGATGAGCTTTGCGCTTATCTTGAGGCTAACCCCGGAGCAAAGCTCGAATAAAAAATAATTACAGAAAGGTGAGGTAAGAATTATGCCTAACACGAAATTTGATGCCAAGAGCTTTAACGCCGAGGCTTTCAAGTACAAGGTTGGTACCGTTCCCAACTTGAAAATGAACGAGATCAAAAAGTCGGCAGCACTTGCCGCAAACCCCGATATTAAGAGCGTTTTTGCAAACCAGGATGGCACCGGCTACGCCCGTATTGCTATGCGTGGACTGCTTGACGGTGATGCCGTAAACTATGACGGCCAGACCGATATTACCGCAACCTCCCTCAAGACTTTTGAGCAGGGTGTTGTTGTAGTCGGCCGTGCAAAGGCGTGGGTTGAAAGAGATTTCAGCTACGATATTACGGGCGGCCAGGACTTTATGGATGCCGTTGCCGCACAGATTGCCGAATACAAGGACGGGCTCGACCAGAACACGATCCTTGCCGTCCTCAAGGGCATATTTGCTATGAGTGGCGATGCCAAGAGCAAAGAATTTGTTGCAAAGCACACCACAGAGGTTGACGGTGCTATGACGGCAACCACACTCAACTCCGCAACCAACAAAGCCTGCGGTGCGAACAAAAAGAAGTTTTCGCTTGTGTTTATGCACAGCGATGTAAGCACCGGCCTTGAAAACCTCAACCTCATTGAGCGCCTCAAGTACACCGACAAGGACGGTATTTCCCGCAGCCTTGAGCTCGGTACTTGGAACGGCAAGCTCGTTGTGGTTGACGATGACCTCCCCGCCGAGGAGGGCTATTTTGAGGCTACCGCAAGCACCGAGGGCGCAGTTAAGGTTGTTGCAAACAGCGCCAGCCCTGCTGACGGTGAGATCAAGCTCTCTGCCGTTACCCCGTACTTTGGCAGCAAGACACTTGCCGCTGATATGTATGTAGTGCTCGGCACCCGTTACACCACTTTTGCACTCGGCAAGGGTGCTATTTCCTACGAGGATATTGGTGCAAAAACGCCGTATGAAATGGACAGAGATCCGGCAAAGAACGGCGGCCAGGACACCCTTTATATTCGCCAGCGCAAGTGCTTTGCCCCGTTTGGTATTTCCTACGAAAAGGCAAGCCAGGCAAGCAACTCCCCCACGGATGCAGAACTTGCCAACGGTGCAAACTGGGTGCTTGTTCACACCGGCGAGGCACAGGCGGCAAACCGTTCCTACATCAACCACAAAGCCATCCCCATTGCGAGGATCTACTCCAGGGGCTAATATCAAAGGGAGGTGCAGCCAATGGATATTTACAATGATGTTGTTTATAGGCTGTCACAGCTTGGCTACACCGTGCCTGCGGGCGATACTCCCGATGCCGCAGTAAAATATGCCATAAACCGTGCCGCCGAGAAAATTAAGGCGAATATCAACCGCACGGAAATACCGGACGGCTTACATTATACCTGGGTGGATATGGCGGCCGGGCTTTTCCTTTTCGACAAGAAAACAGCCGGGCAGCTTGATGAGGGCTTTGATTTCACAGCCCCCGCCAAAAAGATTACCGAGGGTGATGTTTCCGTTGAATTTGCGGGCGCAGACGATGGCAGCTCCACGCCGGAGGCAAGGTTTGATAAGCTGATTAACAGCCTTATTAACCCCCCGGCGTATTTATTTGCCCGTTTTAGGCGGTTTGTATGGTAGGCGGTAAGAGATATGCCGCTGCGATAAAAAGCCTGTGGCGGGGCAAATGCACGGTTACAGTGCGTAATAATGACACAACCGATGAAAACACCGGGCGTGTTGCTGTGGGTGAGGTTGACACCTACACAGACGAGCCCTGCCGTATTTCCTTTGACACCGTGAACGCAACCCAGCCGGAAAACAATGCCGCCAATATCGTACAGAGCATAACGCTTTTTATTGATCGTGCGGTTGTTATCCCGGAGGGCTCCAAAATCACGGTAACGCAAAACGGTGCAACAGCTGTTTACGAGAAAAGCGGCAAGCCCGCCGTTTACAGCACACACCAGGAAATACCGCTTGAGATATTCAAGGGGCGGGCGTAATGGCACGCTGGGGCAATGCAGACTTTGAGCAACTGCGGGAGCTGCAAGAACGGTTGCAAAAGCTGCAAAGCATAGACTTAAACAAATTCTGTGAGGATGCCTCAAAGGAATTGGCTGCCCGTTTGCTTGCTTTGGTTATCCCCCGTACACCTGTGGGCGATTATCCGAAAGAAACAGGCAAAGAGGGCGGCACACTACGGCGAGGCTGGACTGCGGGCAAGGAAACCGCACCCGGTGCGTATGCAAAAAGCCTGCCGGTTGAAAAATCGGGCAACTACTACATTATACGGGTTATTAACCCCGTTGAGTATGCAAGTTATGTGGAGTTTGGGCATAGGCAAACACCGGGGCGGTTTGTTCCTGCCATCGGCAAACGGCTTAAAAGCGGTTGGGTAAACGGGCAGTATTTTCTCACGCTGTCGGAGGATGACCTGGAACGCATTGCACCTGCCGTGCTGCAAAAAAAGGCTTGATAAGCTATTACGGGAGGTATTCAATGGCTGAAATAAACTTTAACCAAGTATATGACGGTGTAACGCTTGCCCTGCACCGTGCTTTTCCGAAAGCACACATACACGGCGGCGTTATCAAACAGGATCTAAAAGACGGTGATTTTAATGTGCTGCCGATTACAGCAAACCATACGGAGCAAATGGGCACCCGTGCCCAGCACAAGCCCGTGTTTGATGTGATTTACTACCCAAGCAGAGCCGGAGGGCGCACCGAAAGCCTGCGGGTGGCACACCAGCTTGCTTATGTGCTCCGCACGATACAAACGCCAAACGGTGACAAAGTGCATTGCTTGACCTTTGACACAACTATTGAGGACGATGCCCTGCATTGCTTGGTTGGCTATCCGCATTTTGTGTATGTGCCGGAGCCTGCGGATCCTATGGAAAATCTAAAAATCGAATAAGGAGGCCACACTATGGCAGACAAAAAAGCCACAGAGGCCACGGCAGCGGTGCCTCGCTTTGCAAAGGCGCAGCTTATGGCCTCTAATAAATACGCCGGCAGAAAAGACTTGATCGGCGCCCTGCTGGACGATAACACGGAATACACCACCGCACAGGTGGATGAGCTGATCGAAAAATACTTGAAAGGAAAGGTGATCTAATATGGCACTTGGTGGCGGCTCCTGGCTTACTCAAAACAAAGTATTGCCGGGATCTTATATCAACTTTGCAAGCCTTGCAAAAGCAAGTGCAACCCTGTCTGACAGAGGCATTGCGGCAGCGCCGTTTGTTCTTTCCTGGGGCCCGGAGGGTACCGTAATTGAGGTTACGGCCGCCGATTTCCAGAAAAACAGTAAAAACATTTTCGGCTACGGCTACGATGCACCGGAAATGCTTGCTTTGCGTGAGATTTTCTGCAATGCAACCAAAGTGTACTGCTACCGCCTCGGTACCAGCACACAGGCAGAGTGCACTTTCGCCAAGGCGAAATACGGCGGTGTGAGGGGAAACAAGCTCACCATTAAAATTACGGCTGATGTTGACAACGCCAATTATTTTATTGTGAGTACGCTCCTTGACGGCATCGCCGTGGATGAGCAGCGTGTTAAAACAGCTGCGGAACTCGTTGCAAATGATTTTGTAACATTCAAGACCACAGGCGTTACCCTGTCGGCAACCTCCGGCACGCCTCTTACGGGCGGTGCGGACTGTGCAAGCATTACGGGTACACATTACCAGGCGTTTTTGGATGCTATCGAAAGTTATTCGTTCAACACCCTTTGCTGCCCGGTAAACCCCACCGACACAAGCACAAAAAGTACGGTTGCACTCTTTGCGAATTATACAAAGCGTATGCGTGAGGAGGTAGGTGCGAAATTCCAGCTTTGCGCTATCAAGCCCGAAACGGACAGCGAGGGCGTTATTGGCGTGTGGAACACCGCAACCTTTAACGGCACGGCAACGGATGCACTTGTGTATTGGGTAGCCGGTGCACAGGCGGCTGTGGCTGTCAATAAATCGCTTACAAACAGCAAATACAATGGTGAGCTTACCGTTGATACAAACTACACGCAGGCAGCCCTTGAGGCGGCTATTAAGGCGGGTAAGTTTATGCTCCACAGCGTAAACGGTACGGTGCGTGTGCTTGAGGATATTAACACCCTTGTAACGCTTACAGCGGAAAAGGGCGAGATTTTCCAGAGCAACCAGACCGTAAGAGTATGCGACCAGATCGCAAACGATGTGGCGGTACTGTTCAATACCCGTTATGTCGGCATTGTTCCGAATGATGCCTCCGGCCGTGCAACCCTGTGGAATGATATTGTTAAACTCATTCAGCAGCTTGAAACGCTCCGGGCGGTTGAGGACTTTGATCCCGACACCGTAAGCGTGGATATTGGGGACCGTAAGGGCTCCGTATTGCTTACCATTGACGGGCTCAACATTGTAAACGCTATGAGCCAGCTCTATATGAGCGTTATTATTCAGTAAGGAGGTAGGCGTAAATGAGTAACAAGGTAATGAACACAAACGATGCACCGGTTGCCAAGTTTGCGGAGGTTTTCGTAACCCGCAACGGCAAGCGTAATGCAATGCTTATGTGTAAGGACTTTGAGGGCAAAGCCAATATTTCCACGCAGGATGTGCCCCGTATGGGCAGCGTGATTATGGGCAAAAAGCCCACCACCGTTGAACTTTCGTTCACTATGACAATTTATAAGTGCACCGAGATTTTTGACGATGTGGTTGACGAATTTATCAAAACGGGCGTTATGCCTCTGCTCACAATTCAGACCTCAAACGAGGATCCCGCCACTTCCGTTGGCCGCAGCACCAAGGTTTACAATGACTGCGTGCTTGACGGGGATGTGCTGCTTTCAATGGCAGGCTCCGAGGATGATTTTATCGAGCAGGAAATTAACGGCTTTGCCGGTGGTTACACACGCCCGGAAAAATTCAAAGATCCCACATATATGTAAACAGATAATTTAAGGAGGTATTTGCTTTATGGCAAAATCATTAAGCGCATTTTTGGCGCAGAACGCAAAAAAGGTTGATAACCGCAAGATCGCTCTTTCCCCTCGCTTTACTGACGAAAACGGCAAAGCAATGGAATGGGAGATCACCTGCATCACTGCCGCAGAAAATCAAAAGCTCCGCAAGGACAGCCTGCGTAATATTCCGATCCCCGGAAAGCGTGGGCAGTACACGCAGGAAATGGACACGGCGCAGTACCAGGCAAAGCTGGCTGCCCGTTGTACCGTTTTCCCCGACTTTAACGATGCGGAGCTCCAGGAAAGCTACGGCGTAATGGGTGCGGAACAGCTTGCCGGTGCAATGCTTACCCCTGCCGAATTTGACGATCTTATTATCGCCATTACGGAGCTTTGCGGCTTTACCGCCGAGGGTGAGCTTGTAGCCGAGGCAAAAAACTAATACTGGAGGGCGATGAGGAGGCAAATTATACCTACTACGCCCTCCATAAATTCCATTGGAAACCCTCGGAGTTTTTGGACCTTGATCCATACGAGCGTGCCTTTGTCATAGCCGCCATTGATGTACGGGTTGAGAATGAAAAGAAAGAGGCAGACCAAGCGAAACGAAAAGCAAAAAGACGGAAATAGAGGCGGCGCCCTAACCGGTGCCGCCTTTGCTTTCCAAGAGAGGAGGTGCGCCAAATATGGGCAGAGTGCAGTCATCCCTCGTGCTTAACGATCAAATGTCAAAGGTGCTGGGCCGTATCAACAAAGCGATGGGCTCGGTGCTTGATAGTTTTGAGGCAGTACAGCGTGCATCCGGCAGGAGCTTTAACACAGCGAACATTGCCGCAGCACGCCGTGAAATTGGGGCAGCGGATGCCGCCCTAAACGAAATGAAGCAGAGTTACCGAGATTGCAACAACCAACAGCAACAGCTTAACAAGCACATAGGCCAGGGCACAACTGCGGCAGGCGGCTTACTCGGTAAGATTAAGAGCATTGCCTCCGCTTACTTGGGTATGAAAGCCGTTAAGGGCTTGGTTGGCTTGTCGGACACGATAACGCAGACCGATGCCCGTTTATCTATGATGAATGACGGACTGCAAACCACCGCAGAGCTTAACGATATGATTTATGCCTCCGCACAAAGATCAAGAGGCTCATATCTGGCAACCGCCGATGCCGTTGCAAAGCTGGGGCTTATGGCCGGCGATGCTTTCAGCAGCAACAAGGAAACCATTGCCTTTATGGAGCAGGTAAATAAGCAATTCAAAATTGCCGGTACCTCCGCACAGGGCATTGATGCCGCTATGTTGCAGCTTACGCAAGCGATGGGCTCCGGTGTGCTCCGTGGTGAGGAATACAACAGTATTCTTGAACAGGCACCAAACATTATACAAGCCATTGCAAAGTATATGGATGTGCCAAAGGGCAAGCTCAAGGATATGGCCGCAGACGGACAGATCACCGCTGATATTGTAAAGGCGGCAATGTTCGCCTGTGCAGACGAAACCAACGCCAAATTTGAGAGTATGCCCAAGACCTGGAGCGATATATGGACCTCGATGAAAAACAGGGCTATTAAGGCCCTTGATCCGCTGCTTGCAAAAGTCAACCAGCTTGCCAACAGCGAAAGAGTACAGCGGACCGTAAACGGTTTGATCCGTACCTTTTCGGTTATGTCGGTTGTGCTGGCGCAGGTGTTCGATGGCGTGTGTGCTGTGTATAACTTTGTGGCAGATAATTGGAGCTGGATCCGTCCTGTCATAATGGGCATTGTGGCCGCCCTGCTGCTATACAAGGCAGCGGTGTTTACCATAACGGCCATTGAAACCATTGCAGCCGTTGCAAAGGGCATTTTTGCCGCCGCAACTATGATGCAGACGGGTGCAACCTTTGCCGCCACGGCGGCGCAGTACGGGCTTAACACAGCAATATGGGCGTGCCCCATTACCTGGGTTATCGCTCTTATTATCGTGCTTATCGTGCTTATTGCTATATTCTTTGAGCAGGTTGTCGGTGCCGTTTATTGGCTCGGTGCTCTGTTCAAAAACATAGGCTTGTGGATCGCAAATGTTTCCATAGCGATATGGAATAGCATTAAAAACATAGGCTTGTGGTTTGCAAACTTGGGGCTTGCTATATGGCAGGTTATTAAAAACATAGGTATGTGGTTTGCAAACCTCGGTGCTGCTACCTGGGCAATTATCAAAAATACCGGGCTTTGGTTTGCAAACCTCGGTATGGGCATCTGGAATGTGCTCAAAGCCTGTGCAAGCAATGTGGGCGTTGCCTTTAACAATGCCTGGGTATTCATTCAACAGGGCTTTTGGGGTATGGTAAATGTCATTATGCAGGGGCTTAAAAGCCTTGCAAATATGGCAAACAAGGTGCTCGGCTGGATGGGCGTAAATATCGACACCTCCGGGCTCGATTTTGCAGCCAAAAAGATTGACGAGCTCAACAGCAAAAAAGAGAGCTATACCAGCATAGGCGATGCGTGGAATGAGGGCTTTAATACCTTTGCTTATGACAGCGTAAGCGATGCGTGGAACAGCCACTCCTACGGCAGCGTGGGCGATGCTTTCGGTACCTATGATGTGGACTTTGGCAAGGGCTGGAGCGAGGGTATGAATACCTTTGATACATTCCAGGATGGCTGGGGCTCAAGTGCCTACAACAAGGGTGCAGAGGTGGGCAGAAATATTAAAAGCTCCGTAACCGGCGTTTTTGATAATATGCTCGGCAACCTCGGACTTGGTGAGGACGGTACCGGCGGCTTAGATCCCTACGGCAGCGCTCTTGGCGATATTGCGAAAAACACAGGCGATACGGCAAAGAACACGGGCGATACGGCAAAGAACACGGGCAAAAGCACCGAGGAGCTTTCCTACCTGCGGGATATTGCAGAGCGTGAGGCCATTAACCGCTTTACTACTGCCGAAATTAAGGTTGACCTTGGAGGCGTTACAAACAATGTGGCGGCCAACACAGACCTTGACGGCATAATCAGTTATTTAACGGACGGCGTTGCCGAGGCTTTGGTAACGGCAAGCGAGGGGGTGTATTGATGTGAGTTATAAATGTTATCTTTTCGGTGAGCTTATGCCGCAGACACCGGCAAAGTTATCCGTAAAGATCAGCGGAAAGAATACCACAGTAACCCTGCTGAACGAGGGCGAAATTAACTTTTTGAAATATCCGGGGCTCACGGAGATCACCCTGCCGCTTGTATTCCCTATGCTGACCGCAAGCAAGCGCCCCGATTATTATTTAACCCTGCTGGAGCGTGCCAAAACGCAAAGGACCACAACGCAGTTTATTATGACAAGGACAACGCCCGCCGGGCAGCTCTTGTTTGATACCAATATCAAGGTAAGCGTTGAGGATTACACCATAGAAGAAAGTGCCACAAACGGCCTTGATGTAAGCGTTGAGGTAAAGCTCAAGCAGTACCGTGATTACAGCACCAAAACGGTTGCCATTAAAACCACGGTTAAGCACAATGACAGCAAAGACACCACCGTTAAGAAAACGGCAACGGTGCAAATTACAAGACCGGCAACAAATGCCCCACAAACCAAAACCTACACCGTTAAAAAAGGTGATACGCTCTGGGGCATTGCCAAGAAATATTACGGAAACGGAGCGAAATACCCGACAATATACAATGCAAACAAGGGTAAGATCAAAAACCCTAACCTCATTTATGTTGGGCAGGTATTCACCATACCGTAATGACCTACGAGCTTTTTATTCAGCACGGCTCAACCCTTATGTTTCCCCCTATTGTTGACGGTGTAACGATAGAGTGGCAGCGTAAGGGGCAGCCGGGCAAATTAACCTTTGAATGTATCAAAACGGATGGGCTTGATTTTGCGGAGGGCGATGCCTGCCGCTTTTCGGTTGACGGCACGCCAATGTTTTACGGCTTTGTGTTTGAAAAGTCGAGATCCGGCAGCGACAATAAGAAAATCAAGGTAACGGTGTACGATCAGCTTTACTACCTCAACAATAAAGATTATTTTCAGTACGAAAATAAGACCGCAACCGAGGTGGTGCGTATGCTTGCAGAGGACTTTGGACTGAACGCCGGAGCCCTTGAGGACACCGGTTATAAGATTGCCAGCCGCACCGAGGACAACAAAAGCCTTTTTGATATTATCCAAAATGCCCTTGATGAAACACTCAAGGCTACAACACAGCTTTATGTGCTGTATGACAATGCCGGAAAGCTCACGCTTTCCAACATAGGAAATATGAAACTCGGCCTTGTGATAAACGAGGACACCGCAGGCGATTATGACTATAAATCAAGCATTGCAAACAACACATACAACAAAATACGGCTTTTCCGTGAGGGCTCGGATCCCGTAACCGTAAAAAGCAGCAGTACCATAATGCAGTGGGGCGTGTTGCAGTACGCCGAAAAGGTGAACGATGACAGCACAAACCTTAACAATATGGCTGCCTCCCTGCTTAAACTCTACAACACCAAAACCCGCACATTAAGCGTAAAAAATGTGCTCGGTGATACAAGGGTAAGGGCAGGCACGCTGCTTGTGGTTATCCTTGGGCTGGGTGATATGAATGTATCAAACTTTATGCTTGTAGAAAGCGTAAAGCACAGTTTTAAGGACGGGCAGCACCTTATGGAGCTAAAATTGCGAGGTGGTACTTTTGTCACTTGATGCACAAAAACTTGTAATGCTGATTAAGCAGGCCGCTGTGGAGGCGGTAAATGCAAAGGATCCTATGTCCTTGAAAATCGGTGAGGTTGTTTCCGTATCACCCCTCAAAATCAGCATAAACCAAAAAATCACTATCCCGGCATCGCAGCTGCTCCTTACAAATGCCGTGCGTGATTATACGGTGTATGAAACCGTGGATCACACCACCGGCACCGCTTTGGGCAGCGTAAACCTAACGCATAAGCACGCATACTCCGGCACAACCTCCGGAAACGAAAGTTACTCCGGCAACACGGAAAACGCCGGAGGGGTGAACATCGGACACAGCCACAGCTACAAGGGGCGCAAAAAGTTTACCGTGCACCTGGGGCTTAAACCCGGTGAAAAGGTGTTGATGCTCCGGTGCGATGGCGGGCAAAAGTTTATAGTGTTAGACAGATTGGAGGCACCAAATGGCTGATAATTCATACTTACCGCAAACCGGTGATGATCTTGATCTCATTGAGTTTGCAATGGAACAGCAACCCAGCCATACCTACAAGCTGGATATAAGCCGGGGGCGGGTTAAAGGCATTACCGAGGATGCCGATGCGCTGCTGCAAGCGGTGTATTTAATTCTTTCGGTAGAGCGTTACCAATACCCCATTTACTCCTACAACTACGGTGTGGAACTGGTTGACCTTATAGGCCAGCCAAAAGATTTTGTAATGTCCGAGGTAAAACGCCGTATTACCGAGGCATTAACCCAGGATGACCGCATAAACAGTGTGGACGGCTGGGAATTTGAAAGCACCAAAAAGGCGCTTATTGTAACCTTTACGGTGCACTCAATTTACGGCGATATAGAAACCAAAAAGGAGGTGGATGTATGAGCCTTTTTGAGGATCAAACCTACGAAAATTTACTTGCAAATGCAATGGCAAGGGTAAGCTCAACCTTTGACAAAAGGGAGGGCTCTATGGTGTATAACGGTGTGGCTCCGTCTATGGCAGAGCTTGCACAGCTTTATATCGGCCTTGACTTTGTTTTTACGGCAACCTACATTGCCACCGCCCCCCGTGATTACCTTATAGAACGGGCAAAAGATCGTGGACTTTCACCCAAAGCGGCAAGCGCTGCGGTGTTCCGTGCGGAGTTTAATATTGAGGTGCCTGTCGGCTCCCGTTTTTCCTGCGAGGAATTAAACTTTATTGTAACGGAACGAATGACCGGCGAGGACACGGAAACAGGCCTCAGCCACAAAGTAACCTGTGAAACGGCAGGCTCGGCGGCAAACGATTGCGCCGGGGATCTTATCCCTATTGAGTACATTGCCGGACTTACCACCGCAAAGCTGGTTGAGCTGCTTATCCCCGGCGATGACGAGGAGGACACGGAGGTATTTAGACAGCGGATCCTTGATGCCGTACAGAGCCAGGCCTTTGGCGGCAACCAGGCCGACTACAAGGCAAAGGTGCTGGGCATTGACGGTGTGGCGGCTGTAAAGGTGCATCCCGTCTGGAACGCAGACACACCACCCTCCGGGCTTATCCCGTCCGCAGCGGTTAAAACTTGGTACGAGGGTATCATCAACACCATAACAGACAAAGATGCCAAGGCGTGGCTTACAAGCGTTTATAAGGCAGCCCTCAACAAAAAGCTGACGGTTGGCGGTACGGTTAAGCTCGTTATTATGGCAGCAAACAACGCTGCCCCCTCCGATGAGCTTATAGATATTGTTCAAACCGCTATTGATCCGACACAGAACGCAGGCGAGGGCTTGGGGCTTGCGCCTATTGGGCATATCGTAAAGGTTGAGGGTATCACGCCCACCACCATTGCGGTAAGCACACACTTGACCTTTGCAACAGGCTACACCTGGAACGATGCCAAAGCGGCGGTAAACGCCACGGTGCGTAAGTATTTTGATGAAATGGCCGAGGCTTGGGAAAAGGGCGGCACCTTGATCGTGCGTATATCCCAGATTGAAAGCCGTATTTTGTCGGAGTGCTCTGCTTACATTGCCGATATAGGCAGCACCAAACTCAACAATGACACCAAAAATATAACGCTGGGCGAGGATAACATACCCGTGCTTGCATCCGGGGGTGTGGTAAATGCTTGACAGAAAGCTGATTGATTACCTCCCGCCGGTGCTGCAAAGCGTTATGGAATTTGCCGCCATTACGGGTGCACAGCAGCCGGAAATTGAGGCGGCGTGGGATGCCTTAAACCTCGTTATGGATAACCAATTCATAGATACGGCCACGGAGGCAGGCGTTACGGTTTGGGAAAAAGAGCTCAATATCGTACCGCTTGCCACAGACACGCTGGAGGACAGAAAACAGCGGCTAAAAACCGCCTGGACCTATGGCGTTGTTTATACTTACAACTGGCTTGTGAATTGGCTCAAAACCTCCTGCGGTGAAAGCAACCCTCTGCCCACCATAAATGACTACACCCTCCGGGTATCGCTGCCGGTATCGGTTGACTACCTGCACATATTGGACGATATGCGCCGGTATGTTGCCGCAAATGTGCTCATTGATCCTTTGATACTGCTATCAAAAATCAAAATACCGCACTACACCGGCTCGGCTTTTCGCCACTCGATTAAGCAAACGCTTACCACGGAGGAGTGGGATATGGATAACATAAACCTGCTTGCAGACGAAAACAGCAAGGTGCTTATGGAGGAGGCAGAAAACAAAGTATTTTATGAGGAGGTAAACACAAATGGTACCTAAACTTACCGCATCCGGCAAAAACCTTTTGTTAAGGGCTTTGGCGGGTGAAACCATTACTTTTACAAAAATTCAGCTCGGCAACGGTACCGCACAGGATCCTGCCGAGGCAACGGGGCTTACCAACCCGATTATTACCGTTGAGCTTTCAAAAATTGTGGTAGGTACGGAATATGTAACGCTTACGGCGCAGTTTTCCAACAGCTCCATTACAAGCGGTTTTCATATCACGGAGGCTGGCTTTTTCGCCAAGGATCCCGATGACAGCACAAAAGAGATTTTGTACGCCCTCGGCAACGAGGACGAAAGCTCCGCAGACTATGTACCGGACAAGGGCAACCGCATCCTTGAAATGCAGTTTGATGCCCTTATCTTTATTGGCGATGCCGAGAATGTATCGGCGGCGATCAGCAGCTCACTTGTATACGCCTCCAAAGAGGACTTTGACAAGCACACCACTGACAAGAACAACCCGCACAGCGTTACAAAGCAGCAGGTGGGGCTCGGCAATGTGCCAAACCTTGCACCGAGCGACCAGGTGCCGACCTTTACGGAGGCAACCACCCTTGCAAATATCGTAAGCGGTGAAAAGGCAAGCACGCTGTTTGGCAAAATCAAGCTGGCGATCAGTAAACTCATAGACCACTTGAACAACCGCAGCAACCCCCACAACACCACGGCGGCGCAGGTAGGTGCGGCGGCAAAAAGCCACACGCACAATGCCCAGGATATTAACGCCGGCACGCTTTCCGTATTAAGAGGCGGCACGGGTAGGACAGCTTTCCCCAGCGGGCAAATGCTGTACGGAACGGGCTCCGGAATTGGCACGATCTCTTGGCGTGGTGCTCTTTATTCAAACGGTACAAATAACCCTTGGAGTGGCACCCTGCCGGTTGCTTACGGCGGCACGGGCTGCACAAGTCTTACGGCACTTGCCACCGCGCTTGCAACTGCGGACAGTGGCCTCTGCAAAATCGTTACCGGCTCATACATCGGTACCGGAGGTTATGGCACACACAACAAGAAAAGCCTAACCTTTTCTGCGCCTCCTAAATTACTTGTGGTTATGCCATCAAGTAACACAACAGGTGGATCGCAAGGTGGTTTTATTGCCTTGCGTGGTATTTCAAGCAGCCGAGGCGGCGGTATTATGGACGATGTGGCCGGTCCACAATTCCAGCTGTATTATACCTGGGAGGGCAACACAGTAACCTGGTACAGCCCCGATAACGAATACTCACAGCAAAACAACAACGGTATGACCTATTACTATTTTGCAATTCTATAAAAAGGAGGGCCTTATAAATGATTACAATGCTTAAACAGGGCAAGGACTACATCACCGACAAGCACGGCATTTACACAGAGTATGTATGCTCAAGTGCAGCCGATGTTGCAAACCTGCCAACCGGCACAAATTCCGAGGCCGAGGACAGACCACGCCCCGGCAGCACGGCCGTTGTGCCAAGTACGGACGGCGGCGCCGCATCCGTGTATGTGCTTTCAAATGAGCGTACTTGGGTGCTGTTGATTGAGGGGTGATCGTATGAATGTTGCAGCAAAAATTGCACGCCCTCTTGACAACAACCCGATCACCCTCCTTATGCTGCGTAGCGGCAAGGATGTGGTGGTTACACCGCCCGATGGCTTTCAACTGCTGACGGACGAACACAACAGGATCCTCCGTGACGAACAGAGGAACTATTTAACAGACCGTAAGGAGGTAAATACAAATGGCTAATACAATTCCGGTAACACAAAAGCCGGTACCGAGCAGCGTAAGCAAAGATGCCTATGTGCTCGGCATCCAGGACAACGGCAGCGGGCAGCAGGCCCTTTACCGTTTGCCTATCAATGATGTGCGTGGTAACGGCGCAAATGACCTTTTTATTATTCCGAGCCTTATTACACAGCTTGGGGTTACAAACGCCCTCAAGGCGTTTGTGGAGGCAAATGCAGACTATGACAGCCTCACGAATATTTGCAACCGCTTTTTTACGGCGGCGGCAAAATCGGTAAGCGGCACATACACATCGCAGTTTTACAAATATGCAAGCAGCAACTCGCCTATTGGCGAAAAACAGGACGCAAATGCGGATCTTACCTGCACCCCGTCCACAAAGACGGTGGCGGGCACGGACGATTACAAAACGCTCCCGCTGTTTGCGTGCTTTGATGTCAATTATACCATTGACAGCACAACCCTTGAGCCTGTTATCCTTGCCATCAAGGGTATTTACGGCGGCTTTTCCTCCGCACCTGCAAACTCCCTTGTGGGCGTTATGCAGATGACCGGCTGGGTACGCCGTACCTCGACCGACACCACCAAAAAGGTTGAATACAGAGCCACCGAGGCAACAGGCTTTAAGCCCTTGCCGGAGGCTGTGCGTGCGGCTGATAACACCGTGCGTGGCTTTGTGGTACACGCCAAGTATGCGGCTGGCTATAACTCGGCTGGGCTGCTTTCCAGCGTTTCCGGCGTACAGCCCGCAACATACCGCAGCGGCTCCACCGGCTCAACCTCGATCAGCTTTAACGGGCAGATCGCCAAGTGGCGTGAATGGGGCAACCAATACTGCGGCTCCAGCCTTTGTGATATTGCTTTTATCCAGCTTATGCTTGAGATTAAATACGCAACGCTCGGCTCGGCGCAGGTAATGACAGGCTGTCGCAGTTATTCAACCACATACACAGCAGCGGCCGCCGAAACAGGCGTTACCCGTGTGCTGCTTACCGCCGCACAGGGCGCTTATTTTGTGGTAGGCAGCTGCGTATCGCTCGGCAGCACAAATGACCGTGCAAAAGCAACCACATACGATGTGTGCGATATTACAAAGATTTTGAGCATTGAGGATTTAACGGTGGACGGCACGGCATATAAGGCTGTAAACCTCGACACCGAAACACCCTTTAACACCACAACCGCCACCTATATTGTGGCGCACCCGTGGCAGACCGGCAGCACAGACGATGTGCTCGGCAATGACGGCAGCCCGACAAACAACACCTCCGGCAAAGAGCCCTGCAAGATCCAGGGCATTGAGGTTATGGTAGGTGCATACGAGGTGCCCGGTGATACCACCCTTTACGAGGATGCCGAAAAGTACACCGTGTACCTTAACCGCAAGGCGGCTGACATTAAGACGGGCAACAGCGGTACAAACCCCGTAACGATTGGCACTATCGCCAAGGAAACGGATGCGGCGTGGAAATACATCGCAGAGCTTAACTGGGATGCAAACAACCAGGAGGCATATATGCTTGCACAGACCTTTGCAGGCTCCTCCACTACCGGCTACCGTGCAGCCGTTTACCGTGACGGTGCAGCAACTACCGGCTGGCGTGAATGGCTGGCTTTTGGTAATCTGGTCGCTGGGGGCTACGGTGGTTTTGCCTGTGCTTATCTGACCTATGGCCTCGGCACTGCCTACTGGCACCTTGCGGCCCGCGCGTGTGGCTCCGGTGGCAACCGGGGTGAATTTACGCCGGCGTAGGCCGGCGTATAAGAGGGGCGGCAGCCCCTCATTAAGGGGTGTACTGTGGACCCTCGTGCCGTTTGTCCTATCCTGGCAGGCTTTTGGTAATCTGGACAATAGGGGCAACAGTGGTTTTGCCTGTGCTAATCTGAACAATGGCCTCGGCACTGCCAACTGGAACATTGCGGCCCGCGCTTATGGTATCATA
>ERZ824600.2061-NODE-2061-length-22493-cov-4.792762_pt1 | contig 22493 bp, 20 predicted proteins | sample MGYA00519933_ERZ824600 | MGnify/ENA primary metagenome ERZ824600 (study PRJEB31778, sample SAMEA3449178) | human gut metagenome | biome: human gut; feature: human-associated habitat; material: faeces | place: United Kingdom | collected 2010/2012 ... | reverse complement strand
TGGCTGTACTGCAGATAATATAATATGTCCTGAATCTGTTATTATTACAGCTCTTGTTCTTCTACCACATGTTGCATCTACTGCTGTCTTATTGTCTTTTGCTTCTTGTACCATTCTTTTTATTGGAGCTGATTCTGGACTTACAATTGCAACAATTCTGTCTGCTGAAACAATATTTCCAAATCCTATATTTACTAATTGCATTAAAATCATTCCCTTCTATTCTATATTTTGTATTTGTTCTCTTATGTCTTCTAATTCTGTTTTTATATCTATAACTCCATTTGTTATATCTAAACTATTTGATTTTGAACCTATTGTGTTTGTTTCGCGGTTCATTTCTTGTATTATAAAATCTAGTTTTTTTCCTATTGTTTCTGCTGTATCACTACTAATTAAAGTTCTAAATTGATATATATGACTTTTCATTCTTGTTATTTCTTCTTCTATAGAACATTTATCAGCATAAATGACAACTTCTTGTGCAATTCTTGATTTGTCAATTTCTTCTGTTTTCAATACTTCTTGTATTCTCTTTTCTAATTTTACTACATATTCTTCAATAAGTCCAGTAGATTTTTTAGATATTTCTTCAATCTTACTTTCAATTTTATTTATTCTATTGTTTAAATCTTGGCTTATTTTATTTCCTTCAGTTTCTCTCATTTGATTTAAACTTTCTGTTGCATTACTTACCGCTTCTAGCATTTCTTGTTTTATTTTTTCATCTTCTTGGTCTATTTTTATTGATAATATATCTGGTAATTTAGCTATTTCAATAACAGGTATTTCTTTTGTCAAATTTTCTTCATCAGCCAATTGTCTTAATTCATTAATATAAATCTTTGCTAATTCTTTATTTATTTTTACATTTTTACCTTCTTCACTATTATTTTCAAATGTAATAAAAACATCAACTTTTCCTCTTTTTATTTTTGATGATATTTCTTTTTTTATTTGTTCTTCTAAATAACTTAAAATTTTTGGCATTTTTATAGAAATGTCTAAATATCTATGATTAACTGTTTTTATTTCTACTTGATATTCTCTTTTTTCTTTTGTTAAGTTACTTTTTCCATACCCTGTCATACTTTTCATTTTATTTACCTTCTTCTATATTATTTTCAATAGTCTTTTTAGTGTTACCTACTTTTTTCTTTGTTGTTCTTTTTGATGTTTCATTTTTCATTTCTGTACTATCTTTATTATCATTATTATTGTCTTTTGTCTTTTCTTTATCATCTTTAATTTCTGTTTTTGATGATTTTTTTGTTGTAGTTTTTTTGGTTGATGTTGTTGCTTTCTTAGTAGATGTCTTTTTAGTTGTCTCTTTATTTTCTATTGTCTTTTTCGTATTTTCTGTTTTCTTTTTTGCAGTTGTTTTTCTAGTTGTTTTCTTAGGCTGTGCATTTTCTTTTTTGCTTTTAGATTGTTTCTCTTCTATTTTATTTTCCTTCTCATTCTCTTTTTCATTTTCTTCTTTTTTATTTAGTTCTTCAATATCTATCTTTGCTTTCTTTGTAGCTTCCTTTTTAGCAGGTTCTTCTTTTTTTACAATCTCTCTTATATCACTTAAACTATCTGCATATTGTTTTCTTCCTTTTGTGTATATTACTATTCCTTTTAAAATAAAATAAATTGCATATACATATGATATAACTAAAGCATATGGCTTAAGTTCAAAATGATATTTAGTTGTAACATGATCAATTGTTAATGTTATAAATGATAACACTAATAATTCAATTCCTTCTATTGCTAATTTCGTATCATCTCTTTTATATGATATTTCAAAAATAAAAATAGAAATAAGTAAAAATACCATTGTAAATAGTTGTATTCCTCTATTTAGTGTTTCTATATTAACGTTTTCATATGCTAAATTTACTATTAAAAAATAGAAAATAACTAAAATTGCTTTTACTATATTTGCATATACATCCTTCATTGTTTTTTCGTCTACTTCTTTCAAATTTTTCACATTCCTCTCTATAGTCCAAACTGTATAATTCCAATTTTATATAATTTAAACTATGTTAAAATTATTTCATTCAATATTTTATTTAAGCTTCTAATTCATACATTATAATACTTAATGTATTTAATGCTACTGTTTCTGTTCTTAAAATTCTTTTTCCTAGTGTTATTACCTTAGCACCATTTTCTTTTAACAATTCAACATCTTGTTCTTCTAGTCCTCCTTCTGGTCCAATTACAACTGCTATTTTTATTTTTTCTTGTTTTGTCTCTTTTACCATATTTTTTAAATTTTCTAATTCATTTTTTAAAGTATTTTTGTTTTCTTTTTCATAAGCTACTAACACTATATCATAATTTGGAATTTGATTACAAATATTTTTTACATTTATTACATTGTTTATTGTAGGGATTATATTTCTTCCACATTGTTTAGCTGCTCCCTCAGATATTTTTTGCCATCTTTCTATTTTTTTCATTTTGTCTTTTTCATTTAACTTTACAACACATCTTTTCATTTCTACTGGTGTTATATCAAAAGTTCCAAGTTCTACTGCTTTTTGTATTATATATTCCATTTTATCACCTTTAGGTAGTCCTTGAAATATTGTAACTTCTACATTTGATTCTACTTTTTGTTCTATTTTTTCTAAAATTTCACATTTTATTTTTTCTTTTTCTATATTAGTAATTTTGCAATTATAATTTTCTTGTGTATCACAGTTACACAATTCTAATGTATCACCAATTTTCATTCTTAATACATTTTTTATATGATTTACATCTTGTCCAAGTATATCTATTTGGTTTTGATTTATTTGTTCATCTTTTACAAAATATTTTGGCATAATTTCTCCTTTTGTCCCAAAGGGACGGTTCTTATGGGTCATTTTTGTCCCACTGGGACAGATTTTAATTTTGTTTATTATACCATTAATATAAATTAAAAGCAACAAAATTCATTATGATTATTTTAGCATTTTATTATGATTATTTGGTATTTAACAAAACGAATTTTTCATTGCCAATGTAACAAACTTTTTTCAAAAAAGTGTTGTCATATTCTCGTTTTATAATTTTGATTTTCTTTGTTTTATATCTTTACGAATTCAAATTCTGAGGAATGACAAGAAGAATTATTTTAGTCACCGGAGGGCAACGTTCCGGTAAAAGTGGTTATGCACAGCGTTTAGCGTTGGAACTATCCGACTGTCCTGTTTATATGGCTACTTCGCGGGTATGGGATGAAGAATACCGTAAACGTATCGAACGGCATCAACGTGACCGGGGACCTCAATGGACAAATATCGAGGAAGAAAAACAGCTAAGCCGTCATCAATTATCCGGGCGAACTGTATTGATAGACTGCGTAACCTTATGGTGTACAAACTTCTTTTTTGATGTAAATGCAGATACTGACAGTGCCTTGGAAGCTGCCAAGGAAGAATTCGACCGCTTTACAAAGCAAGATGCCACTTTTATCTTTGTCACCAATGAAATTGGTATGGGAGCTACTTCGGATAATGAAATCCAGCGTAAATTTACAGATATGCAGGGATGGATGAACCAATATATTGCCGAACATGCAAACGAGGTATGGCTGATGGTATCAGGGATAGAGGTGAAGGTAAAATGAGAGAGCAATAGAGTAGTAAAGTGATAGAGTGATAAAACAATAAACAGATGAAAACATTTAAAATCGTACGACCGGACGAGAGTATCCGCCCGGCATTGATTGATAAAATCAATAATTTAACTAAACCGAAAGGTTCATTGGGCACTCTTGAAGAGTTGGCTTTGCAGATAGGCTGGATACAACAAACCCTGTCCCCCACCCTGCGACATCCGCAGAATATTATTTTTGCTGCCGATCATGGCATAGTAGAAGAAAAGGTCAGCCTTTCACCCAAAGAAATTACCTGGCAACAGATCAGTAACTTCCTACATGGAGGTGCAGGAGTGAACTTCCTTTGTCGCCAACATGGATTTACCCTGAAAATAGTAGATGCCGGTGTAGATTATGATTTACCATACGACAAGGGTATTATCAATATGAAAGTACGAAAAAGTACACGGAACTATCTGTATGAGGCAGCCATGACGGAAGAAGAAATGGAGCTTTGCTTGGAACGCGGTGCAGAAGTGGTACGCCGCTGCCATGAAGAAGGCAGTAATGTGCTCAGTTTTGGAGAAATGGGTATAGGAAATACTTCTTCTTCGTCCATGTGGATGACCTGTTTCACCGGAATACCTTTAGAACAATGTGTAGGAGCAGGTAGCGGACTGGATAATGCGGGTATCCGCCATAAATACGAAGTGCTGAAACAATCGCTCGATCACTATAAAGGAGACGGATCACCGCGTGATATCATCCGTTACTTCGGCGGACTGGAAATGGTTATGGCAGTAGGTGCCATGCTACAGGCAGCCGAACTAGGCATAATTATCCTGGTAGATGGTTTCATCATGACAAACTGTATTCTGGCTGCTGCCAAACTATATCCCGAAGTAATGAATTATGCCATCTTCGGGCATTGTGGAGATGAAACCGGACATAAATTGTTGCTCGACAACATGGAAGTAAAACCATTGCTGAATCTTGGATTGCGTCTGGGCGAAGGAACAGGTGCTATTTGCGCCTATCCTATTGTAGAATCCGCCATCCTGATGATTAACGAAATGGATAACTTTGCACATGCATCCATAACAAAGTATTTTTAACTATATGAAAATCCTCGCAGCACTCATATTTTTCACGCGCCTTCCTTTCTGGAGGATCAAAGAAGTCCCGGCAAAGTACTTCAAGCGTATCGTTCCCTACTGGCCATTAGCCGGATGGTTAACGGGCGGTATCATGGTCGGTGTTCTATGGGTGACTGCCCAGGTGCTGCCCGTATCTATCGCATGGTTGCTCGCTATCCTATCACGTCTGCTCATCACAGGTTGCCTGCACGAAGATGGATTGGCCGACTTTTTCGACGGCTTCGGTGGAGGAACAACCAAAGAGCGCACACTTGCCATCATGAAAGACTCTCAGATAGGAAGCTATGGAGTCATAGGATTGATAGGTTATTTCCTATTATTGTTTTTACTCTTGGAAAATCTACCGTTAAAGTTAATCTGCGCCCTTGTCATTTGCGGCGATTGCTGGTCTAAATTCTGTGCATCTCAAATTATCAACTATTTGCCTTATGCACGAAAAGAGGAAGACAGCAAGGCTAAAGTTGTGTACGACCGTATGACCTGGCAAGAATTGCTGACAGGATTCATCTGTGGACTTTTCCCCATCGTATTATTCCTGCCGATAGATTTCTGGCTCGTTACAATTTGCCCGATTCTCACATTTATCTTCCTGTACCGATTGATGAAACATCGTCTTCAAGGTTATACGGGAGACTGCTGCGGAGCTACATTCCTGCTTTGTGAACTATCATTCTATCTGGGTGCCGCTATCTTGCTATATGCACATATCAGGTACGGTAATCCAGACTTTATCAATGCTTATTTAAAATAGTCATCCTATGGAAGTTACATTTATCAGACACACTTCGGTCGACGTCCCTCCCGGAGTATGCTACGGACAATCAGATGTCCCCTTGCGTGACAGTTTTGAGCAGGAAGCTGCCATTACTTCTGAGAATTTGAAGACTTACCGTCCGCAAGGCAGGGATTTCGATCACGTATATACCAGTCCTTTATCTCGTTGCGTACGCCTCGCGACCTATTGTGGATACCCGGATGCAGAACATGACAAACGAATTATGGAAATAAACTTCGGAGATTGGGAAATGCAGAAGTTTGATGAAATAAGTGATCCGAGATTGAAAGAGTGGTATACCGATTATATGAATGTACCCGCAACAAACGGAGAGTCATTCGCCATGCAATATCAACGTGTTGCCAGTTTCCTGGATGAGCTGAAAGAAAAAGAGTACGCACAAGTTGCCATCTTCGCACACGGTGGCGTACTGATTTGTGCACAACTCTATGCAGGAACCGTCAAACCTGAAGAGGCATTCAGTGCCCTGACACCTTATGGAGGAATCATTCAACTGAAAATCTAATCACCCGTTTTCGGCCATGTGAAGATGACCAGCGGTCCTTCATGTGTGTCTGACTGTACCTTGTAAATACCTCCGAAAGCATGAATAAAGTGTGCATTGATTTCATGACGAATCAAAGTCGTTTTATTTTCAAAGCGTGACTTAGCAAGAGGCGTACCGATTATTTTAAAGGTTACGATACCTTTTTCTTTATCATAACGGATGCGGACAACAATGTTGTAAGAGTTCTTATCGTTCTCTGCAGGCACCAGCAGACTGGAAAGCAATGTAGAGAACCAGTTTTCATCCGTACATATCATCTGACTCTGGATATTCGTATCTAATCGGATGGCAAGGCGTCCGTTTCCTACTTGTCTGGCAAATTCAACTCCCTTGCGGCACAACGACATGACTTCACATCCTTCATGCTTATATTTTGTTTTACCGGATTCCAAACGGGAAAGTTCCAGGATACTATTGACATACTTCAGCAAATTCTCTGCATTCTCCTGTATCATCTTGCCATATTCCACCTTAGCCTCAGGAGCCAGTTCTTTCGACTCTGTCAATAGCTCGGCAAAACCTACCACTACATTCAACGGGGTACGTATATCATGACTAATCTCCGATTGCAGGCGATCTTTAGTGACATTATCCGCTTCTGCCTGCATCGCCGCATCCGCTGTTACTTTCTCCGCCACAGCTATTTTCCGGGACAGATAGCGGGTATATAGATAAAACAGAAGCATCAAAACCAATAGAGTCATCAAGAATAAGAAACCTTGCTTATAATTGGTATCTTTTATTTTCTGCTTCTCCAGCAAAAGCTCATCAATATGATAAATCTCCTTCACCTGTTGCAACTGATTGGCCGAGAAAGCATTGTCCAGTGAATCTTGTGCTGCAATCAGATAACGGCGTGTTTCAATAGCTCCGTCGACATCACCTTTATCAATCTGAGTGGATGCTTTATAATTGATGAGTGTGGCAAACGTGGATACATAATGATTCAACACTATAGGTGTTACTTCATCAATCAAAGCAATACTCTTATCATACTCTTTCGTGCGGGAATAATATTGTAATTGCACAAGCTGGACATTCAGCCAGAATACCGGATCCACATGATCTTCCAGCAGTGCTTTGGCTTTATCTATATGTTCTTGCGCTTCGGCCATCTTCCCACGGTTCATAAAGTGAAGTACATGTTTTACCTCGCAGTCAATTCTCAAATTGCTCCAATTCTTACGTGTTTCAGGTTCGCGGGAAACAACGTCCCGCAAAGTTTCATCCATCTGTGCCAGATAAGGACGCTTTAAACTATCCTGACCTGCATTACCATATACCTGGGCAATGCGTGAAAGAATGTCGATACGCAAAAAAGGCTTAGTCTGAGGTGTAAAATTCTGATAAGCCTTCAGGAGAATCTTCAGAGCTTCATCGCCTCTACTGGACACATTATAAGCACATGCCAGACTGTTATAGGCAGCAATTTCCCCATTATTTGAATGATGTTCCAAAGATTCCTGCAAAGTTTCTTTAGCCACATATATGGCCTTTTCTATCTGCCTTTTCGAAGCTAATGCGCGACTGATAGCGGCTTTCTGTTCCAGGTAATAGTCATAAGTGCCCACTTCAGTAACATAACTTTTCAGTTTATCCACCCAGTACGCCAGAGTATCCGGTTCATGCAATTTATCGTAACAGGCGGCAAGGTAATAGGCTCCCAGATTCTCATAAGGCACATTCTTTTGCGCACAAGCTTCTCGATACAAAGCCGTAGAAAAAGGCTTGTTATAAGGTGCATACTGGTGCTTATAAACGATATCACGCAGATACTCAAGCTTGTCGGACGTACTCGGCATAGCCTGTGCCACTTTCAGAATACTATCCTGATACTGCTGCGCATTAGCGTCTTCCGCCTGCAACGTGTAAGCATGTCCACACAAAAAACAAAGCAATATGATTATAGTATGTTTCATAAAGCGGTATCCTCCATTTTAGATTGAAACTTCAACGGATGTGTAAAACAGAAACGTGCACCTTGTGTATAGTTAGAGTCTACCCACAACCGCCCCTTCATGTAAGTGACAATCAGTTTACAAATAGAAAGTCCCAAGCCGCTTCCCTGTGCAAAGTCATTCAGCTTTTCAAAACGTTCAAAAATCAGCTCCTGTTTTTCAAGCGGGATACCACATCCCGTATCGGTGACAGAAAAGAAAGCTGTATTGCGATCGGACATTTCCAGCTTTAGTACAATGGAACCTTCCTTGGTAAATTTAGTAGCATTCACCAATAAATTAATCAAAACCTGACGAAGCCGGGCATCATCCGTATCCATTACTAAGTCGGAAAGTTCAGTATCGAAGCGTAACTCCACTTCAAGCTTGCGGGAAGCAGATACTGTTTCCACCACTTCTTTACATAACTTCACCGCATCATACGGACGTATGTTGAATGTGATATTATCATTTTCAAAATCAGAAAAATCAAGGATGTCATTAATCAATTTCAATAACTGGAAAGAATTGACTTTGATGATTTCACAGAATTCTTTGCGGGAATCTTCATCAAATGAATCATCGTCTGATGACAATACAGCGGAGAATCCTACTATGGCATTAAGCGGCGTACGCACTTCATGGCTCATATTGGAGAGGAACATATTTTTCTTTTTTATAGCCCGTTCTGCCTTCTGTATCATACATTCCTGTGAACGTTTCGACTCCTTCAAACGGAATATTTTTTTCCAACTGAAATAAAGGAAAAGAAACAAAGCAAGCGTACAGATAATAATGCCACCCAGATAAAAGCGATATGAAAACAACCGGTCTTGCTCATTCTGATAAGTCAACTGGTCTGCCTGGAAATGGATAGTCAACTGGTCGATTTCCTTAGGGTAATTTTTCTCGAAAGATGATTTTATGTACGAAAAGACTGCACCATACTGTACGTAGGCTTCTTCTTTCCGTCCCATCTTTACAAGCAGATTCGCCTTATTCATCATCGTTTCTTTATACAGACTGCTGTTTATTTTAGCATAATCCGTATGGAAGAATGTATCATAAGCTTCCAGAGCTTTCTCATATTCACCTTTTTTCTCCCAATACAAGGCATCTGCTATCAAAAGATGTTGCAGGATGCCGGGAACCAGTTCTTCACGCAACGGCTCCACTTCATCCAAATGTTGACGGGCTATCTTTATTGAACCATTCAGTAGTTGGCAATAGGCATTGAAGATATGACGGACAGCCTGTTCCTGTACAGATAGCCTCTCTGCCGGATAACGATTCAGGCGGGTCATGAAGCGAGCAGCCTGGGCATAATTCCGGATACGTAAATTGTATTCTACTAATTCGACCAACAACATACGGATGTGTATATCTTCACCATGTAACCGGTCGAACAGTTCCAAAGCTTGTGCATAAGTGTCACCGGCTTCTTTTATACGTCCTGTATAAGAATAAACTTCCCCCATAGCATTCAGGGCAAGAGCCATCCCCAGATGATCGGACCATACACTTGCCTTAGAATACATCTGTTCACTTTGTGCAATAGCAAAACGAATTTCTCCCCGAAAGAGAAATGATTTAATAATAACACGCTCTAACTCAAAATAAGTTTTGTATTGTTTGCTTGCTTCCAGATAGTCGAGTATACTGTCTGTAGGAATCATATCACTCTCTTCTTTGGTGAGATAATCGAATCCCATACTGGTATGAAAGGAGTATATTATTTCATCCTGTATATTGTATTTATCCTCGTGAGGTGCATTCTCTCCTGCAGATAGAGAAAAAAAGCCCCCAAAGCATACGATATGAAGAAGCAGATATTTCAGTAAGTTTCTCATGAAGTTTGTTTGTTTCGTGCTGTGTGGTGTTTGTGTTGTCATTCACCGCATACGTTGGCAAATATATTCAATATTTTCCGAAAAGCAAAAAAATGTGAATACCTAAATGAAAAAAGAGACCAAAGTAATCGTTATTATCAGGATTATTATCATTATTCCTTCTGCACGACGGTTGACACTAACTGCAATTTTCATATCTTCTGTAGTCAGGAGGCGACCATTACTTCCAATGTAAGGCTTCCATACTTCCTCACCAAAATAATTATGCGGGCCTCCGAAACGGCAATTCAGAATGCCGGCAAGAGCAGCTTCAGGATACCCGGAATTAGGGCTGGCGTGCTGATTACCATACATACCGACAAATTTTAATAGATTCCAGAACCCACCGCGTGGAAAAGCAAGTATCATAAGGAAAGCTGTCAGACGAGCAGGTATGTAATTAGCAACATCATCCAAACGGGCAGCAAAACAACCAAAGTCCCGGTAACGTTCGTTACGATACCCAATCATAGAATCGAGGGTATTCACCATCTTATAGGCAAGCATACCGGGGACACCCAACAATATATACCAGAATAAAGGCGCGATCACTCCGTCACTCAGATTCTCAGCAAGAGTTTCAAGAGCAGCAGTACGTACTTCTTGGGCAGAAAGTTCCGAAGTATCACGACCGACAATGCGGGCCACCTGCTTTCTTCCTTCTTCTAACGAACGGTCTACAGCTTCGAATACCATACGGACTTCACGAACAAGTGTAGTGCCCGCCAAACAGAAAAAGATGGCAAGTATCTGCAACGTCAGAAATCCCCCCGGAGAAGATGATGCTACCCAACGAAACAAGTAGGAAGCAACAAAATAGATAGCAAGAACGAGAACGATAGCAGCAAGTGCACCTTTCAACTTTCGGTTCTGTCCTTTATTCAACAGATGTTCAGAAAATGAGATCATCTTTCCGAATGCGACGACGGGATGGGGCAACCAAACGGGGTCACCAAGCCAGCGATCGAGCAGCCAGGCGGCGAGTAAAGGCAAGCTAAGAGTAAAAACGGTGCCCAGAATGATGAGAATTTCTTCCATATGCATTATATTGTCCTACCACCTCCCCCTACGGGTATTTACCCCTTCTTAACTCCCCCGTTAGTCGGGGGAGAACAACCTCCCGAGAGAAGGAGAATGAGAATGATATTTCTGTTATTAATAAGTTTCAAACCACTGCCCTATCGCCTGTACAAGGCGGTCATTCTCCTCCGGTGTCTGAGTAGCAATACGGAAAAAGCGTTCATCCAGACCTTCAAAGTTAGAAGCGTCCCGAATAAGAATACCATGTTCGTTGGCAAGATAATCCTTCAATGCGGAAGCCTTACCAAAACGAAGGTGAACCAACATAAAATGAGTTTCCGTAGCCCATACCTCAAGACCACCTGTCTGTTCCAATGCATTGCGTAAACGAGCTGTCTCCTGTAAATAAGCAGATATATTCAATGGATTAGGAACGTCATATTCAAGCAAATAAAGACCAGCTTCAATAGCCAGTTGATTTACCGACCAAGGCATACGGTGAGTACGCAAACGGCTAAGCAAACCTTCATGAGCAGTTATATAGCCCAGACGCAAACCGGGAACTGCGTAACGCTTCGTCATAGAATGAAGCAACAGAACATTTGAAAAATGGGCAGCTTCAACCGATGAAAACAGAGGTTGCAGAGTAAAAAACTCATAAGACTGGTCAATTACAAAGCAAACTTGTGGATTATGTTCTATTAATTCTTTCAGATATGCTTTTTCTATTACTGCACCTGTAGGATTGTTAGGATTACAAAGCCAAAACATGCGGATGTCAGGTGGCAAGAGATAATTATCTTCAGCCGTAGGAAGTTTATACATTGATGCTACCCGATGCCCATGCATACGGCAAGCATCTGCATACTCACTGAATGTAGGCTGAAAAATAGCGGTATTAGTACCCCTAAATGTTTGCGCTATCAGGTAAATGGCTTCCGTGGCACCATTCGTTACACAAACGGAAGCGGAAGGAAGATGGTGTTTCTCTGCCAAACGACCTTCCAATGTATAAGGCTCCGGTTCGGGATAAGAAGAAATTCCACTGATATGATGGCAAAGATGTGCCTGAAGGCCAGACAAATCCACACGGCCATATACATTGGAACTGAAATTAACCTCTATCGGGCGTTTATATTTATATGCATCGTCTCCGTGTCCTTCAATCATGAGTGGTCAGTATTTGGTAGATAAGCGGCAGATTGATGTGACGACGCACATGATCGGCGAGTTTATCATATTGTTCTTCTTTGAATTGTTGATAATCAAAAGCCGTTCCGGTATCAGCGAGCTTATCTGCAAAAGGTTCGAGAAGGAAGTCTATAAACGCAGGGTTGTCAAGGATACCATGGATATAGGTTCCCATACAAGTACGGTTGACATAATAACCATCCGTACGACCGTCTTCCAAAAGATTCAGCGGGGAAACCGGAGCATCATGGGTAGGAATGGTAGTGCCCATGTGAATTTCATAACCCTTTAGCAATTGTCCATTGTCAATTGTTAATTGAAATTTGACTTGTCGGGTAACTTTTTCTCCCGTCATATGGGTGCTGACGGGCAGAAGGCCGAGGCCGGGTAAACGTTCTATTTCTCCTTCTACATGATTGGGGTCACAAACTTCCTGGCCCATCAGTTGATAACCACCACAGATACCCATGACGGTGGCGCCTTCACGGTGTGCCCGGATGACGGCTTGTGCTACACCGTTACGGCGCAGTTCATGCAAGTCGGCAAGCGTACTTTTACTACCTGGCAACAGAATGATGTCAGCTTTAGCTATTTCATCGGTATTATTAGTATAAAAAAGATGAACACGCGGATCGCGTTCGAGAACATTAAAATCAGTGAAGTTACTGAGATGTCGCAGGAGAATGACAGCGATATTGACTTTACCTTGTTCCGCCTGTACAGATTTCGTGGCAAGAGCCAGGGAGTCTTCTTCTTCGATATAAATATCGCGATAGTAAGGTACTACTCCTACCACGGGTATGCCACAAAGATCTTCGAGCATCTTGATTCCCGGTTCGAAAAGACGGATATCTCCACGGAATTTATTGATAAGGATACCTTTAATACGTTCCCTTTCATGAGGACGAAGCAGCATCAACGAGCCATAGACACTGGCAAAGACTCCGCCTCGATCAATATCTCCTACAAGGATTACATCTGCCCCGGCATGTAGAGCCATAGGCAGATTCACCAAATCCGTATCCCGGAGATTTATTTCTGAAATGCTTCCAGCACCTTCCAATACAATAGGATTATAACGAGTGGCAAGACGGTCATAGGCAGAGCAGACTTCACGACGGAGTTCTTCGCGCCCTTCCACGCGGAAATAGTCGTAAGCATTGCGGTTGCCGATAGGGCGTCCATTGAGCACCACTTGTGAGGTATGGTCAGAGGAGGGTTTCAACAACAGCGGATTCATATCTGTATGACAGGGTACACCTGCTGCTTCGGCTTGGACAGCCTGTGCACGGCCTATTTCCAGCCCCTCGGGAGTAGCATAGGAATTAAGTGCCATATTTTGTGCCTTAAACGGTGCCGGATGATAACCATCCTGACGGAAGATGCGGCAAAAGGCAGCGGCTATAATGCTTTTTCCTACATCACTACCGGTTCCGGCAAACATAACTGGATGAAGTTTCTTCATATATATTTTTTTAGCGGAAACAAAATAACTTTTCTTGAATCTATAGCGGCAGATAGCAGTCCTCCAACAGTATAGCATATCATATCCGACCAGAGAAAACCATGTCCAAAAATTAATGCTCCAAGCGTAGTACTTCGTACGATGTTTGCCCAATCTGCCTGATATAATTGACTGATCTCTATACAATAAGAAAACAACAAAGAGATTACAACAGATTTAACTATAGATATCGATGGGAAAAGAAAACGGATTCCCCAATATACCATAGCTGCCCAAAGCGTATCACCCGAATACTCTGCTATAAACTCAGGCAATACATCATCATATTTTCGGGAAGCAAGCCCTAACACCATAATAGCGAAAGTGACAGCCAGATAAATACAACGCTCGTTTTTCACACCGCAATATTTTTTAGGATGCAAATTTATAAAATTTAATGGATAGCCGGTACAAATTCCCTATACAGAAATGATTTTTCAGTAAAATGACAGCTAAATTGAACAATAGAAAAAAAAGAGTGTTTGAGATAAACGAACCTAAACCAACAACTTGACGTATGAAACTAATTTTATGTATCGTTCTGTTGGGAGCAAACTTAGCCGTGTCGGCACAAACGAACCTCTCCCTCAGCTACGACGACGCCTTACAAATGTTGCAGAAAGGCAATCAAAGCCTCAAGATCGCCGACAAAGGCATTGAAGCCGCCCGCACAGAACGGGACAAGCTCAATGCTCTGTGGTATCCCAGCCTGCAGGGAGCCGGTACCTACGTCCATATGTCCGAAAAGATAGAAGTAAAACAACCTCTATCCCAGTTCACCGATCCCGCAAAGGATTTTGTACATGACATCATCCCCGACGACCAGTTCATCAGCGGGATACTGGACCAGATAGGCGCCCATACCCTCGTCTTCCCCCTCGCTCCCCGCAACCTCACCACCGTAGGCCTTACAGCCGAATGGATCGTCTTCTCCGGCGGTAAGCGTGTGCGAGCCGGTAAAATCGGAAACCGGATGATTGACCTCGCCCGTGAAAACCGTGCTCAAACTGACGCAACCCAACGAACCCTGCTTGCCGAAAGTTATTATGGTCTCAGCCTTGCCCGCGAAGTCGCAGCAGTACGCCGGGATACCTATAATGGTTTGAAGCAACATTACGAAAATGCTCTCAAACTGGAGGCTGCCGGAATGATTGATAAAGCCGGACGCCTTTTTGCCCAAGTCAATATGGACGAAGCACAAAGAGCACTGGAAGCAGCACAGAAAGAAGTCACCGTGGTAGAAAGCGCCCTGTGCACCCTGCTCAATCTGGAAGACAGTTGCAAGATTGAACCTACCTCCCCTCTGTTCATCAACTCCACGCTTCCGCTCAAAGAAGAATTCGTGCAAACCATGCGTGCCGGCAACCCCATGCTGAACCAGCTATCCATTCAGCAGAGTATCGCCAAGCAGCAGCTACGGATAGACCAAAGCGGTTATCTGCCGGACATCGCCTTGTTCGGTAAACAAACGCTATATGCCCACGGCATACAAAGCAACCTTGTTCCGCGTACAATGATCGGCATAGGCTTTACCTGGAATCTTTTCGACGGGCTGGCACGCGAGAAACGCATCCGCCAGTCACGAATTGCCGAGCAAACTCTTGCATTGGGTAAAGAGAAAGCACAGGATGATCTTTCTGTAGGCATAGACAAACTATACACCGGATTACAAAAAGCCCAGGACAACGTACGTGCACTGAACTCGACCATTGCCCTGAGTGAAGAACTTGTACGTATCCGCAAGAAATCCTTTGCAGAAGGTATGGCAACCAGTACCGAGGTAGTGGATGCCGAGACCATGCTTGCTACCGTCAAAGTAGCCCGTCTGGCCGCTTATTACGAATACGATGTAACACTCATGAATCTACTGGCTCTCTGTGGTACGCCGGAGCAGTTTAAAAACTTCAACAATTGACAGTTGACAATTATAAATTTATAGCAATATGGAACTAACAAAAAAAAGCATCAGCACCACATTTGTCATCATATTGGCAATCACCATACTTGTCTCTATCCTGGGAATGGTCCTTATGAGTCATCAGCCCCTCGTTCTTCAGGGACAAATAGAAACAACGGAAATCCGTATCAGTGGTAAATTACCGGGACGAGTGGATTCATTTCTTGTCCGTGAAGGAGACTGGGTAAAGGCAGGCGATACACTTGTCGTCATCAACAGTCCGACGATAGAAGCCAAATACCGGCAAGTAAATGCCCTCGAGCAAGTAGCCCAAGAACAGAACAAAAAAATCGATGCCGGTACACGCCGGCAGATCATCGCCACCGCCCAGCAACTCTGGAACAAAACCAAGAGTGACCTGACCCTGGCACAAACAACTTACGGGCGCATCCTGACACTTTATAAAGACAGTGTCGTCACCTCCCAACGGAAAGATGAAGTAGAGGCCATGTACCGTGCCGCACAAGCTGCTGAGCGCGCCGCTTACGAACAATACCAAATGGCCGTAGACGGAGCACAAAGCGAAGACCGCGCATCGGCACGCAGCATGGTAGATGCTGCACGCAGTACAGTAGATGAGGTGTCCGCCCTCCTTGTCGATGCACGTCTGACAGCACCGGAGGCAGGACAGATTTCAACTATATTTCCCAAGCGTGGAGAGCTTGTTGTACCAGGCACACCTATCATGAACCTTGTCGTTATGAATGACGCTCATGTTGTACTCAATGTACGCGAAGACCTGATGCCACAATTCAAGATGGACAGTATATTCCACGCAGATGTCCCTGCCATCGGTAAAAAGAACGTAGAGTTCCGTATTTATTACATCAGTCCGCTGGGTAGCTTCGCCACTTGGAAATCAACCAAACAGACGGGAAGCTATGATATGCAGACCTTTGAAATACATGCCCGTCCCACACAAACGGTAGAAGGGTTGCGTCCGGGAATGTCGGTGCTGCTTACTATTAATGATTAACCGATAATCTGTGTGAATGATGAAAAGTCCGTTATACAATGTACTCCACCGCGAACTTTGCCGTATGACCTCCCGCAGGTTATACCTCGGCGTATGCCTCGTACTGCCCCTATTCTGCTTATTCTTCATGGCAACCATTTTCGGTAGCGGACAAATGGAGAACATTCCTATTGGCATTGTCGATCAGGACAATACTGCCACATCCCGGCAAATCGCACGAAATATATCTGCCGTACCTACTTTCAGTGTCACACGGCATTTTACCGACGAAGCCGCCGCCCGGCAAGCCGTGCAACGCAAAGAAATATATGGTTACCTGTCTATTCCTACCGGCTTTGAACAGCATGCTACGACAGGAATGGATGCCACGCTTTCTTACTACTACCATTATGCTCTCCTCTCCGTAGGTAGCGAGTTGATGGCAGCTTTCGAAACCGCGCTGGCACCTGTCGCTCTCTCTCCCATTGCCATGGAAGCTATATCATTAGGGCTCAATCAGGAACAGATAACCACATTCCTCCTGCCTGTACAAGCCAGTATGCACCCTCTTTATAATCCCGACCTGGATTATTCTGTTTATCTGAGCCAACCTTTTTTCTATGTCCTGTTCCAGATACTCATCCTGTTGATGACAGTATATGCCATTGGCAGCGAAATCAAGTTCAATACAGCACAGGAATGGCTGACCACAGCACGAGGGAATATTCTGACTGCCGTCATCGGTAAACTATTGCCTTATACATTCATCTTCTCAGTAATCGGTATATTGGCAAATTATATCCTTTATGGAGTAGTACACATTCCTTTCCACGGTAGCTTGCTGATGATGAACCTCATGACACTGATTTTTATCATCGCCACGCAAGCACTCGCAGTGTTTATATTTTCCATCTTCCCACGGATAGCATACATTATCAGTATCGTATCCATGATCGGTTCATTGGGTGCTACTCTTTCAGGTGTCACCTTCCCCGTAACAAGTATGTATCCTCCGGTACACGCAGCATCCTATCTGTTTCCCGTCCGGCACTTCACCGAAATCTCACAGTCGATGATTTATTTTGACTCAGGTTTCGGGTATTACTGGCAATCAGCAGCTATACTTTTGCTTTTTCCACTACTGGCATTATTGATACTGCCGAGATTGAGACACTGGATTTTGAAAGATGCAGTAGAAGAAGATTCAGCCCCTATCCACAGTACGGCATATTCCTCCTCAATAGCCACTATCATTTTCAGGGAATGGCGTGCCATCAGCACCAATGCAGCAATCCTCCTGGTATTAATAGGCGGAATCTTTGCTTACGGTCTTCTCTATAACCTGATGTATGCTCCCAACCTTGTACGGAAAACTCCGGTTGCAGTTGTCGACAATTCTCATTCGGCTCTCAGCCGCGAATATATCCGGCTACTCAATGCAACTCCACAAGCCTCAGTCTACGCACTGACACCCAATTACCTTGAAGCAAAAGAGTGGCTGAAACAGAGCAAAGTAGACGGTATCCTATATCTTCCCGCCGATTTCGACGCCCGTGTAGGCCGTGGGGAACAATCGGTCTTTAGTGTTTACGCCGCAACGGATGCTTTCCTGAATTTCAAGAATCTGCAAGAGGCTTCTTCCCGCGTGATGCTTGCCGTAAACGATGCACACCGTGCAGAGGGTGCCGTATTCTTGCCACCACAGGGATTACTGGCAGTAGCCTCATCCGCACCTGTCAATGTAGCGGGCACAGCCCTATATAATTATACGGAAGGATATGGTTCATATCTTATTCCGGCAGTTATGATTATCATTATCTTTCAGACTTTATTAATGGTGATAGGAATGGTGACGGGAGAAGAGGCAGAACGAAACAGACGCCCTATTTTCTCGAAACAATCTCAACTCAATATGAATCTTACCTGGCGCCAAGCATTATATAATGTTTCCGGAAGAACCTTCGTTTACGTTATGCTTTATTTCATCTTTGCCTTATTTTTATTAGGCTTACTCCCCCATTTTTTCAGTATCCCTAATATTGGAAACGGCAGAGACATTATCACAATGATGATTCCCTTCCTGATAGGAACGAGTTTCTTCGGACTGGCTGCATCACGTTACTTCACAGACTCTGAAGCACCTTTACTAATGATCGCCTTCTTCTCCGTAGGCTATATCTTCCTGTCCGGTGTCTCTTATCCACTTGAACTGATGCCATGGTATTGGCAGGCAGCACACTACGTAGTTCCGGCAGCACCTGCCGTGCTTGCTTTCGTCAAACTGAATTCAATGGGAGGAGATATGGCAGATATCCGTCCGGAAATGATCACCCTGTGGGTACAAGTGGTAGTGTACTTCTTGCTGAGTTTATGGGTATTCAAGCATAAGCATTATCGTTTTCGTTTATAAGCAAATGATTGCCACCGTTCCTCATCCCATCCCTGGCGCTGCATTTCCATACGGGCCATGACAAAAAACAGGTCGGAAAGTCGATTGATAAAACGCAATATATCTTCCGGTACAAGATCTTCCCGATTCAGCGTCCAAAGCCTGCGTTCGGCACGACGGGCTACGGCACGGGCAAACTGTAATTGAGCCGACACCTGCGTTCCACCCGGTAGCAGGAAATAGCCGTTGTCTTCAAGCTGAAGCATCATTGCGTCCATAGCCTGTTCGCACCGCACTGTCATTTCCACAGCATGAAGTTCGTTGGGATTGCCACTACCCGGCCTCTCCGGATCTGCATCCCGTAAGCCGGAAGGGGTTGCAACATGGCTCATCACCACCATCAACTCACGTTGTATATCATGGAGTAATTCCTGCCATACATCTTTCACCGGAAGCAACGACCTGACAATTCCTATCACCGTATTCAGTTCATCAATGCAACCATTAGCTTCAATGCGGATATCATCTTTCGGAACACGCTCTCCACCGTGGATGCCTGTCATTCCTTTATCTCCTGTTTTAGTATAAATCCTTCTCATAAATTACAGGTATATCTTACATTATTTCACTTTCCCGGAACTTGTTCAAATAATGACCAAATTCCCGTTTCTCCCCAATACAAATGCGTATAACTCGCTATCAGGTTTTTATAACAAAACACGGCTGTATTCACGGGGTGTCCTTTAGCATTATAAACTTGCACAGCCGAAGCAAGCTTCTCATCCTGCTCAATGATCCGTGAATAATGAAACTCATGTCCACGCAACTTCACCCCACGAAAATCAAAGCTTCTATACCCCATTGCCAAACGCATATCATCCTTACAAGCGGAAACTTTCATAGGTAATGCGTCTACCATTTTGAAAGCTGTATAGGGATCTTTGCACATCACCAGTTCCGAAGCCAGATACATCATACCACCACATTCAGCAATTGTTTTTCCTCCCCGCTCAATATGAGCCTTGACTGAATCTATTACACGGGGGGCGGCACTCAATTGAAGCGCACGATTTTCCGGATAACCTCCGGGCAGATAGAGCAAATCCACATTATCCGGTACTACCGCACTGTTATCTTCCGGATCGAAGAAAGTAACCGTACCAAACTGATTCAGATAATCAAGATGTTCAGCATAGATAAAGGAGAAACTTTCCTTATTGCATGCCACCCATATATTTCCGGATAGAGAGACATTCTTTTTGACTTCTGTGGTGACATCCACCTCCCGGCGTGTGATCTGCAACAAGAGATCAAGATTCAATTGTGCGTCTAGCTGCTTCAGCAGTGTCTCAGTGATACCATCTTCATCTTTACGACTGAAATCCAGTCCCAAATGCCTGCTTTCCTCTTTCAAAGCATCGAATTTCCGCAAGCAACCCAAACAAGGCACATTCAGATCATCGCAAATCTCACGCAACATTTCCTCATGGCGGTCGCTCCCCACCTGATTGAAAATAACGCCTGCAACTTCCACTTGCGGATCAAAATCCAAATAACCTTTAATCATTGCTGCCAGTGAATAAGCAGCCGACTTAGCATTTACCACCAACACAACAGGAAGATTCAAAATCTTTGCAATCTCTGCCGATGAACCTTTACTACGGTCGTATCCGTCGAACATGCCCATCATACCTTCTACGATACAGACATCCGCATCTTTGGCATGTGAAACATACACTTCATGCATATGTTGTTCGGAAGCCATAAAAGGATCCAGATTGTAAGATGGAATTCCGCAAGCTTTTTCATGATACTTCGTGTCGATATAATCCGGCCCGCACTTATAGGGCTGTACACGTAGTTTTTTCTGCGTCAATAACGTCATCAACAATCGACTGACAGTGGTTTTTCCAATGCCCGAAGTAGGCGCCGCTATCAGAAATTGGGGAATATTTCTTATCATACCGCACAGATTTATTTCCCGCAAAGGTAGTATATATTCCCTAAAACTCTTACCTTAGCTGCCCAAATAAAAGTAAATTACTATGATTACTGAAGAACTCAAGAAATTATATTGTACGTATACCGGACACGAGCCGGGAACTATTGAAGAACTTCCTTCATCCGGCTCCAACCGTCGTTACTTCCGCCTTACGGGCACCCCTACCCTTATCGGTGTCAGCGGGACTTCCCTCGAAGAGAATCAGGCTTTCCTCTATATGGCAGACCATTTCCGCAAGAAAGGACTACCCGTGCCACAAGTCGTAGCAAAGAGTGATAACGATGCATTTTATCTGCAGGAAGACTTGGGAGACACTCTCCTGTTCAATGCCATCGAAAAAGGACGCAAGACCAGTGTTTTTGATGAAGAAGAGAAGCAACTTCTGCGCAAGACAATGCGTCTGTTGCCTGCCGTACAGTTCTCCGGTGCAGACGGAATGAACTTCTCATATTGCTACCCACAGTCAGAATTCAACAGTCGCAGCATCTTATGGGATTTGAATTACTTCAAATACTGTTTTCTGAAAGCTACCGGAATGGAGTTTCAGGAAGACCGTCTGGAAGATGATTTCCTGAAAATGGCAGACGTGTTGATGCGCAGTAGTTCGGCCACATTCATGTATCGTGATTTCCAGAGCCGGAACGTTATGATTAAAGAAGGTGAACCATGGCTCATCGACTTCCAAGGCGGACGTAAGGGGCCTGTTTATTATGATGTGGCTTCCTTCCTGTGGCAAGCCAAGGCCAATTATCCTGAGAGCCTTCGCAAAGAGCTTTTAAAGGAATATCTGGACTCTCTGTGTAAATACCAGCCTGTGGACGAGAAATATTTCTATGCTCAATTACGTCATTTCGTATTGTTCCGTACCATGCAAGTGCTGGGTGCTTATGGCTTCCGTGGCTATTTCGAGAAGAAACCCCATTTCATCCAAAGCGTCCCCTTTGCTATTGAAAACCTGCGACAGCTATTGCAGGAACCCTATCCCGAATATCCGTACCTCTGTCATGTGCTGAAAGAGCTTACTGAGCTGAAACAATTTACTGACGACCTCCAGAAGCGCCGTCTTGTAGTAAAAGTCACCAGTTTTGCATATAAAAAGGGTATACCTGAGGATTCAAGTGGCAACGGTGGTGGCTTTGTATTCGACTGCCGTGCCGTAAACAACCCCGGTAAGTACGACCGTTATAAACCCTTCACCGGACTGGATGAACCTGTTATTCGCTTCCTAGAAGACGATGGAGAAATAACCACGTTCCTCGAACATGTATACGGTCTGGTAGATGCTTCCGTGAAACGATACATGGAACGTGGATTTACGAACCTTTCCATTTGTTTCGGATGCACTGGCGGACAACACCGTTCGGTTTATTCAGCACAACACCTGGCAGAACATCTGAACCAGAAATTCGGAGTACAGGTAAATCTGATGCACAGGGAACAGAATATTGAACAGACTTTTAAAGCGAAAAACTAAAGAATAAGTAGAGGATAAGAATATTGGTCTAAACTTTCGATAATTCAAGAAATAAAAAGAATGAAAGCAATGATATTTGCCGCAGGCCTCGG
>ERZ824600.2053-NODE-2053-length-22550-cov-4.481351_pt1 | contig 22550 bp, 16 predicted proteins | sample MGYA00519933_ERZ824600 | MGnify/ENA primary metagenome ERZ824600 (study PRJEB31778, sample SAMEA3449178) | human gut metagenome | biome: human gut; feature: human-associated habitat; material: faeces | place: United Kingdom | collected 2010/2012 ... | reverse complement strand
GAGAGTGTAAGTTTTGAGCTGACCAGTGGTGACTATGTGGTCGGTGTGCACATTCCGGAAGGAAATTATCAGGCGGATGTATCTTATGATTACGATACGGTCCAGGTTGATGACTGGGACAGCGGATTTTACCTTTATGAATATGCAGGGCGGACAGACGGTGATTATCTGGATGACTTAAGATTATACAATGGAGCGATTGTTCACATTTCTTCACAGACAACGATTACACTTTATTCAGATAATGCGCAGACAGAAAACATTCTTTATGAAAATAATCCACTGGCAGGACAAGAGCCTTTGGTAGTAAAAAAAGACCTGACCGTAGGTCCTGACCTTCCGGCAGGGGTGTATGATCTCATACTGGTCAGTGGAGAAGGCAGTGTGGACGTTGATATTTATACAGAATATGGTGAATCTATGGAGACAAAAGATCTGTATCTGGGCGAGAATTGCACAGACGGAAAGGAATATAAGAACCTTGTTCTTCCGAAAAATGCGCAGATTACATTAGATGACAATATGGAACTCCGACTGACTCCAAGCGAGCATATATCAACGACGGATTATTATGAATATTACAATTATTAGAGATAAGAATTAAGATGTAAGATAACTGTCAGACAGGAGGGTGCTTAAAATGGCAAACAAAATCTCAGACGAGACCATTGAGTATGTGGGTATTCTGGCGAAGCTGGAACTTTCAGAGAAAGAGAAAGAAGAAGCCAAGGCAGATATGGAAAAAATGTTGGACTACATTGATGTATTAAATGAACTCGACACGGATGGAATTGAACCGATGTCTCATGTATTTCCGGTGCAGAATGTATTCAGGGAAGATGTTGTAACAAATGGTGATAATAAAGAGAAGACGCTGGCAAATGCACCGCTTCGGAAAGAAGACAGCTTTGAAGTGCCGAAGACGATAGGTTAAAGGGAGTGAGATGAAGATGGATTTATTAAAACTTACAGCCCTTGAACTGGGCAGAAAAATAAAAGCCGGTGAGGTGACAGTCAGAGAAGCAGTCCGGGCAGTAATCGAGCAGGCAAAAGAAGTAGAGCCAACAATCAACAGTTATGTGACACTGGATGAAGAAGGGGCCTATGCACAGGCAGATGAAATTCAGAAAAAGATTGATGCAGGAGAACTGACCGGTCCGCTGGCAGGAGTTCCTGTGGCGATCAAAGATAATATGTGTATTGAAGGACAGCTTACAACATGCAGTTCCAAAATTCTTTCCGGGTTTAAGCCGACTTATACAGCACAGGCGGTTGAAAACCTGAAAAATGCCGGAGCCGTCATTCTCGGAAAGACGAATATGGATGAGTTTGCCATGGGAAGTACGACGGAGACTTCTTATTATGGACCAACGAAAAACCCTCATAATACAGCACATGTTCCGGGAGGTTCTTCTGGTGGATCCTGTGCGGCAGTGGCTGCGTGCGAATGTTATTATGCACTTGGTTCTGATACCGGTGGATCGATCCGTCAGCCAAGTTCTTTTTGTGGAGTAGTGGGACTGAAACCGACCTATGGAACAGTTTCCCGTTATGGACTGGTGGCATATGGTTCTTCATTAGATCAGATCGGACCGGTAGCAAAGGATGTGGCAGACTGTGCGGCAATTCTGGAAGTGATCGCATCCCACGATGAGAAAGACAGTACTTCGATCGAACGGGATGACTGTGATTTTACAGAAGCACTGGTAGAAGATGTAAAAGGACTCAGGATTGGAATCCCAAGAGATTATATGGGAGAGGGTCTGGATCCTGAGGTGAATCAGGCAGTCATGCAGGCAGCAAAAGTCCTGGAAGAAAAAGGAGCAGTGGTAGAAGCGTTTGATCTGGGACTAGTAAAATACGCGATCCCGGCATACTATACGATCGCAGCAGCAGAGGCAAGCTCCAACCTGGAACGTTTCGACGGAGTAAAATATGGATATCGGACCAAAGAGTATGAGGGACTTCATAATATGTATAAAAAGACCCGTTCCGAAGGATTTGGAGCAGAGGTAAAGAGAAGGATCATGCTGGGATCTTTCGTATTAAGTTCAGGATATTATGATGCCTATTATCTGAAAGCATTGAGAACAAAAGCCCTGATCAAGAGGGAATTTGACCGGGCGTTTGAAAAATACGATCTGATCTTAGGACCGGCAGCCCCGACAACAGCACCGGAGCTTGGAAAGAGTCTGGATGATCCGATGAAAATGTATTTGGGAGATATTTATACGATCTCTGTCAATCTTGCCGGACTTCCGGGCATGAGTGTGCCGGTAGGAAAAGACAGCAAAGGGCTGCCGGTGGGAATGCAGCTCATAGGAAATGTATTCGACGAAAAGACGCTGATCCGTGCCGCATATACTTATGAATGTGCGACAAAGAAAGTGCATGAGGTTCCTGCACAGATCGGACGGACAGCGGAAAAGGAGGTACAGTAATCATGGCAAAGCAGTATGAGACAGTGATCGGACTGGAAGTTCATATCGAACTGGCAACAAAGACAAAGATTTTCTGTGGATGCAGTACCGAATTTGGTGGGGCACCGAATACGCATACCTGCCCGGTCTGCACCGGTATGCCTGGGTCGCTTCCGGTATTGAATAAGCAGGTTGTAGAATATGCGATGGCGATCGGACTTGCAACAAACTGTAAGATCACGCAGGTATGTAAATTTGACCGCAAGAACTATTTTTATCCTGATAATCCGCAGAACTATCAGATTTCCCAGCTTTATCTTCCAATCGCACGAGATGGATATGTAGAGATTGAAAGCGGAAGCGGAAAGAAAAAAGTGCGGATCCATGAAATGCATATGGAGGAAGATGCAGGAAAGCTCGTTCACGATGAATGGGATGATACATCACTGGTTGATTATAACCGAAGCGGAGTTCCGCTGGTAGAGATTGTATCAGAGCCGGATATGCGTTCCGCTGAGGAAGTGATCGCATATCTTGAGAAACTCCGTATGATCGTACAGTATCTGGGAGCATCGGACTGCAAGCTGCAGGAGGGATCTATGCGTGCGGATGTAAACCTTTCTGTTCGGGAAGTTGGTTCGGATACATTTGGTACAAGAACGGAAATGAAAAACCTGAACTCCTTTAAAGCAATCGCTCATGCAATTGAGGGAGAGCGTCAGAGACAGATCGAGCTGCTGGAAGAAGGAAAAGCAGTGACCCAGGAGACAAGAAGATGGGATGATAATAAAGAACATTCTTATGCAATGCGTTCCAAAGAAGATGCACAGGATTACCGTTACTTCCCTGAACCGGATCTTGTTCCGATCGTGATCAGTGACGAATGGATCGAAAAAATCAGGGCACAGCAGCCGGAACTTCGGACAGAGAAGCTGGAGCGTTACAAAAAAGAATTTGACATCCCGGAATATGATGCAGAGATCATTACAGAATCCAAGCATATGGCAGATCTTTTTGAAGCGACAACTGCAATCTGCAATAAGCCGAAAAAAGTATCCAACTGGCTGATGGTAGAGACGATGCGTCTGATGAAAGAACACGGCATGGAAGCAGAAGACCTGAAGTTCTCACCGGAGAATCTGGCGAAACTGATCGAGCTGGCTGATGCCGGTACCGTAAACAGTTCTGTGGCAAAAGAAGTATTTGAACAGATCTTCCTGAATGATATTGATCCGGATGTATATGTAGAAGAGCATGGACTGAAGACAGTCAATGATGCAGATGAACTCAGAACGACGCTGGAGAAAGTCATTGCTGACAATCCACAGGCAGTCGCTGATTACAGAGGTGGAAAAGAAAAAGCACTCGGTGCATTGGTCGGACAGACGATGAAAGCCATGAAAGGAAAGGCAAATCCGGGAATGGTCAACAAAATGCTCCGGGAAATGCTGGGATAATAACTGAAAATAGTTTTTCATCATTTCTAATAATAAAGTAAGGTGTTTATGACCTGTCTCAGATAATCCGATGCATAGGATATCAGGTCATAAGCACCTTTATTAATATACCAGTCTAATCAAATCCCTTTCACTAAACGGATGCGAGACAGATCCGAATAGTTCCGAATCAGACAAAAAACAGCAAAAAAATGTGGGGGGGGGTGACAAGATTTGAGAGGAAAAAAGAGATACAATAAAGTAGGATGTATCTTAATATAAATAAGATACTCACGAAAATGGGAGGAAGGAGATAAGTTTCTATGATGAAAGGGAAACTAAAAAAAGCGGTTGCACTTGTGACAGCATTAAGCTGTGTGCAGATTTCACCGCTTGCAGTGACTGAAGTAGAAGCCGCACAGGATGCAGTCAGTGCTACGAAGAGTGGAAATATTGTGACCATTGGAAATGATAAGCTCAGCCGTGAGTTCAGTATTTCTGATGACAGGCTTTCCACGACAAAAATTGAGAACCTGCTTGGAAATTCAGTGTTCACACCGGGAGAAAATTCAGAAGAATTTGTGATTAAGACGCTGGATGAGACAAGTAACGGGGCAGTTTCATTGGAAGAATATACGACCAGTGAGGGAAATAGCAGTCAGATATTAGACGGGATTACCGATACAACAGGCAATTTCTGGTGTTCTAATTCGGATGATATGAAACTGGTAGTAAATTTTGGATCAGAAAAAGAAGTAAAAAAAGTGGTTTATACACCGCGTTATGATAATAGTGCGAAGTATAACTGTACCGGACGTCTGACCAAACTGAAGATCCAGTACTGGGATGGCAGTGCATGGCAGGATGCAACGGTTGGTGGAAATGCAGAAATTTCACTGACAACCGATGCAAATACAAAGCCGGATGCGATCGAGCTGGATGAAACAGTGACGACATCCAAGATCAAACTGGTTGGTATTGAGTCCTACCACTGGCAGGATGCAAACCGGAATAAGTTTATGAATGTCGGAGAACTGGATGTGCAGGATACAGCCGGAACAACTGTTCTTGACAAAGGTACACAGATTGCCGGAAAAGAAATCAAATCCAGTGAACTGACACTGAAATCGACTTCGATTGATGATACAACAGCAGTGATCAATGATGTCAATAAGACCGGTAAGATGATTACTTTTGAATTTGATCCGGTTCAGATGGGAACAGGCGAAGCCAATATTACAGAAAAGATTGTCATGTATGATGGGGATCATTTCATGCGTAAGTTCCTGGAGATTGACAGTGAAGATAAGGATGTCCGCATGGATTATATCGATGGCGAGCATCTGACAGTCACAGACAGCGATAAGACATGGACTGTTCCGAAGGGAGTCGGCGGTGTTGTAGAGATGAGCGAATATAAGGCAAATCTCGGACAGCCGATCTATATTGATGGAATGTTTGTGGGATCAGAATTCCCGGAAACTGATACACAGATTGAATCAGGTTTGGGACATGTACGCTACTATACAGGAAAGAATTTTACAGATTTTGAGAGAGACGGACAGCTGACTGAGGATGGAAAGTATATTTCCTGGCAGACCGTTGTTGGTGCAAGCCATAGTGACGGAAGTGATCAGGGAGTCATCCAAAGTGATTTTTATGATTATATCGACAGTATTGCAACTCCGTCAGATTTCCGTCTGCAGTACAACTCCTGGTTCGACAACATGATGAGAATTGATGATGATAATATCCTTTCCTCATTCATTGAAATCGAGAAGGAACTGACACAGACCGGAGTTCGCCCGATGGATTCCTATGTAGTGGATGATGGATGGAACAACTACAATGATACATCGGTTGTAGATTCCGTACGTTCAGGAACGACCCTGAATACAACAGGATTCTGGGAGTTTAACTCCAAGTTCCCGAATGGACTGACGACATCCAGTTCCCTGGTAAATAAACTGGGATCTGATTTCGGTGTATGGATTGGACCAAGAGGAGGATACAACTTCTTCGGTTCTCTGGCAGATATCCTGACAAAGAGCGGAACAGGAAGTAAATCCGGTGGTTCCATTGATGTTGCAGATGCAACTTATGTTCAGAAGTTTGAAGAAATGGCGATCAACTGGATGCACGACTATGGAGTGAACTACTGGAAGTGGGATGGATTTGCAGATGTTGCACAGTATAATGCATTCCCGTCAGGAGAAGGTGTTGTAGGATACAGTGAGGAACACCGCCATATGTATGGTGGACAGAATCAGATGTACCATGTGACAGACCTTTGGGAGAAATGGATCGTGCTGATGGAGAATATCCGTCAGGCTGAGAAAGATTATAATATTAAGAACTTGTGGATTTCCCTGACCTGTTATGTCAACCCAAGTCCATGGTTCTTACAGTGGGCAAACTCTGTATGGTTACAGTGTGCAGGAGACCGTGGAGAGATCAGTAATGGTACGCTGAATAATAAGATGGACAATATGCTGACTTACCGTGATGCGAACTACTATGAGTTTGTTCAGGTACACCAGTTTCAGTTCCCATTGGCAAATCTTTATAACCATGACCCGATCTACGGAAGTGAAGGAACAGGAATCGTAGCTGACTCCATGACAGCAGAACAGTTCAAGAATTACCTGTATATGATGGGAACAAGAGGAACTGCATTCTGGGAGCTTTATTACTCTGATTCACTGCTGGACAAGGATAAATATCTTGTAAATGCAGAGTTCCTTGAGTGGGAGGAAGAAAATTTCTCCAAGCTGAAGAATGCGAAGATGATCGGTAGCCATCCATCCAGTGCAACAAGACTCAGCACTTACAGAAATGGTGGAATGAGCAGCGGTGAAGTACAGAATCCATATGGATTTGCATGCTTCGATGGAAATGCAGGAATCATTTCCATGAGAAACCCGTCTGCAACAGAGAAGACGATCACATTTACACTGAATGATGCAATCGGAGTTACAAAAGCCGGTACTTACCACATGAGTACAGTACATACTTATTCTCCGAATGGAACGATTGCGACAGCAAAAGATACTTATACAAAGGGTGAAGAAGTATCCGTTACACTTCAGCCGGGTGAAGTACAGGTATGGTCTCTGAGCCAGGATGCAGATACAACTGCACCGACATTCAAGAGTCTGACAAGTGTTTCAGGAACAGAGCTTCGGGTACAGTTAAGTGAAAAGATCAAAGGAAATGCAATCCTGAAGGTCAAAGTAAATAATGAAGTTGTTGATAATGTGACAGTTTCAGAGTATGCAGACCTGCGTACATTTAAACTGACATTTGCTACAGCACTGAATGATGGCGATGTTGTAGAAGTATCCGCAGAGAGTGGAGCAGATGCAGCCGGAAATCAGATTACAGGAAAGATCTCAGCTCCATACTATGCAGAGAATAAGATTGCAGAGAAAGAAACTGTAGAGGGAAGCAACAGCGAGATCAGTGGAAAAGACCGCAGCGTAGAAGGAACCAACGGATTCACAGTAGCAGCACAGGTTCAGACAGCAGACAGAAGCGTTGTCCTTGTAAAGCAGGGAGATGCTTATGAACTCGGAATCAATGCGGAAGGACATCCGTATTTCACGGTAAACGGTGTGACAGCAACAGCTGATGCAGTTATTTCCGATGCAACAGAATCTATGATCGTTGGTGTAAAAGAAAATAACGGACTGGTTCGTATTTATGTAGACGGACAGATAAGTGCGTCTGTATATAATGCAGAGAACAAAGAGTTCGCAGTTCCGGCAGCAAAGATCGTTGGTAACGGTGTAAACGGAGCTGTGACAAATGTAGCAGTTTATGACAGAAGTCTTGGTTACGATGAAGTTCCGACATCAGGACTGGCAGAGACTGTGAAGAAGATCACAGCAGAAAAAAATAACTGGACAACAGAGTCCTGGACAGCAGCCAATATGGATACGCTTCTTTCCAATGCAACGAGTGCCATCTCAGGTGGAGATGCTTCAGCGATCCAGGCAGCAAAAGAGGCACTGACAGCAGGTTATGCAACACTTGTGCCGAAAGTAGTAGAAAATCTGGCATATCAGAAAAATGTAACAGCTGCATGGGTAGATGCAAATGAGACAACAGATATGACCAATACAAGAAGTCCGCTTTCCAAGGCAGTAGATGGTCTTAATAATGATTCTGACAGCTATGCAATTTACGGAAAAGACGGAAAAGATAAAGGTTCTTACATTACAATTGATCTCGGACAGCAGTGCAGGATCAACAATGTAAACTTATGGCGTTACTGGACTGATGGAAGAACTTATAAGGCAACCGCACTGGTAGTATCTGATACAGCAGATTTTGCGAAGAAGACAGTTCTCTATTACAGTGGAGATTCTGATGTATATAATTTAGGTGTGGATCCGACAGATACATTATATGCAGAAACTTCAGCAGGAAAAGCATTATACAGCGGAGAAGCTGTGACAGGAAGATATGTACGTCTGTACGCAATGGGTAAAGTTGGAAGTAATACTACAAGCGGACATGAGAACCATATCGTAGAGATCCAGATAAATGGAAGAGCGGCAGATGCAGATCCATACGATCTGACAGAATACCGGAAGGTATTAAAAGAAGCAAAGACAGAGGCGGCAAAGGATATTTATACAGCAGAATCTGTAGCAGCCCTGAATGAGCAGATCACAGCATCTGAAGCACTGATCACAGAACTTGATGCAGCGATCAATGCAGGAAATCAGCCGGATAAGTCCTGGTCTGAAGTAGCCAATGCGAAGGCAGCTCTTGAGGCAGCCGTAGCAGCACTGGCAAAAAATGACGGACCGGTTGTAGAAGAAGATGCAGATTATACAGCAGTAAATGCAGCAAAAGAAAAAGCTGCAGGAGTAGACAGAAGCAGATATACAGATGAGAGTCTGAAAGCATTGGATGATGCAGTTGCAGCGGTAGTAGAAGGACTGAAGAAATCCGAGCAGAGCAGAGTCGATGCAATGGCAGCAGCAATCAATAATGCGTATGTAGCACTGGTTGAAAAACCGGCTGTAGAAGAGGATGCAGACTATACAGCAGTGAATGCAGCAATTGCAAAAGCAGATAAGATTGACAGAAGTAAGTATACAGAAGAAAGTCTGAAGGCTTTGGATGATGCAATCGCAGCAGTAGAAAAGGGTCTGAAAGAATCCGAACAGAGCAGAGTTGATGCAATGGCAGCAGCGATTGAGAAAGCATTAAGCGAACTGGTAGAAAGCCCGGTAGTTGAACCGGAAAAAGATGCAGACTATACAACAGTGAATGCAGCAATGGAAAAAGTACAGAAGATTGACAGAAGTAAGTATACAGAAGAAAGTCTGAAGGCTTTGGATGATGCAGTCGCAGCGGTAGAAAAGGGTCTGAAAGAATCCGAACAGGATAAAGTTGACGCAATGGCAGCAGCAATCGAGAAGGCACTGGATGGTCTGAAAAAGAAACCGGCAGCTGACGATGATAAGAAGAATGATTCAAAGAAAGATGATTCAAATAAGAATGACTTAAATAAGAATGATTCTGATAAGAAGGCAGATGCCGTTAAGACTACTACAGTGAAGACCGGAGATGCAGCCAATGTAATTCCATTCTTCGGAATGACATTGCTTGCAGCAGGTGCAGTGATCGTAATTGCATTTAAAAAGAAACGCAGAGCTTAAGAAATGCAGACAGGATGAAAATGAACTGAGCTGCGAAAAGCTTTGTTAAAAAGAAAAGAGTCTGGATATACAGAAAATGTATGTCCGGACTCTTTTGTTATTCTTCCCCCCAAAAAATTATCCACAATTTTATCGACAAAAAAGATGAGTTATGAACAAAATACAAATTGCAATTCCAGTATTTGTCATGTATTCTGTAATTACTCCGATTCATGGAGCATCTGAATTCAGAACAAGGTCAACAGCTTTTATTCAAAGCATCGATTCAATGTAATTAAAATAAATGGTCAAAATGAAAATCTGCAGAGAACAGTCAGAAAAAAATCATCAGTAGAAAGGAATTGCCTATGAAGAACAAACTGCAAAATTATTTTCCAATCATAAGGACAAGAGGGGAGGTGCTTGAAGAATTAAGAGAAAATAAAGAGTTGTGGAAAACTTTTTGTGGATGGAAAGAAACCTGTCAGCAGGAATATCTCGATCTATGTACGGGAGTGAAGGGAATCAAATTATTATATGATACTTATTTTAAAGCTATTATGAATCCTGATACCAGACCGGATCGGTTTAATGATTTTATATCAGAGATGTTGGGACAGAGAGTGAAAGTATTAAAGGTACTGCCAAATGAGTCTGCAAGGATTGCGGCTGAAAGTTCCCTGCTGGTGATGGATGTTGTAGTACAGCTGGAGGACGGAAGTATTGCAAACGTAGAGGTGCAGAAGATCGGGTATCTGTTCCCGGGAGAGAGAAGTGCGTGCTATTCGGCGGATCTGCTACTGAGACAGTATAAAAGAGCAAGGGAGGAACTGGGTGCAACATTCAGCTATAAAAATATAAAAAAGGTATACACAATCGTCTTGTTTGAAAAGAGTGGCAGTGAATTCAGAAAATTTTCAGCAGAGCTGTACCTGCATCGATTCCGACAGACAAGCGATACAGGCGTGGAGATCAATCTATTACAGGAGTATACGTTTGTATGTCTTGACATTTTTAATAACATCATCCACAATAAAGATAAAAAGATAGAGAATAAATTGGAAGAGTGGTTGGTATTTCTAAGTCAGGATGATCCGGATATGATTATGAAACTGTTGGACAGGAATCCTGAATTTCAGAAAATTTATGAAGAAATCTACACTCTGTGCCTGAATATGGAAGGGATGATGGAGATGTTTTCAAAAGAACTGGAAATTATGGATCGAAATACAGTAAAGCTGATGATCGATGAGATGGAAGAAGAACTGAACGAGACGAAGCGGAAAGCGAAAAAGGAAGTTGATGAGGTGAAAAGGAAGGCAAAAGAAGAAATTGAAGAAGCGGAAAAGCGTGCAAAAGCAGCGGAGGAAGAGACTGAAAGATTACGCAGGACTTTGGAGGAGCAAAAAGGTAAGAGGGATATTTCTTGACAGATCTTCAGGGAAGGTGTTAGAATATCCCCGTTACAATTAAATGAAAGATGCGTAAGGTGTCAGTCGGACAAAATGTCAGGACTGGTGAAAAGGGAAACAGGTGTGAATCCTGTACGAACTCGTCACCGTATTTCGTGAGCAACAGCCGTAAGACCACTGGGAGACCGGGAAGGTGAGCTGGATGCGTCTGAACGATCAGCCGGGAGACCTGCCTTTCGCAGTACAGGAACGAAGAGTTCAGGTCACGAGGAACTGGCGGTACGAAAGAATAGGACAGACTGTTTTTTATAAAAAAGACAGTTTATTCGTGTAAAGAAGATATTATGTGAACCCTCGTTTTTAACGGGGGTTTTATTTACTTATTTATGCAGACAAAAGCCAGAGTCGGTGTGTATATCTGTATATCTGAACCGTTCTGTTCCAAAAAGCATTGATCAAAGATCAGGGAGGAAAAGATGAAGAAAAAATTATTGACAGCATTTCTGGTAACTGCACTTGGAATATCCATGTTAAGTGGATGTGGTGGAAAGAACAGTGACGACAATTCAACCAAATCTGAACAGTCAACCAAAGAAAAAGATCAGGAGGCGGCAGATAAAGTGGCAAAGCTGATTGATGATATTTATGTGCAGGAGAGGACAGACAAGACAGATGAGCAGTGCGAAGCTGCAAAGAAGGCATGGGATGCATTGACAGATGCACAGAAAGAGTTAGTAGAAGGTGAAAATGCAGACCCGGATTATTTCGGAAGAGATACGGGAGACGCATCAAAAGATGATCCACTGAATGAGGATGAGATTGGGGAAAATGAACTTTTAGTTGTAAGTTTCGGAACTTCCTTTAATGACAGCCGTGCAGAGGATATTGGTGGAATTGAAAAGGCACTTCAGGCAGCTTATCCTGAGTGGTCTGTAAGAAGAGCATTTACGGCTCAGATCATCATCAACCATGTTCAGGCACGTGACGGAGAAAAGATTGATAATATGGATCAGGCTTTAGAAAGAGCTGTAAAGAACGGTGTCAAGAATCTGATCGTGCAGCCGACGCATCTGATGCATGGTGCAGAATATGATGAGCTGACAGAAGCAGTGGAAAATTATAAAGATAAGTTCGAGTCAGTAAAAATTGCAGAGCCACTGCTTGGAGAAGTTGGTTCCGATGCAACTGTGATCAATGCAGATAAGGAAGCCGTAGCAAAAGCGATCACAGCAGAGGCAGTAAAAGTAACCGAGTATGAAAGCCTGGATGCTGCAAAAGAAGCAGGAACAGCATTTGTATTTATGGGACATGGAACATCCCATACAGCAAAGATCAGCTATTCCCAGATGCAGACGCAGATGGAACAGCTTGGATATGAGAATGTATTTATCGGAACAGTAGAAGGTGAACCGGAAGAGACTTCCTGTGAGTCAGTGATTGAAAAGATCAAAGCAGCAGGATACAAAAATGTTGTACTTCGTCCGCTGATGGTTGTAGCAGGAGATCATGCCAATAATGATATGGCAGGCGATGATGATGATTCCTGGAAGAGCCAGTTTGAAGCGGCAGACGCATTTGACAACATTGAGACTCAGATTGCCGGTTTAGGTGAGATTAAAGAGATCCAGCAGCTTTATGTAGCTCATACAAAAGCAGCAATGGATGCAGAATAGGAGATTATTTTTCATGAGAAAAAGACTGTTGGCAGTGACACTTTCTGTTATGATGACTGCCTCAATGCTTGCAGGATGTGGCGGTAAGGCAGATACGAAAGATACTAAGAAAGTACAGACAGAACAGGATTCTTCAAAAGAGGAAGGAACGGCAGAAGAATCTTCGGAAAAGAAAAATGCAGCAGAAGATGCAGGACTGGAAGATGGTGTATATACTGCGGAATTTCATACAGACAGTTCGATGTTTCATGCAAATGAGACAAAGGATGGAAAAGGAACTTTGACTGTGAAAGACGGAAAGATGGTCTTTCATGTCACCCTTCATTCAAAGAATATTGTCAATCTGTTCCCTGGTAAGGCAGAGGATGCCCAGAAGGATGGAGCAGAGCTTCTGCAGCCGACCGTAGATACGGTGACCTATTCCGATGGAACTACGGAAGAGGTTTATGGATTTGATATTCCGGTTACAGTGATCGATCAGGAGTTTGATCTGGCTCTGATCGGGAAAAAAGGCGTGTGGTATGATCACAAGGTAAGTATTGAAAATCCGGTGAAAGACGAATAAATCTTCTTATAAAGCAGATTTGTACAGATGGCAGAGTCGGGGACTTTTGCCCCCGACATCTATGAATCTGTATAAAGAATAATTCGAGCTTAAACGGAGCATACTGAGTACGATAAAAAGGAAAGGTATGCTCTTTTATTATGAAAAAATCGCATCTGTATGATTTCTTATATAATATAGCAGGAAGTATTTTGTATGCGGCAGGGATTGATACCTTTGCCGGGGCAGCAGGATTTGCACCGGGCGGTGTATCAGGACTTGCCCTGATTCTGAATCATCTGTGGGGACTGCCGGTGGGGATCATGACCCTGGTTTTAAATGTTCCGTTAGTCCTGATCAGCTATAAAGCAGTAGGAGAAAAATTCCTTCTGAAGACAGCGGTGACCATGCTTATTTCAACATTTTTCCTGGATATTGTATTTCCCTTTTTTCCGCTGTACCGCGGACAGCGTCTGCTGGCAGCAGTTTATTCAGGAGTCTTGCTGGGCGGAGGAATGGTGCTGTTCTACCTGCGTGGTTCGTCCTCGGGAGGAATCGATTTCCTGACTATGGCAATAAAAAAGAAGCATCCGTCGATTTCGCTTGGGAAAATCACCCTGATGATCGATCTTGCAGTCATTCTTCTTGGCTGGCCGGTATTCGGGGATGTGGATGCAGTGCTGTACGGACTGATCTCTACCTTTGCCTCGGTGGTGGTTATCGATAAAGTTCTTTACGGGATCGGGGCAGGAACACTTGCGATCATTATTACGTCTGACGGGAAAAAGATGGCAAAAGTGATCCGGGAAAATGCAGACCGTGGTGTGACACTTATAGAAGCCATCGGAGGGTATACCGGACAACAGAAAAGTGTATTGCTGTGTGCCTGCTCCAAATCAGAAGCATATACGGTTCAGGAGGCAGTGAGAAAGACGGATGAGACCGCATTTCTGATGTTCACCGAGACGAGTGAAGTATTCGGGGAAGGGTTTAAGCATCCCTGAAGAAATGGGAATATCCGGAGAAGGCTTTCGTCATTCCTGGCTTGCAAATTCCCGTGTCATACCGTACAATAAAATCCGTTGGATAAAAGAAATTAGAAACTTGATGAAATACGATTCGGGAGAGGCGGTATACCATGGGCATGATACGTGCTGAAAAGCTTGTATTTGAATATGATAAACGAGACGAAGACGGCAATGTGATCGGAAGCTGCAGAGCCATTGACGGAGTGGACATCGACATTCCGCAGGGGTCTTGTGTGGCAGTGCTGGGGCATAATGGTTCAGGAAAATCCACACTGGCAAAGCATATGAATGCAATTCTTGTTCCGACAGACGGGACAATGTGGGTGGACGGAAAAGATACGAAGGATATGGAGAAACTGTGGGAGATCCGGCAGAGTGCCGGAATGGTCTTTCAGAATCCGGACAATCAGATCATCGGAACGGTGGTAGAAGAGGATGTCGGATTCGGACCGGAAAATCTCGGAGTTCCGACAAAAGAAATATGGAAAAGAGTAGAGGACAGTCTGCGTGCTGTCGGGATGCTGGACCGGAGAAAAGATTCTCCCAATAAGCTTTCAGGCGGTCAGAAGCAGAGGGTGGCGATCGCAGGAGTGATCGCAATGGAGCCGAAATGCATTGTACTGGATGAACCGACTGCCATGCTGGATCCAAATGGAAGAAAAGAAGTAATTCATGCAGTGGAAAAGCTTCGGAGAGAAAAAAATGTGACTGTGATCCTGATCACTCATTATATGGAAGAAGTGGTGGATGCAGATCAGGTCTTTGTCATGGATGATGGCCGGATCGTTATGCATGGCACACCACGGGAAATTTTCAGCCGGGTTGATGAACTGAAAAAATACCGGATGGATGTACCACAGGTTACGATGCTGGCAGATGAGCTGATCCACCGTGGAGTGGATCTGCCAAAAGGAATTTTAAGAAGGGAAGAACTGGTAGAAGCATTATGTCGATTACGTTAGAACATCTCAGTTATGTATACAATCCGGGAACCGCTTACGAGAAGCACGCATTGAAAGATATCAGTCTTGAGATTCCACAGGGACAGTTTGTCGGGATTATTGGACATACCGGTTCAGGAAAATCCACCCTGATCCAGCATCTGAACGGATTGATGAAAGCAACCTCAGGAAGGCTGCTCTATGAAGGAAAAAATATTTATGAAGAAGGATACGATATGAAGCAGCTCCGCACGCAGGTCGGACTGGTGTTCCAGTATCCTGAATATCAGTTATTTGAAGTGGATGTATTGAGTGATGTCTGCTTTGGCCCGAAGAATCAGGGGCTTTCAAAGGAAGAATGTGAGGCACAGGCAAAAGAGGCATTGCAGTTAGTCGGATTCCCGGAGAAATATTATCATCAGTCTCCATTTGAACTCTCAGGAGGGCAGAAAAGGCGTGTGGCGATCGCAGGGATTCTTGCCATGCATCCAAAGGTACTTGTACTGGATGAGCCAACTGCGGGACTTGACCCGAAGGGAAGGGACGAGATTCTGGATCAGGTGGCACAGCTTCACGAAAAGACCGGGATGACAGTAGTTCTGGTATCCCACAGCATGGAAGATGTGGCAAAATATGTAGACCGTCTGATCGTGATGAATCAGGGGGAAAAAATGCTGGACGGAACACCGCAGGAAGTCTTCCGGCATTATAAAGAACTTGAGGCAGTCGGTCTTGCTGCACCACAGGTAACTTACGTGATGCATGATCTGAAAGAAAAGGGATTTGAAGTGTCAGCAGATGCGGCAACGGTAGAAGAAGCCGCAGATGAGATCATGAAATGCCTGAAGAAGACCCGAAAGGCAGAAAGAGAGGTGCAGGCATGATCCGTGATATTACAATAGGACAATATTATCCGGCACAGAGTCAGGTACATAGGTTAGATCCACGGGTGAAGATCGTCTGCACGCTGGCATTCCTGGTTTCCTTATTTTTGCAGAACAGTATTTTAGGATATGTAGTTGCATTTGCATTTCTTGCAATGGTGATCCGGCTTTCAAAAGTGCCGGTAAAATTTATTGTCAGAGGACTGAAACCCATTGTGATCCTGCTGCTTTTTACAGTGCTGATGAACCTGTTCCTTACGAGGAGTGGAAATATCCTCTTTCATTATGGAATCCTTACAATCACGGAGGGCGGTCTGCGGACATGCGTTTTTATGACGGTGAGATTGATCTTTCTGGTGATGGGATCTTCCATCATGACATTTACGACCACCCCGAACAGCCTGACAGACGGAATCGAAAAGCTGCTTCATCCGCTGAACCGGATCCATGTTCCGGTGCATGAGATTGCAATGATGATGTCGATCGCTCTCCGCTTTATTCCAATCCTTTTGGAAGAGACGGATAAAATCATGAAAGCACAGATCGCAAGAGGGGCAGATTTTGAATCGGGAAATATCCTGCAAAGGGCAAAGGCAATGATCCCGATCCTTGTGCCACTGTTCGTATCTGCATTCCGACGGGCAAATGATCTGGCAATGGCAATGGAAGCAAGATGTTACCATGGCGGGGATGGAAGAACAAAGATGAAACCATTGCAGTATCATAGAAATGACAGAGTTGCTTATCTGATCACACTGCTGTATTTAGTGGCGATCGTAGGTGCAGGAAGATATATTCCATTTAAGATATGGATCTTTTAAGTACAGATAATAGAAAAAGAGGACAGGAAAAGAATGAGACGAATCAGACTGACAGTTGCCTATGACGGAACAGATTACTGCGGCTGGCAGGTACAGAATAACGGGGCGACGATAGAAGGAGAATTGAATACGGCACTGACGCAGCTGACCGGACAGACAGTGAAGGTGATCGGGGCGAGCCGGACGGATGCAGGAGTTCACGCGAGAGGAAATGTGGCTGTATTTGATACAGAATCTTCCATTCCACCGGAACGGTTTCTTTATGCTGTGAATGCGTTGCTCCCGGAAGATATCGTAGTAGTTGATTCCTGCGAGGTGGCGGCAGACTGGCATCCAAGACACTGCAATACAGAAAAGACCTATGAATACCGGGTGCTGAATCAGAAACTTCCCGATCCGATGAGGAGAAGAGATACTTATTTCGTCTCTTTTCCGCTGGATTTGGAGAAAATGAGAAAGGCAGCGGGATATCTGGAAGGGGAGCATGACTTTAAAAGCTTCTGTAATGTGCATACGCACGTAGAAGATACAGTCCGCACCATATACCGGCTGGAAGTGATCCGGGAAGAAAATGTGATCACATTCCGGGTCAGAGGAAACGGATTTCTTTACAATATGGTGCGGATTCTTGCCGGAACACTGATCGGAGTCGGAAGAGGACTGATCGATCCGGAAGAGATCCCGGCGATGCTGGAGGCAAAAGACCGGCAGGCAGCGGGGATGACCGTGCCGCCGCAGGGGCTGACACTGGTGAAGATCGATTATCTGGATTGAAGAGTGCAGACGGGCGGTAAGGGCCGACGGTTGAAAGCTGAGCCTGATGAGGGTCAATTATTTAGAACGAGTTTATAAGGGATGGGGGAATGGAAAGTTGAAGGCAGTGGTCTGCGAAGATGAAGAGGCACTTCAGCTTTTTTTAGAAAAGCAGGTATGTGAGTGCATGAAAGAAGCCGGGATCAATGGGAGTTGCGAAGTGTTTTCATCGGCAGAAGAATTACTGGAAAAAGGAAATCCTTTTTATGATCTTTATCTGCTGGATATTCAGCTTGGTCAGATGACGGGAATGGAACTGGCGGAAAAGATCAGGGAGAAAGACGACCATGCAGTGATCCTTTTTGCAACAAATTATAAAGAAATGATCCGTAAGGCATTTCAGGTATCGGCACTGGATTATTTGGTGAAACCATTGGATGAGGTGGAAGTAAGACAGGCATTATTGCGTTCTTTCCGGTATCTGTCAAAAAAAAGAAACCGGATTGCTTTAAAAAATCAGTCAGGAGTGGAGATCTTTTATCACGAGGAGATTGAGTACATAGAAAGTGAAAAAAGAAAAGTGCGGATCTGCAGCAGGCGAGGCAGCGGTGAATTTTATGTCCGGCTCAATGACCTGGAACACGAATTTAAAGGCAGTCTGCTTGTGAGAGTTCATGCTTCTTTTATCATTAACCTTGAGAAAATACGAAGTGTGCGGAAAGATACGATCACGATGGAGTCAGGAAAAGAAATTCCGGTGACAAGGAAATATAAAGATCAGTTTAACAGGGCATTTCAGAATTATTGCCTGGAAATGCGAAGATGAGAGTGGGAATGATATGATAATACCAATAATTGAGGTGATACAGACCTATTTATTCGTATCGTGCTTTTTAAAAAGAAAAGTAAGGTTTGGAAAGGTGCTGGACTGGTTGGTTCTGATTGGAGTTTCGGAAGTTGGAACAATCGGAAATCATTACTTTCAGGATGCGAATATAAATATATTGATTGCAGTGATAGAACTGTTCATTCTTTTATCCTTTTTCGATGGTGGGGTGAAGAGGAAAATTCTGGCTGGACTGCTCTATTTAGTCTTTGCATTTTTAGCTGAAGGTGTTGTGGCTGTGGGACTGTCAAGAGCATATGATATCCGGATCAGTGATATGGGAAATCAGGAGGAGGCAGTGATCCTGTTGGGAAAGAGATATTCCAGAGAAATCCGGGTTATTGCAACAATGTTCTTCTATTTGCTGTCAAGAAAAAAGAGAGATACAGAGAAAAGGGATATACAGGGACAACTGCTGGTCATCCCGGCACTTAGTGCGGTTCTGCTTGTAATTGTGACAGAGGATCAGTTTGCAAGAGAGCAGATCAATGTGTGGATGGAAGTGATGCTGATCCTGTTTATTCTGATTATCAATGCAGTATTATATGTGCTTTTCCGCAGGCAGGAAGTTTATTTCAGGGAAGAGGAAATGATCCGGAATCAGTTAAAAGAACTGGAATATGAATCAGCCCATTACAGGGAATTAGAACAACATCAGCAGGAAATCCGAAGAATCAGGCATGATATAAAAAATGAATTGTCGGGCATTTATGGTTATCTTGAAAATGGAGAAGTGGGAGAAGGAAAAAAGGAGATTGAGACACTTCTTCAGCAGATGACTGCGGCAGAACAGAAAATTTTTACTGCAAATGCAGTTGTAAATGGAATCCTGAATCTGAAGTTACAGAAAATGGAAATGGCTCAGATAGAATATGAGTTTGATATTCACATACCGGAACAGTTAAAAATTCAGGGAACAGATTTAGGCGTACTGCTGGGGAACTTACTGGATAATGCAATCGAGGCATGCCAGGAGTTTCAGGGAGAAAAAAAGATCCGGCTTCTGATAGAATATCAGAATAGCGGAGTAGTGATACACTGCGAAAATCCATGCAATGAAGATACAGAGACACTTCAGACAAAGAAGAAAGATAAGATAAACCATGGATTTGGGATGGGAAGTATTGCACAGATTGTAAAAAAATATGATGGTTTTTGGGAATATCAGATGAAGTCAGGTTTATTTAAAGTTACGGTAAATCTGTGGGAAAAAAGCGAAATGATATAGAAGTGTATTAATATAGAAAATAGATGGATGTGGTATAAAATTGAAAATAATACCCTCTTTTTGTGTGAATTATTACATAAAAAGGGGGTATTTGTTACATTTTCAGAAATGAGAGGGAAAATCCAAATATAATACAAAGTAAAAGAGACTTTATATACCGGACGGAGGTGACAAAATGAAAAGAAAGTTATTTTTATTAACTGGAATTATTTTTGTGCTTTTGAGCGGATGTGGGAAAGAAAAAAATTCTGCTGTGAAAGATCAATTTGAATCCGGGTATATGGAATTATTTGGAACGCATCCTGCTGTAACAAAAAAAGGAGATTTTCAGGTAATGGAAGGAATTGCATATTTTACAGATTACAAAAATCAGATTTGTACCCCCATCTGTAATAAACCGGATTGTCGTCATTTGTCAGTATATGAAGACGAAGATACACAGTGCAATGCAGTTTGTGATGGGGTAAGAATTTTTCCATATAAGGAGAAACTTTATCGTATCAGGACAGCAGAAAATGGGAAGAGTGAACTGGTTCTGTCAGACTTAGATGGGAGCAATCCCAAAAGTGGAGGAACTTTTGATACTGGATCACTCTTGACGGATGCAGTTGTGAGAAAAAATAAGCTGTATTATGTCAGTACGGTGATGAATGATGCAACAGGAGAGATAACCGGATCAGGAGAAGCGGTTGAGACACCTGTCTGGAAGTTATGTTCACTGGATTTAGATACCATGGATCAAAAATTAATTTTAGAAATAAAGGATGCACGAAGTTTTTGCCTGTTGGGAGGGAATGAGGAGTATCAGTTTTATGCGGTAATAAAAGACTGTGGTGCAGAGTATTACAGATTTGATTATCTGAATGAAGAGACGGTTTCGATACTATTGAATACAGGAAGTTATTCAAAAATAAAAATGTCAGATGACGGAAAGGCTCTTTACTATGTAGGAAATGATGGAAAAGAGATTTATAAATATGAGACTGAGACAGAAAAAATAAGTTCTGTTGTGGGAGCGGGAGAACTGAAAAAAATTACTGCGGCTACGGAGATAGAACTTGTGATAGAAGGAGAGCATGAGGGAACGGTTTTATTCAGGATATTACCCGAAAATGAACTGTATGTAAAGAAGGGGACGGAAATTCTGAGAACAGGGATTAGTGAGCGGCTGCCGGAAGAAGCAGCGTGGCTGAGCGGAATTAGAAGTACCACAAAGGAAGGCTTTTTCTTTTCTTATCAGGCGAACAATGAAAAATCAGATACAGAGGGAGATCTTATTAACTGGTATGCGTATATTAGCTGGTCGGAGCTGTTCGATAAAGAGGGAAAAATAAAAGTAGTACATAGTCCGCATATTTCATCCGCAGGAAATCTTCTTTAGAAATTCTTTCATTTTCTCCAAAGGCTCTCTTAAGTCATACTTGATAAATTAAAAGAAAAAGGGGTGTTAGAGATGAAGAAAAGGGGAAAAAGGCAGTTCGGATCGAGAATCCTTGCAGGAATGATCGTGTTGTCTGTATGTGGGTGTGCGGGGCGTATCCCTCAGGAAAAAAGAGCAGCGATCGGGTCGGATTATATGGAAATATATGGCGGGAATACAATAACCAGGACAGGCTATTTTACAAATGCAAGTGGAATCCTTTATTATGTAGATTTCACAACGCAGGATGCAATTCCGGTCTGCAATAAACCGGACTGCAGGCATCTTTCAAAAGCGGAAGATGCTGATACAGAATGTGATGCAGCGATTGACGGGGCAAGAGTGTTTCCATATAAGGGGAAGCTGCTCGGAATCAGTGAAGATTCAAAAGGAAATGAAGAAATCTACAGTTCTGATATAGACGGGAGCAACCGGAAGGTGAAGAAAAAACTGGAAAGTTCTAATATGTTCATTAATGAAGGCGTAATTGCGAAAGATTCATTTTTTTATGTAGCAACAATGCCTGAAGTGGATGACCAGGAAAATATGAAGTGGATTTCAGTATTGAAAAAACTAAATTTAGATACTTTTGAGGCAACGCAGTTAGATTCTGTAGAATGTAAAGACGCTTTGGGATTTCAATTACTTGGAGGAACTGAAGAATATCAGATTTATTCTTTGATCAATGATAATGAAACTTTATTTTACAAGCTGGATTATGAGTCATGTGAATCGGAACAGATTGAATTATTTCAAAGCGGATATGAGCGGATTTTACCTGAAGAAAATGAAAACAGCTTTTATTATCTGAGTATTGAGGGCGGAGAAAGAAATCTTTATCAATATGATATTGACAGTAGAAAAAATAAGCTTTGCCTTGAAAATGAGAAAATTCTGGAGAATGCCGGAGGGGATATTGTTGGATCAGACCTGTGTGGAAAATGTCAGGAAGGAATCGTGTACTGGGTCAGAACATGGACTGAGGAGCGAGAAGAGAAGATGTTCTTACTGGATCATAATGGAAAAATACAGGAACTGTCGATGCCACAACAACTTCCGGTTGCAGGGACTCATTTCTATGATGTGATATGTGCAACAGAGAAAGGAATGTACTTTTGGTATTTAAAGGATTTTGAATCCAATGGTTTTCAGGACAATGTCGACTGGCAGGCATACACGGAGTGGGAGGATTTAGTCAATGAGAAAAGTGTCATAAAAAATGTGATAAATCCACGTATGACAGCTATGGGTGAACTGGTTGACGAAAATGGAAATCAGCTCATTCAAGGAACGCCGGTATTCCATTTTCCAGCCATTCTCTTTACCTAACAAATCCAAAGCCCACAATCCGGTATTATCACTTTGGGTCGTAACCACAGGCTGAGCCCCTAATATACGGGCTAACCGTTCGGTCAGGGCATTTGCGCCACCGACATGGCCGGCCAGAACC
>ERZ824600.2043-NODE-2043-length-22612-cov-4.819923_pt1 | contig 22612 bp, 13 predicted proteins | sample MGYA00519933_ERZ824600 | MGnify/ENA primary metagenome ERZ824600 (study PRJEB31778, sample SAMEA3449178) | human gut metagenome | biome: human gut; feature: human-associated habitat; material: faeces | place: United Kingdom | collected 2010/2012 ... | reverse complement strand
CATATCAACGCTCATCATGCCTGCAACAATTATTCCAAGAAGAACTTTTGATGTATTTCCCATGCCATCAAGCCAATTGCTTATTCCTGTATTAATCCAGCCCATAGCAGGATTAACAGCACACATTACAAGTCCTATAATTATAATTCCGCCGAGAGGATATATAAGCATCGGTCTTATTCCGTCCATACTCTTTGGAAGCTTTCTGGTTATCTTCTCCAGAAGAAGAACAACATATCCTGCAACGAAACCTGCCAGAAGTGCTGCTAGAAATCCTCCTGAAATTCCGACTGTCTTACCCTGTGCAAGATCCACAAAATTAGTTCCGTTCATTGCAAGCACACCACCGGCAAAACCAACTGCAAGTCCGGGTCTGTCTGCTATTGATGATGCAATAAATGCGGCAAGTATCGGTAACATAAATGCAAAAGCTGCATTGCCTGTTGTCTTGAAAAATGCAGCAGCAGGCGTATTCATACCGAAATTAGACGGGTCAATTGAATAATCATCAAGAAGAAATGCAAGTGCAATCATTATTCCGCCGCCAATTACAAATGGAAGCATATGCGAAACACCATTCATAAGCTGTGTATATATCTGATGTCCAACTCCGCCTGATTTATTCTTCTTAACCGCAGCTGCCTGACTATCATAAGAAGATCCGCCCATACCATGTACCTGATATTCGGGAACATCACCGCTAAGTGCCTGACTTATTAATTCATCAGCTTTATTAATTCCGTCTGATACCTGACATTCTATAACCTTATGTCCTTCAAACCTTGCCATTGGCACTTTGGCATCTGCCGCAACTATTATACATTCCGCTTTTTCTATATCTTCATCTGTAAAGAATTTTGTTACATTTTTATCAAAATTAGCAATTATGAGTTGACATATTTCATCTACATTTAATGATGGGACTATAGCTATAAAGTCATCTCCTCCTATGTGTCCAATAAATGAGTTCTCTGGAAACTTTTCATGTACACATTGTGTTATTATTTGTGCTGTAAATTCTATTATTTGATCTCCTTTTAGAAATCCATATACATCATTATATGCCTTGAAATTATCCAAATCCAGATACAAAACAGAAAATTCTTCGTCTTTTGAAATTCTTTTTTTTAGTTCTGCATGTATCTGAATATTCCCTGGTAGCCCAGTTAATGGACTTATTCTTCTGTTTACACTCAATAATCTATTTAAATTCTTTACTGTATAATATAAATAGTCTGTATCTACTGGTTTTTTTATATAATATTCTACAGATTTACTTAACACTTCTAGTCTATGCCTTCTATCTGAATTTGATGACACCACTATTATCGGTGTTATTTTATTATCTTCATCTGTTCTTATTTTCTCGCATACTTCTGATGCGTTTCTGTCTATAGCGTCTTCATTTATTATTATTAAAAATGGTATATTTTTTAACGCAATATCTATTTGTTCTGTTTTTACTCCAATAAATTTAAACTCATTTTCTTTTTTGAATAATTCTTTAAATATCGGTAATGATGATTCATCATCATCTATTATATATATTTCTTGTACCATATGTTTCTCCTATTTATTATCGAATTTTACTCTTGAAGTTTTTGTTAATCCATTTATATTAGTTACTGTTACTATTATTGTGTTTGTTTCTCCTGTTGTCATTATTACATCATTATGATATGTTTTATCGTTTACATCTATAACTTGTTTTTTTCCTCCATTATGAGTTATTTCAACTTTTGTAATTTGTTCATCATCTTCTGCGTCTATTTTAAATGCTACTTTTCCATCTACATAATCTGGATCAACATTTAGTACTGGCTCTGTATCTCCAACCACTGCTTGAGTCTTCTTAGCCTTCATGTCATTTTCATCTACTACTTCAATCTTTAAAGTATGTTGCCCTTTTGGTGCATTTATTATTCCTTCGTATGTTGACTCATCTCCAACTTCTATCTGTTGTTCTTCTCCATTATCCCAACTATATACTATATAACTAATTTTAGCTTCACTTGTTGCTATTAGTTTTACACCATTTGATACTGCTTCTAGTTTTATTTCTGGTATGTTTCCTACAGTATAAGTCTTTTCATAAGTTACTGTCTGACCATTTTCTTCAGTGATTGCAACAGTTAATGTATTTTTGCCTCCTATCAAATCTATGGTTTCTGATATATTTTTTCTGTTTTTGCCATCTATTATTGTTTCTTCTTCCTCATTCCATTTATATGCAATTTTTGTTATTGCTCTTATGTGTTTTACATTTATTTCTACAGTATTATCATCATCATTTCTGTTAATTTCTACTTGTGGTTTTACACTTGCTGCTACTACTTCATTTATCCTCTCTTTTGCATATACACTTCCACTTATCATGCAAATTCCTACTATCATTATACTTATAGCAAAAAAAGATGTTATTAAACCTACTGGTAATACTTTCTTTTCTTTTTTTACCTTTTTTGACTTTGTTTTTTCTTCTCCTGTAATTAATATCTGGTTCACTAAATCACCCCATATCTATTCTTTTTCGATTATATCATAAGCCTTTATTGTTGTAAATATTTATTTTTAAAAAAATGGGCAAAAAAAGAACCGACCCCAAATTGACCTTTGGTTTCGATTCTTTATTTTATTATAATACGTATTTCTTAATTAATACAATACCTATACCAGCAACAGCCAATAATCCTATTGTTAATGTAAAATATGTTTTTGCAGTACCAGTTGAAATAGCTAAAATTACTTTAGCAATGTCAATATCGTCTTCTCCATCTTTTTTATTATCAGGTGTTGAATCTCTATCTGGCACATCATATTCGTTGCTGTCATCAGAAATTTCTACTATATTTGTTTTTAAAGCTAAATTCTCTGCTCCATTTATCCATGTAAGTACTACTTCAACAGTTGCACTTTCTCCTGGTTGTAATAATTTTTTCTCTAATTGTTTTGTAGATATCACATTATCTCCCTCATCTGTCCAGTTTGGATTGTCTATAGCCTCAAATTTTAGTCCTTCTGGCACATAATCTTTAAGTTCTGTAGCATAACCTGGGATGTCTCCCTCGTTTGTTACAGTTATACCATATCCAAATTTTACAACTACATTATCTAGTTTCTTTTTATGTAATTCTACTTTTACAACTGGCTCTGGGTCTTCATGTCCATTGTATCCTGTTTGAGTTATTTTTTCTTGTCCATTTTCTTGTATTATTACTTTTGAAACAAATTTTAATATTGATAAATCGAAATATTCTACTTTAACATTTTCAATGTCTTGGTCATCTTCTCCTTCATTCCATTTATCTGTTTCTGAATCTTTATCATTGATTTTATTTCCATCTTCATCAGTATCATCAGATATTTGTGCATGATTTGTTATTATATAAGTATTTGAATTTGGGTCTTTTACTTTAAATGCTATTTTTATGTCCTTATAATATAATGTATTTCCATCAAATGCTTTTAATAAATTGTCTTTACTATTATCTTTTGATAAATATGTTGTTTTTACTTTTGAAGCTTGTTGTACATTTGTTGTTTCTTTTCCATTTTCATCATACATTTTCCACATATATTCAACATTTGTGGTTTCATCTGGTAAATATTCTAAAAATTCTGGTATATCGTCTGTTATTTCACTTGCATATCCATCTATCTCTCCTTCATTATATATTCTTAATGTATAAATTACTACATCTCCAACATGTAATGTTACAGGATCTTTTGTATGCTCATATGAAATTTTTCCATCTTCATTTTTTACTTGTGGCTCTCTTGTTGTTACTTCTTTTTCTTGTACTTTTGTTATGAATTTTCTTAATGCTAAATCAAATTCTTTTACATATACTTTTTCAAAGTCATCATCGTCTTCATTTCCTGGTATGTATTCATCTTTCTCTTTGTCTTTTTTATAATCTGGTAATTTTTCATCTTCTGGTAAATTCTCAGTTATATTATCAGATTTTGAATCAATATCTTGTGTAATTACTGTGTCTCCATATTTATATTCTGAAATCTCTGCTATATTTGTTATACTTTCATCTGGAATAGCATTTTCCGAAATTTTACATTCTATTTGCAAGTCTTCATAAGCTAATTTAGTTCCATCAAATTCACTAATTTCTTTGTTTGATAAACATGAAGTTGTCGCAATCCTTCCATTTTCTGATATTTGCCATCCATACTTTTTATTAATTGCACTATCTTCTACATATATTAAATATGGTGGTAAATAATCTTTTACTTCATTTGCATATCCAGCAACTTCACCTTCATTATATACTCTTATTGTATATATTACATTATCTCCAACTTTCAATGACACTGGAGTTTTTGGATGTTTATATATTGCTGTTGTTGATGTTCCATTTTTTAGTCCAGTAATATCAACATCTGGTTCTCTTGTGTATTTTCCTTTATTGTCTTTCATTTCTACTCCATTTACTGATATTATGAATTTTCTTAAGCTTAAATCAAATGTTTTAACATATATTTTTTCAAAATCGTCATCGTCTTGCTCACCTTTATAATAATATGTGCTATCTGCTAAATCATCTTTATTTGATGTATCTCCTTTATAATTTTCCATATTATCTTTGTTTACATTTGGCTTTGTTCCTGGTTCTGAATCTCTGTCTTCTCCCGCTTTTATAACTGACTTTTTATCTGTTGTATTATATGCTTCATTTATCCATGCCACATTTGTTAATATATTTTTATTTCCCACAACAGCCTTGTATACAACTTTACATTTTATTTCTATTGTTTCACTATCCAGATTTCCAGCCGCATATGCTTTTAAGTCTTTTGCTGAATTTCCTTCAGTGTTTACAATATCAAATGTTACTCTATTTGTTGAAGCTTCATAAGTTACAGTGTATGTGTTTTTATCTGCTCCTTTTGAATCTTTTGATGTTACTGTACTGCTTGGATTATATATTAATCCTGTTGGTAATTGGTCAATTATTTGGTTTGCATATCCGTCTTTATCGCCTTCATTATATATTGTTATTTGATATGTTACTATATCCCCTTCTTCTACTTTTATCGGGTCTTTTCTATGTTGGTATTCGGCTGTAGTACCTGTTTTTAAAGCTGCTTCCGATATTTTTGGTATTCTTGATGCTAGTCCTAATGTTGTCAAATCATTATTATTTATTCTTGTAATATATTTACGTAATGCCAAGTCAAATGCTTTATTAGGTGTATGTGTATTTGTTATTGTATAATTGTTTGCACTATTTTCTGTAATATTTCCTGTATATCCATCTGGTTCAACTTCTTCTAATACATAATTAATGTTATTTCCATTTTGTTTTGCTGGTAAATTCTCAAAAGTATGTGTCCAGTTGTTTTCAGCACTTAATGTTATTGTTGCTACTATTTGTTCTCCATTTTTAACATTTACCACAATCGATGTTGGTCTTATTTTATCTGCATCATTATCATCATTCCATACTTTATTTACTGTTATACTTATTTCATCTGTATCATGTGTATTTGTTATTGTATATTCTGGTGCAGATGTTGTTTGAATTTCTCCAGCAGTACTTGTTGTATTATTATTTTTTATTGATGTTGTATATCCATCTATTTTTGTATTTTCAATAATTGAGTATTCTATTTCATTTCCATTTGATTTTTCTGGTAAGTCTGTAAATGTATATTCCCATCCATTTGCTTCATTTAAATCTACTGTTTGTACAGGATTTTTTTCATCTCCATTTGCAATTAAGCTTACACTTACCTTATCTGGTCTTAATCCATCTTGGTTATTATTGTCTTCCCATATTTTTTTTACTTTTACACTTGTTTTTCCTGGTGTATATGTATTTGTAAGTATAAATCCTCCTGCCATACTTCCTGTTGTTAATGATTTATATCCTGATGGAACACCACTTTCTTCTACTGTATATGTTATTTCTGTTCCATTTTCATATTTTGGTAAATTTGTGAATGTATATGTCCATTCATTTCCATTTCCTTCTAGTGTATGTCTTTGTTTTTCTGTGCCATTTGCTTTTAATATTAGTTCTATTGATGTTGGTCTTATTCCATCTTGATTATCATTGTCTACCCATACTTTTTTTACTGAAATATCTCTAACTTCTGGTGTATGTGTGTTTGTTATGGTAAATCCATTTGCCATGTCTCCTGTTTTGCTTGAATCATATCCTTGTGGCACTCCAGTTTCGTTTATAGTGTAAATTATTTCTACACCATTTGCATATTTAGGTAAATTTTCATATGTATATGTCCACTCATTTTCGTCTCCTTTTATTTGAACTTTTTTACCTTCAACCTCTTCTCCATCTGCAAATAATGTTATAGTTATATTTTTTGGTCTTATTCCATCTTGATTATTATTATCTTCCCATACTTTTTTTATTGGAATATTTATTGTTTCTGGTGTGTGTGTATTTGTTATTGTATATCCATCTGCCATACTTCCTGTTGTTTTTGATGTATATCCATCTATTGTTTCTATTTCTTTAACAGTGTAATTTATACTTGTTCCACCTGATTTCTTAGGTAAATTTCTAAAAGTATAATTCCAGTTATTGTTTTCATTTAATGTAGTTGTTTTTCCTTCTACTTCTGTTCCATTTGCTAATAATTGTATTGTTATATCTGTTAACCTTTTTCCGTCTTGATTATTATTATCTTCCCATACTTTTTTTACAGAAACATTAGTTGATTCTGGTTCTATAACCAATTTTTCAAAGTCATCATCATCTTGCTCGCCTTTATAATAATATGTTTTGTCTGTTAAGTCTTCATTGTTTTCTGTATTTCCTTTATATTTTTCCATATTATCTTTATTAACATTTGGAGTTGTTTCTGGTTGAGAATCTCTGTCTGTTGTAGTTGATGTATTATTTTCAGTGTCATAAGCCCCACTTATCCATGCAACATTTGTTAGTGTTTTTTTGCTAGTTGTATCTGCTTCAGCTACTACTGTACATTTAATTTCTATTATTTCTTTATCTAATTTACCTTCTTGATATGCGTTCAAATCTTTTGCAACACCTGTTATATCAAGTGTTATTCTGTTTGTTTCAGAATTATAGTTTACATTGTATGTGTTTTTATTTGCTCCTGAAGCATTTTTAGAAATTATTGTTGCATCTCCTGAATATTTTAAGCCTGTTGGTAATTGATCAATTATTTGGCTTGCATATCCCGTTTTTTGCCCTTCATTGTAAATTGCTATTTGATATGTTACTACATCCCCTTGTACAACTTGCACAGGGTCTTTTCTGTGTTTATATGTTGCTGTGGTTCCATTTTGTAATGTATCTTCATATATATTGGGAACTCTTGTATTTGCTGTTGTTAGTGCTGTATCATTTACTTTTGTTATATATTTACGTAATGCTAAGTCAAATATCTTATGTGTATTTGTTATTATAAAGCCTGTTGTTGCATCTCCTGTTATTTCTTTTGTATATCCTGTTGGCAATGTTGGTTCTGATACTGTGTATGTTATTTTATTTCCATTTGAATATACTGGTAAGTTTGCAAATGTATATTTCCAACTGTTCGCATCATTTAATGTAGCTGTTTTTCCCTCAACTGCTGTTCCATTTGCTAATAAGTTTACATTTATTGAGTCTGGTCTTTTTCCATCTTGGTTATTGTTATCATTCCAAATTTTTTCAACTGAAACTTGAGTTATCTCTGGTGTATGTGTATTAGTAATCGTAAAGCCATTTACTGTTGTTTCATATCCCTCAATTTCAGATGCTTCTGCAACAGAATATGTTATTACATTTCCATTTTCCTTAACTGGCAAGTTGCTGAATGTATATGTCCAAGAATTATTTGGAGTTAAGCTTGCTGTATCTACAACTTGATTGTTTGCTAATAAATTTACACTTACTGAAGTTATCTTTTTTCTCAATCCATCTTGGTCATTATTATCATCCCAAGTTTTTGTTACTGTTATTGACGTTTGAGGCTCTACAACCAATTTCTCAAAATCATCATCATCTTGTTCTCCTGCATAATAATATGTGCTATCTGTTAAATCTGTTTTGTTTGATGAGTTCCCTTTGTAGTTTTCCATACTATCTTTGTCCAAAGTTGGGTATGTCTGTGGTCTTGAGTCTCTATCATCCCCAATGTTTGTAATTTCTTTATTTGCATCTAAATCATATGCTTTAGATATCCATGCAACATTTGTCAATATTTTATCACTAGATGTATCTGGTGTTGCTGTAACTTCACAGGTAAATTCTAAAGTCTCATTATCTAATTTTCCAACTTCATATGCATTCAAAGCTGTTGCAGTTGTTGTTGTAAATATTATTTTATTGTTTTTTGAATCATATGTTACATTATATGTATTTTTATTTGATGTGATTGTTGTTTCTCCTGTATATTTCAAACCTGTTGGTAACTGATCTGTTATTTCACTTGCATAACCGTTTTTATTTCCTTCATTATATATAGTTATTTTATATGTAACAATATCTCCATTTTCTACAACTAAAGGATCTTTTCTATGTCTATATGTTGCAGTTGTTCCATTTTGTAATGTGTCTTCTGATATATTTGGAACTCTTGTATCTGCTATATCAGCCCCATTAAGTTTTGTTATATATTTACGTAATGCTAAATCAAATTCTTTTGGTATTGCTATCAATTTCACACTATCTGTTTGTGATTCTTCTGACACCTCAAGTACTGGTTGCTCTGAATTAAGTGTAACTGAAGTATTTTCATTTTCTGTTCCTACTAACCATATCTTCTTAATTTTGGTGTTATAATTTATTGTTACATCTATGTCTATTTCTTTAGCAACAGTTCTAGGAATTGATATATAAAATCCATCTGCTCTTCCTGCTAGTGTAGTAATATCAGTTGTTCCTAATGATGTTCCATTTGCATCTGTAAATGTATAATTTGATGAATTAATTTCAGCTCCAGTTACAGAATTTGTTATCTTTAATTTTATATCATAATTAAGGTCATTGTTTTTAGTTATTTTTATTGGTCCTGTTATATAATTGTCACCATTTCTATTAGAATCTATTTCATATTTGCCATCTGCATTTGATGTAAGTTCTGTTAAATTCATTTCTACTGGTTTTTTGTATCCATTAGAAGTATATTTATCTGCATTTTTTATTGCTGAATCTATCAAATAATTATATAAAATATTGGCTTGGTCATATCTTGCAGCCCCTTCTCCGGTTTTTGTAATCAACTAATTGAAGATATGTATTCCCATCATCATCTGTTATTGTTAACCAATCTGTTGCATTTGTTTTATCAAATGTTGCATCATTATCTAATTTTGCATTTGCGAAATACCAAATTACTGCTTGTTGGACAGCTTTTATATCTGTTTCAGTCAATGTTGTAGTCCATTCGAAGTTATAAATTTTATCAGAATAATCATAATTATCTGGTGATTTATAATAATATAAGTTTTCCTTTGAATCATACAATATTCCTAATTTTTTAAGTAATTGCTCTTTATCTGATTTACCTGGAATAAATGCATTATCTATTACCCACAATAATTCTTTATAAATTCCAGAAGTACTATCACTTAAAATTTCTGTTACAACTGTATTGGCATCACTATTTGCTCCCCCTAATAATTGCAATAATTTTTCTCTTTCTGTGTCTAAATCATATGATAAATTGTATTCTATTACTGTAGCTGAATTTTGATTCCAAGTTTCTCCATAATCGCCTTTTAAACAATATAATTCTTTCTGAATACTACTCTCATTGTTTCTGTCTGTCGAGTCATAGTTTCTTAAATTCCATATACCTAATCCTCCACTTTTAGGGCTACCTAATCCATATCCATCTCCATTTGGATGAGTAGTATTTAATCCTACATATATAACTTCATTTCCAGCATAACTGACAATATGAAAAATTATATATGCTATTGTAAGTAAAATAACTCCAATAATTGCAATTTTTTTCTTCATCTTTCATCTACCTCTCTTTGGTTTATTTTTTTATATAAATTATATATTTTCTCGACAAAAAAATCAATGTTTATTTTTACTAAATTTTTGGGCAAATTAGGGTCGGTTCCTTTTTTGCCCAAGGGCAAAAAAAGAACCGACCCCAATTTTACCTTTGGTTTTCGGCTCTTAATTTATTTTTTTATATTACGAATTTCTTAATTAGTATAACTCCTACTAATACTACTGCTAATAGTCCTACTGTTAATGAAAAATATGTTTTTGCAATACCTGTTGTTATAGCTAGTATAACTTTTGCAATATCTATATCATCTTCACCTTCTTTTTTATTGTCTGGTGTTGAATCTCTGTCTGGCACATCATATTCATTTTTATCTTCAGATATTTCAGCTGTATTAGTTTTTAATGCTAAATTATCTGCTCCATTTATCCAAGTAAGTATAACTTCTACTGTTGCACTTTCTCCTGGTTGTAATAATGTATTTTCTAATTGCTTTGTAGATATTACATTATTTCCTTCGTCTTTCCATAGTGGATTATCAGATGCTTCAAATCTTAAACCTTCTGGAATGTAATCTGTAATTTCTGTTGCATATCCAGGAATGTCACCTTCATTTGTTATTGTTATTCCATAACCAAACTTAACAGTAACTTCATTTATTTTCTTTTTATGCAACTCTACTTTGACTACTGGTTCTGGATCTTCATGTCCATTATATCCTGTTTCTGTTATTTTTTCCTTTCCATCTTCTATAACGATTACTTTTGATACAAATTTTAATAATGCTAAATCGAAGTATTCTACTTTAACATTTTCTTCATCTTGATCATCTTCCCCATCATTCCATTCTCCTGGTTTTGAATCAATATCTTCTATAGGATTTCCATCTTTGTCACTATCATCAGATATTTGAGCATGGTTTGTAATAATTGTTGTATTTGAATTTGGATCTTTTACTTTAAATGCTATTTTTACATCTTGATAATTTATATTTGTACCGTCAAATGCTTTTAGTAATTTATCAGTACCATTGTCTTTTGATAAATATGCTGTTTTTACTTTAACTGCCTCTTCTGGATTTGTAGTTTCCTTTCCATCTTTATCATACATTTTCCACATATAATCAATATTTGTTTCTTCATCTGGTAAATATTCTAAATATTCAGGAATATCATCTTCTATTTCACTTGCATATCCATCTATATTTCCTTCATTGAATATTCTTAATGTATATATTATTGTGTCATCTACATGTACTGTTACAGGGTCTTTACTATGTTCATATGTAACTTTTCCATTATCTATTTTTACTTGTGGTACTCTTGATGTTACTTCTTTTCCCTCAACTTCTGTTATAAATTTTCTTAGTGCTAAATCAAAGTTTAATTTAGCATTTTCAACTTCATATTGAATCTTTTCTTCATTATAGCTATCTTTATTTATTGTTACTTCAATTATTCCACTATATTTCTGATATCCTGCTGGTGCTTCAATTTCTGCTACCCAATATTTTGTGCTTGCTTTGTCCGCATCATATTCATATGTTCCATTTGATGTTTTGTTGTTTTCATCAGATTTTGCATCTCCGCCATATTGTAAACCTATAAATTTCACTATACCCTTTTCATCTGATTCTGCTGTTGATATAACATTTTTGTTATTTTTAGCATCTTCTTCTGTTGCATAGATTCCAAATTTTGCTCCTGCTAATGAAACTTTTTGATTGTTTGCTACATAATATTTGTATAATGTTACACCACCTGTATGTACTTCTGGCTTTTCTGATTCTTTTACTACTTTGTTATCACTTGATGTATTTGTATATTCAAGTTTTGCTTGATTTTCTATTTGTTCTCCCATAGCTGCTAAAAGTTTTCCGTTTTCATCTTTAGCAAATGTTGTTTTAAATGTTACTTGAACTTTTTCTCCTGCATTATTCTTTATTTTGTCAGATGCTTGCATGCCATTATCTATATCTATAAATGTTAGTGTTAATGTTCCAGATTTTGTTTTATCTTGAACTCCTGTTGCATTTTCTGTATATGTTATTTTATAGTCTGTTCCTTCTGTTAATTTTGTGTTTCCTATTTTTACTGTAACATTTTCTTTTCCTTCAAATTTTAGTCTATAATCAATATCATCAATTATATCATAAAATTTATAGTCATCTACGTTCTTAGGTATTCCTGATTCTATTACCCAAGAATGAACTTCATCTGCATTATATCCTGAATCCTGATTTGTTACATCTTTTACACCTTTATGTATTTCTGGCTCTTTATAGTTTTTAACTTCAACATATATATTTCCATCATCATTCAAATATACATTTGCATCTTTTTTATTTGTAATATCATTTCCTTTTGAATCCACTACTGTATATTTAATGCTCTTTTCATATCCTGAGCCATCAGCTTTTATGCTTTTTGATACTGTTACTGTTATTGTTCCATCAAATTCGCAATATTCATCTGGTGCTTTTGTTTCTTTTATTACATACACATCATCTGTTAAATGGTCTGCATCTACAGGTACATTTTGTGCTATTGTCAATCTACCTGTTATTTCTTTTTCTTCTTTAACACCATTTGTTGTTATTTCAAATTTTGCTGTTGAGTTTAATTGTACTCCATCTTTATCTTCTTTAACTAAAACTAAATCATATTGTCCTGGTGTCCTTACTTTTATTCTTTCTAAATCTTCATCATCTTCAAATTCTCTGTCTGGATTTACAAAGTTATCTGGAGTTGAATCTATATCATCTATAGGGTTTCCATTTTCATCACTGTCATCTGCTATTTGGGCATAATTTACTAAAACTCTATCAGATGTTGCATTTTCTGTTACTTTACATAGTACTTGTGCATCTATATAATCAGGATTTTCTGGGTCTGTTGTACTTATTGCTCCGTCTTTTTTTAATGCATATAAAAGATTTGCTTTATAATTTGAATCTCCCTCTACTGCATTTAATTCTGCTCCTTGTCCTTTAGCAAACCATGTTGTTGATACTACTTGTCTTCCATCTTTGTCCATTCCATCTAAATTCCATTTTCCATTATATTCTTCATTGCCAACAACAAATTCTAATCCTATTGGTAATGTATCTTTTATTTTGCTTGCATATCCATTAACTTCGCCTTCGTTGTACACTCTAATTGTATATAATACATAATCACCTGGTTCTACAGTTAATGCTTCTTTATTATCTTCTTTATATGTTATTTTTCCTGTTTCTGGATTTATTGCTGTTACAACAGGTGCTCTTAAATATGTTCCATCAATATTTTTGTTATCTGTTACATATTCTCCATTTTCTATTGTTTGGTCTTTGCTTATTGCTGCAATATGTTTGAATAATGCTAAATCAAATATTTTTTCTTCTGGCATAATTACTAATTTTTCAAAGTCATCATCATCTTGCTCACCTTTATAAAAATTGTCTTTTTTTGATAGATCCTCATCATTTGATGAATCTCCTTTATATGTTTGCATGTTATTTTTATTTACATTTGGGAATGTTTCTGGTTGAGAATCTCTATCTACTGTAGTTGTGCCTTGTGCATCATAAGCTTCACTTATCCATGCAACATTAGTTAATATTATCTGATTTTTTGTATCAGCTTCTTGTGTTACTTTACATTTTATTTCAATTACTTCAGAATCTAAACTGCCTGCTGTATAAGCTTTTAATGTCTTTGCTGGATTTTCGGTTGTATTTACAATAGTAAGTAATATTTGATTTGTCATAGTATCATATGCTAATTTATAAGTGTTTTTTATGTTTCCAGATTTATCTTTAGAAACAACTGTTGATGAATTATTTGGTGAGTTAATTAAACCTGCTGGTAATTGATCAATTATTTTTGTAGCATACCCCTCTTTATTGCCTTCGTTATATATTGAAATGTTATATGTTACCTCATCATTATCCTTAACCACTACAGGATCTTTTCTATGTTTGTATGTTGCTGTTGTAGCTGTTTGTAGTGTTGTTTCATCAATATTTGGTATTCTAGTATCTTTCAAGTTTGTTCCATTTAATTGTGTTATGTGTTTACGTAATGCTAAATCAAATTCATTTGGTTGTGCTTCAAATTCTGTTGGTATTTCTTTTGTTGCTCTTGTTACTTCTACTATTGGTTGTTCTGAATTTAATTCTATTGCATCTGCAGTTTCAGTTCCATCTAACCACAATGTCTTTTTTGTAGTTTCTTGTGTTGTATTTATTTTTATATTTACTTTTTCTATACCACTTCTTGATACAGTTATATAAAATCCTTCTGCTCTTCCAACTAAATCTTTTATGTTAGTTGTTTGAAGAGAATTTCCTCTACTATCTGTAAAAGTATATTGTATATCACTATTATCTTGATTTGTAACAGTTATTGATATTCCATCTGCTAAAGAGTCATTTTTATCTATAATTATTGGTCCTACCACATAGTTTGAATCTACTCTAGTTGCAGATAGTCTGTATTTTCCATTAGAGTTTTGGGTTAATCCTGTTGTATTTACAGTTACTCCTTTAGTTATTGTATAATTATTTTCTTCTGTATACTTACTAGCATTCTTTGAAGCTGCATCTACTAAATAATTATACAATATCTGTGCTTGTTCATTTCTAAGTGGGCCATTTTCTGTTTCTTCAAATTTATTAAAATCAGCTAATTGCTTGTATGTTGTACCATCAGATGTTATTGTTAACCAATCTGTTTTAGATTTTTGATTAAATACAGCATCATTTGTTGTATCTGTTAAATAATTTGTATAATACCAAATTACTGCTCTTTGCACAGCCTTTATATCTTCATCTGTAATTAAATTTGCTTCTGTATACCCATTTGCTGATGCAAGTGCACTATAATCATATCCCTCTATTGGAGTATAATAATACGCTTTTTCTGTAGAATCATAATTGATTCCTATACTGCTTAAAAACTCTTTTTTATCTGTCTGTCCTTTTATATATGCATTATCTAATATCCATAAAATTTGATTATATGCTCCTTTTTCTGGAGTTAATAGATTTTTTATTACTGTATTTTCATCAGAAGAATCAACTAATTTCTTTAATATCTCTTCTCGTTGTTGTTCTAAATCATATGATAAGTTATATTCTACTATATTAGTTTCTTTTCCTCCATTACTTACCCATGATTTTCCATACTCTGCTTTTATACAATATAAATTTCTTGCATTAGTAACTTTATCATTTACATTATTACTATTATATTGGTTTATTTGCCAAATATAATTTCCAGTAGATTCTGTTGGATCATTTATTCCATAACCTATATTTTTTCCATTAACATTTTTGGATTTTCCTAAATTTATATAAATTGGTTTTTCTGCAACTACTGCAAAACTTCCAATTTGGCTTACCAATAATCCAAAAATCATAATAAAAAATATAATAAATGCTATTACAAATTTTAAATTTTTCTTGTTCATTTTACTTTTCCTTTCCAATTTATAATTCATGTTTTTAAACATTTTCACAATTTATATTTTACTATTTTATCACTAAAAAGTCAATTAAAAATCCTTATTTTGTTCACATTTTATGAACAAAATTCATATTATAATTACAAAAACATATATTTTTATAAACTGGAGTGTGATAATTATGGATAATAATATGAATGATTTAATTAATAATGTTAAAAATATGGTTAATTCTGGAAATATTCCACCAGAAATTCAACAAATGATGAATTCTATGAAATCCTCAGATAATAATACTTCAAGTAATAATTCTTCAAATATAGATATAAACAAAATTCTAAGTCAAGTCTCACCTGAAATGCTTAATAATTTAAGTTCTTCTCTTAATTCAAATTCTTCTAATAATAATTCTAATCAAAATAATTTTAATTTAGATATGAATACAATATTAAAAATGAAATCTATTATGGAAAGTATGAATAATAAAAACGATCCAAGAGCTAATCTATTATATTCATTAAAACCTTATTTAAGAGAAAGCAAAAAAGACAAAGTTGATCAATATGTAAATATGTTAAACATAAGCAAAATTGCCGATTTTATGAATAAACCAAATGCAGATAAAAAAGATTGATTTTTTCAATATTAAGGAGGAAAAAGACATTATGCAAAATTTTAATAAAAGTTATTCACCTTTTTATAACAACATTCATAGAAGAAATTTTATTCCACCAAATTATAGTTCTTTTCCTTTTTCCCCTAATACTTTAAAAAGTTCCAATAGTAATTTTTTTCCAAATAATCAAGAAAGTGAGAAAAAAAGTGATTCTAAAAATAATAATATTCAATCAAATACTCCTTCAAAAAGTCTTCCTCCAAATAAAGATTTTGTTTTAGATTTATTTGGCTTAAAATTATATTTTGATGATGTTCTTATTTTGAGTTTAATCTTCTTTTTGTACAAAGAAGATGTTAAAGATGAAGGATTATTTTTAGCTCTAGTTCTACTTCTTATTAGTTAATAAAAATAGAGAAAATGACTTTCATAAGACCATTTTCTCTATTTTATTTACCATTTTTCTATCTCTATTTTATCATTTTTTACACATATATATGCTCTAGCTACATTAAAATTGTCTGCCTTATCAATTTCTTTCACAATATTAGAAATTCTTACCTGTAATGCTTCTAAATTTCCTGCTGTAATTATAGCATCTTTGTTTCCTTTAGCTCCCGCATGTGCAAGACCTCTTAAATTTCCTTGTACTATTATATTGTCTCCTGCAATAACTTCTGCTCCTGCATTAACATCTCCTATAATTACTACACTTCCTTTTGCCTCAATTTTTTGACCTGATCTTACTGAACCTCTTTGAAAAATAGTATCAGAATTTTCTATTTTTTCTTTATAGCTTCTTACAATACTATGTAGTCCTAGACTAGTTGGAGTATTAAAATTTATTTGTACATCAAGATATTCTTTTACAATATTCCTTACATCTTGTAATTCTTGTTCTGATAATATTTTTCCAGTAACTCTAATTGGCGTTTTTTCTTCTTGATATAATTTTGTTAATTCTGCAAGTTTTATCTTTAGTTCTCCTATAATTTCTTCTTCTGTTGCATTATCTTTAATCTTTACTAATGTTTCTTCTTTTTTTAAGTTTATGCTAATACAACTCATCAACTTTTTCCTCCAATTTTTTACTTTTTATCTCATTTGTTCTGTATATGGTATAGCTGTTAAGCTTTCACTCACTTCTTCTACTACATTCATTCCAAAATATTGTGTTAACACATCTCTAGCTACCTCAGCAGCATAATTTCCATGTCCACCATTTTCTATCATTACAGCTATAGCTACTTCAGGATTATCAAATGGTGCAAAACATACAAACCAAGCATTTACTATATCACTTTGTGCTGTTTCAGCAGAACCTGTTTTTCCAGCAACTTCTACAATAAAGTTTTTGAATATATTATATGCTGTTCCTCCTGCTTCACTTGTTGCCATTCTCATTCCTTCTTTGGCTATTTCTATACTTTCTGCACTTATTTCTATTCCATCATTTTGGTCTGTTATTCCAAGTTTATTATTTACAAAATTTCTGATTTCTTCTTGTGATACTTCTGTTCCATCTGAATTTAAAATAGTTTTTACTATTGCTGGTTGTACCACAGTTCCACCATTAGCGATTGATGAAATATATTTTGCAATTTGAATTGGTGTAAAACTATTATCTCCTTGTCCTATTGCTGCACTTAGTGTATCTCCTGGTCCCCATCCATCTTTTCTTTGAGCTAGCATTCCTGTTTTTTCACTTGGCAATTCTATTCCCGTTAATTTTCCTAGCCCAAAATGTAAAGCATATTTTGCAATTGCATCAATTCCCATTCTATCTCCAGCTTCATAAAAGAAATAGTTACAAGAATGTTGAAGTGCTTGTGTTACATTTAAATATCCATGTCCTCTATGGTAACTTGTATAATACCAACATTTTCTTGGTGGATAATATTTTGTATAAATACCTGTATCATTGATTTTTTCTTTTGATGTTATTGCTCCTGTTTCAAGTCCTGCTATTGCAGTTATCATTTTATATACAGAACCAGGCTCATATGTTCCTTGTATTGCTTTATTTAATAATGGATGTGTTTCACTATCATTCATATAATTCCATTTATCTGATTCAAGTTTTCCTACAAACCATTGTGGCTCATATGATGGGTAACTTGCCATCGCTAAAACTTCTCCTGTATTTACATTCATAACAACTGCTGCTCCACCTTTTGCATCATAAACTTGAGAAAATCCTCCATTTTTGATTTTTTCTACACAATTTGCTAAAGCTTCTTCAGTAACTGATTGTAATGTTGAATCTATCGTTAAAATTACATTACTACCAGCAACAGCTTCTTTTGTTATGTTTTCACCCGTTATTGTTCCATCAACAGACATTTCGACTTGTTTTTGTCCACTTGTTCCCTTTAAATATTCTTCAAACATTGATTCTATACCAGTTTTTCCAATAATATCATCCATGTCATATTTATCTTTTCTCTGTTGATATTCTTCATCACTTATTGTTCTTGTATATCCAATTACATGTGCTGCTAATGTTCCATTATTATATACTCTTTCAGCAGTTGTATCTATACTTATTCCAGGAAACTCGCCATTTCTTTCATTTATTTGTGCTACAACAGTATCATTTACATCTTTTGAAATTGTTATTGGTTTTGTTGCACTATATCCTGTTGTTGTAATCAAATATCTTATTGAAATTATTTTTCTTATATCTTCAACATTATCTGTTGAAATTTGATATTTAGATTTAAATTTATAAAATGCCTCTTCTGCTGTTGTATCTTCTGAAAGTTTATATTTCTTTTTCCATTTTTCTAATGTGCTATCTGATATAGTATATTCAAATGGTGATATTTTTACAGGAAATGTATCTGTATATGTAGCTTGTTGTTCATTTAATAAATTAACTAATTTCAATATTGCCGTATTTAATTCATCATCAGATACGTTTGTTTTATATATTTCTACATTATTAACTGCTCTAATCCCTGCTAATTCAGTTCCAGATCTATCTAAAATAGATCCCCTTACAGAATCTATTTTACTTATTCTTGAAAGTCTTGTATTTGATTGTTGTCTATAACTCTCGCCATGTACTACTTGTAAGTTGAATAATTGAGCAATAAGAATTATACCAATTGCATATACAAGTATTGTTATTATATTAAATCTAAAATTAACTTGTTTTATTCCATTTTCTTGTTCCCATGAAGTTTCTTTGTCAAAGCTAATTCTCTTGTTCAATTTTTCACCTTCTTTCACATTGTTTTTTTATTAAAAATATCTTGTTAAGATTTTATCACCCTTTATTTCGCTTTCAATTTCATATCCAACATTTTTCATAATTGGATATATAATAATTATTATGAAAATATTATATATTGTTTCAAGTGCCAAAATTTTCAAAAATGGAATTACTTCTACACTTATTTGAAAAAATACTCCTTGAAGAACATATAATAATACTTCATATACAATTGTGCAAAATGCTCCTATCAATAAAATCACTATTCTGCTATCTTTTGAAAAATTTTTGTCAAATGTTCCTCCTATAATTCCGACAATAGCTAAACATACAGAAGTTATTCCTATATTTTTTCCAATCCACAAATCCATAAAAATTCCATATATTATTCCATATATTATTCCTCTGCTTCTTCCAATAAATAGTCCTATAAAAAGTGCTAATATTACTACAATATTAGGCATTACTCCTGCTATTGTAAAATTTACAAAAAATACGGATTGTAATAAATATATAAATATAAACACGAAAATTAAAGATATATATATTAATGCTTTTTTCATGTATTAAAAACTCTCTTTCATTATTTTATTATTACAAGTACTGTTTCTAATTTGTTAAAATCTACGGCTGTTTCAATCACAGCATATGAATCAATTTTATTCGTCCCTGTTTCAACTTTTTTTATTCTTCCAACATGTATTCCTTTAGTATAAATTCCACCCATTCCAGATGTTTCTACACTATCTCCTTGAATTACATTAGAACCTATTTTTAAATTTGTTGCTTTTAATGTTGATTCACTTTCTATTGTTCCTTTACATGTCATAACATCTCTTGTTGTACTTGCTAAACAACTTGTAGAACTTGCACTGTCAACAATTGTTTGAATTTTTGCAGTTTTAGCTGTTGTTGATACAATATATCCCACAAGACCTTCATCAGCAATAACTGTCATATTTTCTTTTACACCATTATCTGATCCTATATTTATTACTAGTGTTTTTGAATAATTGCTTATATCTCTTGATATAATTGTTCCTGGAACAGTTGTATATTCACCATATTTTTCCGCTAAATTTAATTGTTGTTTTAATTGTTCATTTTCCGTTTTCATTACTTCAAATTCTCTTAGACTTTTTTCTAGTTCACTATTTTTTTGTTTTAGTTCCTCATTTTCTGTTTTTAATTCATTTACATTTTCAAAAAATTTATCATTATTATTTATTTTATTTTTTAAATAAGTTAAACCATTTTGAATTGGAACAATAACAACATTTGCAAAGTTTTCAATTGTAGATATATTTTCTGTATTTCTATTTGTAAATACAACTAATAATACTAATATAATTATTGTTATAATTACTCCAATTACTCCACTTTTGCTATTTCTTTCCATACAAATTCCTTTCAAAAATTATCTTTTTCTTGCATTTTTTAATACTGTTCTTAATTTATCTATATCTTGCAATGTTTTTCCTGTACCTCTTACAACACATTCTAATGGATCTTCAGCAACATATGTTGGCATTCCTGTTTCCATACTAATAAGCTTGTCTAAATTTTGAACTAATGCTCCTCCACCTGATAACATTATTCCTTTTTCCATAATATCTGAAGCTAATTCCGGCGGTGTTTTTTCCAATGTTAATTTTACTACTTCAACAATTTGTGCAATTGAATCTTTTATTGCTTCTTCTACCTGACCTGATGTAATTATTTCCGTTGCTGGTAACCCTGTTGCTAAATCTCTTCCTTTAATTTTCATACTCATTTGTGACATTAATGGTAATGCACAACCTAATTCTTTTTTTATATTTTCAGCTGTTGTTTCTCCGATTGCTAAATTTAATTCCCTTTTTACATAATTTATAATATCTTCATTAAGTTCATCACCTGCAATTCTTATTGAATTACTTAATACAATTCCACCTAATGATATTACTGCTACTTCTGTTGTTCCTCCACCAATATCAACTATAATATTTCCACTTGGTTGTTCAATTTCTATTCCAGCTCCAATAGCAGCAGCCATTGGTTCTTCAATTAAATAAACTTCTTTTGCTCCTGCTCGTATTATTGTTTCTTCAACTGCTCTTTCTTCTACTTCCGTAATCCCTGATGGTACTCCTACTATTACTCTTGGTCTTACTGCATTATATTTTTTACATACTTTGTCCATTATTTTTTTCAATAAAAGTTTTGTTGCTGTAAAATCTGCAATAACTCCATCTTTTAAAGGTCTTATTGCACTTACTTCTTTTGGCGTCCTTCCTAGCATTTCTTTTGCTTCATTTCCTATTGCAATAACATTTCCTGTTTGATTTTCTATTGCTATAACTGCTGGTTCTCTATAAACAATTCCTTTTCCATTTAATGTGACTAAAATATTTGCAGTTCCTAAATCTATTCCTATATCTCTAGATTTTAATGATAAAAAACTCATTTTCCCCATTCCTTCCAAATGTTTTTATATATTATCTACACCTAATTTTGAAAAAATACTGATATAATTGTTTCCTCCAATTATTATATGATCAATTAAATTTATCCCTAATATTGTAGATGCCTTCTTTACTTCTCTAGTAAATTCAATATCATTTTTGCTTGGAGTTACATCTCCTGATGGATGATTGTGTACAAGTATAATTTGCATTGCTTGTACTTTAACAGCTTCATTAAGTACATCTTTTATACTTGCTTTAACAAAATTTCCAGTTCCTTTTGCTATATCTTTTATTTTTAGTAATTTGTTTTTATTTCCAAGTATTACTACTTTCAGTATTTCCTGTTTTTCAAATCTCATTTCTTCAAATAGTATATCTACAACATCACTTGGCTTATTTATTGTTATATTTTTATAATTGTCAATTGAATTCATTCTTGATGCTAATTCACATGTTGCTTTTATTTGAATTGCTTTTACTTTTCCAATTCCTTTTATCTTTATTAATTCTTCAATTGTTATGTCTCTTAAAAAATTCAAATTATTTTTATCTCGATTTTCGTTTAATAATAAGATTTTCTGTGCTAACTGTACTGATGTTTCTTCTCTCGTTCCACTTTTTATTATTATTGCTAATAATTCTGCATTTGTTAAATTTTTTTCTCCATATTGTTCTAATTTTTCATATGGTCTTTCCGTTACTGGTAAATTTTTCATTTTAATTGGCATGTTATATTCTTCCTTTCTTTTTATTTTTTGTATTTGCCATACCAATCTTCTTTTATATTTCCTTACGGAATCCCCCTATTATTGTGTTATCATTATACATTGCTTTTATGTTTTTTTCAAGTATTATTTTATAAATATAATAATATTTAAAATACATTTCTACCTTATTCTAGAAATATTGTATATTTGGAAAATATTG